>Ga0070761_10000089_pt1 | contig 60959 bp, 50 predicted proteins | sample HubBroMetageREF1_FD_66724 | JGI IMG/M metagenome (GOLD analysis project Ga0070761, IMG submission 66724) | Reference soil microbial communities from the Hubbard Brook experimental Forest, New Hampshire, USA - Hubbard Brook CCASE Soil... | ecosystem: Environmental > Terrestrial > Soil >... | reverse complement strand
CGCCCGCTCACAAGGGCGTTCGTCGCCGCCGTCATCGGCTCGATTGCGACGTAGTCCTTGTCCTTCGGTGCAAATACCTGCGCGTAACGGTACCCCGCCAAGAATTCAACGGTAATTCGGCGGCCGGCGCCCGAGAGCGACAATGCCGGACGCTCCTCCAGCACGACAAAACCGTCGTCAAAGTCAGTCTCGCCGAGCTGCGAATCGAATGCCCGGACCGGTTCCTCGCCGCCGGATGGAATCCCGCGCTCGTCGGTCGCCAGCCTAATCATCGCCGGCAAAGTGAGCCGCCATTGCGCACGCGGCAGCCCGGGAATCCCGAAGTAAGGATGAAACCCGAAGCTCACGGGCACCGGGCCGTCGGAGCCGGCCACCAATATGGTTTCCACGGTCAAGCCGTCCGGTCGAAGCGTCACCGTCATTTCCACGTGGTGACGAAATGGAAACACCGCGAGAAGGTCGGCGCGGTTCCAATCCAGCCGCGCCGCGATCCCGTCAGGCTTCGCTTCGTGGACTTCCCAGGCGAGTAAGGCCCAGCCCACGCCATGCATCGGCAGCCGGTTGCCATCGAGATGTAGAAGCCGTGACGAAAGATCGAGAATCACCGTGCGCCCGGCCGCCTCATATTGAGGGCCGGCGAGACGGTTGGCCCAAGGATGCAAGAGTGGAATCCCCGCGGAGCTCCCCTTTGCGGCCGCCGCCGCGAGGTCATCGACCCGGCGCAGGATCTCTTCACCCCGATGTCGGAGCGACGCGCCGAGCATTCCTCGAGCGGGCAGAAAGACCGCTTCCATGTCGCCGGCGGCAAGCCGCCTTCCGTCTCGGTAACCTCCGAGTGCCTGCATCTTAAGCCGACTTCATGAGTGCGCCACTCTTGGACGCGATTGCGGACATGAGTCCGTTCCAGGATTCCGCCTCAAGAAGCAGGATTCTATTCTCAGGTGCTCGCAAGTCACAATGAGACTTTGGTATTGCACACTCATAGACGCACACAAGCCAGAAGAAATGGCGGGCGCGGAAGGCCGAATTGAGTGTTCTCGCCCTCGCGGTGATAGCACGCGAATACCAAATGCGCACGTGAATTCAAGATGAGCCGGTCGCGATCGATCATGATCACCCCGTGTTGCCGAGTGTACCGACAAATATCATCCGACACGAGGGTTCTTATGGCGCGAAGTCACGTCTATCTGGAGCTTTGGCAGGCGCGCCGCGTTCAGGGGTACCTGGCCGTCCACCTTCGCGCGAAGATCGATGTGAGAGATCTCGCCAAGGAGATTCACTTCAGTCGATGCAAGTTCGATCGCTCATTCAAGGCGAGTTTTGGCTGTACGCCTGGTCAGTACGTCCGGCGAATGCGAATCGCACGCGCTCAGAAGCTGATGACTTTGTCCCGCGACCCGCTGCGCAGAATTGCGGTGGAAAGCGGCTTTGCGGATCAATCACACTTTAGTCGTTGCTTTCGCAGTGTGGTCGGTGAGTCGCCGGCGATTTGGCGCACGCGGCGCAACAATAGTTTCCATCAACGTCCGTCATCGATGTCTGGTTGCTAGGAGAGGAGACTTTCATTCAAACTAGAACTTGAGTCCGACCTCGAGTGCCGCCATGCGCGGGGTACCTAGGATCACTTCATCCAGGCCGATAGCTGCGCCCAATCCGAGGCCTCCGACCTCATATTGCCTATTCAGCATGTTCCTCACGTAAACTGCCGCATGGAACTTCGATCCTACGATGTTGTTCCATTCGATCCTCGCGTTTAGGAGAGTGTAGCCACCGATCTTGGTATTGGGGTCGAGCGGTCCGATCCCATTGGGTGGAACATTCACGCTTGCGGCGAAGTTCGTATAGTAAAGGTAACTCTGCGAGTAGAGGTCCTGGCGCACCACCACTTGGCCGAGGGAATTCGGCAGATCATGTGAGACGCGCAAATACAGCGAACCGGTGTTTCTCGGGGCATCGCCATAGGGTCCCAAGATGACCGTGCGGTTGTCGATGGCGCCCGTGATGGTGTCGATCTGAGTGAAATGGGTGCTGCCGTCCGTATACCGCGCATCGGTGTAGGCATAGTCAAACCCTGCCTGCAACCAAGAAGTAAGATCCATCACTGTGTCGAGTTCGAAGCCGTCGACCTGAGTCTTATCGGCGTTGAGCGTGAAGGCGGCAATACCGGCATAGACGACGCGCTGTGCATCCCTAACTCTTTCCTCGTACACGTCCGCGTTGACGCGCACCGGAAACCTGCCCAGTCGACCCGCGTACTTGATACCGGCCTCTAGGTCGCGTGCGATCTCCGGCTTGTATGAGTCGATATTGGTCGCGCCCGTGCTCGTCTGAACGATGCTGGTGCCGTTAAAGCCGCCCGCTCGAAAGCCCCCATGTTGCGCGATGTAGAGCATGGTTTGCGGCGTGAGCTGATAATCGAGTCCCAAGGTCCAGCTGGGTTCGCGCTCGGACAGTGTCGGGGGCAACGGCACGCCTGCCAACTGGTGCACATCCCCAGGCACACTGCCGTCGTCAACAAAACGGAAATTGATATCTTCCCAGGTTTCACGATAACCGGCGGTGACCTTTAGATTGTCGATCAACTCGTAGGTAGCTTGTCCGAACAGAGCACGCGACTCTTCGTCGTTCTCGAAATTGTAGCGAAAGCCGCCGGGTAACTCGCATCCGTAAGGATTCTCCGGGGTGACGGGAAAAGCGATCGAGCCGCAGCCGGCATTCCCAGGGAGATTTTGCGCTTCGTTGTCGCGATCGTAGTAGCCGCCAACGAGGTAATTGAGGCGCTTGGCGAGCGCCGTGCCGGCGAGCTGCAGCTCCTCGGAGTACTGCTCGGTCGAATAAAGACTGCCCTCGATGTTCGATCCGCCGAGCGCTCCAACCGCCAGTATTTGAAACGGGCTGCCATCGGCGTCTAGGCGGTCACGTGAGATCACTTGATTGTAGCCAACGATGTTCTTGATCGAAAGATCATCGTTCACTGTATACGTGGTCCTATTCACCGCTTCCTTGAGTTGCGCGTCGTGCCCATCGTCGCTGTCGTTCCAGATATTCCAGAAAGGTTGTCTACCCTCCATCGCGATGAAATTCACAAGGCCGTCATAGGAGGCGAGCTTCGCCGGGAACGTCCCGCCTGTGGGCACCCCCGGTGGATACAGTTCGGCGGCCGCGCATTGGGGACTCGGCGGGCAGTTGACGTTTGCGCTGGTGATCTTGAGTGCGCCCGAGTCGCCGCCCTGCCTGCCGTACTGAACGGTGGTTGTGTTCTGAAGCGCATCCAGAGGCGTCAGCAACAATGTGCCTCTGAAATTCCGATTGTCGATCGAGCCCTCGTCGACATCGAGATACATATTGTGCTCATAGCCGTCGCGATGCTCATCCTCTGCGGCTAAGCGAACCGACGCCCACTCGGCGAGCGGAATGGTGACTGCACCCTCCAGCTTCTGCTCATTGAAATTCCCAGCCGTATAGTTGAAGTAACCTTCCAACTCCTTGTTGGGTTGCGTGCTCGTGCTTAGAACTGCACCGCCGGTCGCATTGCGGCCAAACAACGTGCCCTGAGGGCCCTTCAATACCTGCACCGATTGCAGGTCGAAAAACGTGGTCGCGGTTACCCCACCCGTCTGAAATTCGTTGAAATACGCGAGCACGGTGGGGGAGGTGTAGGAATAAGCGTCGAGCGCTTGCCCGCGGATCGCGAAGGCGAGCTGATTCGTCGATGTCGAGGCCAGGGTCAGCAAGCCAGGTACCGCCGTTTGCAGTTCCTGCTCATTGGTGACGTGTTGCTCTCGAAGAGTCGATGTCGACAATACGGCGACAGCCACGGGAACCTTCTCCAGGTCTTCGTTTTGACGTCGAGCGGTCACGACAACCTGTTGAAGGACGCCAGACTGACCATCCACCATGGTGTCGGCATCTGTCGCGGTGCATAGGCTTCCAATCGCGCAGAGCATAAGTCCCGTCACGACCGTGAAACACTTGACCGGTTTCATCTGCATGTCATCGCCGACCCAAAACGCACCTTGGCGAATGTGTGCGCGAAGTATTACAGATTACTATCATACGCAAGAAGGCAAATGATCAACACCATCGTACCATTGCCAAATACGCGAAAACCGTTGCCCCGAATTGTGCAAGAAAGCGTCGTGTTTTCCCGTGCGGGAGTGTTACAGCAAAATTACCTGAAGGCCGCCTACTCGTTCAATAATCAACATCAGCCCGCCACAGTGGTCGGCAAACAGAACTGAAAAGTCGCGCCGCGCCCAGAGGAGCTGACAGCCCATAGGCGCCCGCCATGCGCCTCGATGATAGAGCGGCAGATACGAAGTCCCATGCCGGTGCCTTGGGGCTTCGTCGTAAAGAACGGATCGAAAATCTGTTCCACGATTGGCGGAGGAATCCCTATGCCGGTATCGGTGAATGAAACAAGAATCTGCCCTCCCTCGGCTCGCTGCGATTGGATGATGATCTCTCGTCTCCCATCGACGTCCTTCATTGCTTCGATGCTATTGAGGATCAGATTCATCGTGACCTGTTGCAATTGCAGGCGATCTCCAACGATTTGAGGCAAATTGGCCGCCATTTGCGTCCGGACCACGATGCGATGTCGTGCTGCTTCGTCCCGCAGAAGGGCAACAGTTTCCGGAATAATCTCGTTTACATCAAAGGTCTGTTTACTCGCGGTGCCTTTCTCGAATTGTGTGCGGATCCGGCCGATGATCTCGTTAGCGCGCTGTACATCCCGCGCTAGTCTAGTGACGGCTCTACGCGCCACTTCGAGATCAGGTTCTTCCCGCTCGAGCGATCGTAGGCAGGTGCCGGCGTTGGTCGCTGCGCCACTGATTGGTTGACTGAGTTCATGAACTAGGGAAGCGGCCAGCTCTCCCATGGTTGTCACCCGGTTGATGCGTGCAAGATCGCCCTGCGCCAGGCGCAATGCCTCCTCGGCCCGCTTCTGGTCGTCGATGTCGGTCGTCGTACCTACGAATTTGAGGACTTTCCCTTCGGAATCACGCAACACCACGGCTTGCTGGAGATGCCACCGATAGGTGCCGTCCTGAGCACGAAGAGACCGGGTTTCAAATGCAAACCCGTGTCCCGAATGCACGCTCTTCCAAAAGGTTCTGGCGGCCATCTCCCGATCTTCGGGATGGACCGCGGTCATCCAGGCTCCAGGATGCGAACGGACGTAATCGAGCGTCTGCCCGGCGAACTCAAGCCAAACTCGATTCACGAAATCCGGCGTCCCATCCGGGTTGAGCGTCCACGCGGATACAGGGAGTTGCTGCAGCAGTTCCACTTGTAGTTCCAACTCCGCGTCGGCATGCTGCAGCTCACCAAAGAGACGGCTGGTCTCCGCCAACCGCTCTTCGCTGGCGCGCAGCTTCTCACGTTCAAGTTCCGCGTGGTTGCGCATCCGTTCTTCGCGTTCCGCGGTTTCGCGGCGAAGAGTGGACATCTTGACATGCGCGGCTACGCGCGCTAGCAACTCCCGTCCTGCAAACGGCTTGATGAGATAGTCGTCGGCGTCGGCCTCGAGGCCTTCCACGCGCGACTCTTCTCCCGCCCGTGCCGACAGCAGGATGACTGGCGTGCCGACAAGGGATGAATCACCGCGGATCGCCCGCAATAACCCAAACCCATCGAGATGCGGCATCATGACGTCTGCCAGCACAAGAACTGGGCGCAATCGCTGTGTTGCTTCCAATGCTTGGCGGCCATCCGCAACCGCGTGCACCTCGTATCGTTCGCGCAGCAACCGGGTGAGGTACTGGCGCATGTCCGCATTGTCATCGGCTAGGACGATGAGTTCGCGTTTTTTCGCCGCTTTCGGCTCGGGCGCGGAGGCAAGCCACGGTCGTTTGCCAAGCATCGCCATATCGACGTCCAAGGCGGATTCATTTGCGGACCACCGTCGTACCTCCTCGACATAGGACTCGGCTCGAATTGTGGTGGAGGCGAGCGTTTGTGCAGCCTGAATGCGCTCGGCCGGAAGGTGCTCAGTACCGATCGGAATCGTGAGGGTGAATGTGCTGCCGACTCCAACGGCGCTCTTCACGCGCACACTGCCGCCGTGCAGTCTCACCAGTTCCTGAACCAGCGCCAGTCCGATCCCCGTGCCTTCGTAGGTCCTGGCCTGGGTGCTCTGGACGCGATGAAAACGCTCGAACACGTGCTCGAGGTGTTCCTCGGGTATTCCCACGCCCGTATCGCGGACCTGCAATTCCACCGCGCCGTCCACACGCTTCAAAGTGAGAGCAACCTCGCCCGCGAATGTGAATTTGTAGGCATTGGAGAGCAGATTCAACACGATCTTCTCCCACATATCGCGATCCACATAAACCGGGTCGGCGATGGGCAGACACTCGACCGAGAAACCGAGCCCGGCGTTCTTCATCGCGGAGTCAAACGCGCTTGCAATTTCCGTCGTGAAGAGGGCCAGAGCCGTGGGCTGATAGCACGCCTGCATGCGTCCCGCCTCAATGCGCGAGAAGTCCAGAAGTGTGTTGACGAGCTTGAGTAATCGGAGGCCGTTCCGATGCACCGTGACCAACATCTCTTGACGCTCGGGACGTCGCTCGCTCGCGTCCTTCTGCAGTTCTTCAAGCGGACCGAGCATCAGCGTCAACGGCGTTCGGAACTCGTGGCTGACGTTGCTGAAGAAGGCGGTCTTGGCGCGGTCGAGTTCCGCCAGAACCTCTGCCCGTTGGCGCTCTTGCGCGTAGGCGCGGGCGCTGGCCAACCCGATCGTGATCTGTTCAGCAATCCGATACACGAACTGGCGATACGCATCGTCAAAGGCCCGGCCGGGATGGATTCCCGCAACGATGAAACCCAGCGCTTCGGTATGTTCGCCCAGCCGGATCGGGACCACGCATGCTTCCTTCGGGGTGTCCGGCCAATTGGGCACCGACACGCCCGAAGCGCGACTCCCGAGTTCGACCAGAACCCCATTCTTAGGCAGTGCGGGGTCGAATCGCCATAGGTTCTCGCTGCGGCAATCGATGACCGGCGGACGGAGCACTTCGTCGGTTTCGACACTCGCGCCGACCAGGTGCGCTTGATGTTCGGAAGGCTGATATTCATAGAGATATGCAAAGGGGAGGCTCTGTCTATTGTCGCCAAGGGTCTCGGCGCTGACGCGCCACACTTCCTGTTCGGTGCGCGCCCTCGCCGCACGCGACGCCAAATCGCTCAGCAAATGTCGGCGTCGTTCTTCGAGCACCCGTTCCGTTGTCTCGAGAACCGTGGCTAGAATGCCGCCTACATTGCCGCTATCGTCCGGAAGCGGGCTGATCAAATTGGTGAAGTAGCAGTCCTCGAGATAGTTGCTGCGAATAACCGGAGATGGAAGGTCGCCCAGGAAGCTGGCTTTCCCTTCTCTTACTACTCCGCTATAAATTGATTCTACGAGGTTTATCGCCTCGGGAATCACTTCGCGACAGGCGCGGCCCAGCGCCGACGGGTGCTTCGTTCCGATGAGCTGCATGTAGCCATCGTTGTACAAGAACGCGAAGTCCGTCCCCCAACAAATGGACATCGCACAGCCGCTGTTCAGCACGATGCGGACGGTCGTACGCAGAGCATGCGGCCATTGCTCCACCGGGCCGAGCGGCGTAGCCGACCAGTCGAGCCCGCGCATGCGTGCGGCCATCTCGCTACTGCCGGCGAACACTGATTCGATCAGATTCATCCCTTCGGGGCCCACGTACGAGATCCTTCTATCCGGCAGCGGCTAACAAGCTTACGTCCGGTTATGGTTCTCAACGGAATCCCGGGGGAAACTCCATGAGCTCACCCGCCTTGAGCGTGCTGCTGCAAAACTAGGCCAAAATTATATCGTGCGCCGATTGTCAAGTCTCGGCGGCGATTCATTTCATCTGCAGTAGGTTCCGCTTCCCGTGTTGCAGCGCAAGATTATCAAGTCATGCCGGGGCGAGTGCGTGCGACACCTTCGTGCAATGGAGGCAATTTAGCCTTAATGGCCTAATAACCTTCGCATTGCTAACCGTATTAGGGGGGCGCGAGGATGAAGGGCAAAGGTACTCTGATCAGTGTGAGTATTAGCGTGCTGCTTGCAGTACTGGGTGCCGGGGTTGCAGTTTCCAATCAGGACAAGTACTCCGTTAAGGTGCCGAATGGGCTCGCGCTCTCCGAGTTCAAGGGATATGAAGGCTGGCAGACCATTTCCGTCAGTCATAACGGGGAGAAACTTGCGGTGATCCTCGGAAACCCCGCGATGATCGACGCGTACAAGGCGGGCATTCCGGGCAACGGTAGGCCTTTCCCGGACGGCGTGAAAATGGCGAAAATCCATTGGATTGCGGTAAAGAACGAATCGGAGCCCAGTCAGCCGCTGGTGCCGAGCGCCCAACATGATGCTGATTTCATGTTGAAGGATAGCAAGAGGTTCCCGGACAGTGGTGGATGGGGATATGCCGAGTTTGAATATGATGCCGCGTCGGATACGTTCAGACCCGGCACTTTGAAGGATAAGCCGCCACAGGGAAACGACGCCAGGTGCGGCTTCGCCTGCCATACGGTGGCTAAGGCGCAGGACTATGTTTTCACAAAGTATCAGACGCGGTGACCGGCCCGGCAGACGTAGCGACCGCCCGAGTTCCGTGCTAACGATCGTTCCACAGGCGAATGACGCTGTCGGCACCCTGGTGGTCATAGCCCAGTATGCAAACGCAAGCTGGATCGAGCACCAAACGGCGACCGAGCGCCGCAGAGCCATCGATCCACCTCGCGGCGAGTACGCGCAGCACATGTCCGCTGGAGAAAATTAGGACATTGCCCTCGAGCGCGCGAAGCCGCGACACGACCCCATCGATCCGCTCGGTGATTTGCGCGACGGACTCGCCGCCGGGACAGCCGTCGCGAAAGAGCTCCCACTCGGGGAGTTCTCGATGGATCTCCGCGAGCGTCCGGCCCTCGTATTGACCGTAATCCCACTCGAGCAGATCCCGGTCGAGCATTGCCCGGCCGATGTTGCCTGCAAGCTCGCACGTTCGCAACGCCCGCTGGAGCGGACTTGAGAGTACGTGATCGAACTTCAAGTCTTTGAGCCGAAGACCGAGCGCGCGTGCCTGTTCCTCGCCCCGGGACGTGAGCGCAAGATCGGTCCGCCCCGTGTGCTGACCGGTGATACTCCAAGCGGTCTCCCCATGTCGCACGAGATATACATCGTCTCGAGCGCTAGCCACGACTCACCACTTCTTACCGCACGGGCGCGGCAAATTCATTAGTGGGCGACGACACGACCACTCGGGCAAGCTGTGCTTATGCGGCGGAAGGATGACATTCAAGGTGCGGTGATAATATATGCGCCTGCGATGACCTGATTGTCGGCAACGATCCTTTGATGAATGATTGAACCGCGGCCACCGCACTGGAGCCGGGGCCCCGCGATGGGCGTCTGCAATGCGTTCGGGCGCCGTGCATTCGCATGCAATCGATGACGCCGGCTCGTCATCGATTCTTCCTCCAAGCAAGAGCGCCACCCCCGAGCGGGAGGCCGGTGGCTAGGGCAAAGCTTAGGATTTCAGCTTGATCTTCACACCTTCTGCCGCAAGATTGACACGAAATCCCTGCTCGGTTTCCACCAACTTGATCACCACCCCGTGCTCATTCCTCAGGTACGACGCTCCGGCCCCGCCACCGATCGCTATGCCGGCAGAAGCAACCGTGTAGTTGCCGCCAAAATCGCTGAGATGCTTGAGGTTATAAACCTCCCCAGCAGCATAGATATTGGATACTCCTGCGTCTACAACCGAAAGTCCGGAAATCTTGAAGGGATGTTCCCTGCCTTTGAATTCAAGCTTCCCCTTGCCCCAAGTCCAGCCAATTCCGGCGGCTAAAGTCGTTCCATTGATTGACACCGAGCCATCCGGTGACGAGCCATCCGGTACGATCGGAGCGCTTGCCGGTTCATCCGCAAAGACGCTTCCGCATATAAGCGTGAAGGCCGCCAACAAAGTGACTACTCGCATGATTCCTCCTTTGGATACTGAATTTATCGGCGGAACTACGCTATCTCCGCACACGACAAGAATAAGGCGGCCCCGTCCCCTCGCCCTTGAATGAAACGCCCATTTCTTGAACGGCGGTGCGCTTGATTCATCGGAGCAGCCATGCCGCGCGCGAACGAACGGCCTCGCTCCTCCGGGAGCCGTGACGTACGGCGCGGCTTTGTGAATGCGCGACGGTCGCGGCAGCATTTCGATTCACGTTACGATGACTGGGTCCAAGCACCCGAGAGTAAGAGGCTTCTATTCTCTCCTATGGCAAGAATCAGTCGGCGATGCCTCGGCCCTGCCCAGTTTGAATAATCTAGTGCATTTCGGCTCTGTGGTAATGCTGGCGGTGGGTGCGTTGTTACCCATCGTTGATCCGCTTGGCGGGGCACCGATCTATTTGGCGATGACGACCGGTCTGAGTTCGGGAGAGCGAACCAGGATGGCGAAGTCAGTTGCAGTCAACAGCTTTCTTTTGCTGGTCGCGTCGGCGTTGATCGGGGCGTATGTACTGGATTTCTTCGGCCTCTCGATTCCGTCGGTGCAAGTAGCAGGTGGCGTGGTCGTCTGCGCGATCGCTTGGTCATTGTTGAACAGCCCCAATATGCAGCCCGTTGCCGATCACGTCGCCCGGCAAGACGCAAATCCGGAGGATCTGGGTGAACGGGCGTTCTATCCGATGACGTTGCCGCTGACGGTCGGGCCGGGCTCGATATCGGTTGCACTGACGCTCGGAGCCAATCCGCCGGCGGGGTTTCGACAGCTGCTCTTTACAGCGCTTGCGCACACCGCTGGCATTCTCCTCGTCGCCCTCGGCGTCTATTTCTGCTATCGCTACGCTGATCGAATCCTCCGAACGCTGGGCACGATCGGCACCAATGTCGTGGTGCGGCTGACGGCATTCATCCTGCTGTGTATCGGCGTCCAGATTTGCTGGAACGGCATCCAAGCGCTGCTGGCGAACAACCTTCCAACCCCCGCTCGGCGAGCCTCCGTCCCATTACAGACATCCTCAGGTCGCCTGGATCTGGGTGGTCGGCAGATAGTGATCGATCAAGAGTGCTGCAAACAGCCACATTAAGTAAGTCACTGAAAATTTGAAGACCCGCATGGGTGATGCATTTGCGCCGTTCGAGTTCAGAGACAGCGCGTGGCAGAGGAAGCGTGCATTGAGCACAAAAGCCGCGAGCAGATAGATAATCCCGCTCATGCGAACCAGAAATGGAAGAAGTGTAACAATGGCCAGTAGAAGGGTGTACTGCAACATTCGACGCCGGGTGTACTCGACCCCGTAGACTACCGGCAGCATCGGGATGCCGGCGCGCGCGTAGTCGTCGCGGCGTGCAATCGCCAGGGCCCAGAAATGGGGCGGGGTCCATAGGAATATGATCAGGAAGAGGATGAGCGCATCGGGATCGATGCTATTGGTTACAGAAACCCAGCCGAGCAGGGGCGGGATGGCGCCGGCGGCGCCGCCGATCACGATGTTTTGGGGTGTCGCTCGCTTTAGCCACGCCGTATAGATCACGGCATAACCGATCAAACTAGAGAACGTCAGAATCGCTGTCAGACGATTGACCAGCCAACCCAAAATCAGCATCGCCGTCGCACCCATTACAGCCGCAAACACCAAGGCATTTCGCTGCGTCAACAGTCCCGCCGGCAGCGGCCGTGCGCATGTTCTCGCCATTTGCGCGTCAATGCGTCGGTCGATGACTTGATTGATAGTGGCCGCGCAACCCGATGCAAGCGCGACACCGAAAGTGCTCCAGAACAAGACCTTGAATCGGGGAGGCACGGGAGAAGCCAGGAGCGACCCTGCAAGGGAAGTAAAGGCGATCAGGGAAACTACTTTGGGCTTGGTGAGCTGTAAGTAGCCTCGCCACCGGGCGAGGCGGGCCGTCGACGACGCTGTCGTTCCTTGCCGGGCGGCGACGTCCGGGGTTCCAACTGCGGAGCGAGCAATCGTCACGACACAATTCTCCTGGGTTCGTTGCCCATATCACCGAGCCATTTCAATTCAGCCCTTGACGTCTGGACACCGCCGACAGCGCCGCGCCGACTACAATATCGCGAAGCGTACTTCTCTCGGTGGTGTGCGGTTGCAGCAGCTTGGCAACGAGTCCCGTCCAGCCCGTCTGATGGGACGCTCCGACGCCACGGCCTGTGTCGCCGTGGAAGTACTCGTGGAACAGAACGTAGTCGCCGAAGTGGGGGTCGCCGGCGAGTTTGGGATGATATTTGAGCACCGGCCGCTGACCATCAGCCCCTTTCAGGAAAAGGCGCGCCACGCGGCGGGTCAATTCCTCGGCAACCTCGTAGAGGGTCAGGAACTGTCCGGACCCCGTCGGGCACTCGACTTTGAAGTCATCACCGTAGTAGTAGTGAAACCGTTGCAGCGCCTCGATGATGAGAAAGTTGATCGGCATCCAAATCGGACCGCGCCAGTTCGAGTTGCCGCCGAACACTCCGCTGCGCGATTCAGCCGGCCAATAGGTGACTTCGTGGGTTGTCCCGCCCGCTTCAAAACGGAACGGTTTCTGCTCATGCTTCTTCGACAGTGCGCGCACGCCATATTCCGAGAGGAATCTTTCTTCATCCAGCATCCGGTGAAGCAGCGCCTTCAGACGGTGACCGCGCAGCAATGAAAGCAAGCGACGATCTCCCTGCCCGGCGATATGCCAATTGGAGACCAGATTGGCCAGCTTCGGGCGGTGCTCGAGAAACCATTGCATTCGCTCCGAGAACTCGGGCAGCAGTTGCAACACCTCGGGTTCCAGAATCTGATTGGCAAACAGGGGAATCAGTCCGACGATTGAGTAGATTTTCAATTCGACATGGCTGTTATCCGGAAGGACAAGCTGATCGTAGTAGAACTCGTCGGCCTCGTCCCACAGGCCTAGCCTATCCTCTCCGGCGCCATTGATTGCGCCGGCAATGGCAAGGAAGTGCTCGAAGAATTTCACGGCGATGTCTTCGTAGGCAGGATCATGCAGTGCCAGTTCGATCGCCGCGCGCAACAGGAACACACAGTACATCGCCATCCAGCTGGTACCGTCCGCCTGGTTGATGAACCCGCCGGTTGGTAGCGGGCTGCTGCGATCGAATATGCCGATGTTGTCCAGACCCAGGAAACCACCCTGGAAGATGTTGCGCCCTTGCGCGTCCTTGCGATTCACCCACCACGTGAAATTGACCGTGAGCTTGTTGAACACGCGTTTCAGAAATTCAAGGTCGCCGGGATATGCGGAGTTTGATTCTTGCCGCTGCTTGCGGTCGATTTGGAACACACGCCAAGCCGCCACTGCAAACACCGGAGGATTGACGTCCCCGAATTCCCACTCGTACGCGGGCAACTGTCCGTTGGCGTGCATGTATGTTTCGCGCGACAGCAGCAGGAGTTGCGACTTGGCGAACTCGCTGTCGATGCCTGCAAAGGCGATGCAGTGGAAGGCGAGATCCCATGCGGCGAACCACGGATATTCCCACTTATCGGGCATCGAGATCACGTCGGCGCAATAGAGGTGCCGCCAGTCCCGATTGCGTCCATGCCTGCGCTCCGGCGGAGGGGGCGGCTGCTGTGGGTCGCCGTCAAGCCACTCTTCCACGGAGTAGTTGTAAAACATCTTGTTCCAGATCAGGCCTGCGAAGGCCTGGCGCTGTACGAGTCGTGCGTCCGGATCGACGATATGCCGTTGCAGCTCGGCGTAAAACTCGTCGGCCTCGCGGCGGCGCATCTCCAGAATGCGGTCGAAGTCTGCGAAGGGCTGAATCACGGATTTCAAGCCGTTGTCCGGCGACAGTCGCAGCCGTACCTTGGCGGCGGCGCCGGATTCAACCTCCATTTCAAAAAGCGCGCCGACCTTGGTGCCGCTCTGTTGGGGATTTACCGCGTCGCGCTTGCCTTGCACCAGGTATTCGTGAAAGGCGTCCTTGAAATATCCGTTCGCCTCATTCATGCCGAAGAGCCGACGAGGATTGGTGTCGTTGTCGCAGAACAGCAGGTTCGATGCGGAATCGACATCAACCCGAAACTTGCCCAGACTCGGGTGCTGAATTTCGACGGCGCCTTGCCGTCCAATCAGCGTCGGCTTCGCTGTACCCGGCCCCCATGACCAGGTATTTCGGCAGCACAGTTGCGGCAGCAGTACCAGGTGAGCGGATTCCGGCCCGCGATTGTGTGCGGTGATGTGCATGAGGAGTTCGTCGGGCGAGACTTTGGCGTATTCAACAAACACGTCGAAGTAACGATCGTCATCGAACACGCCGGTATCCAAGATCTCGAATTCCGCCTGTCCGAGGCCGCGCCGGCGGTTTTCCGCAAGGAGTTGCGAGTAGGGGAAAGCGGCCTGCGGATACTTATAGAGCATCTTCAGGTACGAATGACTCGGTGTGGCGTCGAGGTAGTAGTACAACTCCTTGACGTCTTCGCCGTGGTTGCCTTCGGAGTTGGTCAGCCCGAACAATCGTTCCTTGAGGATCGGGTCTTTGCCGTTCCACAGCGCCAGTGACAGGCACAGATACTGATGGTCGTCGCTGAATCCGGCGATTCCGTCCTCACCCCAACGATAGGCGCGGCTGCGCGCATGGTCGTGCGACAGATAATCCCAAGCACTCCCCCATGCGCTGTAGTCCTCGCGGACAGTGCCCCATTGACGCTCAGAGAGATACGGGCCCCAGCGGCGCCAATTCTCCTTGTCGGCTCGATCGTTTGCCAGCCGCAGTCTTTCGGTTGAACCGTTCATCGGTTATTGGCGCGCCATTATTGGCGGAGTGAGCTTCCTGGTTCCTCTCTTCCTTGCACTCTCTTCCTGCGAAGGTCTGATTTCTTGTGCATTTGAACCATGGAGTCCGCGTTCGCGCGGGCCCGCCAACAACGTCCAATACGGGAGCACGGCCGTACAAGCGGGGGTGGTGCTTCCATTCAAGACCGCTGTTGCGTCACCGAATGATCATATGTCCCGGCGGAGGCACGATCGTTTCTATAGGCGACTGCAGATAAGGAGAGTCAACCTGATCAGAGTAGCGAAAGGCGGGCGGCGGTTCTGGCGTGTCCTCGGGGTGTTCCTTGTGGGTGGAATCGCTGCTTCGAGCCGGGCGGAGGGGGTGCTCGATCCCCAGGGACCCATCGCCTCCGCGGAGCGCATGATTCTGTTGAACGCCACCACGATCATGCTGGTGGTGGTGGTGCCGGTGATCGTACTCACCTTGGCCTTTGCCTGGTGGTATCGGGCGTCGAACACGCGCGCTTCCTATCGACCGAACTGGGCATATTCGGGTCGTATCGAGTTGGTGGTGTGGTCGATTCCTGCGATGGTGGTCCTGCTCCTCGCCGGGGTCGCCTGGACCAGCTCGCATGATCTTGACCCGGCCCGCGAGCTTCGCTCCGATCTCAAATCCGTCCGAATCGAGGTCGTGTCGCTCGACTGGAAGTGGCTCTTCATATATCCGGACTTCCAGGTTGCAACACTCAATCAGATCGTCGTGCCGGCCGGCGTGCCCATCGAGTTCCTGTTGACCTCGGGCAACGTGATGAACGCCTTCTGGGTACCCCAACTCGGCAGCCAGATCTACACGATGCCGGGGATGACGACGCGCCTCAATCTACTGGCGGAGCACGCGGGCGACTATCCGGGACTCTCCGCCAACTTCAGCGGCGACGGCTTCTCCGATATGCACTTCGTGGTGCACGCGGTGCCGGTCACTGCATTCTCGAACTGGCTGGCGGGTACGCAGGGCGAAGGCATGATGCTCGGCGCCGACGCTTACTCGCAACTGGCGCGAACCGGGAGCGATGTGTCCATCAAGACTTATGGAAGTGTCGAACCCGGCCTGTTCGAGCGGATCGAGCGGGAGAGTATCGAGTCGCCGGCGGATCAGCCGGAGAAATGAATGCTGGGCAAACTCACATGGCAAGCAATTCCCTTCAATGAGCCGCTGGCGATGGCAGCTTCGGCAATGATCGTCGCCGGGATAATTGCAATTCTGGGCCTCATCACCCGCAAGGGCTGGTGGCCGTATCTGTGGCGCGAGTGGCTCACGAGCGTGGATCACAAGCGCATCGGGATCATGTACGTGATCCTCGCTCTGGTGCTGCTGTTGCGCGGCTTCAGCGATGCCATCATGATGCGCACGCAGCTTGCGATGGCCGCCGGCGGCGCACCGGGCTACCTGCCGCCCGAGCATTACGATCAGATATTCTCCGCACACGGCACGATCATGATCTTCTTCATGGCCATGCCGTTCATGATCGGCCTCATGAATTTCGTCGTTCCGCTGCAGCTCGGCGTGCGGGACGTGGCCTTCCCTGTGCTCAACTCGATCAGCTTCTGGCTGACGGCTGCTGGAGCACTCCTTGTGAACGTCTCGCTGATGGTGGGTGAGTTCGCCCGCACCGGCTGGCTTGCCTATCCGCCCCTTTCGGAACTTGCCTTCTCGCCCGGTGTAGGGGTCGACTACTATCTGTGGTCCTTGCAGATTTCCGGCATCGGCACGCTCCTGGCCGGCATCAACATGGTGACCACCATCTTGAAGGTCCGCGCACCGGGGATGACTTATATGCGGATGCCGGTGTTTTGCTGGACCGCGCTGTGCGCCAGCATGTTGATGGTGGCCGCGTTCCCTGTCCTGACCGCGACCTTCGGGATGCTGCTCCTCGACCGCTACGCCGGCATGCACTTTTTCACGAATGACGGCGGCGGCAATTTCATGATGTACGTCAATCTCATTTGGATTTGGGGGCACCCCGAGGTTTACATTCTCGTGCTGCCCGCGTTCGGCGTCTTCTCCGAGGTCGTCTCGACGTTCTCGAGCAAGCAGCTTTTCGGCTATCGCTCGATGGTGCTCGCGACGCTCGCGATTTGCGTGCTGTCTTTCATGGTCTGGCTGCATCACTTCTTCACCATGGGCGCGGGTGCGAATGTGAATGCCGTCTTCGGCATCGCGTCGATGATCATCGCGATCCCAACCGGCGTTAAGCTCTTCAACTGGCTGTTTACCCTGTATCGCGGCCGCATTCGTTTCGAGGTGCCGGTGCTCTGGACGATTGGTTTCATGGTGACCTTCGCCATTGGTGGGATGACTGGCGTGCTACAAGCAGTACCGCCCGCGGACTTCGTCCTGCACAACAGTCTGTTTCTCGTGGCGCACTTCCACAACGTCATCATCGGCGCCGTCCTCTTCGGCGCCATGGCGGGCTACTACTACTGGTTCCCCAAGGCATTCGGGTTCACGCTGCACCGGGGCTTAGGGGTCGTGAGCTTCTGGTGCTGGTTTGTCGGGTTCTATCTCGCGTTCTTTCCGCTTTACGCGGTAGGGCTTCTCGGGATGACGCGGCGCATGCAGCACTACGCCGACTTGAGCTGGCAGCCGTACATGATCGTGGCGGAGGTCGGCGCAGTGGTCATCCTGTGCGGCATTGTCGCGACCATCGCGCAGCTCGTGATCAGTATCCGTACTCGAGACAGCCGCAAGGATCTCACCGGGGACCCCTGGAACGGCAGGACCCTCGAATGGTCCACCGCCTCGCCGCCGCCGGCCTATAACTTCGCGCTGTTGCCCCGAGTCGAATCGCTTGATGCGTTCTGGGTCACCAAGCAGCGGGCCGCCGCGAACCCACCCGAGCACTACCCCGCAATAGAGGTGCCGCGCAACAGCGCGAATGGATTCCTGACCGCCTTCTTTGCGGTGGTCAGCGGCTTTGCCCTGATCTGGCATATCTGGTGGCTCGCGATCTTAGGGCTGGCGGGTGCCGTCATGATCCTGGTGGCTTTCGGCTGGAAGGAGCGTATCCCCGTCGACGTGTCGGCCGAGCAATTGGCCGAGGACGAGCGCAACCGGCGCCAGGGGATGGTGCCGGCGTGAGCGCTCAGGCAGGTGTTGCGGACCTTGCGCCCCCAGAGGCCACGCGCGCAGGGAGTGGAGCGGGTCCGGCCCCGGTCCGGATCGTGGTTGGTTACGGGTTCTGGATCTTCCTCCTCTCCGACATCATTCTGTTCTCGGCCCTCTTCGCCACCTACGCGGTGCTTCGGGGGCAAACTGCCGGCGGCCCTTCGGGCCACGAACTTTTCGGGCTGCGCCATGCGGGAATCGAGACCTTGTGTCTGCTGTTCTCGAGCTATACCTGCGGTCTCGGCATTCTGGCCTTGGGGCGGCGGCGCATGTCCGCCTTCTACCTGTGTTGCGCGTTGACCTTTCTTCTGGGCGCGACATTCCTGAGCTTGGAGCTCAGCGAATTTGCCGGACTCTTGGCGCGCGGCGCTGGTCCATCAAGGAGCGCCTTCCTCTCCGCCTTCTTCAGCCTGGTGGGGCTCCACGGGGCGCACGTTACGGTGGGTCTTTTGTGGCTGATTTTCCTGGTGGCGCAAACCGCATATCGGGGACCGCTTGATTACGTGCGCCGTCGCCTGCTTTGCTTCAGCCTCTTTTGGCACGCCCTGGACATCGTCTGGGTGGCCCTATTGACCTTGGTCTATTTGATGGGAGCACGGTAATGGAGGAGAACGGCGCACCCGGCGTGATATTCGCGGCGAGGGGACCGGGCATCGACGAGAACGAGACCTCGGCGAACCTTTGGACCTATACGGCGGGGCTCGCCTTCGCGCTCTTGCTTACCGCCGCCTCCTTCATCGTCGCGCAGACCGACCTACTCTGGCCGGCGGGCGTGCCGGCCGGGCTTGCGGTGCTGGCGGTCGCGCAGATGGGCGTGCATCTGGTGTTCTTCTTGCACATAGGCACCGACGCGGAGGGCAGCAACAATGTCCTGGCGCTCGCATTCGGCCTCCTCATCGTGGGACTCGTCGTCGCCGGCTCGCTCTGGATCATGGACCATTTGAACGCCAACATGCCGACGCCATTGCAAATGACGGAGATGACACAATGACGACGCTGCTCGAGGTGTTGCAACAGGCCGACGCCCGGGGAATTGCGGTCGGCCATTTCAATGTGTCGGATCTGGTCACACTGTACGGCGTCGTTGAGGCCGCGAGTCGGCTGGGTGTTCCGGTCGTCGTCGGCGCCTCGGAGGCCGAGCGGCGCTTCATCGGCGTCCAGCAACTGGTGTCGATCGTCAAGAGCCTCCGCGATCGGGGGGGGCCGCCGATCTTCCTCAACGCGGACCACACCCACTCCTTGTCCGGCGCGCTGGAGGCGGCGAGGGCAGGATTTGACTGGGTCGTGTGCGATTTTTCATCGCTCCCATTCGATGACAACCTGCGGCAGACGAAGCAGGCGGTGCTTGCGCTGAAATCGCTGCGCCCGGATATCCTGGTAGAAGGGGAGATCGGCGATATCGGCAGCGGCTCGCAAATTCACGACAGCGCACCACACAACCCACTCACGACGCCTGATGAGGCAGAACGGTTTGTGCAGGAAACCGCGATTGATACGCTGGCTCCCGCCGTTGGCAACATGCACGGTGTCCTGAAGAGCATGCTGAGTGGCGACGCCAGGAAGCATTTGAACATAGAACGGATCCGAGCCATCAAGGAACGAACTCGGATTTTCATGACGCTGCATGGCGGCTCGGATACCGCCGATGCCGATCTTCGAGGCGCGATCGCCGCGGGCATGACGGTGGTGCACATCAATACGGAGGTTCGGCTTGCGTGGCGGCACGGAATCGAGGAGAGCTTTGCCAAGCAAAAAGAGGACATCGCGCCGTACACGCTGCTTGCGCCGGCGGTCGAGTCCGTGAAGCAGGTGGTCGGGGCACGGCTGGCGCTGTTCAGCCAGGAGCCGGCGTAGAGTACTAAATCGGCCCGAACTTGCGCAGCTGAGCGGCGTTGCCTCAGATCTGCAGCACTCCCGCATCGCCGCCGATCAGCAGCAGGTCCGCGGGCCGCTGTGCAAACAGGCCCACGGTCACCACCCCGGGGATCTGATTCAACGCCGACTCGAGCGCGACCGGGTCATTGATGACCAGGTCGTGCACATCGAGGATGTGATTGCCGTTGTCGGTGATATAACCCGCGCGCAGAATCGGTCGGCCGCCGATGGCGGTGAGCCTCTCGGCGATCATGGCGCGCGCCATGGGAATGATTTCGACCGGCAAGGGGAAGGCGCCCAGAGTAGGAACGAGTTTCGTGGAATCGGCGATACAGACGAAGCGCCGCGAGCACGCCGCGATGATTTTCTCGCGGGTCAGGGCGCCGCCGCCGCCCTTGATGAGCTCTCTTGCCGGGTTGGTTTGATCCGCGCCATCGATATAGACCGGTAGCTGTCCCACCTCATTGAGGTCCACCACCGGAATGCCGGCTGCTTGCAAGCGTTGGGTGGACTGATTGGAGCTGGAGACCACGGCCTTGAGGTTGTGCCGGTCGGCAGCAATCAGATCAATGAGGTAGCGGACGGTGCTGCCGGTGCCTATACCCACCACCTCATGCCGCTCCAGCCATGGAAGGGCCGCCTGCGCGGCGCGACTCTGATTTTCCAGTATATTTGTCATCATTGCGCCATTCCACGGCGATCCGCTGCGAGCGGAGCCGGCAAGGGCTGCGGCTCGATTCCCGCGCCTTGTGCCAGCTGGATGAAGGGTGCGGGATAGACGCCAAGGGCCAGCATCAGCAGAAGGAGCGCAATCACCATGCCCCCACCCGCGTCCTGAGCCCAGTGGAGCGGGCGAGAGGCAGCCGCCGCCGCGGGAGGTCTCGGGGCGGCGGAGTCCGCCACAGTCGCCGGGCGCAGGTAGAGCTGGATCATGGCCCGCAGGTAGAAGTAGAGGCCGACGGCGCTGCCGGCGACAATCGCGCCGATCAGGAGCCACTGGCGTTTGTCGACACCGGCACCCAACACATAGAACTTGCCGAGAAAGCCGGCGGTCAAGGGGACTCCGGCAAGCGAAAGCAGGCCCAAGGTGAGGATCACGGCGAGCCCCGGGTGCTGCCAAAACAGGCCTCGATAGCCGGACAGCGCTTGGACTTCATGATCCAATGGACTGGAGACAAGAGTGATGACGCCGAAGGCGGCCAGCGTTGTGATCGAATAGGTGAGCAGATAGATGCCCACCGCTTCGGTCGCCAGCGGCCCGGAGGCGATCAATGCCACCAGCATGTAGCCGAAGTGAGCGATCGCGGAGTAGGCGAGAAGGCGCTTCAAATTCGACTGCTGCAGTGCCAGGACGTTGCCCACGACTATGGAGAGAATCGCGAGCAGCGAGAGCGCGTCAATGAGAGCGGCGTACCGGATGGCGTGCGTCTCGATGACGTAGCGCAGGAGGACCGCGAACACGGCGACCTTGGACGCGGTCGCGAGAAACGATGCCACGGGCGCAGGTGCTCCTTGGTAAACGTCCGGTGTCCAGAGGTGAAACGGAGCAAGCGAGAGCTTGAAGCCCAGGCCGGTCAGCAGGAGCGCAGCCCCCAACATGGCGATGCGTTCGCTGCCTGTGGCCTCTGCGAGTTTCGCGCCGATATCGCCGAATACCATCGTCCCGGTCTGGGAGTAGACGAGCGCCATTCCGAACACGATAAACGCCGAGGCGACGGCGGAGAGCACCAGGTACTTCATGCCTGCCTCGAGCGAGCGTCGCTCCTTCACGAGGTAGGCCGCCATGCCGTACATCGGCATGGAGAGGAGCTCGAGGCCGCCAAAGAAAGAGATGAAGTGGCGGCTGGCCACCATGACCATCGCGCCGACGGTGGACAAGAGCAGCAGCACATACATCTCTTCGGGCTGACTTTGGTAGCGCCTGAGGTAAGTGCGCGAGAGTGCGGCCGTGGCGAATGCCGCGATGAGAATCATTACCATGTAGAAGCAGGCGAAGGGATCGACGATCAACAACGCCGTTATGCCCCGCGGTACCGCAAAGGCCTGCCACACCGCGGCGGTCGACACCAGCGCAAGGGCGAGGCCCGCCATCGAGACCGATGCCACGAATGCGTGTTGCCGTTTGATTCCGATGGCAACCATCACGATGACGGAGGTGACGGAGACGATCAGGATCGGCGACAGCGCCAGCAGTTCTGAGTGAGTCATGGGGCCACTCGTGCGTTGGGGGTTGCGCCCGCCGCAGTTGCTGCGGGCGCGTAGAGCGTCTGCAAGGCCTGCGTCGGCGCGCGCGACACCTCGAAGAACGGCCGCGGGTAGAGGCCGAGCCAGATCAAGACGGCCATCAAGGTGCTCAAAATCGCGAATTCGCGGGGGTCCAAATCGGCAAGGGGCGAATCGGTGCCGCCCTTGCCGTAGAACGCGCGCTGCATGAGAATCAAGGAATAAACCGCAGAGAGCACCAGGCCGATGGTGCCCAGCATGGCCATCCCCGGATGCACCTTGAAGGTGCCGAGTAGAATCAGGAATTCGCCGATGAAGTTACCGAGCCCGGGCAGGCCCAGCGACGCCAGAATGAAGAAAAGCCCGAACTGCGGCAGGTTGGAGAAACGCGCCCACAATCCGCCCATCTTGCGTAGATCGCGGGTCTCGAGCCGTTCGGCGATTTCTCCGACGAGAATGAAGAGACCCGCAGCGCTGATCCCGTGAGCCAGGATCTGCATGATTACCCCTTGGAGCGCCACTTCGGTGCCCGCAAAGACGCCGAGCACGATGAAGCCCATGTGGCTGATCGAGGTATAGGCCACCAGGCGTTTGGCGTCGTTCTGCCCGAAGGCGCACACTGCGCCGTACACGATACCCAGCACTCCCAGCCACATCGCGATGGGGGCAAACTGCGCCGATGCAGCCGGGAACAGCGGCACGAGGTAGCGCAAAAATCCATAAGCCGCAGTCTTCAGAAGCACCCCGGCGAGGATCACTGAGCCTGCGGTTGGCGCTTGTGAGTGGGCGTCAGGCAGCCAGGAATGGAACGGAACGACCGGGAGCTTCGCCGCAAAGCCAAGGAAGAATCCCAGCATGATCCAAAATCCGGTGCGCGCGCCCATCGGCGTTGCAAGCAGGTCGGAGTAGGCGAACGTGAGCACTCCGCTCGCGCGATAGTGCACGAATACGAGCGCCAGTATCGCGACCAGCATGATCAGACCGGCAGACTGCGTGAAGATGAAGAACTTCATCGCTGCATAGAGGCGCGGCCGCCCGCCGGGAATGTCGTGGCCCCAGAGCGCGATCAGGAAGAACATCGGCACCAGCATTACTTCCCAGGACAGAAAGAATAGGAACAGATCCGTTGCCAGAAACACACCGATGACGCCGCCCAGGTTCCACAGCAGGTTCATATAAAAGAAGGCGGCGTCGGTCTGGATTTCCTTCCAGGAACAGGCGACCGCAAGGAGGCCAAGGAGTCCTGTCAGCGTCACCAGGAGTAGCGACATTCCGTCGAGCCCCAGGCTGAAGCGGATCCCGAGGCGCGGAATCCAGGCCACTGAGAGCTGCTGCACCCAGTGGCCGGACGGATGGCCCGCCGAGGGGAGGAGGGTCTGCGAGTAATCGCCGGTAAGCCAGAGTCCGATCGCGAACGCCAGCAGCAGGGTCATTGTACCGAGCGCGACGTAGCGTGCGTGCCCGGCACCGAAACGCCGCAGCTGCCAGCACAGCAAGCCGCCGATCAAGGGAACCAGCAAAAGACAGAGCAGAGTCATGGACGTGCCCTCATAAGAACACCATCGCGACCACCAGCACCGCACCTGCCGCCATGCTGGCGGCGTACCAGCGAATCCGTCCGGTTTCGGTGCGAACGAGAGCGCCATTGAGCCAACGCAGTGCCGCCGGAATCGCGAGGATCGCGAGGTCGATGCCGTCACTGATGTTCACCCTCGCAAACCACACTACAGGCCGCACCAACAGCCGGTCGTACAGCCAATCGAAGCTCCAGCCCTGAAGCCACCACCGGGCGAGCAGCGCCCCGGGCGGTGTCCCGGCAAACCAGGTGACGAGGCGCCGCCGCCCCAGGAAAAGCGCGCAGGCCACGGCGATGCCGCAGAGCGCGACCGCACCGGACAAGATCCCCACTGTGAGCTTTGCCCCGTTGGCGGCGTGCCCCGTCGCCGCCGGAAGCACGTCTGCCAGCGGCGGATGGATCATGCCGCCGATGAAGGTCGAGAACATGAGCAGCACTGCGAGCGGCAACCAGTAAGTGACACCCTGGCCGCGATGCGCGTGTATCCGTGCTTCGCCATGGAAGACGATGAAAATCAGGCGGAAAGTATAGAGAGGGGTGAGAAAAGCGCCGGCCAGACCGGCTAGGAAAAGTCGCATGTGTCCGCTGGCGTAGGCCTCCCAGAGAATCTCATCTTTGCTGTAGTAGCCGGCGGTGACCAGTGGAAAGGCCGAAAGTGCGAGGCCCCCTACAAGGAAGCAGGCGTATTCGAGCGGCAGTTGCCGGCGCAGCCCCCCCATCTTGAAAATATCCTGCTCGTGGTGGCAGGCGAGGATCACCGCGCCGCTGGTCAAGAACAAGAGCGCCTTGAAGAAGGCATGCGTCATCAGATGGAAGATCGACGCTTCCCACGCCGCGCACCCAAGCGCGAGGAACATGTAGCCGATCTGGCTCATGGTGGAGTAGGCGAGGATGCGCTTGATATCGGTCTGCACCAGCGCGGCACAGCTCGCGAGCAGGAGCGTCGTCGCTCCGATCACGCCCACCGCCTCGAGAGAGTAGGGGGCCAGCTCGAATAATCCGTGCGTGCGCGCAATCAGATACACGCCCGCGGTAACCATGGTCGCCGCGTGGATCAGGGCGGACACGGGCGTGGGCCCCGCCATGGCATCGGGGAGCCAGGTCTGCAAGGGGAGCTGTGCGGACTTGCCTACCGCACCGCCGAGCAGCAGCAGCGTGATCGCAGTGATCTGCGGGCCTCCGAGATCGAAGTGCCGCTGCGCCAGGAGGACCGCCTGCTGTATATCGAGCGTGCCGAGGTCGCGATACAGCCAGAACAGGCCAATCGCAAACAAGGCATCGCCCACCCGGGTGACGATGAAGGCCTTGCGCGCCGCCGCGCCATTGGCGGGATCCTTGTACCAGAAGCCGATCAGCAGGTAGCTGCACAAGCCGACCCCTTCCCAGCCGAAAAAGAGGAACAGTAGGTTGTCGCCCAGAACGAGGAACAGCATGCTGGCGACAAATAAATTCATGTACGAGAAGAAGCGCGCGCAGTCGCCGTACTCCCGCATGTACCACGCGGCGAATACATGGATGAAAAAGCCGACTCCCGTGATCACACCGAGCATGGTGAGCGACAAGCCGTCGAGGCGTAGCGCAAAGCGTGGCGCGAAGCCGCCTACATCCAGCCACTGCCAGAGCGGCTGGGTGAACGCGCCGCCCGCCGGCGGATGGACGAAGAATTCGATGCCTACCGCGAGCGTCGTCAGAGCCGACACCCCGAGGGTACCGATGCCGATGGCCGTCGCCGCGCTTTCCGACAATCGGCTGCGGCCGATGGTGAGAGCGACGAACCCCAAGAACGGGGCGAGGAAGATGACAAAGAGCAGGTTGTACATGGAGCCTCAGCCTCCCATGTCACTGGCGGCGTCGGTATCGAGCGTGCCGAAGCGGCGGTGAAGCTGCAGCAGCATCGCGAGGCCCACACTGGTTTCGGCGGCGGCGAGAGTCAGGACCATGAGGAACATGACCTGGCCGTCCGCTTGCGCCCAGCGGCTACCCGCCGCCACGAAAGCCAGCCCCGCCGCGTTGATCATGATCTCGATCGACATGAGCACGAACAGCAGATTGCGCCGGACCAGAACCCCGAGCAGCCCCAAGGAGAACAGAATGCCCGCCAGCATCAACGTAAATTGCAGCGATGCCGCGTTCATTCGTGTCGCCCGAGATGGAACGCCGCAACCAGCGCGGCGAGCAGCAACATCGAGGCCAGCTCGACCGCCAGGAGGTACGGCCCGTAGAGTGCCGCGCCTACCTGCGCTGCCCCGATCGTGTGACCGGCCACGGCGACATCATCGCCCGGCCGCACGAGGACGCGCCCCAACTCGACCAGCAACGCCAGAGACAAGAGCCCCGGTCCGAGCCAGGTGCGGGGGAGAAGCCAGCGCCGCTCCTGATCCACCGTAGCCTTGCCCAAATTGAGGAGCATCACCACGAACACGAACAGCACCATGATGGCGCCTGCATACACGATCACCTCGAGTATGCCGGCGAAGGGTGCGCCCAGGCTGAAGAACACCATCGCCACCGCGAGAAGCGAGACGATCAAATACAACAGCGCGTGCAGCGGGTTGGTGTTGCTGATCGCTGCCAAGGTCGCGATCACCGCCACGGTCGCTTCGACATAGAGTGCGGATTCCATGATCCAGTGCCTTGCCTCAGGGCATCAAGTCTTTGACGTCGACCGGCCGTGTTTCGTGGTCGGCCGCGCCTTTGGGCTTGCCGGCGATGGCAAGGCCCGCAATGCGGTAGAAATTGTATTCAGGTACTTTGCCTGTGCCGCTGATCAAGAGATGCTCCTTCTGGTACACGAGGTTCTGCCGGTCATATTCGCCGAGCTCGAAATCCGGGGTGAGCTGGATCGCGCTTGTCGGACACGCTTCCTCGCAGAGGCCGCAGAAGATGCAGCGCGAGAAGTTGATGCGGAAGAACTCCGGATACCAGCGGCCATCCGGCTTCTCGCCCTTCTGTAACGAGATGCACGCAACCGGGCAGGCCGCGGCGCAGAGGTTGCAGGCCACGCAGCGCTCCTCGCCGTCCGGGTCGCGAGTGAGGACGATGCGGCCTCGATAGCGCGGGGGCAGATAGGGCTTCACTTCGGGATAGAGAATGGTGTCGCGCTTGCGCGTGACGTGCGCGAAGATCATCACCAGGGTGCGCAGGTTCGAGAAAATGCCTTTGAGAATGTCGAGCATGGCTAGGCTTTGGTGGTACTGGCGAGGATGAAGGCCGCTGTCGTCAGGAGATTCAGCAGCGACAGCGGCAGGCAGAACTTCCAACCCATCGCCATGATCTGGTCGTAACGTGGCCGGGGCAGTGCACCGCGCAGCAGGATGAACATCATGATGAAGAACAGGGTTTTGAGCGCGAACCAGATGAAGCCCATCCAGGGCAGCCGGTCGGCGAGCGGGCCATGCCAGCCTCCCAGGAAGAGCGTGGTGAGCAGCGATGAGACCACCACGATGCCTATATACTCGGCGACGAAGAACATGCCGAACTTCATGCCCGAGTACTCGGTGTGATAACCGGCGACGAGCTCCTGTTCGGTTTCGGGTAGATCGAATGGAAAACGGTGCACGCTCGCGACTGCGGCGAGGGAAAAGACAAAGAAACCGCAGCATTGAGGCACGATGAACCAGAGGTGCCGTTGCGCCTCGACGATGCGATCGAGCCGGAACGAGTCCGCCTGGATCACCACGCCCATCAACGCGATGCCCATGAACACTTCGTAGGAGAGCATCTGCGCCGCCGAACGCAGACCCCCGAGGAGTGAATACTTGCTGTGGCTCGACCAACCCCCGAGCATCGCGCCATATACGCCGAGCCCCGCGAGCGCCAAGAACCAAAGCACGCCCACGTTCAGGCCGGGCGCGACGCCCCATCCGGGTGCGACGGGGATCACCACGAAGACCAACAACGTTGTGGCCATCGCGAGTACGGGCGCGAGCAAAAATACCGGACGGTCCGCAAAGGCGGGCATCCAGTCTTCCTTGAAGAAGATCTTGATCATGTCCGCCACCACCTGCAGAAGGCCGAAAGGCCCGACGCGGTTGGGGCCGTAGCGGTCCTGCCACAGCGCAAGCAAGCGTCGTTCGGCCCAAATGAGCATTGCAGCGACCATCACCAGAGCGACCAGCATCACCACCGCTTTCACTCCAGCGGCGAGCACGGCAGTCAATTGCGGTGTCCAGCCGCTCACGAGCCTGATCCTTTGGCGAGTGTGACTGGGGCGCCGGGGGCGAACCACGGTGATCCGGGAACACCGACAGCAAGGCCGACGGTGCCTGGCGGCAAATCGGACCTGCGCCGCAAGGGCAGGGACACGGTTTCGCCGAGCAAGGACACCTCGAGCGTCGAATTATCGTCGGCTTCGAGGAGGTCGGCATCGCCAGGATGGAGCGCCACGTAAGGGGCCGGAATGAGGTTTGCAAGCGGCGCGGCGCGTGCGGAGAGCTCCTCGCTGCCGAAGATATGCGCGAGCGGCAGCGCCTGCCACTCGCCGGCGTGCGCGACGAAAGAGCCCGGTATCCCGACGTCATAGCGCGCCGCGGTGCCGGTGCCGGCCGGCTCGATCAGGCGGATGCCCGGATCACCACCCTGCAAGCAGCCGCCCACCTCTTCCTGGAATTTGTTCCAGGATTGCGGGGAGTTCCAGCCCGGTGCCCATGCATAGGGAATCAGGGCACTCGGCCGAGTTCCCGCCTGGGTGCCATTGTGTCCCTCCATGGAAAAGGCGAGCGCAGTGTCCGCGTCCTGTGGCTGGCGAGGCTCATGCACGGACAAGTGGGCGCGCATCGAGGTGCGCCCGCTGTAGCGGTGCGGCTCGCGCGCCACCTTCAGTCCGCGCATGCGGAATTGGGCATTCGGCGCGGCTTGCACAATCCCCCGCATCGCAGGCAGCACCTCCGCCAGAGCGGCGGTGAGCTGGTCGAAGTGTCTCCATTCGGCCATCTGCCCGTGTCGCGCCCGCAGATCGTTGAGCCATTGCCAGGATTCGCGAATGACGCTGTGAGCATCGTAGTAGCCAGGCTCATAGACCTTGAAGTAGCGCTGGGCGCGGCCTTCCTGGTTCACCACCGTGCCGTCGCTCTCCGCGAAGGACCCCGCAGGCAGCACGACCTCGGCTTTGGCCGCGGTGGCATGGCTCTGATGATCGAGTACGATGAGCTTCACCTTGGCGAGGAGGGCGTCGACTCGCGCGCGATCGGCGCGGCGATACAGATCGTTCTCGAGCACCACCAAGGTGTCGGCCTCGCCGCGCTCGACACGGGCCATGGCGGCGTCGAGATCGCAGCCGCCTTGCCCTGCACTGAGAAGCGCCACGCCTAAGCTGTTGACCTCGGGCACGATGAGACAAAGCTCTCCCGTCTGGCCGCGCGTGTGCAAGGCGAGCGCCACGTTGGCGGCCGATTGCAGCACGGCGGCGGAGCCCACACCCGAACCTGAGACAATCAGCGGCTTCCTGGCCGCCGACAGCGCAGCCGCGATGCTCTCCGCCAACCGTGCAACTGCCGGGTCGAGCCCCTCGACGGGCGGCGCGGCGGCATCGAGCGCATGCGCAACCGCGAAGCCGAGGCGCGCGAGGTCATCCGGTGCGGCGTGCAATGTATCGGCGGCGACATCCTCCAGGCGCGTGGCGCTCACGCTCGCGATAAATACCGGATGCCTCTCGTGCTGACCGATGTCTGCACGGGCCGCCGCCTGCCAATCGAAGACGTGCTTCTCGGCGGCCAGGTCAGCAGTCCTGCCGAGCGCGCTTTGCCGCAATGCGAGTGCAACACGGGGCGCAGTATTGGTGACATCTTCTCCGAGCACCAGCACGGCGTCGGCACTTTCGATGCCGCGCAAAGTGCTCGCGGGGAGCGGGCTGGCCTTCAGAATCTCCAGCACCCGACGGACGAGGGCACCTTCGCGGCTCGCGTGTCCATCGTGGAAATACTCAGGTCCAACCAGCGTACGCAACGCGAAGTTCGATTCGAGGGATGCGCGCGGTGAGCCGATTCCGATGACGCCACGAGCGGCCTTGAGCAGTTGCGCCGCCCGTGCGAGCGCCTCACCCTCTTGCACTGCGACCAGGTTTGCGTCGCGACGCACCAGCGGTTGCCGCGGGCGGTCCTTGCGATTCACGTAGCCGTAACCGAAGCGGCCCCGGTCGCACAGGAAATAGTGGTTGACCGAGCCGTTGTAGCGGTTCTCTATGCGCCGCAGCTCCCCATAGCGTTCGCCGGGGGAGATGTTGCAGCCCACCGAGCAGCTCTGGCAGATGCTGGGTGAAAATTGCATGTCCCACTTGCGGTTGTAGCGCTCGCCGTGCGTCTTGTCCGTGAACACCCCCGTAGGGCAGACCTCGACAAGATTTCCCGAGAATTCATTTTCCAGGACTCCATCGGCGGTGCGACCGAAGTACACGTTGTGGGCGACACCGTAGACGTCCAAGTCCGTGCCGCCGGCATAGTCCTTGTAGTAGCGCACACAGCGATAGCAGGCGATGCAACGGTTCATCTCGTGGTTGATGAAGGGGCCGAGGAACTGATTCCTGTGGGTGCGCTTGGTGAAGCGGTAGCGCCGCGACGCGTGGCCCGTCATGACCGTCATATCCTGGAGGTGACAGTGGCCGCCTTCTTCGCACACGGGGCAGTCGTGCGGGTGGTTGGTCATCAGACACTCGATGACGCCGGCTCGAAATTCCCTCGCTTCCGGGTCGACGATGGAAATGCGGGTGCCATCGGCCGAAGGCGTCATACAGGACATCACCAGATGCCCCACCTTGTCGTTGGCATCGCGGTACTGCTTGACCGCGCACTGCCGGCACGCGCCGACGCTGCCGAGCGCCGGATGCCAGCAGAAGTAGGGAATGTCGAGACCGTGCGACAGGCATGCATGCAGCAGGTTGTCCTCGCCACCCACCTCGTACTGTTTACCGTCGATGTAAATCGTCGTCACGTCGCTTGCACCCTTTTGCTCATGCCACTGCTTGTGCAGCCCGTGTGTGTTCAGCCGCGACAGGCGGCCGCGCAATGCCGGCCTCGAACTCGTGGCGGAAATATTTGATAGCCGACTGGAGCGGCTCGACTGCTCCGGGCGCATGAGCACAGAATGTCCGGCCGGGGCCTAGGAATCGGCAGAGCTGCTCGAGTGTCTCGATGTCGCCTGGCCGGCCCTCGCCGCGCTCGAGCGCCGCGAGAAGCCGCACGCTCCATGGCAAGCCGTCGCGGCAGGGAGTACACCAGCCACAGGATTCGCGTGCAAAGAACTCCTCGAGGTTGCGCACCACGGAGATGATGCTCCGGCTGTCGTCCACCACCGTCAGCAGGCCCGTGCCCATGCGGCTGCCGGCCTTTGCGATGGTGTCGAAGTCCATGGCGAGGTCCAAGTGCTCAGGCGTAAGAAAATCGGTCGATGCGCCACCCGGCAGCCAGCATTTGAGTTTGAGGCCCGCCTGCATGCCGCCGGCATGCTCCTCGAGAATCTCCCGTGCGGAGACGCCGAAGGGCAATTCCCACAGGCCCGGACGCCTGACCCGCCCACTGGCGCCATAAAGCTTGGTACCGGAGTCCTTGCTCTTGCCCTGCGATAACTCGTGAAACCACTGGCTGCCCCGCAGCACGATGTGCGGCACATTGCACAGAGTCTCGACGTTATTGACCACGGTGGGCTTGCCCCATAGTCCCGCGATCTGCGGGAACGGGGGCTTCGCACGCGGATGGGCACGCCGGCCCTCGAGCGAGTTGATGAGTGCAGTCTCCTCTCCGGGTATGTACCGGCCGGCGCCACTGTGCACAAAGAGCTCGAAGCTCCAGGGTGAGCCGAGCGGGTTGGCGCCGAGGTAACCCGCCACTTTGGCCTCCCCGATGGCCCGCTCCAGCCGCTCGGCGGCGAGCACGTACTCGCCGCGCAGAAAAATGTAGCCTCGGCTCGCCTGGATGGCATAACCCGAGACGATCATGGACTCGACCAGCTGGTGCGGGGCACCTTCCATCAACAGGCGATCCTTGAACGTGCCGGGCTCCATCTCATCGGCATTGCAGAGCAAGTACTTCTGGCGGGGAGCGTTTTTGCCCATCGGCACGAGGCTCCACTTGACGCCGGTCGGAAAGCCGGCGCCGCCGCGGCCACGCAGGTTGGCCTCTTTCACCAAAGCGGTCACTTCGGAGGGCTGCATCTCCTTGAGCGCCTTGCGAACCGCCGCATAGCCCTCCTGCGACTCGTAGCCGCGAATGTCGAGCGGCGCGGCCGGGTCGACGCGATAGGTCAGGGGTCTGGTATCAGCCGTCATGGATAGCGCTCCAGCAACCGGGCAACCTCCTGAGGCAAGACGCCAAAATGGGTGTCGTCGTCGATCATCAGGACCGGGCCCCTGTCGCAGGCGCCGAGACAGCAGATCGGCAGCAGTGTGAAGCGGCCATCGGCCGTGGTTTCGCCGAGGCCGATGCCGAGCTGCTTGCACACCTCCTCCTTGAGCTCCTCATAACCGGTCAGAAAGCACGCCACGCTGTCGCAGACCTTGATGACGTATCGACCGACAGGCCGCCGAAAGATCAGGTTGTAGAAGGTGGCCACGCCTTCGACGTCGGATGCGGGAATGCCGAGCAGACGTCCGATCACGGGTATCGCGCCGTCCGGTACCCAGCCGTGACGCTTCTGCACGATCTTGAGCGCTCCAATGCTTGCGGCACGCGGATCTTCGTAGTGCCCGATTTCCTCCTCGATCGATGCGTAATCATCGACGTGCAACCTGTATTCCTCTGCCTGTGTCGAGAATCCCGTGCTCCCAATTACGGTGGCGGTGCTCATGGAATTAGCGGTCCACGTCCGCCATGACAAAATCAATGGAGGCCAGGTGTGCCACCAGATCGGGAACCATGCGGCCGCGAATCACCTCGGGGATCATCTGCAGGTGCGGAAAGCTTGGAGTGCGGATGCGGGTTCGATAACTCATGGTGCTGCCGTCGCTGGTGAGGTAGTAGCCGTTGATCCCCTTGGTGGCCTCGATCAGCTGGCTCGACTCACCGGGCGGGATCACCGGACCCCAGGACACGGCAAGGAAGTGCGTGATCAGGGTCTCGATGTCCTTGAGCATGCGTTCACGCGGCGGAGGGCAGGTGAGTGGGTGATCCGCCTTGTAGGCTCCCGCGGGCATGTGCTCGAGGCACTGGCGAATGATCCGGCAGCTTTGCCGCAATTCTTCGACCCGAACGACGCAACGATCGTAGGCGTCGCCGTTCTTGCCGACCGGTACCTCGAATTCGAACTGCTCGTAGCCGGAATACGGACGAGACTTGCGGTAGTCGAAGGCGCAACCGGTCGCTCGCAAACCGGCTCCGGTAACACCCCATTCGAGCGCCTGAGTCGTGTTGTATGGCGCAACACCGACGCAACGGCCGCGCAGAATGCTGTTTTCCACCGCTGCGGTCACGTACTCTTCGAGGCGCTGCGGAAACCAGTCGAGGAATTCGCGGACCTTGACGTCCCAACCCCGGGGCAGATCGTGCGCCACACCGCCAATACGATACCAGGCCGGGTGCATGCGAAAGCCGGTGACCGCTTCGATCACGTCGTAAGCTTTCTGCCGGTCGGCGAACATGAAAAACACCGGCGTCATTGCCCCCATGTCCTGCAGGTATGTGCCGAGGAACAGCAGGTGCGAAGTGATGCGGAAGAATTCGGCCATCATGACGCGGATGGTCTTGACGCGATCCGGCACTTCGATTCCCGCGAGCTTTTCGACGGCGAGCACATAGGGGAGGTTGTTCATCACCCCACCGAGGTAGTCGATCCGGTCGGTATACGGAATGAAGCTATGCCAGGACTGCCGCTCGGCCATCTTTTCGGCGCCCCGATGGTGGTAGCCGATGTCGGGCACCGCGTCGACGATCTCCTCGCCATCGAGCTGCAACACGATCCGAAACGCGCCGTGCGCGGAGGGGTGATTCGGGCCCAGGTTCAAGAACATGAAGTCCTCGTCCTCGTTCCCGCGCTTCATTCCCCACTCCTCGGGATTGAACCTGAGCGCGGCCTGCTCCTCGTCCTGGCGCAGGGTCGTGAGCAGGTACGGGTCGAACTCGGTGGCGCGCGCCGAGTGTTCCTTGCGGCCGGGGTGACCTTGCCAGTAACGCGGCAGCAGAATCCGTTCGAGGTGCGGATGCCCCTCGAAGCGGATCCCGAAGAGGTCCCATGTCTCGCGCTCGTACCAGTTGGCGTTGGCGTAGAGGCCGACGATGGTTTTGATCGACGGGAATTCCCCCTGGAGGGGAACCTTGATGCGCACCTGCCCCGAATCTTGCGGTCCGCAGCGCTCGATCGAGAGCAGGTGGTAGAACACGGTGAAGTCTGCCGGCGGCAGCCCTTTCCGGTAACGGCGCATTCGCTCGTCTACTGCCTGCAAGTCAAGCAGCATCGTGAACGGCCGCGGCAGCGAGCGCTTGAGAAACCGCAGCACCGCATCGCGATCTTCCGGCCTCACCCACACGGTCGGCACGTCGTCCTGGGTCGGTTGATGGACCAGGCGCTGTTCGCCGAAGCACGCATGGAGCTCGCGTACGATCTCGGGCAGCGCTGTGGGAGTTCCATCCGGCATTACGTTAGACCGAATCCGATGTGCGCAGCTGGGTCTGCGCCTGACGCTCGGCGTACTTCAGGTCGCGCTGCGCGGGCAACGGAGCACGGTAGACACCTTGGTTTCCGATCACCCAGGAAAGCGGGCGACGCTCCGCCGCGATCGCATTCTGCAAAAGCAACAGGCCTTCAACGAATGCTTCGGGCCGCGGCGGGCACCCCGCGACGTACACATCCACCGGCAGGAATTTGTCGACCCCCTGGACCACCGAATAGATGTCGTACATGCCGCCGGAGTTGGCGCAGGAACCCATCGAGATGACCCAGCGCGGTTCGAGCATCTGCTCGTAGAGCCGCTGCACCACGGGCGCCATCTTCATGAAGCAGGTGCCCGCAATGACTATGACGTCGGCCTGCCGCGGTGAAGCGCGAATCACCTCTGCACCGAAGCGCGAGATGTCATGTACCCCCGTGAGTGCGGTTGCAAACTCCACATAGCAGCAGGAAAGGCCGAAGTTGAATGGCCAGAGCGAATTCTTGCGGCCCCAGTTGACCAGGTCATCGAGCTTGGCCAGCAGAATGTTTTTGCGTGCGGCCTGTTCGATGACGTAGTCCTCGTCCTGGTTGACGCCGGGCGGCTTCGGCGCGCGGCCCCTCGCGGAATCGATTCGTGTGAGCGTGTAGTCCATAGCCGGTACCTAGATTCTGCTCATTTCCGTTCGCGCCCCGACCGCGCGGGCGCCCAGTCAAGGCCGCCCACGCGCCACAGATAGAAGAGCGCTGCCAGCAGCACGGCAATGAATATCGCGGCCATCACAAGGCCCGACCAACCGTTATGCCGCACCGACACCGCCCACGCATAAAGAAATACGGCCTCCACATCGAAGATCACGAAGAACATGGCCACAAGGTAGAACTTCGCCGGCAGCCGCATCAGCGCACTCCCCACCGACACCGCTCCCGACTCGAACGGCTCTTCCTTGGCGCGCCCGTGATCGCGGCCACCGAGCAGGTAGGAGGCGCCCAGCATTAGCCCGACCAGCCCGAACACTGCAACGACGTAGGTGGCCAGTGCCGAACTCTCTGGTGTGATGCGCGTGGCCAATGAAATCACGGATTGCATGCGGATCCACCTGTGCTACTGCGCTTCTAACAGAGGCTAGTGCATGCAGGGTGATCGATTATTGTGCGCCCGTGCTGTCGGGGCGCCTGCGTTCAGCGCACGCGGGATCCGAGCGCAAATGCTTCTTGCGTTCAAGAAATGCGCGCGGTGCTCAAGATCCCGCGCCGCGCCTGGCGCCTGATGGTGGCAAGCATGCGCGTACCGGCGCGCATCCGAACGGAAGAATAAATCGGCGGCAACGGAGCCTTTTCGTATGACGAACTCTGGCGTGGAGTTTAAGCGTTTTAAGCGCGCGGACGCGCTGGTGGCGGAAGTCGCAAGCAATATTGCGGCGCAGCTCGCGGATGCGCTCAGGACTCGAGGCCGAGCCGGGCTCCTGGTGTCCGGAGGACACTCGCCGGTTCCGCTGTTCGAGCGGCTACGGACACAAACGCTGGATTGGAGCGGAGTGTCAATCGCTCTCGTCGATGAGCGATGGGTTGAGCCGACCGATCCCGGGAGCAATGAGCGGATGGTGCGCGAGGCGTTGTTGCACGACAGGGCGGCCGCGGCGCGATTCATTGGCTTGAAGAATCCGGCGCCGTCGCCGGATCTCGGCGCCGCAGCCGCGTGGGACGCATCGGCGCAGATCCCGAGGCCTGCCGACGTCACCGTGCTCGGCATGGGTGATGACGGGCATACGGCATCGTTGTTCCCTGGATCGCCGAATCTGCAAAGCGCACTCGATCTGGAGGCGCCCGAGGGCTGCGTCGGGATGTTGGCGCCGAGCGCACCACAGGCACGGCTCAGCTTGAACTTGAGGGCGCTGCTGGACTCACGCCGTATCTATATTTTTATGTTGGGCAAGGAGAAGTTGCGTACCTATGACGCCGCGTCCGGTCCAGGGCCGGTGGAAGAGATGCCGGTGCGCGCGGTTCTGCGCCAGCAGCGGGTCCCGGTCGAGGTCGTTTGGGCACCCTGAAGGTCTGTTGGGGCGCTTATGGACAATAAGCAGCACCGCAAGTCTAGCGCGCTCCCGATGCGCGGTGAATGATGGGCTCCAGTCAGTGAGGACACGGGCAATGAAATCGAATCCCACCGCCGGGGACGGGGGCGGCGACCGGCTTGCAGGCCAGGCGATAGAGGCTGTGCTCGAAGCGGAGCGTGATGCGCAAGCGGCGGTGGCAGCGTGCGATCAAGCGGCGGCCAAGGTACTCGAGGCGGCCCGTCAACACGCGCGCGGTATCTTTGAGCGCGCCCAGGCACGCACCGTTGCGTTGCACGGCAGCGCCGCCAAGAAGCTCGAGCTGTGCGCGGCCGCCCTGATGGAGCAGCGCATGAAGACCGCAGCGGAGGCGGTGAAACAGTTGTCAGATCCCCGCTTGCTTGGGCTGGCGCTCGAGCGAGTGGCGGCGCAGCTCACGACCAAGGAGGCTGCGCCAGATGTTGCTTGAGGGCAATGTGGAATACGCCCTGACGCGGGTGCAATCTCAGCACGGCAATCGTCCCGACGCGAGCGAATGGGGGCGCCTCGATGCGAGTCACGATCTGGGGCAGTACCTCGAAGCGGCGCGCAGCAGCATCTTCGGGCCCTGGGTTGCATCGCTCGACCGAAGTCGCGACGCTCATGCCATCGAGCGTACGCTGCGCGGCGCCTGGCGGAGCTACGTCAAGGTCGTCGCCGCGTGGCACCCTCGCCAATCGCAGCCGTGGCTTACCTGGCTCGAGTGGCTGCCGACTTTGGGGCTCATCGCCCGGCTGGGGCACACGGAGCCCCTACCTGCCTGGCTGCTGACCGACCCCATATTGGGACCGGCCGCCCGGGGAGCGTCCGCCGCGCGGCCCGTTGCCGTCGACGGAACCGCATTGGCATTGTTTGAACCCGCGATTGCCGGGCGAGTGCCGCTCGCAGAACTGTGGTGGGCACGTTGGCGGCAATTGCGGCCGCCGCTCGACGCATTCACCGAGCAGCTTCTGGCGGACGTTTCCAGGGCGGTGCAGGAGCACGCGCGAGTGCTTGAACTCGAGGCTGTCGATGCGGTGGCGCTACGCGAGCAGCTGCGCAAGCGGCTCAACGGTCTGTTTCGCACGGCGGCCGGGACCCTGGTTGCAACGCTTTGCCACCTGGCGCTGATGGCCCTCGACTTCGAACGGCTGCGCGGCGGCCTCGTCATTCGCTCCCTGTTCGCCCGAGGCAAGTGACCCGATTGTTGCTCCGTCCCGTCAATGCCGTCTGGTTCGAAATGCTGATCGCACGCGACGATCTCGCGTCCGCGCTTGGCTGCCTTGCGTCCGGCGGAGATGTCGAGCTCGAATCGCAGAGCCACGGGTCGGTCGCCGACCTGGTGCCGCGTTTGCGGGCGAGACTCGATGACTATGGGCGGCTCGTTCAGAGGTATGGGAGCTATTGGCCGAATGCGTCGGGCTCTCGCGCCGAGCCGCACGCGGAACTCGAGGATATCTCGGCCGCCGCCCTTGAACATCTGCACGCCTGGGCGGCCGCGGCGGGTCCGGTGATCACGGAGCTGCAGAAGCTCCAGCACGAGCGCACGGAGCTCGCTTACCTTGCACGGCTGTTCTCGCAATCGCGGGCGCCGCTTCCCGCCTTCAATCTACTCTTCGATGCCGGGCCCGTGCTCGCGGGGCGGATCTATCTCCTCGAGTCTAAATCTGTGGCCTTGAGCCTGCCTGAGAGCGTTCTCGCGCAGCGGATCGACTGCGTCGGGCACAGCTACTTGCTCGCCGTCGGGCCGGGCGAGCAGATGCAAACGCTCGATGAGGGGGTGAATGCAGTGAAAGGGCGACGCCTCGAGATGCCGGCTGCGGTGCGCGCCGCGGGAAGGGATGACACCTCGGCAGAGCTCGAGGCGCGACTCGCAGAGATCGCGCGAACGACGCATCGATTGCACGCACAGCTCACCGCCTGCGACGCCAAGCACGGGCTCGGCCCGGCGCTCGCCGACATGGCGCTCATCGGATGGTTTGCGGATCATGTCCCCGAATTTGCCCGCACCGATCACTTCGTCCGGATCACCGGTTGGAGCAGCGATCCGTCGGGCCGGCGGTTGGATGCGTGTCTGCGCGGCGCCGAGATCCACTATTTGATCCATTTTGCCGAGCCGCCGCCGCAGCTGACGCCGCCCATGGTACTGCGCAACCCGCGCTGGGCCCGGCCCTTCGAGTGGTTTGCCGGTCTCCTCGGCACCCCCGGAGCGAATGAGGCGGACCCCAGCCCGCTGCTTGCGCTGCTCGCGCCGCTGATGTTTGGTTTCATGTTCGGCGATGTTGGTCAGGGGGCCGTGCTGGTTGTCGCGGGATTCGCATTGCGCAAGCGCTATGCCGCGGCCGAGCTCGTGATTGCGGGCGGAATCGCCGCAATGATATTCGGGGCCCTGTTCGGGAGCGTGTTCGCGCGCGAGGGCATTCTTCCCGCCTTGTGGTTGCATCCGTTGGAGAAACCCCTGAGATTGCTGGGAGTGAGTCTCGCCGGAGGCAGTGCTGTCATCCTCAGTGGTCTCGCGCTGGACGCATTGGAGAGCTACTGGCGCGGCGAGGCGCTGCGCTGGTGGACTACACGTGGGGGGCTGCTCTTGAGCTATCTGGCCTCGATTGCCTGTGCTGTCGATCGACGGGCGGCCTGGTTGATTGCCGCCGGCATCGCCTGGTTTTGCGCCGGCGAGATCGCGCGCGCGCGACACCCGGTGCAGCGTCTGGGGACGAGCTTCGGCGAGGCGATCGAGACGCTGTTGCAACTCCTCGTCAACACGCTCTCCTTCGTGCGTGTCGGCGCCTTCGCGCTCGCGCACGCCGGCCTGGCGGCCGCCATCAATGCGCTCTGCGCGGGGATCGGGGCGCGTTGGTTGGCGATTCTCGGATTGGCGGTCGGCAACGCTCTGCTCATTGTCATCGAAGGTCTGGTGGTCGGAATCCAGACCACGCGCCTCGTGCTGTTTGAATTCTTCATCCGGTTCCTGCGCGGCGATGGCCGTGCGCTGAGGCCTCTGCAAGCTCCACCAACCACCTTCACGATGGAACTATCGAGGAAAGTATCATGATTGAAACTAGGCGCCCATCCGCATTCCTGTCCCGGCTCGTCATTTCGCTGACCGTCTTGGTCGGGGTCGTGACAACGCTCACGTTGATCGTGGCAGGTACGGCAAAGGCCGGTGAGGCGGCGGCCCCTCTGGCGGCGGTCAATCCGCAGATCGTGGGCTGGGGCCTCATCGCGGCGGCTCTTTCCACGGCGCTCGCGGCGATCGGCGCGGGCTATGCGGTCGCCAGGGTCGGCAGTGCGGCCGTCGGCGCGATCGCCGAGAAACCGGAGCTCTTCGGGCGCGCGCTCGTGCTCGTGGGTTTGGCGGAAGGCATCGCCATTTACGGGCTGATCGTCTCGATACTCATTCTCAACCGAATCGCCTGATCGATGATTTGGGCCATCATATCGGATGAGCTCGGCGCGCTTGGATGGCGGCTAGCCGGAGCACAACCGTTCATCGCCGATGAGCACAACGTACAAGAGCGGCTCGCCGAAGCCGGGCGCGGGGCCGATCTCGTACTCATGACCGCGGATCTCGCGAAGCGCCTGCCGGACAGCGTGCGCAACGCGGCACTGCTGGCAGAGAAGCCTCTCATCGCCGTGATTCGCGGGGTGCCAGGCGGCGAGGAGCCCCCCGACCTCGAGCAGGACGTGACGCACGTGCTGGGGATTCTCGTTTGAGCTCCGCGATCCCGAAGAGCACGGCGCCCGATACCCAAGCGCAAGCGCTGCTGCAACGGGTAACAGACGACCGCGATCGGCGTTGCGAGGCCCTTCGTGCGGTTGCCGAGGCTCAAGCGAAGACAATCGTGCGTTCGGCCCGCGCCGCAGCACGCAGTAATTTCGGCAATGCGGCGATCCAGGAGCGCGGCCGCATGGAGCTCGGACTGCGCCAAGCGGCGGCGCGTGCGGACATCGAAGTACGCCGCCAGGAACGGCAGAAGAGCCGGGAACTACTCGAACAAATGTGGGCCGCGATCACCGGGGTTCTGGAGCGTCGCTGGCGGGAACCGCTGCTGCGGCGAGCGTGGGTGGAAGCAGCGGTGAATGAAGCCGGGTCGCTTATTGCCGGGCGCACTTGGTTCATCGAGGTCGGATCCGATTGGACGGAGCAGGAGCGCGGCGAGCTTGACGACCGAGCCCGCGGATGGGGCGCGGGGACAGTGGAATACGCGCTCCATGCCGCAATGCCGGCGGGAATCAAGATTCGTGCAGGTGGCGTTTGTATCGACGCGACCGTCATGGGACTGCTGGTGCAGCGGGATGCGATCGAGGCGGCGTTTCTCGCCGAATACATGCCGGTGCTTGCAACCAGCGGATCCAAGATGCCAAGCGGTCCCACACAGCGACCCGGCTCCGCAACGGAGAGTCGGACCGATGCCTGAGGGACGGATACATTGGATCAGCGGACCGGTGCTGCGCGCGCGGTCCTCGGATCTCTTTCATGTACAGGATGCAATCGCAGTCGGGCCGTCGGCCCTGCTCGGTGAAATCGTCCGGCTCGGCACCGATGAGATCGTCGCCCAGGTCTACGAGGATACAACCGGGCTCAAGCCGGGCGATACGATCACGGGCATCGGCGAGCCCCTGTCGGTCAAGCTCGGCCCTGCGTTGCTCGGCCAGATTTTTGACGGACTGCTGCGGCCCTTGGGCGGCCTGGGACCCTTTGTTCGCCCGGGCGCAGAGAGTGGATCGAGCGCACGGTTTGCGTTCCAGCCCAGCGTGCGCGTCGGCGATGTGGTGCGCGAAGGGCAGTCGATCGGCGCCGTCGCGACGCCAAGGCGCCAGCAATGTCTGGCGCCTCCGCAGCGCGGAGGAGTGGTGGTATCCGTTGCAGCCGCCGGCGAGTACACGGAAGATGAACCCATTTGCAAGCTGCGCGGAGCTGACGGCGTAGACATAGAGCTGTCGCTCGCCCAGCGCTGGCCCGTGCGGCAGCCACGCCCGATCCAGCGCCGACTGCCGCTCGCCGGACCGATGATTACCGGCACACGCATTCTCGATACCTTGTTCCCGATTGCGCGCGGCGGTCGTGCCGCCATACCCGGCAGCTTCGGAACCGGCAAAACTGTGTTGCAGCAATCACTCGCCAAATGGAGCGATGCCGACATCATCGTGTACGTAGGGTGCGGCGAGCGAGGCAATGAAATGGCCGAGGTGCTCGATGAGTTCCCGCGGCTCGAGGATCCGCGCAACGGACGACCGCTGATGGAGCGCACGGTGATCATCGCCAACACCTCCAACATGCCGGTGGCGGCGCGCGAGGCAAGCATCTATACGGCGGTGACAGTGGCGGAATACTTCCGCGATCAGGGCCAGCACGTAGCGTTGATGGCTGACTCGACGAGCCGCTGGGCGGAGGCACTGCGCGAGGTGAGCGGCCGACTCGGAGAGCTGCCGGGTGAGGCAGGATATCCCGCCTACTTAAGCTCCAGGCTCGCCCAGTTCTATGAGCGGGCCGGGCGGGTGACTACTCTCGGGGGCAGCGAGGGATCCGTCAGCATCATCGGCGCCATCAGTCCGGCGGCCGGCGATTTCTCCGAGCCGGTCACCACTCATACGCGCCGCTCCGTGCGCACGTTCTGGGCGCTTGACCGCGGCCGAGCGCAGGCGCGTTTTTTTCCGGCGATTGACCCGTTGCAGTCGTACAGTGCGGACGAGGAAGTGCTTGGGTCCTGGTGGCAGGTGCAGGGCAACCCTCAGTGGATTGCCCAACGACGCCGGGTTCTCGAATTGCTCGAGTCCAAGTCGCGGCTGGAGCGCATGGCACGCATCGTCGGTAAGGACGCGCTGCCGCCGGCGCAGCAACTGACGCTCTTGTGCGCCGACCTGGTGGAGGAGGGGGTGCTGCGCCAGTCGTCGTACTCCGATACGGACCGCTATTGCTCGCCGCAGCGCCAGACGGCCATCCTGGGTGCGGTTACCCGCTTCATCGATCTCGCGCAAAACGCCCTCGAGCGCGGTGCATCGCTCGAGCGCCTGGCCGCGTTGCCGATTAGGCAGGTCTTGCAACGTGTAGGAGAGACCAATGGCGAGGGCCGCATCCCGGCCATCGTTGAGTTATGGAAGCAGATGGATACCGAATTCGCTGCGCTGATCGAGGAGCCCGCGCATGCGCGCTGAAGTGAGCCTCGAGAAGAGCGTCAAACGGATCGAGGGACCGTTGCTGTTCCTCGAGCGAAAAGCCGACGTCGGACTCAACAGCTTCGTCGAAGTGCTGAACCGCCATGGCCGGAGCTTGGTCGGCCGCGTCACGGCGCTCGACGACGAATCCATGGTGGTCGAAGTTCTGGAGTCGACCGACGGGCTCGGGGTGTACGACACCCGCATCCGCATTCGGAACGAGCCGCTGCTGTTCGGCGTCGGGCCCGGCATGCTTGGCCGCACTTTCGACAGCATCGGCCGCCCCACCGACGACGGCGGCCCGATCGCGGCCGTCAAGCGCATGCGCATCGATGGCCTTGCCATCAACCCGGCTGCGCGCACGCTGCCGCGCGATTTCATCGAAACAGGTGTGTCGAGTATCGATCTCACGAACAGTCTGGTGCGTGGCCAGAAGCTGCCGCTGTTCTCCGGGGCCGGCCTGCCGCACGATCGCCTCGCCACGCAAATTGCCCTCAACGCCAGGCTGCGCGACGGCGATGCAGGCGCCTTCGCCATCGTATTCGTCGGCATGGGCGTGTCGCACGATACCGCGGAGGCGTTTCGCGATGCCATGGCATCGAGCGCCGCCCTCGAGCATGCGGCGATATTCCTGAATCTTGCCGACGAGCCGGCGGCGCAGCGCCTGCTTACCCCGCGCTATGCTCTGACGGCAGCCGAATACCTGGCTTTCGTCGAAGGGCGGCACGTACTGGTGATCATGACCGACATGACCAACTACTGCGAAGCGCTGCGCGAGGTATCGGCGAGCCATGGCGAAATTCCGAGCCGCAAGGGCTATCCGGGCTACATGTACTCGGATCTGGCCTCTCTCTACGAACGCGCCGGCTGCATTCGTGGTTTGCCGGGCACGCTGACGCAGCTCCCGATTCTCACCATGCCGAACGACGACATCAGCCATCCCATCGCCGACCTCACGGGATACATCACCGAGGGCCAGATCGTCCTCGATCGGGAACTGGATCGTAAGGGCATTTACCCCCCCGTGAGCGTGCTGCCGAGTCTTTCGCGGCTGATGAATGCCGGTATCGGCGAGGGCTTCACCAACGCCGATCACCCGGCACTCGCCAATCAGCTGTTTGCCTGCTATGCGCGGGCCACGCGTGTGCGCGTGCTCGCCGGTATCATGGGCGAGGATAGCCTGCCCGAGGTGGACCGCAGCTTCCTGGCGTTCGCCCACGCGTTCGAGGAGCGGATGGTCCAGCAGCCGGATCGACGCACGCTGGATGAAAGCATGGCCATCGCTTGGGAGCTTCTACGCGGCTTACCCGCGGCGGAACTTACGCGTTTGAAACCCGGGCAGATTGCCCGCTACCTCGCCGCAACGCATGCCTGAGCCGCAACGCCAGCCGATTGCCACCCGGATCGCGCAACTCGAGCTCAAGGACGAGCAGCGGCTGGTCAAGGAAGGCTACGAGCTCCTCGATGAGAAGCGGATCCGGCTGGTCGCCGAGATCCGTGCGCAGCTCGTGCGCCTACGCCGCTGGCAGGCCGAGGTGCGCAAGGCCCAAGAGGCCGCGCAAGGTGCGCTCATGGCGGCGTTGAATCGCCACGGTATCGATGAGCTATCGGGTTATCCCCCCCTCTCTGCCGATGAGAGCGAACTCAAGTTCAATCGCCGGCGCCTTTTTGGGCTGGAACTCCTGGAACCGCGCTGGCACGCAGGTGCGGCGCACCTCACGGAGCGGCCGGTCAATGCCTCGCCGGAAGCTCGCGATTGCGCCTGCCGCCACCGCGCGTTGCTCGAGCCAATGTTGATGACCGCCGTGTGCTCGCTGAACCTGCGACGGTTGATGCGGGAATACGTGCGCACCGAGCGCCGTGCGCGAGCCATCGAAAATGTACGCCTCCCCGAAATCGAGTGGAGCCTCAAATTCATCGACGAGCAGCTCGAGATTCTCGATCAAGAAGAGGTCGCCCGCGTGCGTCAACGCCGATAGTCCTTCTGGGCGGACTGATGCCAAGGTATCGGTCGATACCATTGTCCAATTAATCAGGCTCCATCCTCGTGGCGTAATCGAAGCCGTGTTTCAAGGGCAACCTGATTCAACGCGCTGCAGGAGGACGGAAATGAGAGAGCCATACCCGCTCGGGAGGATGTCGTCCACGGGCAGTTTCGCTGCCGCCGGGGCACAGGATTCGCTGCCCTACCTGAATCGTTCGCTGCGTTCAGTGGCATCGGCATCGATTCGGGTAGGGGATCTGGTGAGGCAGGCCATGACTTTTTTCGAGACGGATCGCAAGGCGGCGTGGCGCTGCCTGAGCGATGCGTCGAGCCTGCTCGCCCCAGACGTCGAGGAACTGGGGGGAAATGCGCCGGGCGTGGACAAGCTTCAACCGGGCGGCTTGGCGACCTGGCAAGCCAGGCGGACGCTGGCGTACATCGAAGCGAATCTGGCATCGAAGATGGAGATCGATGACTTGGCGAATGTGGTTGCGCTGAGCAGGAGTCATTTCTCCCGCGCCTTCAAGCGCAGTCTGGGATTCTCGCCGATGGAATACGTCGTCGTGAGACGAGTGGAGCGAGCCAAGACCATGATTAGCGGCACGAGGGAGTCGCTCGCCGAGGTGGCGTTGGCGTGTGGATTTGCGGACCAAGCGCACCTCAACCGACGGTTTCGCGATATTGTCGGAATCAGCCCGGGCCGCTGGCGGCGCAGCAACGCTCCCATGGCGAAGCCAGGCCCCTATCGCAGCGCAGAAGTTCAAGAGAGCGCTGCGCTACGGAGTCGGGGATCCCCGGAGATGGGCCGGCGTGTCTTCGGATAACCGGGTCCTCGTCGGCGACGTCGGCGGTACCCACGCGCGGTTTGCCGTGGTTGAGCCCTCTCCGGGAGCACCGTGGCGGATTCTTCAGCGCATGGATCTCGCCGAGCGATTTGCGACATTCGGCGAAGCACTGCACAGCTATCTCGAGCGTGCCGGGGTGAGTCCGCTGCCGCGGCTGGCGGCCATTGCCGTGGCAGGTCCGGTTGTGGCTGGCACGGCCCGGTTCACCAACCGCGGTTGGGAAATCTCCGAGCAAGCCTTGCGAGAGTTTGGGTTCGAGAGAGCGCTCCTGATCAATGACTTTGCAGCGCTCGCCCTCGCGGTCGACCTGCTGGATGAGAAACACTTACATTTCATCGGCCCGCCACTCAAGGGACTGAAGGGCGGAACGATCACCCTGCTCGGCGCCGGCACGGGGTTCGGCGTGTCCTGCCTCGCCCGCTACGGAGATCTGGCGGTGCCGATGGCGACCGAGGGGGGGCACATGAGCTTCGCGCCGGGCGATGCGCAGGAGCTTGCCGCGCTGCAGCTCATGTGGCAGCAAGCGGGACGCGTGTCGATCGAACGCATCCTCTCAGGCGATGGGCTCGAGCACCTGTACCGAACGTTGGAGCAGTTGGGCGGCCGCGCGCCGCCCGCGCTCAACGCCGCTGAAATCAGTACCGCGGCGCTGCGCAATGAGCCGGGTCCGCGCGCCGCCCTGACCATGTTTTGCTCCATCTTCGGCGCCGTCGCAGGCGACCTGGCGCTCGCGCATGGAGCGCGCGGCGGCGTGTACATCGCGGGGGGGATCGCCGAGAAGATCGAGGAGTTTCTCATCCAGAGCCCGTTTCGCCGGCGCTTCGAGGACAAGGGACGCTTGAGCTCCTACGTCGCCGCGATCCCGACCCAGCTGATCGTGAATCCCGACATCGCGCTGCTCGGAGCGGCTCGATCGGTCATCTTGCTCGTGCCCCACTAGATCAAATGCCGACCGACACTCTCAAGCCGACGATGACATCGTTGGTGTTTCGAGCGATTCCCCCCGGCTGAACGACGTACTGAACGTTGGGGCGCAGATCGAGCCACCGGTTCACGTGCACGGCATAGAAGAACTCCGAGACATACTCGTAACCCTGAACACCCACCGACCCCGGATTCACCTCATTCATCTGCGTCTCGACGTCCGCAATGCGGCTGTTCACGTGACTGCGGCCAATGGCGAATCCCAACTCATCCTCGGGGCGGAAATCGAACGGCCCCTTGTCGAGAAGGCCGAGCGCGATTTGATTGTCCTGCGCGGACGTGCGCCGGTCGGCATAGGTTGCATTGAAGAATACGCTGAGACCTCTATTGGCCGAGGGTGCCGTCAGCTGCTGCAGGAAATTCACATACGCGCCATATTGACCGTGGCGCATGAGGGGTGGCCCGCCATCGATCGCCAGCGGCTGCCCGTAGACATTCTCCACGACGTCGGGCGCGGTTGAGGAGTTGTACCAGGCGCCGAACTTATAACTGCCCTTGAGCCCGCTACCCATGGTCGGGAGCCAGCCAAACTCCACTGGAACCAATACCCCACTCGAGTTGCCCGGCCTCCACAGATCCAATGAGTAGCTGTTCTCCAGATAGTCAGAATTGACATCGAAGGCGCCGATCTGAACGTACCCGATCCCCTTGAGCGAAAGCTTGACCTCCGTCGCCCACTGGCTCACCGGCCAGTTATACCAGTAGCTCCCAACGATATTGCCCGGCTGCGCACCGCAGAAGGTAAGGTTCATGAATTCGCAAGAGAACGCGGCGAAGTCTTCACCCTCGGTGATCCGGCCGATCTTCCAGTCGACCAAACCGTCGAGATATTGTTGATCGTACCAAAACTGAGTCCAACGCCAAGTTTGATCGCGGCCATAGAGTTCCTGCACCTGCTGCAGAGATTGCAGATTGGCATCGCTGCTCAAGTTGTCTCCATTGCGATCGGTGATGGCCATCCTGAATTTCGCCTGATTGAAACCGAGCAGCTTGTCGAGATCGAGCGTCAGCGAGAAGGTGAACTGATCCGTGTAACGGACGAGCTCTTGATCGCCGCCCTGAACGTTGGTGGCGGTCTCGGAAACATAGCCGATGCGAAAGTCGACTCCCTTGTCGTACCACTCGCTACGGATGCCCTCCCAATCGAGAGTCAGGTCGTCGCTGAAGGGCTGCGGTGCACCGGCCCACGCGGCTGCGGAGCAGGTCATCATGATCGCTGTGGAAGCACATTTCGATTTGAATCGCATCTCAATCCCCTTCGCACCAGATGAATTGAACCGAAGAAATTGCCAGCAGCCACATCGTATGCAGCGCAGTCGTCAAAGAATTGGATGCGCGAATGGAGGCAGCACCGCCATCCAATGCGCGACCAAAGAGCGCGGCGCCGCGCGTGAGACTTGGATCGCCGAACGGTGGCAGCACTGCGGTCCAATGAATTGGGCTGAACCTCGGGCAAGCTCATTTGGGAGTTCACTTAAGAGGAATGCAGCGATGCGCGAGCAACTGGCTTTGAAAGGAGGCGGTACGAATTCGGATGCAGCCCTCAAGGGCTACATCCGAAACGCGGACGATAGCTCGGCAGTCACCACGGCGGATGCCGGTCTCAACGCGACGGGTAGCGATTTGGGTTATCTTCGTGTATTCGTGTTTGCGCTGTTCTTTGTCTTCGGCGGCATCACGAGCTTGAACGACGTGATCATCCCGAAGCTCAAGGAGCTGTTCACACTGTCCTATGCCGAAGTGATGACCGTGCAGTCGGCTTTCTTCGGGGCCTATTTCATCATCTCGCTGCCGGCCGCGGCGCTGGTGAGGCGGATCGGCTATATGCGAAGCGCGGTCGTCGGGCTCTCGCTCATGATGATCGGCTGCCTGCTGTTCATTCCGGCGTCCTCCTCGGCGCTGTTCCAGATGTTCCTGATCGCCCTGTTCATCGTGGCCGCCGGCATCACGGTGGTACAGGTGGTCGCAAATCCGCTGATCTCGCTCCTCGGGCCGCCGGCTACGGTGCATAGCCGACTCACGTTTGCACAGGCCTTCAACTCACTCGGCACCACCATCTTTCCATACGCGGGTTCGGCCTTGATCCTGGGCTCATTGACGACGGTCGATCCGACGACCCTTTCGGGTTTCGCCTTGACGAGCTACCGCGCCCAGGCCACCCATATCATCGGAGCCACCTACCTGGGGCTGGCGCTGACGCTGTTGGTGCTGGCGATCATGGTGTGGTGGTATCGCAATCACCTGCGTGAACAGCGAATTCCCGGCAGCAGCTGGCGGGAGGCGTTGGGCCTGCTGCGGGTGCCGAGGTTCATCTTCGGGGCGAGCTGCATCTTCCTCTATGTAGGCGCGGAAGTCGCGATCGGCTCTCTGATCGTCAACTATCTAATGCAGGCGGACGTGCTGGGATTGGGCCAGCAGGCCGCCGGAGAACACGTGCCGCTGTATTGGGGCGGTGCGATGGTGGGACGGTTCATCGGGTCCTACGTGCTGCGCTTGTTCTCGCCGGGTAAGATACTTGCCGTGGCAGCGGCCGGAGTTATGGTCCTGCTATTCATTGCCTCTCATACGACCGGTGCCGTGTCGGGCTGGTCGCTGCTTGCGATCGGGCTTTGCAATTCGATCATGTTCCCGACCATCTTCTCGCTGGCCTCCGAAGGTCTCGGCGCGCGCTCCGCCTCCGCCTCCGGCATCATCGCGGTCGCGATCGTCGGCGGCGCCGTGATTCCGCCATTGACCGGTCATGTCGCCGATGCGTTCAGTCTGAGAACCGCGCTGATCGTGCCGGCAATCTGCCACTTGGGCATCCTGGCATACGGCATCTACGCGCGGCGGCCGGCGGTTGCGGCCGGGCGAGCCTGAGCCAGTATCTCGATGTCCCAGGTGTTGGTATTCGGCAGTATCAACATGGATCTTGTGGTCGAAACGAATGCGTTTCCTCGGCTCGGGGAAACTCTGCCGGGGGTGAGTTTTGCAACGCATGCCGGCGGGAAGGGGGCCAATCAGGCGGTGGCGGCGGCGCGGCTGGGCGCCCATGTCACCATGCTCGGGCGGGTCGGCTGCGACTCGTTCGGAACCGAGCTCAAAGCGCGTCTCGGCGCCGAAGGGGTGGTCACGCGGTGGGTCCACGAAACGGCGGACGTGTCGAGCGGGATCGCGGCAATCACGGTATGCAATGCGGATAACGCCATCGTGGTGGTTGCGGGTGCCAACGCCCGGTTGACAGCGGCGGATCTCGACGCGGCCGAGTCGGCGTTTGCAGAGGCAGATGTCGTGCTCGCGCAGCTCGAAGTGCCGCTCGCCACAGTCGAGCACGGAGCGCAGCTCGCCGCGCGATACCGCAAGCCCTTCTTGCTGAATCCGGCGCCCGCCGTGCGGCTCCCGGATAGTCTGCTGGCACGCTGCACACTGATCACTCCCAACGAGCATGAGCTGGGGATGGCGCTCGGCCAGCCGAATCTGGGCTGGCAGGCTCAGCTGACCCGTCTGCCGGGCCGTGTGGCCGTAACCCGCGGAGCGGAGGGCGCCTATTTTTCCGATGCGACGGGGACGCTACGGCATCAGCCTGGCTTTACAGTCAATCCGGTCGACAGCACCGGTGCCGGCGACACCTTCAACGGCGCATTGGGCGCGTTCTGGGATCTCGGGCTCCCCGAAGCCGTGCGCCGCGGGTGCGCAGCCGGCGCCCTCTCGGTGACCAAACGCGGCGCACAGGACAGCATGCCGACGCTCGCCGAGCTCAACGCGTTTCTGGATCGCGCGCGATGAAGAAATGCGGACATCTCAATCGCGACGTGAGCCGTGTGCTCGCACGCATGGGCCACACCGACTGCCTCGTGATCGCGGATTGCGGGCTACCGGTGCCGGATGGGGTCGAGTGCATCGATCTTTCGCTCGCACTCGGCGATCCCGCGTTTCTCCGTGTGCTCGATACCGTACTCGCCGATTTCAAGGTCGAGCGTGCGGTGTTTGCAACGGAAGCGAAGCAACACAACGCCGCGGTGGCGGCGCGCGCTTCGTGGCTCTCCCAAGAGAAGGTGCAGGTGGACTTCGTGACGCACGAGGTACTCAAGAGCCTCACGCAGCGGGCGCGCGCCGTGATTCGCACGGGTGAGGCGACGGCCTATGCCAACGTCCTCCTGTATGCCGGCGCGATCTTCGGCGACGCGCATCAGGGGAGCGCATGAAGGTAACGATGAAGGGCATCAGCAAGTCGTTCGGCCCGGTGCAGGTGCTTGACGGCGTCGATTTTGCGGTCGCCGGCGGAGAGATCCACGCACTCGTGGGCGAGAACGGTGCCGGCAAGTCGACCTTGATGAAAATCCTCTCCGGCGCGTACAGCACCGATGGCGGCGGCATTCTACTCGATGGCGAGGCCGTCACGTTCCGCTCGACCCGCGATGCCGAGGCGCTCGGCATCGCGATCATTCACCAGGAGCTCAATATGATCCCGCAGCTCTCGGTGATGGATAACCTGTTCCTCGGTCGCGAGCCCAACCGGCTCGGCGTAATCGAGCGCGGCCGCATGCGCGGCGAGTCGGCCGGCTGGCTGAGCAAGGTCGGCGCGGGGCACATCGACGTGAATTGGGCAGCCGAAACGCTCTCGATAGGACTCCAGCAGCTGGTGGAGATCGCAAAGGCACTCTCGCTCAATGCCCGAGTTTTGATCATGGACGAGCCCACCGCCTCGCTCACCGACCGCGAGATCGGCACGCTGTTCGCAATCATGACGGACTTGAAATCTCGTGGTGTCGGAATCGTCTACGTGTCGCACCGGATGGAGGAGATATTTAAGATCTGCGACAAAGTCTCGGTGTTGCGGGATGGACATTTCGTCGGCGAGCGCGTTGTGGCGCAGACCGGCTTCGACGAGATCGTGAAAATGATGGTGGGACGCGAGCTCAAGGAGCGATTTCCAAAACGGGAGGTTGCCATCGGGCCTGTGCGGCTCAAAGTGGACGATCTCACGGACGATGGGCATATCACCGGAATTCACTTCGAGGTGCGCGCGGGAGAGGTGATGGGTGTCGCCGGCCTGATCGGAGCCGGACGCAGCAGAATCCTCAACACGCTCTTCGGCGTAAACCGCAGGGTCTCCGGGGAGGTGCTGCTCGACGGCAAGCCGCTCGCAATCGAGAGTCCCGCCGATGCCATTGCAGCCGGCCTCGGATTCGTCACCGAGGATCGCAAGAGCCAGGGCCTGGTTCTCGGCCTGTCGCTGCGCGAGAACATCACGCTCGTGCACCTAAAAAAATATTCTCGCGCCGGCATCATCGACCGTGAATCGGAGCACATTGCAGTGAAAGACTTGATGGACGAGCTGCAAATTCGAGCCCGTGATGCCGAGCTCGAGGTGAAGGCGCTATCGGGCGGTAACCAGCAGAAGGTCGTCTTCGCGAAGTGGCTGGCAGAGCCGCCGAAGGTGTTGCTGCTCGATGAGCCCACGCGAGGCGTCGACGTCGGCGGGAAGGCGGAAATCTATCACACCATCAATCGCCTGGCCGCCGCCGGCAGCGCCATCGTGATGGTGTCTTCCGAGCTGCCGGAGGTGCTGGCCATGAGCGATCGCATTCTCGTGATGCGCGAGGGGCGGCAGGTCGCGATTGTCGACGCCAAGGCGGCGAATCAGGAGCAGATCATGACCGCTGCGACGGAGGGGTTGAGAGCATCATGACCGCGCAACAGAAGGCGACGCTGCAGAAGTTGGGGCCGCTTTTGGCCCTGGTTGCAGTTTGTGTCGGGCTCGCCTTTATGAGCCCGGTCTTTCTCACGGTCAGCAATTCCTTTGACGTGATGAGGCAGGTGTCGATCAACGCGATGATCTCGTTCGGCATGACGCTGTCGATTCTCCTCGGCGGCATCGACCTCTCGGTGGGCTCCATTCTCGCCGTCTCATCGGTGCTTGCCGCCATGATGATGAAGGGAGGCTATGGCGCGGGACTGGCGACCGGGATGGCGATCCTGGCCGGCGCGGGGATGGGATCGCTGAACGGGGTCGTCATTGCCAAGGGTAGAGTAGCGCCGTTCATCGCGACGCTCGGCATGATGACACTGCTGCGAGGAGTCGCCCTGGTCCTTTCAAACGGCAGCCCGATCAGCGGTTTCTCCAGCGATTTCTTTTCTCTGTTGGGCGGCGGCTATGTGGCCCGGCTGGTTCCGTTTCCCGTCGTGCTGATGCTGGCAATGTTCGCAATATTCTGGTTCCTGCTCACGAGAACCGTGTTCGGCCGGCACGTGTATGCCACCGGCGGGAGCGCCGAGGCGGCCAAGCTCTCGGGCGTGAAGACCGACCGGGTGCAGATCCTCGTGTATGCCATCTCCGGCGCGATGGCCGCGCTCGCCGGCATGATTCTCACCTCGCGGCTCGATTCCGCTCAGCCGACCGCCGGTGCCGGCTATGAACTCGATGCGATCACCGCGGTTGTGCTCGGCGGCACCAGCCTCGCCGGCGGGCGCGGCTGGATCTTCGGCACCTTGGTGGGTGCGTTGCTGATCGGCGTGCTCAACAACGGCCTGAACCTCATGGGCGTATCGGCGTTCTACCAGCAGGTCGCCAAGGGCTCGGTGATTCTGCTCGCGGTGCTGCTGGATAGGGGCCGCAAATCCTAGAGCGGAATCTTGAGGTGACACTAAACACGAGGAGTTCGGCATGATGCGAGGCATATCGATCTGGGTTGCGAATCTGTTCTTTTTGATGGCCTGCTCCAGTCGGGCACCGGATGGCGGGCCCGGCGGCACGGCGGCCGCGACGGCGGCAGCGCCCGTCACGGCGACGGTCGGCCTGGCGCTCTCGACGATGGATAACCCGTTTTTTGTCTCGCTGCGCGACGGTGCACAGGCAGAGGCCAACGCCGTCGGGATCAACCTGATCGCAGTGGACGCGCAAAACGATGCGGCCAGACAGATTGCGGGTGTCGAAGACCTGATCCAAAAGAAAACGCCGGTCATCCTGTTGAATCCCGCGGATTCCGATGCAGTCGCGAACGTGGTGAAAGAGGCCACCGCCGCCGGAATCAAGGTGATCTCGCTCGACCGGGCGGTGAACGGAGCCGAGGTTAGCTCGCACATTGCCTCGGACAACGTGGCCGGTGGCCGGATGGCGGGCGAGTTTCTGCTGAAGAAGCTCGGCGGCAAGGGCAACCTGGTGGAACTCGTCGGCATTCCCGGCTCGAGCGCCGCGCGTGAGCGTGGCGAGGGTTTCGATGCCGCAATCGAGGGCAAGCCGGGCGTGAAAGTCGTTGCCAAGCAGCCGGCGAACTTCGACCGCGCCCAGGGGCTCACGGTGATGGAGAACATTTTGCAAGGTAACAAGGACATCCAGGGTGTCTTCGCGCAGAACGATGAAATGGCTCTAGGCGCGGAAAAAGCTATCGAGGAGGCGGGTCTCAAGAACGTGGCCATCGTCGGCTTCGACGCCACGCCCGATGCGGTCGCCGCGGTCAAGGCAGGCAAGCTCGCCGCGACCGTCCAGCAGAAACCCGACCTGATCGGCAAGTTGGGCGTGGACACCGCGAAGCTGTTGATCGAAGGCAAGCCCGTCGATCGGAACATCGCGGTGCCGCTGGCCCTCGTTACTCAATGAGAGCAAACCAGGAGAACACTCATGCAAGCCACGAAAGAACTCAACTCCGCCGGCCAGAGCATTTGGCTCGACAACATCACCCGCGATCTTCTCTTGACGGGCACACTTGAGCGGTACATTCGGGATCTGTCCGTCACCGGGCTCACCTCGAATCCGACGATATTCGACAATGCGCTGAGGCGCGGAACCTCCTACGATGCCGGCCTGCGCGCGCGAGCGCGGTCGGGGATCTCTCACGAGGATCTGTTCTTCGAGTTGGCTCTCGAGGATATTACGCGGGCGGCGGATCTGTTTGGCGCGGTCCACGAGCGCACAGCCGGCGTCGACGGCTGGGTCTCTCTCGAAGTGTCCCCGCTGCTTGCTTCCGATGCGAAATCGACTCTCGCCGAGGCGAAGGAGCTCTACGCGCGAGCCGGCCGGCGGAACCTGTTCATCAAGATTCCGGGCACGGCCGACGGGCTCGCTGCGATCGAAGAGTCGATCTTCGCGGGAATACCGATCAACATCACGCTGCTTTTCTCGGCGCAACAGTATCAGGCAGCGGCGGATGCTTGGTTGCGCGGTGTGGAGCGTCGCATCGAGGCGGGATTGAACCCGAACGTCGCATCGGTGGCATCGCTCTTCGTCAGCCGTTGGGATGTGGCGGTGGCCGGCAGGGTGCGCCCTTCGCTCAACAACAAGCTCGGCATTGCTGTCGCTCAGGAAACCCACAAGGCCTATTCGAAACTGTTGGATAGCGCCCGCTGGCGGCGTGCGCTCAATGCCGGCGCGCGCCCGCAGCGGCTATTGTTCGCGAGCACCGGGACGAAGGATCCAAAGGCGGCCGACGTCCTGTACGTGCAGGAATTAATTGCGCCGCTGACCGTTAACACCATGCCGGAGGGAACGCTACAGGCATTCGCTGCACACGGAGAGGTCGGTCGGGTGCTGAGTCCGGACGGCGGCGACTCTGCGAACGTGCTGCTCAAATTCACCCGCAGCGGCATCGATCTCGAGGCGCTCGCCGCACGCCTGCAGGAACAGGGCGCGGCCGCCTTCGTCGCCTCGTGGAAGGACCTCCTGGGTGTCATTTCCTCCAAGACGACCGCGGCCGAGAAGGTGCGATCATGACAAAGGCGACATTGCCGTTGAAGCAGCGTGCCGCCTGGAAGAAGCTTCAGGCGCACTTCAAAGTCATCGGTCGCCGCCATCTGCGCGAGCTGTTCGCCGAAGACCCGAGACGCGGCGAGGATCTCACCCTCGAAGCTGCAGGAATATATCTCGATTACTCGAAGAATCGCGTCAACGGAGCGACGCTCCGGCTGTTAATGGAGCTTGCCGAAGAGTCCGGCTTGCGCGAGCGGATCGACGCCATGTTTGGCGGAGAACCGATCAACGTTTCTGAGCACCGCTCGGTTCTACACGTGGCTCTTCGCGCTCCGCGCAATGCGTCGATGCTGGTGGGCGGCCAAGACGTAGTGCCCGCCGTGCACGCCGTGCTCGACAAGATGAGCGCGTTCGCGGTGAAAGTGCGAAGCGGGGCATGGCTCGGATACACCAATCGGCCGATCACGAATGTCGTCAACATCGGCATCGGAGGCTCGGATCTCGGTCCGGTGATGAGCTATGAAGCGTTGAAGGCATACACCAAACGCGACATGGTGTTTCGTTTCGTCTCTAACGTCGATGGGACGGACTTCGTGGAGGCGGTACGCGATCTGGACCCGTCGCAGACGCTGTTCATCGTCTCCTCCAAGACCTTTACCACCGTCGAGACGATGACCAATGCAGGGGCAGCCCGGGAATGGTTGCTGCGTGGCTTGGGGGGCGACGTCGGCGCGGTGGCGCGGCACTTCGTCGCGATTTCGACGAACCGCACGGAAGTGCAGAAGTTCGGGATCGACACCGCGAACATGTTCGAGTTCTGGGACTGGGTAGGGGGACGATACTCGATGGATTCGGCCATCGGTCTTTCGACGATGCTTGCGATCGGGCCGGATCAGTTCCGTGAGATGCTCGAAGGCTTCCAGGCGATGGACGAACATTTTCGCACTGCGCCTTTCGCGCACAATCTGCCGGTCGTCATGGCGCTGCTCGGCATCTGGAACAACAATTTTCTCGGCGCCGAAACCGTCGCTGTACTGCCGTACGAGCAGTACCTCAAACGCTTTCCTGCATATCTGCAGCAGCTCGCGATGGAGAGCAACGGCAAGCACGTTACGCTTCTCGGCGAGCCGGTCGGCTACAACACGGCGCCCATCTATTGGGGCGAACCGGGGACCAACGGTCAGCACTCCTTCTATCAGTTGCTGCATCAGGGAACGCGCCTCATTCCGTGCGACTTCATCGCGTTTGCCGAGCCCTTGAATCCACTCGGCGAGCAGCATGAGCTGTTGCTCGCCAACGTGCTTGCTCAAGGGGAGGCGCTCGCCTTCGGGAAGACGGTCAAGGAAGTCGAGGCCGAAGGAACGTCGCGCGCCATCGTGCCGCATCGAGTATTCGAGGGCAACCGGCCCTCCAATACGCTGCTCCTGGAGCGATTGACGCCGGGCGCACTGGGCCGTCTGGTGGCGCTCTATGAACACAACGTGTTCACGCAGGGCGCGCTCTGGCAGATCGATTCCTTCGATCAATGGGGCGTTGAGCTCGGCAAGGTGCTGGCAAAGCGCATCGTGCCGGAATTGAGCAACGGTTCGCCCGCGAACCTCGGTCACGACAGCTCGACCAATGCCTTGATTCGGCGGCTCAAGCGCGCGCGGACGGAGCACGCGGCGAAGAGTCTTTAGTGCTTTACCTCGGAGGCGTCTATGCAACTAGGAATGATCGGGCTGGGTCGGATGGGTGCGAACATGGTGCGCCGGCTGGTGCGGGCCGGCCATGAGTGCGTCGTGTTCGATGCGGTGCCCGAAGCGGTGGAGTCGCTCGTCCGCGAGCGGGCGATTGGAGCGGTCTCGATCGAGCAGCTCATAGTCAAACTTCGCCCGCCGCGCTGTGTGTGGCTGATGGTGCCGGCGGCGGCGGTCGACCAGACCATCGGGCTGATCCAGGGATTCCTCGAGTCCGGCGATACGGTGATCGATGGCGGCAACTCGTATTACGTCGATGACATCCGACGATCAAAGATGCTGGCCGCGGATGGCATTCGCTATGTAGACGTCGGTACGAGCGGCGGAGTGTGGGGCCTGGAGCGGGGTTACTGCATGATGATCGGTGGCGAGCGGGATGCGGTGCGTCAGCTCGACCCCATCTTCAAGACCTTGTCGCCGGGCACTAGCGGCATCGTGCGCACACCGAATTTCGATCGGCTGGGCGATAACACGGCCGAGCACGGGTATCTGCACTGCGGTCCCAGCGGCGCGGGGCACTTCGTAAAGATGGTTCACAATGGGATCGAGTACGGCATCATGGCGGCCTATGCGGAAGGGCTCGACGTGCTGAGGGCGGCCGACGCGGGCAAACAGAGGCGCGCGATTGATGCGGAGACCACCCCGCTGCGCGATCCTGAACACTATCAATACGAGATCGCTCTACCGCAGGTTGCCGAGGTCTGGCGCCGGGGCAGCGTCATCGCATCCTGGCTGCTCGATCTTACCGCCGCCGCGCTGGTATCCGATCCGGAGCTGAAGGGATTCGCGGGCCGCGTGTCGGACTCCGGGGAAGGGCGCTGGACGATCAAGGCGGCGGTCGATACCGGTGTGCCGACGCCGGTGCTGACCGCATCCCTGTACGAGCGATTCAGCTCCCGGGGCGATGCGGAATTTCAGGGGAAGATTCTGTCGGCCATGCGCCTGGGGTTTGGCGGTCATTTGGAGAAGGCTGCCCAAAAGGGAGCGCCCCGATGAGTGACAGTCGATGCGACGCACTGGTCTTCTTCGGTGCCACGGGTGACCTCGCCTACAAGAAGATATTTCCGTCGCTGCAGGCGATGATCAAGCGCGGAACGCTCAATATCCCGATCATCGGCGTGGCCAAGAACGGGTGGAACCTCGAACGGCTTCGCGAGCGCGCTCGCGACAGCGTCGAGCATCACGGCGGCATCGATACAGCGGCATTCGCGCGGCTCGCGGAGTTGCTGCACTACATCGACGGCGGCTATGAGGAGCCGGAGACCTTCAAGCAGCTGAAAAAGGCGTTGGGCAGCGCCGAGCGGCCGGCGCACTACCTCGCCGTTCCGCCGACGCTCTTCGCGACCGTGATCGAGAACTTGGCGGCGGCGGGCTGCGCGCCCGCGGACGCGCGAGTCGTCGTCGAAAAGCCGTTCGGTCGCGACCTTGCGTCGGCGCGCACCCTCAACCGCATCTTGCTCAGGAACTTCACAGAGGAGCGGATCTTCCGCATCGATCACTATCTCGGCAAGAGCCCGGTACACAACATGCTATTCTTCAGGTTCAGCAATTCGTTGCACGAGCCTATCTGGAACCGGGAACATATCGAGAGCATTCAGCTCACCATGGCCGAGGATTTCGGCGTCCAGGGGCGGGGCGCATTTTACGACTCGGCCGGTACGATCCGCGACGTGATTCAGAATCACCTGTTCCAGGTGCTGTCGAATCTCGCCATGGAGCCGCCCGCACGCACCGATAGTGAATCGATTCGCGACGAAAAGGTGAAGGTGCTCAAATCCGTGCGCGCACTCGGGCCGGATGATCTCGTGCGCGGCCAATTCCGCGGCTACCGCGAAGAGAAAGGTGTCGCGCCGGAGTCCCAGGTTGAGACTTTCGCCGCAGTGCGCCTCATGATCGACAACTGGCGCTGGCAGGGCGTGCCTTTCTACATCCGCGCAGGCAAATCGCTTCCTGTGACGTGCACGGAGATGGTCGCGCGCCTGCGCCGGCCGCCCTCGATTCTGTACGAGCATTGCGGGACGGACCACTTGCGATTTCGAATCGGCCCGTCACAAGAGATCGCCATCGGGCTCAACGTGATGGATTCGGATGAGACGGGCGTCAGCCGGACCGCGGAGCTGATCGCCAGCCGTCATCAAGGGGGCAACGAGCGGGATGCTTATGAGCGGGTGTTGGGCGATGCCCTGGTTGGTGACCGGACGCTCTTTGCCCGCGAGGATTACGTGGAAGAGGCATGGCGCATCGTCGACCCCGTGCTCCATGCGGGTACGGCGCTGCAAACGTACGAGCCCGGTACCTGGGGTCCCTCGCATGCATCGGCGGTGACCCCGCCGGGCGGCTGGGTCAATCCGATCGTGACAGGAGAACGCCGATGAACGCCATACAAACAAACGCGACCGCGCACAATCCAGATCCCGCTCTGCTCGCCATCAACACCATCAGGACGCTGACGATCGATGCCGTACAGAAGGCCAACTCCGGCCACCCGGGTGCTGCGATGGCGCTGGCACCACTGGTCTACACGCTGTGGAATCGCATCATGCGCTTTGACCCGGCCGACCCCATTTGGCCGAACCGCGACCGCTTCGTCCTCTCCAATGGCCATGCCTCGATGCTGCAGTGGTCGATCCTGCACTTGACGCGCACCCGTGCGGTAAATGCCAACTACGAGACGGCGGGCGCTCCCGCCGTTACCCTCGAGGAAATCAAACGCTTCCGCCAGCTCGACAGCAAGGCGCCCGGCCACCCCGAATATCATTGGGTCTCCGGTGTCGAGACCACCACGGGTCCGCTCGGTCAGGGCGTAGCCACGAGCGTGGGCATGGCGATGGCGGAGAAATTCCTGGCGAATCGCTATAACAAACCCGGGTACGACCTGTTCGATTACCGGGTGTATGCGGTGTGCGGCGACGGCTGCATGATGGAGGGCGTAGCCTCTGAAGCGGCGTCCCTGGCGGGGCATCTTGGCCTCGACAACCTGTGCTGGATCTACGACAACAACCACATCACCATCGAGGGATCCACCTCGGTCGCCTTCACCGAGGATGTGATCGCACGCTTCATCGCGTACCGCTGGAATGTCATGCGAGTTGGCGATGCCAACGACATCGGGCGCATCGAAGACACGCTGCACTCGCTCCCCGAGACTCGCGGCCGACCGACACTCATCGTGATCGACAGCCACATCGGCTATGGGGCCCCCAAAGTGCAGGATACCGCGGAAGCGCACGGCGATCCGCTGGGTGTCGAAGAGGTCAAAGTGGCGAAGCGCAACTACGGCTGGCCGGAGGACGCGCAATTCCTGGTGCCGCCGGAAGTCTACGAGGAGTTTGCGCGCGGCGTGGGCGCTCGCGGAGCCGCGGCTCATCGTGCGTGGCTGGATAAACTCTCCAGTTATCGATTGACCTATCCGGCGCTCGCCTCGGAAATCGAGCAGATGCAGCGCAGGGACCTGCCGGAGGGCTGGGACCGAGACTTGCCGGTGTTTCCCGCAGATCCCAAGGGACCGGCCGGCCGCGATGCGTCCGGCGCGGCGCTCAATGCGCTTGCACGCAACGTACCGTGGTTTTTAGGCGGCTCGGCCGATGTCGGGCCCTCGAACCGGACCACGCTCAAGTTCCCGGGCGCGGGGGATTTCCAGGCGCAAAGCCCCGGCGGCCGGAATCTGCATTTCGGGATTCGCGAGCATGCCATGGCAGCGATCTGCAACGGACTTGCGGTATCGAAGCTTCGGCCCTTCTGCGCCACGTATTTCATCTTCAGCGACTATGCGCGTCCGGCATTGCGCCTGGCGGCGCTGATGGAGCTGCCGGTGATCTACGTTTTCACGCACGATGCGATGGGCGACGGCGAGGATGGTCCCACGCACCAACCGATCGAGCACCTGGTCTCGTTGCGGGCCATGCCGGGGATTACGGTGCTTAGACCCGGCGATGCCAACGAGGTGATCGAAGCGTACCGATGCATCCTCAAGTTGCGCCATCGACCTGCCGTGCTTGCGCTCTCGCGGCAATCCCTGCCGACATTGGATCGAAGCCGCTATGGGGCGGCAAGCGGGGTGGCAAACGGGGCGTACGTGCTGGCCGATTCCGCCGGACCGCTGCAGCTGATTCTGATCGCCACGGGCAGCGAGATCAGCCCCGCGGTACAGGCCTACGAATCGCTGCGCGGCGAAGGCGTTCGCTGCCGTGTCGTGTCCATGCCTTCGTGGGATTTGTTCGAGCAGCAATCCGTTGCGTATCGCGAGTCCGTCCTGCCGCCCTCGGTCACGGCGCGTCTGGCGATCGAGCAGGGCTCGACGCTGGGCTGGGAGCGCTACGTCGGGCCCAAGGGACGCGTGATCGGCATGCACACCTTCGGCGGGTCGGC
>Ga0070761_10000084_pt1 | contig 62022 bp, 63 predicted proteins | sample HubBroMetageREF1_FD_66724 | JGI IMG/M metagenome (GOLD analysis project Ga0070761, IMG submission 66724) | Reference soil microbial communities from the Hubbard Brook experimental Forest, New Hampshire, USA - Hubbard Brook CCASE Soil... | ecosystem: Environmental > Terrestrial > Soil >... | reverse complement strand
CCGCAGAACCGGCACGCAACTGTCGGTAGACGGTGGCGAGGTTTTCCGGCCACATCATCCGGAACCGGAGGTTCCGGTAGGCCGGCGGGATCGGGAGCGCCCGGACTCGCCGCGCGGCTCCCCCCGCCCGTCGGGCCCGGACCACGAAGGCACGGAGGTCCCGGTGGTACCGAAGGTTCTGCTCGAGGGAGCGACGGTCGCCCAGAGGGCCGTGTCCCGGCAACAGGTGCTCGACCCGCAGTTTTCGGAGCTCGCCCAAGATCCGGAGCCATTCGGACGGGTTCCCGTCACCGAGCGACGGGTGGTACCCGACCATGGCGAGGTCACCGGTGAACAGGACCCGCTCCTCGGGGAGGTAGGCCACGACGTCGCTGGGAGAATGGCCGCCACCGTACGTGTACAGGTGGAGGGAGCGTTGCCGACCCTCGAGTCGGAGTTCGCGCTCGAACGTGACCCCGGGGGGAACGATCCTGAGCGAGGGCGGGCTCCGGAGCACCCCCCGGAACCATGCCTTCACCTGGGGCCGATCTCGCTCGTCGATCTCCGAGTCGGGCCGGTCCATGCGAGCCAGTTCGGCCGGGAACTCCCTGCGACAGGCGTCGAGCTGGCGCTGACTCCTTTCGAGGACCGCCTCGCGGACCCGGCGGGTGGAAACGACGTGCCCGGTGGGGAACGACGAGTTCCCCCAGATGTGGTCGCCGTGGTAGTGGCTGTTCACGACCCACGTCGGCTTCGCGCCGGTGAGGCGTTCGGCCGCCCGGGCGAGATGCCGTGCCGCCATCGGGGTGAGCATCGTGTCGAAGACGACGGTCGCGCCCCCGAGGTCCACGATCCCCGAGTTGCACAGCCCGTAGCCGGTGTCGGTGGCGATCGCCACGTGGATGCCGGGCGCCACCTTCTCGATGCGAAAGTGCGGGCTCTTCGGGGCAACCCCCATGGTGGGGGTCGGAAGCCGGGGCGCTAGATGAGTCCGGGGCCGCTAGACGCGGTTGACCTTCTCGAGCTCCTTCAGGAGCAGGCGCTTCCCGTCGAGCGTGATGGTGTACCGCTCGCCGACCTCGCGGCCGCGGTCCCAGGCGTAGGCCGTTCCCGAGATCTGGCGGGCGAGGTGGTTCGCGATCAGGACGCGCAGGGTGACATCGGTGTCGGAGATCGAGGCCCCGGGGAGGCCGGTTCGCTGGAGCAGATGGACGATCTCGTCCCGCTCGAGACCCTCCACGTTGCCGTGCTCCTCCTCGATCCGGTTGAGGAGCTTCAGCACTTCGACCATCTCCACGTGGAGCTCGCGCGCGGTGCCTTCGGGGGTGTCGAGCACGGAACGAGGGGGGCGCCTTCTCGTTCTTGAGACTATCCATCGAGTGGCGGTCGTTCGGGAGCGAGGCGGGAGCCTTTTAGTCCAGCGCAACCGGTACTGGTCCGCTCATGGCGTGTACCTGTCGCACTCCGGCCCGGTGCCCGATCTGCAACACCTCGGTCCGGGTGCCCCTCTCCAACCTCGAGAACCAGGCGGGGGGCGCCATCCTCGTTGACCGGTTCGCACGCCGCGACTCCTCCACGTCGCGGGAGGGGTTGCGACGGCTGATCGAGGGATGGGGGTCCTGCCCGTCGTGCGGCCACTCGATCCACTTCGAGCATTCGCGCTCGTGCGTCGCCGAGGCGTTGAGCACCGCCGGGGTACCGTTGAGCGAACGCGAGCAGATCCTCTCCAAGATCTCCTTCCCCGAGACCTGACGAGCGCATCCGATGCCAGCCCCCGACGAGTTCGTCGTCACGCCGTACGAGGTCAAGGGTAAGATCGACTACGTTCGCCTGCGGGAGCTGTTCGGCACGCAGGAGCTGACCCCGGAACTCCTCGCCCGGCTCCATCATCTCGCGGGCGGGGAACTGCACCCGCTCCTGTCCCGAGGGATCTACTACTCGCAGCGGGACCTCGGTCCTCTCCTCCAGGACTACGCGAACGGGAAGCCGTTCTTCCTCTACTCGGGCCGCGGCCCGTCCGGACCGCTCCACACGTCGCACCTGGTCTCGTTCGACCTCTGCCGGTGGATGCAGAAGCGGCTCGGCGTCCCGATGTACATCCAGATCACGGACGACGAGAAGTTCTGGGCCCGCTCCGGCCTCACGCGCGAGGAGACCGCCCACTGGGGGATGGAGAACCTCTACGACATCCTCGCGCTCGGTTTCGACCCGAAGCGCACGCACGTCTTCTTCGATTCGAAATCGATCGCGGCGATGTACCCGCTCGCGATCCGCGTCGCCCGGAAGATCAACTACTCGAACGTGAAGGCGGTGTTCGGCTTCGAACCGAGCACGAACATCGGGCTCGTCTTCTATACCGCGCTGCAGAGCGTTCCGGCGTTCTGGCCGTCCTGGGCGGAGGGTCGGAGCATTCCGTGCCTGATCCCGTGCGGGATCGACCAGGACCCTCACTTCCGGCTCACGCGGGACATCGCGGAGGGGCTCGGTTACCCGAAGCCCGCGCTGCTGCACTCGCAGATGGTCCCCGGCTTGCTCGGGGAGGGCGTGATGTCGACGACGGGGAACCGGTCGGATGACGCACTCTTCCTGAATGACGAGCCCCACACGGTCGAGCGGAAGCTGCGCTCCGCGTTCACCGGGGGCCGGGCGACGGTCGAGGAGCAGCGGCGGCTCGGCGCGACCCCCGAGATCTGCTCGATCTGGGCGCTGTGGCGGACCCGGTTCGCGGAGACCGACGAGAAGTTCAACGAGATCACGCGGACGTGCCGGTCGGGCGAGCTGCTCTGCGGCGACTGCAAGGGGCAGCTGATCGAACGGGTCCAGAAGTTCTACACCGAGCACGCGGTGGCGCGCGAGAAGGCGAAGGACTGGGCCGAGTCGACCATCGTCACCACGGCGCCGAAGGCGATCTAGGACCCTACTTCGGGGGGGCCTTCGGCGGCGCCCGAACGATGAACTCGTTGCCGTCCGGGTCCGCGATCACTCCGAGCGTGTAGGCGACGATGCCCGGTCGCTCCACCGTCACGGGCTCGCTGGTGACCGTCCCGCCCCGTCGCTTGATCTCGGCGATCGCGGCGAACGGGTCGTGGTGGAAGAACGCGATGCCCGAGACGGTGCCCGGCTCGCGCCCGCCCTCGTCCGGACCTTGCCGATGGATCGTCAGGATCGTGGAGGTTCCCGGGATCGCATACCGCGCCCGCTGGAACTCCTCGCTGTAGTCGACCTCCTTCAGCCCGAGGACGTCCTTGTAGAACGCTCGGGACGCCTTGACATCGCGAATGTGCACGGTGACGGCGCCCAACGACTCGATGACCTCGGTCATGTCGACCCTCGGGCGTCGCGAGTCGTGCCGGGCGCTTAACGATGCGGCTAGAGGAACTCGGGCCGGCGCAGGGTCGGACCCGTCGGCTGCCCGGGGAGCGCCACCGCCCCCGACGGCGTATCGGGTCCCACCCCCTGCACCGCAGTGAGCAGCTTCAGCATCGGCCGGAAGAGCGAACGTGAGGCCCGCTCGGGGTCCAGAGTGTAGGCGCGGTCGAAGGCGGCGACCGCCTCCTCCTCCTCGCCGAGGGTCAGCAGGGAAAGAGCGAGCTCGAGCCAGCTCTTCGCTTCCCGAGTTCCCTCCCGTTCGCCCGTCTCTTCGACGTGGTCGTCCCCGAATCGACGGGTGAAGCTCTTGGTCGCGCCCTGCTCGGTCGAGCCTTCCCGCGACAGCACGAGGGCCCGCTCGAAGGCGGCCGAGGCGCCGGTCTCGTCCCCGGACTCGGCGAGGGAGACCCCGAGGCGGTGCCAGGCGACCATGTCGTCCGGCGTGAGCGCCACGGTGCGACGGTAGGCGACCGCCGCGGTCGTCCACTCCTCCCGGAGGGATCGAGCGACGCCCAAATGGAACCACGCCTCGCTGTTCCGGGGCGCGAGGCCGACCGCGCGCGAGAGCGCCTCCTCGGCCTCCCGCGCCCGCCCGAGATGGGCGAGACAGATCCCGTAGTACGACCAGCCGCCGCCGTCGGACGGTGACTCGGTCACGACGTCACGGAAGGCGCGCTGGGCGAGTTCGTATTCCTGACGGAGAAAGTGATGCACCCCGAGGTCGAAACGCTGGCTCACGGACGGAAACCCGGTCGAGGATGGCGAACTTCCACGGAAAAACGTGACGTTCCTCGCGCACGCGCGTTCGAGACCGCTCCCGTGCGCCGGTGTGGCTCGGTTGGGGCGGGCTTATATGGGGGGCCGGGTCATGCCCTCTCCGAGGAATCCCAGAGCCTTCCCACATCGAGCGCGTCGCCCGTCCTTTTCTCGACAGGTGTTTCGCACGGTAGGGGTCGCTCCCCGATTTCTCACGCGAAAAGCGAAACGAACCAAAGAAGGCGACAAGACATGGTGGACAAACCCCTGACCAAAGTGCGCGACCTAACGCCGAACTCGAAGCAAGTGAACGTCCTCGCGAAGGTACTGACCGTGGGCGAACCTAAGGAGGTCATGGGCAAGTTCGGTGACCCTCGAAAGGTGTGCGAAGCCGTCGTCGGCGACGACACGGCCGTCATCACCCTCTCCCTCTGGAACGAGCAGATCGGGACGATCGCCAAGGACGAGGTCATCCTCGTCGACAACGGCTACGTCTCCCTCGTGCGCGGCCACATGCGTCTGAACGTTGGGCGCTACGGGAACCTCACGAAGTCGACCGAAGCGATCGGCGACGTGAACCAGACGCTCGACATGAGCCAGCAGGAATTCGAGAGCGAGCGACGCTCGTTCGGCGGCGGCGGCTTCCGGGACCGCGGTAGCGGTGGCTACGGCGGCGGCGGTGGCGGCGGCCGGTACTCCGGTGGCGGTGGCGGGAGTGGCGGCGGTGGTGGCGGTGGCGGCGGGGGCGGCCGAGACCGCTCCGACAGCTACAAGCGCTACTGATCGCGCTCCGCGCGACCCGTACCCTGAACCTCTTCCCCCGCCCTTCCGGGCGGGGGATTTTCGATATTCTTCGTCCCCCTTTTGATTAAATACAGCGCCCCACCTTGCGCCGACGCCGATGCCCGATGAGTCCCGGGAACTGACCCTGTACGTCCAATCGAAGCGAGCGATCTCGACGTTCTACCGACCTCCCGCCTCGGAGGGGAACGTAACGGGGGCGCGCGCGACGGCCTCGTCCGCGACGACGGGAGAAGGGTCGACCGACACCCGCGGCGAAGAGGGGGTCTTCTTCCTCTCGGACGACCAGGCGCGCGCGGTGGCGCTCGCCGAGGAGGTCGCCCGACGCCGCGGCTACCACATCAAGGTCACCGACGTCGAGAAGGTCGGGCGCGTCGAGCGCCTCATCGCCGAGCACCTTCGCGGCGTCCAGACGTTCCCGGTCCTCACCTCGCCCCGCGGCGCACGGCTGGAGGGGGCGGACCAGTTCACCGAGGAACGCCTGTCCGAACTGATGCCGACCGAACTTCGGAGCCAGCGCGCGTTCAGCTACATCAAGGTCCACGGCGGGGACTTGGACCGGATCCGCAACATGCTCGAGTCGTTCGCCGAAGTGAAGGAGCTCCATCTCCTCACGGGGGACTGGGACGTCCTCGCGGTACTCGACTTCCCGTCGTCGGCGAACAAGCGCGCGGTCCTCGACTTCGTGACCGAGCGGATCCGGGGGATCCCCGAGGTACTCGACACGTCCACGGTCGTCCCCGAGTTCTCGGTGACGAAGTTCCCCATCGAGTGAGCCCGACGGCTCAGCCCTTCCGGGTCTTGCGCCGCGGGCGGCGCGGCACGACCGGGAGTTGGCGCGTCGCGCGGGGTTCCGTTCCCGGCTCCGGCGTTCCGTAGAGCGGCTCGACCGTGAGGGGATGGTCCTCGAGCCACGCGACCCCGTCCACGTAGGCGGTGAACGATTCGAGACTGGTGAACAACGGGATCCCGAGTTCGACCGCCCGACGTCGCAGGAAGTACTCGTCCTCGAGCATCCGCTCGAACTTCTCCTGGGTCAGGGAGAGCGGCACGTTGAGCAGGAGGTCGATCTCGCCCCGGTCGAGCGCCTCGGTCACGTTCGGGTGCCGCTCGGGCTCGCTGACCTTGTGGAGGATCCGGACCCCTCGCACGCCCCGAGCGGCGAGGAACGCCCCGGTGTCCTCCGTCGCGGCGACCCCGAGACCGAGGGTCCGGAGGTGGTGGGCGACGGGGAGGAGCTGCTCCTTGAGCGCGGGGCCGCCGACCGAGAGGAACGCGGTGCCACGCCGCGGCACGAGCTTGACGCCGGTGGCGACGAGCGCCTTCACCAGAGCGTCCGAGAACGTCGGGCCGAAGCAGGCGACCTCGCCGGTCGACTGCATCTCGACCCCGAGCAACGGGTCGGAGCCCGTGAGCTGCAGGAACGAGAATTGGGGTACCTTCACGCCCCAGCGTCCCGGCGGCAACGGGGCCACCCCTTCGCGCGAAATGGACCGTCCCAGCATCGCCCGAGCCGCTTCGCGGAGGAGCGGGACCCCGGTCGCCTTCGCCAGGAACGGGAGAGAGCGGCTCGCGCGCAGGTTGAGCTCGATGATCTGGTACGCCTCGTCCTTCACGAGGAACTGAACGTTGAACGGGCCGCGGATCTCGAGGTTCCGCGCGAGCCGTCCGGCCGCCTCGAGGAGCTTCGCCTGGACCTCCCCCGAGGTATGACGGGGCGGTAGGCAGAAGATCGCGTCCCCCGAGTGGACCCCGGCGCGCTCAACGTGCTCGAGGATGCCGGCGACGAGGACGTGGTCCCCGTCCGAGATCCCGTCGAGCTCCACCTCATCGGCCCCTTCGACGAACTTCGTCAGGACGACCGGGTGCTGGGGCGACACCCGGGCCGCCTCCGACAGGAACCGGGCGAGGTCGGCGCGACCGGCGATGACGCGCATCGCCTGGCCACTCAGCACGTACGATGGCCGAACGAGCACCGGGTATCCGACGTCGTCGGCGAATGCGCTCGCCTCGTCGATCGTCGTGAACGCACGCCACGCCGGCTGCGGGATCTTGAGCTTCTCGAGCAGGTGGGCGAACTTCGCGCGGTCCTCCGCGGTGTCGATCGAACGCGGGGACGTTCCGAGCACCGAGATCCCGCAGGTCTCGAGGAGCGGCGTGAGGTTCTGGGCGAGCTGGCTCCCCACGCACGTGACGACGCCGCGGAACGACTCGAAGTCGACGAGGTCGCGGACCCGCTCGAGCGTGATCTCCTCGAAGTAGAGCCGGTCAGAGCGGTCGTAGTCGGTCGACACCGTCTCCGGGTTCGAGTTGAGGACCGAGACCCCGGGGACCTTCTCCGCTTTGAGGCCGTCGACGAGGTTCATCGTCGACCAGTCGAACTCGACGCTCGACCCGATCCGGTACGGCCCCGCCCCGATCACCAGCACCGACCCTTTCGGCATCGGACGGACATCGTCGGCGTCGGCCCGGTACGTGAGGTAGAGGTAGTTCGTACGCGCCGGCCACTCGCCCGCGAGCGTGTCGATCATCCGGACCCGGGGGCGGATCCCGTCGGCGAGTCGACGCCGGCGGACGTCCTCCTCGTCGAGCCGCGCCGTCCGTCCGATCGCGCGGTCGGAGAGACCGAGCTCTTTGGCCCGGCGCAGGAGCGCGGTCGGGAGCTCCCCCGTCGGGACGGACGCGAGCATACGCTGGGTCGTTTCGATCTCCGCGAGGCAGTCGACGAACCACCGGTCGATCCACGAGGTGCGACTGACGGTCTCCGCGTCGATCCCCGCGCGGAGTGCCTCGAGGACCCGGAACAGGATGTCCGGCGTCGGGGCCCCGAGGTCGGCGAGGATGGCGTCCCGGTCCCGCACCTCGGTCGGCGCGAGCAGGTCGGCGCGCGGGTCGCTCATCCGCACCGCCTTCGAGATCGCTTCGGGGAACGACGCGCCGATCCCCATCACCTCGCCGACCGACTTCATCGCCGGTCCGAGCTTGCGGTCGGCGCGCGCGAACTTGTCGAGGTCCCAGCGGGGCAGCTTCACGACGACGTAGTCGAGCGACGGCTCGAAGCAGGCGGTCGTGACGCCGGTGATGCGGTTCTTCAGCTCGGGGAGGGTGTAGCCGAGGGCGAGCTTCGCGGCGACGTAGGCGAGCGGGTACCCCGTCGCCTTGCTCGCGAGCGCGCTCGAGCGGGACAGCCGCGCGTTGATCTCGATCGCGTAGTACTCCTCGCTCACCGGGTCGAGGCAGAACTGGATGTTGCACTCGCCGACGATCCCGACCGCTTCGACCGCGCGGAGCGCGGCCTGACGGAGCATCTGGTACTCGTGGTCGGTGAGCGTCTGGCTCGGCGCGATGACGATGTTGTCGCCGGTGTGGACGCGCATGGAGAGAACGTTCTCCATGTTGCAGACGGTGAGCTTGTTCCCCTTCGCGTCCCGGACGACCTCATACTCGAGTTGCTTGAACTCCCCGACGTACCGCTCGAGGAGGATCTGCCCGACCGGGCTCGCCCGCAGCCCCCGAGCGGCGACCTCGCGCAGCTCCTCGCGCGTCCGCGCGACGCCGCCGCCCTTCCCGCCGAGCGTGTAGGCGACGCGGACCATCACCGGGTATCCGAACGCCTCCGCGGACGCGAGCGCTTCGTCGATGGAATAGACGGCCTTGCTCGGAAGGGTCGGGACCTTCGCGCGGGACATGATCTTGACGAACTTCGCGCGGTCCTCGGTCGCCTTGATCCCGAGGAGCGGGGTGCCGAGGACGCGCGTGCCGGATTTCTTCAGCGCCCCGGAGTCGGAGAGCTGGACGCCGCAGTTGAGCGCAGTCTGGCCGCCGAACGACAGGAGGATCCCTTCCGGTCGTTCCGCTTCCAGGATGGGCGCGACGAACTCGGGGACGAGCGGCTGGAAGTAGACGCGCCCGTTCTCTGGGGGGTCGGTCTGCAGCGTAGCGATGTTCGGGTTGACGACGATGGAGTAGACGCCCTCCTCGCTGAGCGCTTTCAGACATTGGCTGCCGGAATAGTCGAACTCGCCGGCCTCGCCGATCTTGAGCGCTCCGCTGCCGAGCAGCATCACCTTCGACGGGAGGGAGACGGTCATGCGCGACGCTTCACCTTCCCGACGAACCGGTCGAAGACGAAGCCGGCTTCCTGCGGCCCGGGGTGACCTTCGGGGTGGCCCTGGAGGGTGAGTACCCGACCGGAACCGTCGCGGAGTCCCTCGAGGGTCCCGTCGTCCGGGTTCGTCGCCCAGGTCTCGAGGCCGGTCTCCTTCAGCGACGATGGTTCGACCGCGTACCCGTGGTTCTCGCTCATGATGAGCGCGCGACCGTCCGTGAAGCAGATCGTCTTGTTCTGGCCCCGGTGGCCGTACTTCAGTTTGAACGTCGTGGCGCCGCGCGAGAGCGCGACCAGTTGCTGGCCGAGACAGATCCCGAGGGTCGGGAGGCCGCGGTTGGACGGCCGTCCGAGCTCCTCGATGGCGGCCGAGAGCTGCACGGGGTCGCCGGGGCCGTTGCCCACGAGAAGTCCGGCCACGCGACGCCCTTCCCACTTGGTCGGGATCTCGTGGTCGTACGGGAGCCGGAGCACCGAAACGTTGCGGTCGAGCAGGTTACGGAGGATGCTGGTCTTGATCCCGCAGTCGAGCACCGCGACGACCGCTCCGCCGCGGCGTGCGATCAACGTGGGCTCCCGCGGCGCGACCTCGGCCATGAAGTTCTCGTCGCCGTACTCGGGGGCGGCGCGGATCGCCTTGCGGAGGGTATCGTCGGAGGGGCGTGTGCTCGACGACTGGACGTCGAGGACGCCCCGGACGACGCCCTTCGCACGGAGATGTTCGGTCAACCGTCGAGTGTCGACGCCGACGATCGCGGGGATCTCCTCCGACTTGAGCCAGTCGTCGAGCGACCCGTCACTCTCCCAGTGGTTCGGGGCCGTCGTGCCGCGCAGCACGACGCCGCGCGGCTGGACCCCCGTGCTCTCGAGCCGGGGAAGTCCGTCCGCGTCGCGCGTGTTCTTCGGCACCCCATAGTTCCCGATCAGCGGGTACGTGAACGTCAGGATCTGCCCGCGGAAGGACGGGTCCGTGAGCGATTCCGGATAACCGACCATCCCGGTCGTGAAGACGACCTCCCCGACCCGGCGCCCCGGTGCGCCGAGACCGTCGCCGTCGAACCGTGTCCCGTCTTCGAGAAATAGAGTCCCCCGCAGCGCGCTCTTCGCGGCGCGTGCCGGCACAGCCGTCAGGAACCCGAAGGGAAGGAGGAGGCGGTTCGTTCATAGCATTTGCCGTAGCGAGATGCAGCGAACGACGAAAAATCGACGGTCGACGCACGGTCCGGCGCGAAGGAGTCCTGAAATTCCCGCACCGGGTGGAGTCGGTGATGCCGGGGCTGGCCCGTCTCAAGGAGTCCTACGACGTCGTCGTTATCGGCGGCGGCCACGCCGGCCTTCAAGCCGGTTACAAGGCGTCGCTTCTCGGGTACACCGCGGCGATCATCGACCGGGGGCCGAAGTACGCCCGGTCGTTCTACGCGCCGACGATGGACAACATTCCCGGCTTCCCGAATGGGATCTCGGGCCACAAGCTCCTCGATGAACAGATCGCCGCGGTGAAGCGCACCGAGGCGGTCGGGTACTTCACGCCGGCGCGCGCGGTTCGCGTGGAGCGCTCGGACGCCGGCTACGCGGTCACGTTCGACTGGCTGAAGCAGACGCAGGTCGCGCGGGGCCGCGTGCTCGTACTCGCCCAAGGCGTGGTCGACCGCATTCCCGAGGTGGGAGGCCAGATCGACCCGATCTTTCCGTGGGCGAACCAGGGGATCGTGGACTTCTGCATCCTGTGCGACGGCCACGAGCTGACCGGCAAGTCGGTCGCGGTGATCGGACACGACCCGTTTGCGGTCCGTACCGCCCTCGACGTGGTCCACTTCCGGCCGACCGCGGTCCACCTCCTCACCCAGGGAAAGAAACTGCTCGACGGCGCCTCCGAAGAGGACCGTACGACGCTCACCGCGGCCCTCGCCGAGCACTCGATCGGTCACACGGAGCTCGAGATCGTCGGGTTCGACGAGATCCGGGAGAAGCGGTTCGGCGTGAAGTTCGCGGACGGGAGCCACGCGAGTTGGGATCGAGGATTCAGCGCGCTCGGCTGGTACGACATGCACCACGAGTTCCCCCGGGCGCTCGGGTGTCGGTTCGATTCGGACGGCTACGTCGTGACGGACGAGGACTGTCGCGCGCTGTCCGAGACGGACGGCACACCGATCCCGGGTCTCTACTGCGTCGGGGACCAGCGCAACGGGTGGAACCAGATCCCGGAAGCGTGGGCGACCGCGGAGCGGGCGGTCATTCACGCGTACGCCTGGTATCTCTGACGGCCCGTCACTCGGCGGGGGTGGCCCGTGGGGCGGAGAGAACTCCCAGGTGGCGGCCAAGCTCGGGGAGGTCCTTCGCGACCGCTGATGCGCCCGCGGCGAGGAAGCGGTCGGTCGTCATCGGGTCCGGATTCTGTTCCGAAGGGTCGGGCAGCACGCCGTAGAACCGAACCCCGGCGCGGGTCGCGCACTCCGCATCGATCAGGTGGTCGCCGACGTAGAGCGAGCGTTCGCCGGGGACCTCCATCTCCGTGAGCAGGAGCTTGAGCGCCTCGGGCGACGGCTTCGCCGGTCCGGGCGAACTGCGGGACCGGAGGTACGGGAAGAAGGTGTGAAGTTCCGTCTGCCGCAGCGCGGCTCGGGCGAAGAATTCCGAGCTCCGCGTGAGCACGGCGAGCCGGTAACCGCGGTCGGCGAGTGTCGTCAGCAGCTCGGCCGCGCCCGGGCGCACGACGGTCCGCGGCAGCGCCTCGACCTCGATCGCGTCGATCGCCTTCGGGTACTCCGCCTCGAAACGGAAGAGGTCCCCTTCGGGAAGGCCCGAGCTCACGAGTTCCTGGCGCGCCGTCTCGACGATGCGGTGGATCGGCTCCTGCACGCTGAGATGGCCGGGGACGACCCCGTACTTCTCGGCGAGCCGGATCACCGCCGCCCGCATCCGACCAAAGTCGTGGTGCGAGAGGACGAGCGTTCCGTCCAGGTCGAAGACAACTCCCAACAGCGGCTCGACGAAGTGGGGCTCGGCATCTCGGGGCGGCATTTCCCCTCCCGATAGAGCGTGGCCCGAGGGTCAGGTAAGGGTTTCCTTCGAACGGAATCACGACGGAAGGGGCGCCGGGCGCGTCGGATCCCCCGCTAGGGCGACTGGTGGAGCGCCACCCCGTACCAGGTGCCCCGCTCCTTGTCGAACGTCGTCCCGCACTGGTAGCAGAAGAAGATCCGTGCGGGGGCGTCCTTCGGCTCGAACTCCATCGATGTCCCGCAGACCGGGCAGCAGAGCTTCGCCACCCCCTCCGGGAGCCCGTGCCAGACGTCGCGCTTCCGGTCGTAGATCACGCCGTGGTAGGCGCAGAGGTACATCGGGAACGGGACGGCCGGCGAGCTCGGGCCGGTCATCAGGCGTCCGCACACTGGGCAGTACATCCCGGTGGTGGAGGGTGGCCGGAGGGCGAAAACCTACCGCTCGAGAGTGACGACCGATTCGCGGAGCAGGAACGAGCGCCGCTGGCCGCTCCGGCGCGTCCGGGCGACTTCGACCGACGCGATCCGGAATCCGAGCGACTCGCCGATGCGCGCGGTGAGCAGGTCGCCCGGCACATACGTCCCCGCGAGGAGCGAGTCGCCGACGACGAGCACGAACTTTCCTCCGTGGCGGAGCGCGTCGCGCACGCGCACCATCACGGGGACGAGGTCGGCGAAGTACCGGTGCACGACCGCGTGCACGTCGCCTCGACGGTACGATCCCTTGCGGCGGACGTTCTCCCGAATGCGGGGGAGGATCTCGGAGAGCCACGGGTCGGGCGTGTCCGTGACGCCGAGGTAGGCGGAGGTCTCGGACCGGGGAAGGTTGTCGCACGCCACCTCGGCGCTGCGGAGCGTCGCGAGGTCCGCGTAGGAGTTCGCGTAGCCGAGCCAGGCGAGGTCGAGCTTGTAGTTCATCACGTAGTCGAGGCCGTTCACGTAGGGCGGGCTGGTGACCGCCAGGTCGACGGACCCCCGCGGCCACGCGACCGATCTCGCATCGCCGACCCGGACCTCCGCGGCCGGACCCCAGTGCGACCGTTCCGCTCGGAGCCCCTCGAGGTCTTCGGCCATCTCGTCGATCGCGGAGAGGAACAGGTCGAACGGGTCGGGGTGCACCCGGTGCCGCCGCCGGTCGTAGCCGAGGCACGGCGACCTGTGGAGCCGGCTCGAGGGAATGAGCACGCGACCGAAGGCCAGGCGCACCGCGTCGCCGGTCGGAGTTCCGCCCGCCGGTAGCGCATCGCGCAGCGTCAGGAGGTCGGCGAGCGCCTCGGGCTCGAACTGCTGGAGCGTCTCGCGCAGGAACGGCAGCGGACCGGCGTGACCGCGCCGGGCCCGGTTCACCGTTCGGTTCGCGGCGGAGCGCAGAGCCGCGGGGTCCATCTCGAAACGTGTCTTCACGCGGGCCGCGAGGACCGCAGGGGCGAGGATCTCGGTGCCGAGGGCGGTCGCGCCGGCGCGCCGCGCTTCCACGAGGGTCGTGCCACTTCCGGCAAACGGGTCGAGGACCGCAGCGCCCCGATGGAGCTGCGCGGCGTCGACGACCCCTCGAACGAACTCGGCGGAGTACCCTTGGACGTACGGCCACCAGCGGTGGACCGGCAACGTCTCGTTCGACCGGAATGTGATCGGGCCGGCGTACCGGCCGAGTTCGATCCCGTTCTCCCGGGAGAACCGCTCGACGAACTGGCTCGGGTCGACGAAATCGCTGAGGGCATCGAGGTGCTCGAACTGCCGGAGGACGTAGAGGCCGCGGCCCATCCGGAGGACGTCCCCGTTCCGCTCGAGGTGAGTGAGGGCGGCCTCGACCCGGTCGGGCCGGTCCGAAAGGCGGGCCGCCAGTTGCCGGACGGTAGCGCCGGTGGCTCCGGACTCTCCGAGGGCGTTCCGTAGGCCCCCGTCGAGCGTCGCGCGGAGCGAGGACGGCACAGGGACTCCAGCGACGAGTTCCCTATGAACCTGTAGGTCCGGCACTCGTCGATGACGCGGATTTCGCGGGCTTGGGCCACCGGGTGCCCTTCAGCGCGCGACGCACGGACGCCCGTGCTTTCCGCCGTTCCTTTCGGAGCAACTGGCCCCACTCGGTCGCCTTCAGCTCGGGGTCGAGACCCGCGATCACGAGGTCCAGGTCATGCAAACGGCCGAGCCGGCTCTGGAGCCGTCGGACCGCGGTGGGGAACGCCAGACGGTTCGTCGGCTCGAGCCGGCGACGCACCTCGCTCAGGTGGCGCATGCGGCGCACTTCGATACGAAGGCGGTGCAACCGGCCCGAGCTCGGTCGTTTGCGGGCGCGCCGCTGCGCGGTTCGGACGTCGTAGTGGCGCTCGACCTGCTCCTCCTTCAGCACGTCCGCGAGCTGGGGAGCGGCCCCGCGACGGGGGACGAAATCGACACTCTCCCGCAGCCCTTCGAACAGGTGGGAGTCCCGCTCCGAGCGGAGGTACACCCGCAGAAGCTCCCGGCCGGTGCGCGCGTCGTCTCGGAGCCGGGAGCGGAGCCGGGCGACGGCCCACGCGTCCCGTCCCGATGGTTTGGGCAGGCTGCCCCCTTCGATCAGGTCGAGCATCACGTCCCGGTCGCGGACTCGACCGACGAGGCGGGCGAGCCGCTTCAAGCGCGCATCGAGCGGGCGCACGAGCGTTCGGTCGCGGGCCGAGAGGAGCCGCTGCCAGATCCCGAGCGCGTGGCGGAGGCGGCGCATCTCCCGGTGCAGCTGATGGAGGCTCTCGGGGGGCGGGTGCGGGCGGTCGGCGACCTCGTCCACCGTCCCGGCGACATCGGAAAGAAGCCGCTCGAGTTCCCGGGTCAGGACCTCGGGGGCCACCGCGGCGCGAGCGGGACGCCTCGCCATTTTCCCCGTCCATCCCCCCCTGTTCGGGACGACCTCCGGCTTGTAAGACCTCGGTCAGCACCCCGCCGCGCGCGCATCTCTATTAGGCCCGAACCTTCTCCGAGCCCGTGGACCGTTCCCGATCGCTCGAACTGCAGCGACCGGCCGATATCTCGAGGTCCCGGCCGGCGCGATCCATCGGCGTGCTGGACGTTGGTTCGAACACCGCGCGGTTCGTGGCGTTCGAGGCATCGGCGTCGGGGAGCGTCCGCGCCTTCTTCGAGACGAAGGAGTCCCCCCGTCTCGGTCTCGGAACGAAGCCGGACGGTCGTCTGAGCAACGAAGCGATCGAACGCGGCATCGCCGCGATCGACCGATTTGCGATCACGATCCGCTCGCTGGGACTGTCGAAGATGATCGCGGTCGCGACGAGCGCGGTCCGGGATGCCCCGAACGGCGCCGACTTCGTGCGGCAGGTCGAGCGCGCGACCGACATTTCGCTCCGCATCATCTCGGGCGCCGAGGAGGCCCGGTACGGCTACCTCGGCGTCGCCGGGGCGTGGGAGCTCGACAACGCGCTGGTGTGCGACCTCGGAGGCGGCTCGATGCAGCTCTGCCAGGTCCGCGACGGAAAGCTCCGCAACTCGGTCAGCGTGCCGCTCGGGGTCCTTCGAATGACCCAACGATTCCTCGACCATGACCCCCCCAAGCGGCGCGAGATCGACGAGCTGCGGGAGCACGTTCGGGAGACGCTGAACTCCGTGCTCGAGGCGTTCGGCGGGAAGCAGTACCGCGTGTACGGGGTCGGGGGCACCCTCCGTTCGCTCGCGCGCGCGGCGATCGGGTTCCGCGATTACCCGATCGAGCGGGTGCACGGCTACCCCCTCTGGGACCACGACCTCGAAGCGCTCGGGGAGCTACTGGGAGAGATGTCGGCCGAGAAGCGGCGGGCGATTCCCGGCATTGGCTCCGACCGGGCGGACGTGGTCATGGCCGGCATCGTCGTGCTCGGCGAGCTGATCCGTGCGACGGACGCGGGCCGGATCGTCGTCGCCGGGACCGGCATCCGCGAAGGCCTCGCGCTCGAGGCGATCGGGGCCAAGCTCCCCGCCACCGCGGAAGACCTCGCCGAGCGGTCCGCGTCGGCGGCCTCCGAGTCGTTCGCGTTCCGGCTGGAGCACGGCCGGGAGGTCACCGAGACGGCGCTCGCGCTGTTCGAGGTACTCTCCACGCAGTTCGAGTGGGGGCGGAGCGAGGCGCTCGCGCTCCGGGTCGCCGGTTGGATGCACGATGCGGGCGCTTCGATCGACCTCTGGCGCCACGCGCACCACTCGGCCTACCTGATCATGAATTACCCGATCTGGGGACTCGACCAGCGCGAGGTGCTCCTCGCCGCCATGGCGGCGCGGATGCACGAGGGGGAAGCGCTCCCCAGCGACTGGAAGAAGGCGTTCCTCCCGATCATCCGGGGCGCCGATTTCGAGACGGCGCGCCGTCTGGGGGCCGTCCTCGAGATCGCCGAGCTGACCTCCGCGGCCCGGCCCCGCTTCTCCCTCGGAGGTGGAGGCAAGGCGCTCTCGGTGGTCTTTTCTGCCCCGGCCGCTACGACCCTTCCCGCTCACTGGGAGGAACGGGTCCGCCGCACGATGGAGCGATCGATCGAACGGGAGGTGCGGTTCCGTGATGCCTGAGTCCCCGAGCCCGACGCACGGGTACCCCGGGCGACTGTTCGTCTTCGAGGGACTCGACGGCAGCGGCAAATCGACCCAGGCGGCGCTCCTCGGTAAGTGGCTCCAGGCGCAGGGCTACCGGGTCTTCTTCACCGAGTGGAATTCGTCGGAGCTGACGGCGGCGACGATCCGCCGCGGCAAGAAGAAGAATCTCCTCACACCGACGACGTTCTCGCTCCTGCATGCGACCGACTTCGCCGACCGGTTCGAACGGAAGATCCTCCCACCGCTCCGTGCGGGGTACGTGGTCGTCTGCGACCGGTACGCCTTCACCGCGTTCGTCCGGGACGCCGCTCGCGGATGCGACCCGGCGTGGGTCCGGAACATGTACTCGTTCGCGCCGCGACCGGATTGTGTCTTCTACTTCCGGGTTCCGGTGGCGGTCACACTCCAGCGCAAGGTCTCCTCGCGCCTGAAGATCAACTACTACGAGGCCGGGATGGACCTCGGGCTCTCCGACAACGTCGAGGACAGCTACCAGCGGTTCCAGACTCGACTGAAGCAGGAGTACGAGCAGATGGTCAAGACCGACCATTTCACCGTCATCGATTCGAGCCGCACGGTCGAGACGATCCAGCAGCAGCTGCGCGGGATCGTTCGCCCGATCCTCGACAATTTCCCGATGGCGACGAGGTTGATGCATGACGGCGGGTAGGACGTACGGGACGCGTCTTCCCGGTCTGCCGGACCGGCCCCTTCCGGGCAAACTCATCGTCATCGAGGGGGCGGACGGTTCCGGGCGCACGACCGAGGTCGTGCTGTTGCGCGAATGGCTCGAGGTCGAGGGCCACGCGGTCGTGGACACCGGTCTGCGCCGCTCGACCCTCGTCGCCGAGGAGATCGACCGGGCGAAGCAGGGGCACACGCTCGGCGCCACCACGATGGCCCTCCTCTACTGCGTCGACTTCGCGGACCAACTCGAGAACAAGATCATTCCCGCACTTTCTGCGGGGGCCACCGTCCTCGCGGACCGGTACATCTTCACGTTGATGGCGCGCGCCGTGGTGCGCGGCGCGTCCCGCGACTGGGCGCGCGAGCTGTACGCGTTCGCCATTCAGCCGGACCTCGTCGTCTTCCTTGAGGCCCGCTCCGAGATCCTGCTCCACCGCGCGATCGCGAAGTACGGCTCGCTGGACTACTGGGAGTCGGGGATGGACCTCTCGCTCTCTCGCGACCTCTTCGAGAGCTTCTTCGCCTACCAGGACCGACTTTCGAAGGAGTTTGCGTGGGTGGGCACGGAGTACGGCTTCCACCGTGTCGACGCGAACCGGATGCCCGAGAAGGTCCACGAGGACGTGCGCGCTCTGGTCGCCCCGTTGTACGCGGCGAAGGGGCACCGCAGCCCGCCGGCCGCGCCGGTCAGTCGCCCGCGCCGGCCAGCTGCTTCCGCGTAAGCAGCCACAGAAGTCGGCCGGAACCCGGCCGGACCGCGCGTGGGAATTCGACGCACGCGGCGCCCGCCTTCGTCAGCCGCGCGAACTCGATGCTCTCGCCCGCGAGCGCGAGCCCGAGGAATTCGGACAGTGTGGGGTCGTGGCCCACCAGCACGACCGTCTGACCGACGCCGAGCTCGGGGCGCAGGCGGGCGAGGATCGGCGCGGCGGTCGTGCCGAGGTCGAGCTCGGGCCACAGCTGCGGCCGGCGCGGGGGGTCGAGCGACCGCCCGAGGATCTCCGCGGTACTCCGGGCGCGGACGGCTGGGCTGGTGGCGAGCCGGGTCACGGAGCCGACCTGGTCAATGAGTCCCCGCACGGTGCGGCGCGTCTGTTCGGTACCCTTGCGGCTCAGCGGGCGCTGTCCGTCGTCGGGCCAGCGGCCCGGGTCGCGCGTTTCCGCCGGACCGTGACGGAAGAGGACGACGCGCGCGCTGTCGGGACCCTCGACCACCGTGGATGCTCCGGAACGGGCACCCCGAGTCGGCGGCACAGAAAGCGGTTCCGGGGATGTGCTACGAAGCGAGGGGTCCGGTTTCGTCGGCCGTCTCTTCGGCGAGCGTCACGGGGATCGCGCGGTCGAGGACAACCTGGGCGATGTCCTGCGCGTAGGCGACCGTACGGCCGATCGACTCCAAGATGCGGCTCACCGCGGCCGCCGTCGCCGGCGGCATCGTCCCGCCGCCTACGGCGGGCAGCAGGCGGTCCGCGAGAGCGCGACCCGACGCGAGGAGCGCTTCTCCCATGTCGAGGAGGTCGTTCGCCGCCGCATCATCGCGGGCGTTCGATACGCCCTCGAGGTGGTCCATCGCCTGGTGGTGGAATTGCTGGAGCGAGGTGAGCGTGGCGGCCCCCCGCGGGAGCTCTACGAGGCGCCGACCGGTCTCCCCGATCACGGTCGCATGGTCCGCGATCCGTTCGAGGCTCCGTGCGATCGTCCAAGGGCCGAGGAGCGCGACGCCGGTGCCGTCGAGCTGGAGGCGGAGCGCCGCGAGCCGTTGGACATACCACGCCTCGCGGTCGATCTCATCGTCCCGCCGCTCCCAGTAGTCGTCCTCTCCGAGGGGGAGCTCCGTCCAGCTCTCCACCGCTTCGCGATGGAAGGCGAGGACGATGCGGCCCATCCGAGTCAGTCGTTCGGGAAGGGGAACGGGGGTTTCGTAGGCCAGGTCGCGCAGCCGGATCACGCCGCCCTCCTCCGAGACGACTTCGGGCTGGCGGGTTCGGCGACAGAAGGTGCGGACGACTTCCCGAGTGCCGATCGACACCTCGGGCCGGTCGATGACCAGGAATTCGCGCGCGCCGCCGAGATAGGCGCCGAGGAGGCGCCGGAAGAGGTGCTCCGACGACTCGTGGGCCCCGACGGTTACCGTCGCGACCGAGGAGCGTCCGAGCAGGAGGGCGGGGAGCGCGGGGGCGACCCGCGGGACAGCGTCGCCCGAGCGTCGAGGGAGCCGGTTCGGTGAAAAGGTCGGTCCGGTCTGGCGGGGCAGCGTCTCGGGAGGCGCGGTCTCCCGCGCGCGGCGGCTTCGGGAGGGACCCCGGCTCGAGGCCGGTTCCTCCGCGTGGGCGTCTTCGTTCATCGGGGTTTAAAAGCCCGGGACTACATATATAGAATTTCAATTTACACTATACATTATTCTATAGCGACGATAGTCGCACGGCATTGCGCGAGGTGTCGGACCGGGGGGCGAGGCGGACGCCGTCGCCGGACTCGATCGTCAGCCCCGCGTTCTGACATTGCTGTAGGGTCCGGTTGAGGCCGGCGAGCGAGGTCCGGTGCCCCCGCCGGTCGAGCTCCTCGAGCAGGATGCGTCGGCGTACGGGCGTGGGCGACTTCTCGAGTATCGAGACCACGGCCTCGACGAGGCCGGGCGGAACGCCAGGTACGACCGCCGTCGTCATGGGGCGGTGGCCGTGGACCGTAGGTGGGCCGGGGCGGATTTGAACCGCCGATCTCCGCGTTGTAAGCGCGACGTCATAACCGCTAGACCACCGGCCCTGAGTCGGTGACAGATTCGTCCCCCGTCATGGGAGTGTCGGTCGTTCCGTGTTCCCGGTGGCGGACCCGGACCGCGAGCCCGTGACCGAGTTCGGTCATCAACCGGCCGGGCAGGACCGCCTCGCCGACGCCGGCGAGCGCCCCCGAGCGCAGGAGCACGACGCTGTCGCCGACCCGGATCGATCGGTCCGCGGAACGGACCCCGGGGGTGAAGAGGTCGCCCGACAGCGATAGGGCGGGGTCGACCTCGACCGCGAGCGGCGGTACGGGCATCACGCGCCGAGCCCCCGCGACGGTGAGATGGAAGAGGCCCCGTTCCTCGCGCAGGGTCGCGAGGTCGGTCCGTCCGTCGGTCAAGCGCTGGAACCACGGTCGGCCGGCCAGCCGGATCGAGGGAGAATAAAGTCGTTCGGCCGCCTCCCGCCCGAACTGGACGCTGGCGACCTCTCGGAGCTCCTCCCGGACCACGGCCAGTGGGCCGCCCGAAACCGGTGCCTCGCTCTCGAGCGCCGCTCCGAGCGCATCGCGGAGCGAGCCGATCGCAGCGGGAGTCGTCGTGCGATCGTCCGCGATGGTCCACGCAACGGAGAGGGTGTCGGGCAAGGCGGGTCGCAAGAACGAGTACTCCTCGGGATCCAAGTGGACGACCACCGACCGGTACTGTCCGGCGGCGAGGAGATGGCGAACTCCGGCGGACACCGCATCGCGCTCGGGTCCGACCCAATCACCGGTGACCGGGATGTCGTAGTGACGCGCGGGCGGCATGTCCTCGAGCTCGCGAGGGACGATTCCGATCGGAGAGCTGACCGACACCACGTGAATTCGTTCGGCCGCTCGCATCCCATCCCAGGCGGAGGCGAACCGTCGGTGGGATCGCGAATTGCGGTACGGCTTGGTCCGGGAACATGGCACGAGCAGGAGGACGCTCTTCGAAGCGGGGGGCCGATACCGCTCGATCAGCCGACGGCGGAATCGTGCCATCTCGGGCCGACGGAACGACTCGAGTAGGACGTAGTTCTGCGAGCCGTTACCGGTGACCGGGCAACGTTCCTCGAGGAGCGGTCCGAGGTCCTGGTCCGCGTAGCGCAGCATCTCTGCGAGCGCCGGTTCGGCGGTCTGCCGCGACTCGACGAGTTCGCGCAACCGTCCCAATCGCGCCGCGGCGCGCGTCTCCGCCAGGGCGCGCCGGTACGCGAAGCGAGCGTGTTCGGTCAGGGGATCGCGAGCACCGCCGCGACAGCCGGGGCAGTCGCACATCCCGTCGGGTCGAGCGGTTCCGGCAGGGAGCACTCCCAAGGTCGGATCCAGGAACTCTCCTCGTCCCGCCGCGAGCAGTCCTTCGGTCGTGTCCAGAAGGTCGATACCGAGGTAGACGAGGAGCGGGATTCGATGCGGCAGGGCCACTCGTGGGGCCCAGAGCACGGGTCCTCCCCCGAGCATTTCGCGGATCTGTTGCAGGGCCGTGATGAAGGGCCGACCGTCGGCCCAGAGCGCGTGGGCGTTCCCGAACACGGCGAGGTCGAGCGGCCCCGCCCGGTCTCCCGGGCCGCCCAGCGGGGCGTGGATGAGCGCCACTCGTTCGGCTACGGGGATAGGGGTTGACGGCGCCCCGAGGATCTCGGGCGCGAGGATCGGGAACGGCAGTTCGAGAGTCGCTGGAGCGTCCCCAAGCAGCAGTCGGCGAGTCCCCGTCGGCGCCGGCGCCGATTGCACTCTCAACGAGGTTTTTGGGATCTCGCCCTCGCCGCTCTCGATCAGCCCGGGGGTCGAGAACGAGAGCGAGCCGACCCTCGCGGAGCCGAGCAGGGCGAGCCCTTCGATCCGCTCGACGCTGCGCGGCACGTTGCTTCCTCGACTCAGCTCGACCCGACGATCTTCGCCGGCTTCTTCCGGGAACGCTCCCCCGGGGTCGCGGGGAAGAACGCCTGCCAGGCAGGCACGAGTGCTTCCCGGCGCTCGGCACCGGCCTCGGAGCGGCCGCGTTTCCCGAACAGCGGGTCGTGGGAGTCCCGGACCTCGCGCAAGAACTCCGCCGGATTCTCGCTAGCCTTCTCGAACCCGTACAGGATCAGCTCCCGGAGAAAGCTCGATTGTCCGCGCCAACCGATCCGCCGCCGGACGGCGGGGTTCAGGTGGCGTTTCGCGAGCCGCCACACCTCGTTCGTCGTTCGGTGGTCGCGGGCCGAGAGGCCGATCATCACTTGCGGCATGGGACGGACCGAGGGACCGAGGACCCCGCTTTAGCTCGTTCGGCCCCGAAAACTACGCGAAACCGTGCACGATCCATACGGGACCGAGCGGCAGGAACACCGCGAGCCCCGCTCCGACCATGTAGATCGCGCCGAGGAGCGCGTGCCGGTAGAACGGAAGCCGAGTTTCCGTGGGCCGACGGATCAGGGCGATATCGCTCGCGCCCGCGATCGCGGCCATCAGCGCGAGGGCGAGGAAGTACACCGGGGGGAGCCCGATCGCGAGCCCGAACAGCGCGAGCAGGACGAGGGCCACGGCATGGAGCACCGGGACCAGCCGGGCCGACCGCTCCGGTCCGATCCGCACGGGAAGGGAATACAGGCCGAGCTCCCGGTCGCTCGCGAGGTCCCCCAGACTGTGCACCGTCTCGAAGGCGGTGCCCCAGCAGAGCAGCCCGCCGACCGCGAGCAGGACGAATGGGGGGAGCGTCCCCCGCACCGCGATGTACACCGCGGCGGGCGTGATCGCCTCGACGAGGCCGAGGAACGCGGTCGTGAACGACGTCACGCGCTTCGTGTAGCTGTATCCGAAGACGAGGGCGAGCGCGATCGGCGCGAGCACGAACGCGAGCGGGTTCAGCAGGTACGCCGCGACCACGAGGATCGCCGCGTTGGCCGCGCAGAACGTGAGGGCGAACGCCGGGGAGCCCCGCCCCGACGCGAGGAGGCGTCCCTGCGTCCGTGGATTCCTCGCGTCGATCCCCCGGTCCGCCCAGCGATTGAAACTGTGACCGGCGTTCCGTGCGGCGATGAACGCGATCACGACGAGGACGACGACGCGCCAGGACGGAACCCCGTCCGCGGCGAGAACGAGGAACGCGATGGCGAACGGGAGGTTGAGCCCCAGGTTCTGGATCTCGAGGAACTTCCCCAGCTCCTTCGCCGGAGTGCGTGCCGGCGGGTCCGCCGCGCTCACCGCGCCGACCGACCCCAGAGCCGGGCGAGCGCGGGGTCCTCCCGCATCGTCTGCTCGGCGGCCCGGACTGCCTCCGGGTCGGACCGGATCTCCTCGGGCCAGGGCCGCGGGAAACCGTCCTCCGGTCGCTTGCGGGTCGCGTCGATCCCGACCTTGCCTCCGATGTTCGGCACCGCGTTCGAGATCGACAATTGGTCGACCGGTCCCTGCGAGAGCTCGAGGTCGCGCGCGGGGTCGGCCTGGAGGCCGACCCGGTAGAGTACTTCGGAGAGGTCGTGGACGTTCACGTCGTCGTCCACCACGATGAGGTAGCGAACGAACATCATCTGCCCGAGCCCCCAGAGGGCGTGCATCACCTTCCGCGGGTGGTCGGGGAACGACTTCTTGATCGAGACGACCCCGACGTTGATGAACAATCCGGGAACGGGAAGGTTCATGTCGACGAGTTCGGGGAGCACGAGGCGGACCACGGGCAGGAAGATCCGCTCGACGGCCTTCCCCAGCACGGCGTCCTCGGTCGGCGGCTTGCCGGTGACCGTGGTGAGATAGACCGGCTTCGCCCGGTGGGTGACGCGCGTGACGTGGATGACCGGGAACGGCTCCGGGGCGGAGTAGTACCCGGTGTGGTCCCCGAACGGTCCCTCGACCTTCCGCTCCGAGGGGTCGACGTACCCCTCGAGAACGATCTCGGCCTGCGCCGGCACCTCGAGCGGCACCGTCTTCGCGGGGACGAGCTCGACCGGTTCGGAGCGCAGGAACCCGGCGAACACGAAGTTCGAGATCCCTTCGGGTACGGGGGCGAGACCGGAAAAGACCGTCACCGGGTCGGCGCCGATCACCGCCGCGATCGGCATCTTCTCGCCGCGCGCCGCCCACTTGCGGTAGTTGTTCGCGCCGATGCGGTGCACCTGGACGTGGAGCCCGAGAGTGTCCGGACCGTACTGCTGCAGCCGATAGATCCCGGTGTGCTGCTCCTTCGTGTCGGGGTCGCACGTGATCACTACGGGGAAGGTGACCGTCCGCCCACCGTCCTTCGGCCAACACTTCAGGATCGGGATCCGGTCGAGGTTGACGTCCGACTCTTCGACCTCCTGGCACGGACCCGAGCGCACGCGCTTCGGGGCGAGGGATCGGAGCGTGGAGAGCACGTCGATCGTTCCCGAGAGGTCCTTCATCGCGCCGATCAGGCCGGCCGGGGGTCGCAGGTGGACCAGCTTCTCGATCCGCTCCGCGACCGCGTCGAGTGTGGGGGCCTGGAGGGCGAGCGCGATGCGCCGGGGGGAGCCGAGGAGGTTGGTGACGACGGGCATCGTCGCCCCCTTCACGTTCTCGAAGAGGAGCGCCGGACCGTCCGCCTTCAGGGTCCGCTGGGTGATCTCCGTGATCTCGAGGTCGCGGGAGACCGGGCGCGTCACCCGGACGAGGTCCTGGGACTCTTCGAGCCGGGAAAGGAACTCGCTCAGGTCGTGAAAGGTCACGAGGGCGAGCGAGTCGTCCTCGGTATTTAACCGACCGAGCGACCCGACGCCAGGTTCATATGCGAACCTCCGCTCAACGGCCTCCGCCGATGCAGTCCGTCACGCTCGAGTTTCGCTCGGAGGACCTCGAACTCCTCGGAGTGCTGCCTCCGAAGCTGTTCGACAAGTACGAGGAGATCGAGCTCCTGGAGACGCTGCGGCTCGAACAGGGGTGGCGACTCCAGCTCCTGCGCGTGCGGCGCCGGGGGCCGCTGCGCACGGCCACGGAGCTCGAGCGGGAGTCCCGACGGATCCGGTCGATGTACGGGCTCGAGAGCTTCGAGCTCGTCGAGCGGCGCCCACGGACGCGCGATTACATCTTGCTCGTACGCCAGCGCAATCCGGAACGGCTCCGCAGATTGCTCTCGCTGGCGGGCGGCGAGATCTCCCCGACGGCCCCGTTCCGAATGAACGCCGAGAAGGTGGTCGCGTCGTTCCGCGGCGAGGAGCGAGCGCTCCGCCGCGTCCTCAAGCGACTGGACCGCGAGGAATTCCCGTACAAGATCCTCCGGGCGTCGGGCCGTCCCTTCGTGGCGGAGGGCACCGCGGCGGTCCTCACGCCGCTCCAGGGACAACTGATCACGCGGGCGTGGGTGCTCGGATACTTTGCCGTCCCCCGCCGGATCACCCTGAACCGCCTCGCGCGCCAGACGGGCCGAAGTCCGCCCGCGCTCGGAAAGGTGCTTCGGCGCGCGGAGGGTCGCCTCGTCGCCAAATGGCTCGCGAGCGAGGGCGCCGTCGCGGACGACGGCATCCCCGGGCCGGTGCCGTCCCGGGAACCGTAAAGAGAGCCACCGGCTCGCGACGTTCGTGGCACGCCGAGTCCGGTCGGTCGTCGTCGAATCGGTCGACCCCTCGTTGCCCACGAAGGTCCCGGCGCGGGCGACCGACGGCTCCGCCTGCTTCGACCTCGTGGCCGCCGAGCCGACCAAGCTCGCTCGGGGTCGCGTAACGTTGGTGCGCACGGGCCTTCGAATGCGCTGTCCCGCCGGCACATTCCTCGAAGTTCGGCCCCGCAGCGGGCTCAGCTCGAAGGGGGTCCTGATGGTCAACGCCCCGGGGACGATCGACCGGGACTATTCGGGCGAGATCCGAGTTCCCCTCACGTATCTCTTCGGAGGTTCCTACACGATCCTGGCGGGGGACCGGATCGGCCAGATGCGGCTCGTCGAGGACCTTCCGACGAGGTTCCGCTCGGGGAAGGTGCGCGCGGTCGCCAGCCGAAGCGGCGGCTTCGGGAGCACCGGGCGCTAGCAAGCGCCCTAGAGCGTCTTCTGCACCGCCCGCCGAGGAGGCGGGGTGAGGCCGATACCGGCTCGGGCGTCGTGCTCGACCTGTTCGAGCATCGTGTGCATGCGTCGCTCCCGCGCCGGGGCGGCGCGGTTCATTCCCTCGTCCCGCGTTCCTTCGGCGACCAGTACGAGCACCCGCCCGGTCCGGGCGCGACCCGTGCGGCCGCGACGCTGGATCGTCCGGATCACGTCCGGTATCGGTTCGTAGAAGACGACCAGGTCCGTCGCTGGAATGTCCAGTCCCTCCTCCGCGACCGAGGTCGCCACGAGGCAATTCACCGCACCGGAGCGGAACGAATCCAGAATGCGGACCTGCTCGCGCTGGTTCAAACCGACGTCGGCGCCGTGCGTCGCCTGACCGACGAATCGGGCGGGGTGGAGGCTGGGGTCGTGGAGGGATTCGAGCTCCTCGACGATCCGATCCACGGTGTCGCGATACTGCGCGAAGACGATGACCCGCGCCGACGGCTTCTTCTGAAGTTCCTCCCGAACGATCTCCGCGGTCTTGGCGAGCTTCGGGTGTTCGACGGTGATGGCCGCGAGCTGTCGCTCGACCTCCACGACCTCGGGGTCCTGGAGGAACGCTCGCTGCGAGGGGGTCATCCGCTTCCCGGCCGCGGGGCGCTGACGTTTCAGGAACTCCCGGAGGGAATCGACGCCCTGGCTCTCGATCAGCTCGAGCGCGTGCGTCGCCTTCATCGCCGCCGCCTGGGCGGTCACCGCCTTCCACAGGTTCGGGGTCGACGTGCCGTTCCGCCGCTCGGCGTCAATGGCGCGGCGCAGCAGCACCCCGGCTTCGAGGAGGCCGCGCCGACCGGTGTCCGCCGCGGGCAGCAGACCGAGCTGGCGCAAGGTTTCGACCTGCTTTTGCAGCGCGGCGCGCAGTCGAACCGCGAGGTGTTGGACTTCGACGGGAACGGTGACCGAGACGGTCTCGACCCCGATGCCGTGGACGTAGGGCAGGACGTCGCCCGATCGGTCCGTCCGGTACTCGAATCGCTCGATCCCGAGGTGGTTCCATACTTCCCGGATGCGGGTGAGGCTGCCGCCCGGCGACGCGGTCATCGCAAGGACCCGGGCGTTCGGTCCCGCGCGATTCGCTTCCCCGATCGCGACGTAGGGATAGTCACCGACGGCGCGATGGGCCTCGTCGAAGACGATCAGCGAGAACGTGTCCAGCGGGAAGGCTCCCTCGGCGAGGTCGTTCGCGATCACCTGCGGGGTCGCCACGACCACCTGCGGAGGGCGCAGGAGGTCCGCGCGGCGTTCGGGTGCGATCGCTCCCGTGAGGGTCAGCGGGTCGGGGGCGAACAGCGACGCGCCGACGCTACGGGCGTGTTGGACGACCAGCGGTCGGGTCGGCGCGAGGAACAGGATCGACTGGGTCGGGGACCGGCGAAGGTACTCGGCGATCACTCGGAGGGCGATCGCCGTCTTGCCGAGCCCCGTCGGGAGAACGACGAGCGTGTTGTGGTCGTACGCCGTCGAGGCGATCCGTTCCTGGTAGAGGCGGTCCTCGAGCACGCCGGGCCGCACTCGAGGATGCTCCACCGTCTCCATCGGCGAACGCTCGGCGCGGAGAGTGGCGAGGGCTTTATTAGCGGCCATCCAAGCGCCGGCGATGCTGCCGCTCTGGGTCACCCTCCTGCTCGTGGCCGGAGCCGTACTGGTGTTGCTGTACCAGGGCGCCGCGATCCTGTTCGCCTATCAGTTAACGAATCTCGAGCCACTGCCGCCGACCCCCACTCCACCCTCGCGGGGTCGAGTGAGCGTCATCATCGCCGCGAGGAACGAGGCCGACGACCTCGGGGCGACGCTCGACGACCTGCTCGCGCAGGATTACCCGGACCTCGAGATCGTCGTGGTCGAAGGCGGCTCGACCGATGCGACACGCGCGGTCATCGCGGCACGGGGGTCCCGCGTGCGATGTGTCGACGAGCCACCGCTCCCCGACGGCTGGGTCGGGAAGAGCTGGGCATGTTGGGTGGGCGCGCAAGCCACCGATGCCCCGTGGCTGCTGTTCCTGGACGCCGACGTGCGGACGCACCCCGCGGCGGTGCGAACCGCCGTCGAGTGGGCGTTTCGAGATCACCTCGACCTCGCGAGCATCGGCGTCCGGGTGGAGATGGTCGGATTCTGGGAGAAGCTCGTCCTGCCGATCTGGGTCCAGCGCATCCTCATGGCGTACCGGCCCGCGCACATGCAGCGCGCCCGGCCGCGCGCCCCCATGGCGAACGGACAGTTCTGGCTCACCCCCCGGTCCGCCTACGTTCGGACCGGCGGGCACGAGGCCGTGAAGGCGTGGATCATGGAGGACATCGCGATCGCACGCCGCTATCGAGACCTGGGGCTCACGCTCCGATTCGCCTGGTCACCACCGCTCGGTCGCACCCGGATGTACCGCGATTACCCCGAGATGTACGAGGGCCTGCTGAAGAACGCCCACGGCCTCGAGTTCTCGGCCGCCCGGCAAACCGGCGTCCTCGTCGCCCTGTTCGCGTTCTATCTCCTTCCGCTGGGCCTGCTACCGCTCGGGATCTTCGAGGGGAACGAGATCCTGATCGGCGTTGGTGCGTTCCTCTACGTCGCACTCTTCGGCAAGCATGTCGGATTCGCCGCCTCGATCGGATCCCCGGCCGGGTATGGACTGCTGTATCCGGTGGCCATCGTCTGGTACATGGGGGTCACGGCCGTCTCGCTCGGCCGCGGGATCCGGCACCGGCCCGTGACGTGGAAGGGCCGCGCCTACGCCCTCGAACGGTAGCCCTCCACCACCGCTAAGTGGTCGACGGCGCTCCTTCTCCGATACCATGGCAACGGCCGCGTCGGCGAGCTACGAGCTGTACATCGGCGGACGAGAAGTCCCCGCCTCGAAGGGCGAGCGGCGGACCCTGCTTGACCCGGCGACCAACAGCCCGATCGCCTCGACCGCGGTCGCCTCCCGCGACGACGCGCGGGCCGCGATGGAGGCGGCCGACCGGGCATTTCGCGAGTCGGGATGGGCCGGGGACGACGGAGCGCGTCGGGGCCGGGCCCTTCAGAAGCTCGCCCAGCTCGTCGAGGCGCAGACCGACGCCCTCGCGCGCCTCGAGACGACGAACATGGGGAAGCCCCTGCGCGAGTCGAAGGGCGACCTCGGGTACATCGTCCGCACCTTGGAGTACTTTGCCGGACTGGCCGACAAGGTCGAGGGAGAAACCATCCCCGTCCCCGGCCCCCGGTTCGATTACACCGTTCGCGAGCCGCTCGGCGTCACCGTCCACATCGCCCCGTGGAACTACCCGCTCCTCCTCTCCGTCCGGTCGCTCGCCCCGGCGCTCGCCGCGGGAAATGCGGCGGTGCTGAAGCCCGCGAGTCTGACTCCGCTCACGGCCCTCGCGTTCGCGAAGCTCGCGAAGGAGGCAGGGATTCCGGACGGCGTCCTCAACGTCGTCAGCGGCAGCGGTGCCGAGGTCGGGGAGGCGCTCGTCGACGACCCGCGGTGCCGCTCGGTCACGTTCACCGGAAGCGGAGCGGTCGGGGTTCGCATCGCGGAGCTCGCCGCCCGGCGCCTCGTCCCCGCGACGATGGAGCTCGGGGGGAAGGGGCCGGTCCTCGTCTTCCCCGACGCCGACGTGGACCGGGTGGCGAAGGCGATCGGGTACGGCATCTTCCAGAACGCCGGGCAGATGTGCTGGGCGGCGTCCCGTCTCCTCGTTCACGAGAGCGTGCGCGCTCCCTTGCTGGACAAGGTCCGGGGGATCGCGGAGGGTCTCAAGGTCGGCCCGGGACTCGACGAAGGGGTCGAGATGGGCCCGTTGGTGTCGAAGGAGCACACCGAGACCGTCCTCGGGTTCGTGGAGGACGCGAAAGAGACGGGGGGAACGATTGTTACCGGAGGAACGCGCCTTCGGGACGGGAAACTGGACGCCGGGAACTTTGTGCGCCCAACGATCCTGGCGGACCTGCCGGTCCAATCCCGTGCCAACCGCGAGGAGATCTTCGGCCCGGTCCTCTCCGTGGCGTCCTTCTCCGACGTGGACGAGGCCGTTCGCGCTGCGAACGACTCACCGTATGGTCTCATGGCCGCTCTCTGGACTCGGGACCTGAGCACCGCGCACACCGTCGCTCGACGGTTGGAGGCCGGGATGGTCGTCGTGAACGACGCACCGATGACGTTCCCGCAGTCACCGTTCGCGGGCGTGAAGGGAAGCGGACTGGGCTTCGAGCAAGGCCAGCGGGCCCTCGACCCGTTCACGCGTCGGAAGAACGTCCTGATGAACGTGGGCGCGCCGAAGAAGAAGGCCTAGGGTTCCCCGTCGTCCGGACGGGTTCGTACGAAAGCAGAAAAGACGACCCGCGGGTCGTCGCGCCGCCGTGACGGACACCCCGCCGGCCCCGGGTACCTGGGGCGCCTGCCAATTCTGCGGGGGCGCGGTGCCGCCCGACGCCAAGGTGTGCCCGATCTGCGGCGCGGGCGGCCCGATCCGGGCGGAGCAGTTGCCCCACGCACCGAAGCGGGTCCGCCGCCGCATCCAGATCACCGGAACGTTGCGCACGATCATTGTGATCGGCGCCGTGATCGCGCTCGCCTACGCGATGATCGGCGCGGTGCTGTCCGGTCCGCCCATCGTCGCCGACCCGCTCACGACCTCGGGAGCCTATGTGCTCGGACCGGGCAACTATACGGTGCTGTCGGGGAACATCACGGGCGGCGATTACATCCAGGGGAACTACAGCGCGATCACGCCGCCCGGAATGGACATCTCCGTCGTGGTCTACAACTCGACCCAGTGGAACTGGTTCTCCAACGGCACGGGTAATCCCGGAAATCAGTGGAACAACACTCCGACGTGGTCCGGGCCGATCGTCTTCGCGGCCGAGTACACCGACATGTACTACTTCGTGTTCACGAACCCGCTTCCGCCATCGAGCCACATTACGATCGAGATCTACGTCTCGACCACCTACGAGTCGGACGTCGTCGAAGACGGCGGCATGTAGCGCCGTTCGCCCCGTTCCGAAAGTTGCCGTAGAGGCGGGGAGCGCGCGACGGGCTAGTCTTCGCCCATCGGAGCCGGCGCGTCCGGCGGCGGGGCGAACTCGATCCGCTTCAGGTACTCGGGCGGGACCTTCTCCACGAGGAAGACGGTCTTCCCGGCCTGCATGATCACGACGCCGTCGACGCGGGCACGCTTCGCATCGACCTCGAGGATGACCGGATTGGGCCGACGGACCGAGCCGGCCGAGTGGGCGTCGAGGGCGGTCTTCGACAGGTGCACTTTCTTCCGGTCGGACGGTTTCAGGCCGACCTCGAGAACGATCGTCGCCTCTTCCTCCGTGACCGGATAGTAGAGGGAATCCGGGATATTGTCGGTGGGCAGGTCGAGGTCGACGTCGACCGTATGCGCGTACGTCGCGCGGATCCGGTCGTCGCGTACTTCGTAGCGGCCCTTCGGGTCGGTCTCGGCGATCGCCACCAGGTGCTGGGTCCGGAGCCAGTGGTACGCCGGATGCTTCTGGCTGATCGCCCGGACGATCTGCGGCAGGGAGACCCATCCTCTCTCGTCGATCGTGAGCGAATAGCGGTCCGGGAAGTGACGGAGGATCCCCGTCAGGATGCGACCGAGGTGGTCGAGCTCCCGGTCGTTCATCAGGAAGCGACCGGGTTGGCCGCATACCGGGCACGTCTCAGCCCGGAAGTACCCGTGCTGGGCGCACTCCTTCAGCATCGTGCGGGCGTCCTCGTTACGCCTTGACCTTGTCCGCCTTCTTCTCGAAGTCGGTGAGGAGGTCGCCGTACAGGTCCGCGAGGTCCTTCAGCACCCGCTTCAGGATCTGCTGCGGTTTCTCTCCCTTGGTCTTCAGGATGAGCGTGGGGCGCTCGAGGTACGGGTGCCCAAGGTAGTAGCGGGCCTCGACGACCTTCTCCTCCTTCTGGAGCGCCTCGACCAGCGGGATCAGGAGGGTCTCCTCCCCGCGGGGGAGCTCCATGCGGATCATGTCGTTGGTTTTCTCGACGACGCGTAGCTCCATCGAAGACACCGAGAGTCGGCCCACCGTCGCTCGGTTCTTAAGGGTGGCGGAACGGAGGTGAGCGCCGCCGCCGGCGCCGTCCGACGTGGATATAACTCTCGCCGCTTCCACGTCGCCGGTCCGCATGCGATTTCTCGTCGTCGGAGGGGGCGCGCGGGAGCACGCGATCGCCGTCGCGCTCGACCGCGCCCTGGCGGAGATCCTGGTCGCGAGCTCGAACGCGAATCCGGGCCTCGACCGGCTCGCGAAGGCGTTCGTGCGCGTCGACCCGACGGACGGGCCGAAGGTCGTCGAGTTCGCGAAGCGGTCGCGCGCCGAGATCGCGGTGATCGGTCCGGAAGCGCCGCTGGCGGCCGGTGTCGCGGACGCACTCCGGGCGGCGGGCATTCCGACCGTCGGACCGAACCGCGACGGAGCGCAAGTCGAGACGTCCAAGATCTTCACGCGGGCGCTCCTGAAGAAGCACGGGGTGGAGGCGTCGCCGGTCGCGATCGCTCCGACGAGCGTCGACGAGGTCGATCGAGCGATCGCCGGGATCCCCGGACCGTTCGTCGTGAAGCCGGACGGGCTGACCGCCGGAAAGGGCGTGTGGGTCCAGGGGTCCGATTTCACCGACCCGAAGGAGGGGGCCACGTACGCGAAGTCGCTCCTCCTCCAGGGCGGCCGCGTGCTGCTCGAGGAGAAGCTCGAAGGCGAGGAGTTCAGCCAGATGGCGTTCGTGACCGACAACGGCGTCTTTCCGATGCCGGCGGTCCAGGACTTCAAGCGCGCGCTCGAGGGAGACCGGGGCCGGAACACCGGCGGGATGGGGTCGTACTCCCAGCGGGACCATTCGCTTCCGTTCCTCCCGCGGGAGGACCGCGAGACCGCGATCGAGATCCTCCGCAAGAGCGTCGACGCGCTGAAGACCGAGGGGATCGGCTATCGCGGGATCCTCTACGGCGGGTTCATGCTGACGGCCCGGGGGCCGCGGCTCGTCGAGTACAACGCCCGATTCGGCGACCCGGAAGGGATCAACGCGCTCACGCTCTACGAGGAGGGGAATTTCGCGGACCTGATGGAAGGCGTGGCGAACGGTCACGTCGACCCCAACCTGGTCCGGTTCCGGCTCCGGTCCACCGTCGTGAAATATCTCGTGCCGCCGGGATACGGCGAACTTCCGAAACCGGGAGGGGTCCTCCAGCTCGACACCGAGGCGATCGAAGCGGACGGAGTCCACGTCTACTACGGGTCGGTGGACGCGGCCGGGCCCGGCGCGGTCCGCCTCGGCACGTCACGCGGCGTCGCTCTGGTCGGCGAGGCGAGCGCGATCCATGAGGCCGGCGCCCGGGTGGAAGCGTCCCTGAAACACATTCGCGGCGAGTACTACCTGCGGCACGACATCGGCACGAAGGAGGACCTCGCGCGACGCGTGGAACACCTTCGCCACTTGCTGGCCCCGGGAGCGAAGCCGTCCCCGCTGCCCCTGAGCGTGGCGCCGGCCGCCGCGCCGCCGTCGAGCGCCGGGACCGTCGAACAGCGGATATGACCGTCCGTTCGGACGCTCGACTCCACCGTTAAATAGCGTCCTCCCGGTGTTACGGCTCCCATGTTCTGTCCCGATTGCAAGCGACTGATGCGCCCCGACCGCGCCGCCGGGGTGTGGAGTTGTTCCGCGTGCGGCAAGAAGGTCCCCCTCGGGCGCGGCGTCGAGGTCGGCCGGTCGACGCCCGCGGGCCGCGAGATGCCGGTGGTCGATGGCAAGACGCCGACGCTGCCGACCGCTGAAGAGCTCTGCTCGAAGTGCGGCAACAACAAGGCGTACTGGGTGCTTCGTCAGACCCGCGGCTCGGACGAGCCCGAGACCCGGATCTTCGAGTGCACCAAGTGCGGCTACAAGTGGCGTGAGTATCAGTGAGCGCCGGTTCGTTCGCCCCGATCGCCCGCGTCTTCGCACCGGATTCGGTCGGTGCGACCGTCCGCGTCCGGGGATGGGTCCAGAAGACCCGCTCCTCCGGCGGTATCCTCTTCCTGCTCGTGCGGGATCGCACGGGAACCGTCCAGGCGACCGCGAAGAAGGACGCGGTCGGACCGGAGCGGTTCGACGCGGTCGAACACGTTCAGGTCGAAGGGACGATCGAGGTCGAGGGGAAGGTCGCGGAAGATCCCCGGGCTCCCGGCGGGCGAGAGCTGCGCGCCACCGAGGTCAAGATCTTCGACGCGGGGCTCCCGTTCCCGATCTTCCAGGAACAGACCGAGGAGTTCCGCCTGGACAAGCGCCACCTCGTGATCCGCTCGGCGGAGCATGTCGCGACGTTCCGGGTGAAGGCCGAGCTGCTGCACGCCGCGCGGGAGTTCCTGGCGGCGGAGGACGTCCTCGAGGTGACCCCGCCCATCCTGACGGGGAACCCGGCCGAAGGCGGCGCCGAAGCGTTCGAGATCGACTACTTCGGTCGTCCGGGGTACCTGTCGCAGACCGCGCAGCTGTACCTCGAGGCGATGCTCTCCCCGCACGAGCGGGTCTACTCCCTGACCCCGTCCTTCCGGGCCGAGAAGTCGCGGACGCCCCGCCACATCACCGAGTTCCAGCACCTCGAGGTGGAGCTCGCATGGGTCGACCTCGAGGGGTTGAACGATTTCATCGAGCGGATGGTCAGCTCGATCTGCCACGCGGTGGCCGAGCGGCGGCCGTCGGAGCTGAAGGCCGTCGGTCGCGCGCCGGAAGAGCTGCTCGCGATCCAGCCCCCGTTCCCGCGGATGTCGTATTCGGACGCGATCGACAAGCTCGCGAAGCTCGGGCTCCCGGTGAAGTGGGGCAGCGACCTCGCCACCGCGGAAGAGCGAACGCTCACGCTCGAGGAGAAACTTCCCCTGTTCGTCACGCGGTATCCTCGCGAGCTGAAGGCGTTCTACATGCAGCGGACGCCGAACGACCCGCGCACCGTCGAGGCGGCCGATATTCTCGCGCCGGAGGGGTACGGCGAGATGATCGGGGCGTCGTGCCGCGAGACGAACCTCGAATCTCTGCGTCAGCGGATCGTGGAGATCGGCGCGAACGTCGAGGAGTACGAGTGGTACCTCGACCTCCGCCGCCACGGGAACGTCCCGCACGCCGGTTTCGGTCTCGGGGTCGAACGGATCCTCCGCTGGATGCTCCGGCTCGAGCACATCCGCGATGCGACGCCGTTCCCGCGCACTCCGTCGCGCCACACCCCGTAGTCGCGTCGATTTTCCCGCGGTGCGGGGGTAAGGTTCATAGGCGACGGCGCACGTGGGCACGGTACACCTCACCGGAGTTTCGAGATTGGCCGCGATTCACGGGTCCGACCGGGGGGGAGAGCGTGGGCCCTCGCCGGCCGAGAAGGGCAGCACCCCCGCGCTCGTCGTCGAACGCATCACGCACCAGGACGTCGCCGAGATCTGTGCGCTGTATCGGCGCGTGTGGGAGTCGCCTCCGACGACCGGACTTCCGGCGGAACTCGTCAAGTCCTGGCAGCCGACCCCGCTCGAGTTCACGAGCTGGATGGAAGGCGTCACCTATTTCGCCGCGCGGCGGGACGGCCGCTTACTCGGCGTCATCGGTTGCGAGGTCGAGCACGGGAACTGCCGTCTCGTCAGCCTCGCGGTCGACTCCGCCGCGCGTCGCCAGGGGATCGGCACGGCGCTCGTCAACGCCGGTATCGAGTGGGCCCGCCATGCCAACGCCACGCAGGTGTGGTCGGACGGTCTCGCGCGGTTGACGGCCCACTCCGCCCTGTTCAAGCACCTCGGCTTCACCGAGTGCGGCGTCCTCCACAAGCACGAGTGGAGCGAGGACGTCCGTCTGTTCGAGCGGCTGCTCTAGCGTCGCGTCGTCGAACGCGCCGTCCGACCGGGCGGCAATCCGTGGGTCTGCTGGAGCGCGCGCAATCGGCGCAACCCCTCTTCGGGGTGACCGCGGAAGAACTCCCGAGCTCCTCGCGCGAGCTCGGTCGCTTCGAGCTCCGTGGCGATCCCGTGCGCCCGCTCGTCGAGCAGATAGTCGCCGTACTCCGAAATGTACCGCGGTAACCCGGCCTTCAGCCGGTTGACCGCCTGGAGGCGGAGCGTGCGGATCTGTTGCTTCAGCGGCGCGAGCTTCCCCGCGCGGAGCTCGCTCTCGAGTTCCTCCTCGACGGTCGCGGGGTCCTGCGGGGGCTCGACGCCGAGCGCCTGCATGTCGCGCATCAAGGCCACGACGCGCTCGAGCTCTTCTCGCGCCTGGTCGAGATGTCGTTCCTTCAGGGACACGACGCGGTCGACCTGCTGGAAGGTCGCGAGCGCCTGGGCGATGTCGCCCGTCCGCGCCGCGTGCAACGTATCTTCGATCTGGTCGCGTTCGAGCCGGCTGTCGACCGCGTAGGCTTCGAGCCGCGTGAGGCGGGCGCGGGTCCGTTTCTGCCACTCCTCGAACCCGGCGATGATCCGCTTCTGCGCGATCCGCTCGATCCCCCGGACGGCCTCCGCCCACGGCTCCGGGTTCCACGAGGTTCGGGCGGCCTCTTCGGCCCATTCGGGTAGCCGCGGGATCTGGACCCCGAGCGGTTCGGCGCCCTCGGCCCATTGGGCGACCCGGGCGAGGCGCCGCGAGAGTTCCGCGGCGAACGGATTGGCCGGCGGGGTGGCGGGCCGTCGAGTCGCGGTGCGAGAGGGAGCCGAAGGGAGTGGAATGGGCGGTTCCGGGGTCGATCGGGCGCCCTCCGGAGCCGGGGCCTCGGGCGGAGGCTCCTCGGCCAACGGAACGGTCGCCGGGGTCTCTTCGGTGGGCGGCGGGTCGGTCGAGGCGACCGTCACCGGCCCGTCGGCGATCGGTGCGACGACCCCGGGGCCGGTCGGGGCCGGCTCCGGCGCCGGCACGTCGAGCGGCGTGTGGCACGTCGGGCAGATCAGCATCCCATCGGGCACCGGCGCGCCACAGTGGGGACAATCAGTAACAGGGTCCGGCATGCGGGCTCCCGAATGGTATGCAGGGGGTGAGATTTGAACTCACGAACTCCTACGAGACCAGGACCTCAACCTGGCGCCTTTGACCAAGCTGGGCCACCCCTGCACGACCGGTCGCGCGTACGAGGCCCGAGCGATAACCTTTGCGAACGCGGACGTCCACCGGCACGGTCGAGGCACTCCGGCGCGCAAAAAGCCTTGTACGGAGCCGCGGTAGTCGGGAACGGATGGCCGGAGGGAGAGGGCGCGCCTCAGCCGGTGACGGGGCCACGGTTTTCATCGGCCTGAAGCCGACGATGACGTACGTCTTCCAGGTCGTCACGCAACTCAACTCCGGCGCAGGTCCGGTTGTCGTGAAGGCGCGCGGCAATGCGATCGCGAAGGCTGTCGACGTGGTCGAGGTCGTTCGCCGCCGATTCCTCGAAGGGCAGGTCGAGCTCGGTCAGATCGCGATCGGCACGGAACGGCTCCAGAATCGCGACGGGCGGGACGCGAACGTGTCGTCCATCTCGATCCCGATCATCCGGACGGCCCCCCTCCCGGCCGCGCCGCCACCGGCGCCGGCGGCGGGGCCGTCGGCACCGCCGCGGGCGGAGTAGTCCGGACGACCCACGTCCCGGCGACGAGGTCGCCCCAGCGCTGCCGTTCCGCCGTGAGCAGGATCACGAGGACGCCCAGCACCCCGAGCAGCCCGACGCCGACCGCGACGAACAGGAGCGCACCCAAAAAGTCGAGAACCCCGGCGGGGACCGGGATCCCACCTCCCGGGGAATAGGTTCCGCCGCTCGACGCCTTGAGGAGCAGGAGGAGGGAGATCGCAAGTCCCACGCTCAGGATCCCGAGCATCGGGAGCTTCGAGGAGTTCCGCAGCATCGCAGCGGAGAACGTAGGTCGGTCGAGGGCTCGGTTGCGCACCGAGAGGCCGAGGACCGCCTTCCCCACGGTACGACCGGCGAACGTTTCCAGCAGCACGAAATAGAAGAACGCGACGGCGGCGTACCCGTAGATCGACGCGTTGAAGGGGATGTTCCCGGCCACGTCGGTGAGCGAGCCGGGGGTCGTCTGGATGAAAAATACCCAGATCAGTGCCGCCGGGAGGGTCACGACCGCGAGGTCGATCAGGAACGCCGCGACGCGGGCACCCACCGAACCGAAGCGTCGTGCGCTCAGCTCCTTTCCCAGGAGAACGAGCCATCGCGCCGTGACGAACGCGCGGAACCCTTCGCGCCCGTCGGTCGATCCGGCCTTCGCGACGGAGTCGAGGTTCGCCTGGTCGGCCACGACCCACCCCGGGACCACCAGCCCCTGCCACGGGCGGTCGGGGGGCGCCGGCGGCACTCCGAGCAGTCGGTGCGCCTGCCCCGCCGCCTCCCGACTCGCCGCGGCCGCCGAGAAGAGCGCCTCGTCGATGTGACCGTCCAGGCCGGCCCGGAAGGACCTGCCGAGTCGGCCGACCGGCGTGGGCGTCGGCTCCGCGAGCGGGACGCCGATGGGAGTGTACCCTCGACCGAGTGCACGGTGCACGACCCAGGCGCCCGCGAAGGCAAGGAGACCCGAAAGATAGACGAGGTCGAGGACACCGGCGCCGCCGATCGCGTACAGTCCGGGCGGAGTGCCGGCGGCGTAGAGCGGGGGTTGACGCAAGACGTCCGCGCCGACGAGCACCCCGAACGTTCCGGCCGTGAACGCGACCGGGAGCGCGAATCCCTCCGCCCCGGGGAAGACCCACTCGGCGACGACCGCGGCGACCGCGCCGGCGGCGAGGGGTCCGAGCAGGTAGACCGGGAATAGTTCCTCGATCCCGACCCCCGGTATCGCGGTCGAGCTCGCGAACGTGACGAAAAGGACCCCTGAGGTGAGTCCGAGGAGCACCGCGACCCTCCCGAGGGTGGCCCGGTGGGTCGCGAGCGCGACGCCCCCCGCCACTACGGGGACCGCGATCAGCGCGGCCGCCACCCCGATGAGCTGCGTCCGGGCCGAGGCGAACTCCAGCACGATCCCCAGGCTGGCCGCGCCCAGGACGGCGAGCAGTACGAGGTAGAGCGTGACGCTCTCGCGCGCCGGTGGAGCGAACCGTTGGAACGCGAGGAGCGCGACGAGGATCGGGAACAACGCTCCGGCGAGACTGATCGCGAGCCAGTCGTTCGACACCGGTGCGATCGGCAGCAAGGCCAGCGTCGCGAGGAGCGCGCCGGGGAGGAGCAGCCAGAACGTTCGACGACCGAATCCGAGGCTCGCCGCGAACGGCCCGTGCTCCCACGCGAGGAGGTAGAGGAGTCCCCAGAGCAGGGCGGGAAGCGCGAGGGTCGCCGCGTTCCCCGCGATGTCGTTCGTGAGCTCGACGGGATCGATCACGGAGAACCGCCCGCGCCCGGCGGGAGACGGAGTCGCCAGACGGAGCGGAGTAAAGGGTTTTGTCGCCGACCTAGCTTCGTGGACCATGAGCCCCCCGCGCATGGAGAAGGATTCGCTCGGAACGCGCGAGGTTCCCGAGGACGTCTACTGGGGGATCCAGACCCTGCGGGCGACGGAGAACTTCCCGGTCAGCGGGATCACGGAGTCGAAGCACCTCATCCGCGCCTACGCGCTCCTGAAGCTGGCGTGCGTCCGGGCGAACGTCGCAAAGGGGGGCCTCGACGAGCGTCGCGGGAAGGCGCTCGCGCAGGCGGCGGAGGAAATGGCGGCCGGTCGGTTCGATGGCCAGTTCCCGGTCGATGTGTTCCAGGCGGGCGCGGGTACGTCGTTCCACATGAACGTGAACGAGGTGCTGACGAACCGCGGACTCGAGATCCTCGGGAAGCCGCGTGGCGACTACGCGGACCTCTCCCCGAACGACCACGTGAACCGCGGCCAGTCGACGAACGACACGTTCCCCTCGGCATCGCAGGTCGCCGTGCTGACGGCCCTGCGCGAGCTTCGGGGCTCGGTCACGACGCTCGCGGAAAGTCTCCGAAAGAAGGGCGACGAGTTCGGCCAGCTGCCCAAGGCGGGACGGACGCACCTGAAGGACGCGATGCCGGTGACGCTCGGCGCCGAGTTCCGCGCGTACTCTTCGGCCCTTGACCACGTGCTCGAGGCCCTGCCGGCGGTCGAGCGCGCGCTGGCGGAACTTCCGCTCGGCGGGAGTGCGGTCGGGAGCGGCGTCAATTCTGTACCCGGGTTCCGCGCGGCGTCGGTGGCGGAGTACGCGCGCCTCACGAACCTTCCGCTCGTGGTCGCCCGGGACCCGTTCGAATCGATGCAGAGCCGATGGCCCCTCGGGGCCGCTTCCGCGTGGATGCGAACGCTCGCCCTGGAGCTCGGCCGGATCGCCGGGGACCTCCGACTGATGTCGAGCGGACCGGCCACCGGCCTCGATGAGATCCGACTGCCCGAGATCCAGCCGGGGTCATCGATCATGCCGGCGAAAGTGAACCCATCGGCCGCGGAATGCCTGTCCATGGTCGCGTACCACGTGATCGGCTCGGACGTCGCCACGGCCCACGCGGTCCTCGCCGGGCAGCTCGAGATCAACGTGATGATGCCCCTCGCGACGTACGAGGTGCTGTTCTCCGCTGAGATCCTCACCCGGTACCTGCCGGTGTTCGCCCGTACGTGCGTGGACGGGATCGTGCCGAACCCCGTTCGCCTGGAGAAATTCCTGGTCGAGTCCGCGGCGCTCGCGACGGTGCTCACCCCCAAACTCGGCTACCTCAAGGTCGCCGAGATCCTTCACGAGGCGGAGAAGTCCGGACGGCCCGTGAAGGAGCTCCTCGTCGAGCAGGGACTCCTGACCCCCGTCGAGGTAGACGATCTCCTCGGGCCGCGCGCGTTGCTCAAGCTCACCCAACCGGTCCCGTGACCTCGGTCGCGCGCCGGCACCGTTAAGACGGGCCCGACCCGTACTCGAACGCTTCCCCTATGGCGACGATCGAAGAGGCCGCGGTCGCGCTCGGGAGCCCGACCAGCGAGGAGTTCCGGCGCGCCGCGGAGGTGCTCGGGAAGGTCGGCCTTACCCAGTACGAGGCGCGGGCGTACATCGCCCTGGTCGCGCGCGGAGTCGGGGATGCGGCCACGCTTGCGACGGCCGCCGGGATACCGCGCACCAGCGCCTACAAGGTCCTGGAATCGCTCGCGGAGAAGGGGTACGCCCAGCCGACGGGCGGCAAGCCGATCCTGTTCCGCCCCACCGCCCCCCTCGAGGTCGCCGACCAGCTCAAGGTCGCGATCCAGGAGGTGTTCGAGAAACTCGACCACTTGCACCGGACGGTCGCGGAGCACGGGGAGCCCCAGCTGGTCTACCTGCTCTCCGGCCACGACAAGGTCGTCGCGAAGATCGGCGAGCTGCTCGATCAGTCGACCCAGACGTTCATCCTCACCACGCCGCAGGTCGCCGACGTCCGGGACGAACTCATGAAGAAGATCCAGAATGCGGTGAAGCGCGGCGTTCGGGTCACGTTCGTCACGTCGCCCCGTCAGCGGATGCCCGAGGGCGTCGAGTACCTCCAGCGCGAGAACCTGCGCGCGACGGAAGTGCTCGCCGATGGGGCGCATGCGCTGCTCGCCGCGCCCGGTCTCGAGGCGTGCGGGTTCACCGACAACCCGATCCTGACGGCGCATCTCAAGCAATTCCTCGAGGTCATTCTCGAGGCGGGCTCCGAGCACCCGGCGGCCTAGGGGGAGTCGGCTCGTGGCGCGGACGGTCCGCGGCCCGCGTCGGTCCCCGGCGGACCGGGTGCGGGACCGCGTGCGCGAGACCGCCGGGGAACGCGCGGCACTCGAGATGCCGGACGGTTACCAGCGCATGGGGCGGGTGCTGCTCCTCCGCCTCCCGTCGAGCTATCGTCCGTACTCGGCCGTCATCGGCGCGGCCTGGCAGCGCGAGCTCGGCGTGACCACGGTCCTCAATCAGGTCGGTCCCGTGGAAGGGGAGTTCCGGGTCCCGCGGGTGGAAGTGTGGGCCGGTGGCGAGACCGAGACCGAAGTCCTCGAGTTCGGCGTGCGCTGGCGGTTCGACGCCGCGCGTCTCATGTTTGCCGCCGGGAACCGAGCCGAGCGTCGGCGCGCACGATCGCTCGTGCGTCCGGGCGAGACGGTCGTCGACCTGTTCGCGGGGATCGGCTACTTCGCGATCCCGGCGGCGCTGTCCGACCCCACCACGCGGGTGGTCGCCGTCGAGAAGAACCCGCTCGCGTTCCGCTTCCTCGTGGAGAACCTCGTGCGGAACGAGGTCGCCGAACGGGTCGATTGCGTGCTCGGGGAGAACCGCTCGGTCGAACTGCCCGCCGGTGCGGCGGACCGGGTCTTCCTCGGTTATCTCCCCGATTCGATGCCGTGGGTCCCCCGCGCCGTCGAGCTCCTGCGCGCGAGCGGTGGGTGGGTGCACGCCCACACCGTGGTCGACGCGCGCGGGGGGACGAGCGAAGCGGTGCGACAGCTCACGGTCGCGGCCGCGGAATGCGGCGCGGCGCCGACCGAGACGCCACGAGCGCGCGTCGTGAAGCCCTACGGGCCCGGTCGGGCTCACGTCGTGGTCGACGCGCGCCTCGCCCCGTCGCACTAGCGCGGGGCCACCGCGGCCCGCGGCGCGAGCGCGTGGACCGCCACCGGGAACGCCCGGGCGAACCGTTCGATGTCCGCCGGTGCATTGGAGAAGGAGACGCGCACGAACCTCGAGCCGTACGTCGTCGACAGATAGTTTCCCGAGCGCACGAAGACGCCGTGCTTCGCGAGCAGCTCCTCCTGGAGCGCGTCCGGCGCGAGCCCGAGCTTCGCGATGTCGATCACCATCATGTTCGCCTGGGACGGGAAGACGGGCAGGCTCGCCCCGGGCACTCCCTCGACGACCGCGCGGACCCGCTCGCCGTTCTCGCGGGTCTGCCGCTTCACCGCCGGGAACCACTCCGACTTCGTCCGCATCGCCGCGAGCGCAGCGACCTGCGCGAGGACATTCACGCCGAGGTCGTTCGTGTTGTAGCGGCCGATCTTCTTCACCAGCTCCGCGGGTCCGGCAAAGCCGCCGATCCGCATCCCGGCGAGGCCGCAGTTCTTGGAGACCGACCAGACCGTGACCGTCTCCTCGGGCGCGAACTCGCCGGCGAGGGTGTGGTGGTCGGCGAAGTCCCGGTAGGTGACGTCGTTGAGGAGGAGAAGGTGATGGTCGTGCGCGACCTCCGCGATCGCCCGGACCTCCTCGCGCGGGTATCCCGAGCCGAGCGGGTTCAGCGGATCGATCAGGAGGATCATCCGGGTCTTCGGCCCGATCGCCTCGCGGACCCGGTCGGCGGTCAATCGGTACGGGGGCGCGTAGATGTCGAGGTTCCGGGTGCGCGCGCCGGAGAGCTCGATGAATTTGTGGATGATGAGGTAGCTCGGGTCGGAGGCGATGACCTCGTCGCCCGCCGCGAGCAGCGCTCGGGTCATCATGTAGAGCGACTCGGTACCGCCCGCGGTCAGGAACGGCACGATCCCGGGAAGTCCGAGGTCGCGCGTCACGAGGTCCAACAGTTCCGGGTCGCCCGGGGCGTACGGGTATCCCTCGTACCGTCGCTCCCGGATCGCGGTCTCGAGCGCGCCCCGGATCACCTCGGGTGGCACGAGGTGGTTCGTGTTCTGGCTGAGCCAGGCGACCTCCGTCCGATGGGAGTGAGCGTAGCGAAAGGCGTCGAACGGCATCCGGGTCCCTCGCATTCTCCGAGCCCTTGCGCGCGACTTAACGGCTTCGCCGGTCGGCCACTCCGGCGAAGAACGTCGTGACGATCCCCATCGATTGCAGGCTCGCCTCGGCTCGGTCGAACCCCGCGCGCCGGAGCGCCTCGAGGAACTTCGGGCGGGGCGGCAGGCGCTTCAGCGACTCGGGGAGGTACCGGTAGGGTCCCGCGCTGTCGACCGCGGCGCCGAGCCACGGGACGACATGGTCGAAGTACGCGTGAAAGACCGCCCCGAACGTGGGGGAGGCGGGCTCCGTGATCTCGAGGACCATCAGGACGCCGCCCGGCCGCAGCACCCGACGCATTTCGACCAGCGCGCGGTCGAGGTCGACCAGGTTGCGGGCGAGGAAGGCGTTCGTCACGAGGTCGAACGTCCCGTCCGGGAAGGGGAGTCGCATCGCCGTGCCGCGCCCGTACCGGATGCGGCCCGACTCGGAGGCCCCGTTCGTCCTCCGGCGAGCGACCTCGAGCATCGCGGCGGTGAAATCCATCCCGACGACCCGCGCACCGGGAAAGTGGCGCGCCGTGAGCCGGGTCAACTCGCCCGTGCCGCACCCGATGTCGAGGACGCGCGTCACCGGAGTTCCGGCGCGGAACCGATCGAGGTCCCACAGCGCGCGCGGTCGCCAGAACAGATCGTTCCCGAGCGACGCGACGTGGTCGAACCACTCGTACCGCTGCGCGATGTGCGTGAACATCCGGCGGACGTCCCGCTCGAACGTGACGTCGCCCCGTTCCGGGTGCGGCGAGCCATCGACCGCCATCGCCCGGCGGACCCGCCCGGCCGCCTTAACCGTCGGGGTTACGGCGCGTCCTTCAGCGCCGCCTCGAGCGTCGTCACTCGCGGGATCAGGTCCCCACGGAGCGCCTCGAGACCAGCGGCACGCGCGGCGGCCAGTCGCTCCCGGGCGACCGCGGGGTTCCCCCGGGAGTAGGCGACGTGGGCGAGCCGGTACAGCATCTCCGCCACTTCCGGGTCGGCGTTGAGCGCGCGAGCCTGCCGGAGCGCGTCCTCGAACTGGGCCTCCGCCGCGTCGTACCGTTGCTCCGCCTCGGCGACCAGCCCCCGCGCGAGCGAGATCTGCTCGGGAGCGAGCCGGTCCCCGAGCGGGATCAGCAGTGACGCCGCGCGCTCCAGCGCCGACTTCGCCGTGATCGGGCGGCCCAGCTCCGCCTCCATCTGGGCGCGGTTCAGGTAACAGTACCCGATCCAGATCGGGGAGCGCGACCGCTCGGCGGCCTCGATGGCGAGGTCGAGGCCGGCCATCGCTTCCGCCGCTCGCCCCGAGGCAAACAGGAGCACCGCGCGGTTCATCAGTACGCGGGCGCGCGCGCCGAGGTCCTGCCCACTTCCGAACAGTTCGGCGGCCCGCTCGTAGTACTCCAGCGCCTGCGCAAATCCGCGGTCGTCGCGTTGCAGCATCACGTTCGCGACGTCGACGAGCGCGTGGCCGCGTTCGATCGGGGTACCTTCCCGGGTCGCGATATCGAGGACGATGCGGAGCTGAGCCTCCGCGTCCGCGAGCTTCCCGAGCCGCCAGGCAACGATCCCGAGGATCCGGTTCGCGGTCATCACCTCGCGCGGGGTTCCGTGGCGCTCGAGGCGGGCGAACGCCTCGCGGGCCAGCGCCTCCGCCGAGGCGAACTCGCTCTGGTCCTGTCGGGTCTGGGAAAGACTCAGGAGCGCCCGGCCCAACTCCGCCTCGAGGTGGCTTTGCGTGCGGGCGAGTAGGACCGCATCCGAGAGCACGACCTCCGAGCGGTGCAGGTCACCAAGCTCGTCCAGCGCGCGGCCGAGCTCGTTCATGACGCGCAGCTCCCGGCCGGCGTCGCGGTCGGCGCGGCGTCGCTCGGCTTCGAGCGCGCGGTCGAGGTACGGTACCGCGGTCTCGAAGGCGAACGAGCGCATCGCGGTCAGCGCCGCCCGGAGGTTGTACTCCGATGCCTTCGCGTCGTCGCGACCCAGGTAAAACTGCCGGGCCAGTTCGAAGTCGCTCACGGGGCCTTTCGCTTCGAGCGAGCGACCGATCCGCCGGTGGAGGAGCCGACGACGGGTTTCGGTGAGCTCCGCGTAGACTCCGGCGCGGACCCCTTCCGTCACGAACTCGACGACCCCGTCGCTCTTTTCGCGCAGGAGGCCGAGCCCGACGAGCCGGTCGAGACTCTCCGTGACCCGCTCCTCGCCCATCTCGGAGATCGTGACCAGGTTCGCGAGCTCGAACTCCTTGCCGAGGAGCGAGGCGTACGTCAGGACCCGAGCTTCGACCTCGGGAAGTTCCCGGACGCGGGCGAGTAGGATATCGCGGAGGCCCGCCGTTCCGCCCTCGGCGGCACCGGCCGGTCGAACGCCGACCCCGGTGGAGGAGCGGACCAGCTGCTCGACGAACAGCGGGTTCCCCTCGGTCTGGGCGTGCCAGCGCCGCACGTCGGCCGGGTCCGGTGCGATCCCCCGACGCAACCACGTGGCGAACTCCGCGACCTCAGCGGAACTGAGCGGTCGAAGGGGCACGGTGCGGACGGTCTCGGCGTGCTCCAGGGTGTCCAGCACGCCCCGCACGCCCTCCGGTACCCGGTGGCCCGAACCGACGGTCGCCACCACCGCGACCGGCCGCTCGCCGATCTTCGGGACGAAGCGGGCGAGGAACTCGATCGAGGAGGAGTCGCCGAAGTGAAGGTCGTCGATCGCGAGGAGGATCCGCTCCTGGGCCGCGAGGTCGAGCAGGTACTGCGAGAGGTTGCCGAACAGTTCCTCCCGAGTGGCTCCGAGCCACTCGCCGGGGGTGTCGACCGGCGTCAAGAGTCGTCGCAGACCCTCCGTGTCCGCGACGGAGACGGACCGCTCACCGGCCGCCGCCGTGCCGTCGTCGATCGGGCTGCCGGCGGGCGCGAAGTACATCGGAAGGGCGGAGTCCAGCGGTGCGTCCGGGCTCTCCACTCGGGGTCGTGTCTCGGCGGACCGGAGCAGGTCCCGGACGAGCGAGAACGGTTGGGGGATCTCTTCGGGGAGTGCGCGCCCCTCGAGCACCCGGAACCCCCGTTGGCGGGCGCGCGCGACGACCGAGCGCAGGACGTGGCTCTTGCCCGAGCCGTCCTCGCCCGCGAGCAGCAGCACATCGCCCTTACCGGACTCGGTCCGCTCCAGGAGGCGCTCGATCTCCGCCACGGCATCCGTCCGGCCAAAGACCGGAGCGATCGAGGACCCCCGGAGTGCGTCGGAGGCGGGCACAGTCGATTTTGACGCTCCCCGGGTAGAAATACCAATGCTCGGCCGGTAACGGCGCTCGGCCCGACCGCTCTAGTCGGTCGAGACCGTCGTCCGGCCCGCGGCATCGAGCTGATGCCGCAACTCGAGGAACTGCGTCGCGAGGTGCGGACGGAGCTCGGCCAGACCGAGCGACTCCGCAGCGCGGAAGTCGTGGCGCGCGGCGTCGAGGTTGCGCGTCTTGAACCGGAGGCGGGCGAGATAGAAGTACACCTCGGCTTCGTCCGCGCGCAGGCGGAACTTCCGGCAGGTCTCCATCGCTTTCTCGAACGCCCGCTCGGCGTCCTCCCACTGTCCCTGCTTTTCCGCGATCAGACCCCGGTTCACGTCGACCTGCTCGAGGCCGAGGTCGTCGGACAGGCGTTCGAGGAGCCGGCCGGCCTGCTCGTTGTCGCGGGCCGCTTCCTCGAGCTGGCCGAGCGCGAGACGAAGCTCGACCCCGGACAGGAGGGCTCGCCCCACGGACCGGGTGTCGTGCGCGCGGTCCCCGCTCTCGCGGGCGCGCTCCAACGACTCGAGCCCGTCCTGCGGGTGGAGCTCCCCGACCGCGACCCCGAGGTTGTGGTAGGCGCGGGAGAGCTCGACCCAGTCCCGGGCTTGGGTCAACCGTTCGATCGCCTTGTCGTACCAGTGCAGCGCGTCGCCGCGCACGTCGGGGCCGAGGAGGGCGAAGGCGTTGCCGATGTCGATCGAAAGCTGGCCGAGGAGCCGCGGGTCCCGGCGCTCGCCGACCGCCTCGAGCGCGCGCATGCTCTCGTCCAGCGCTTCGTGGTAGGCTCCGCGAAGAAACGAGACCCGACCGAGCAGGCGGTACGCCTGGCCCCGGCCGAGGGCATCGCCGGTCGTTTCGAACAGCTTGAGCGCCTCGAGCGCCTGGCGGGTCGCGGTCTCGATGTCGAGCCCCTCGCGCGCGATCTCCGCCTTGGCGAGGAGGAGACGGGCGCGGATGCGCGGCTCGTCGCTGCCCGCGAGACCGAGCGCTTCGGTGAAGAACCGGTCGGCCGCGGCGAAGTTCCCGACCGAGTAGTACAGTTCACCGAGGGTCTCGTCGACCTGACCGAGCTCGGCCGGGCGGGCCGTGCGGGCTCCCTCGAGGTCGACGCGGACCCGCTCCAGGTACTGGGCCGCGGATTCCGGGTCGTCGTTCCCGCGGGCCGCCTCGGCGGCCCGGAGGTTGTAGTCGCGGGACTTCTCGGGCACCTTCCCGAGGAAGAAATGTCGACCGAGCTCGGCGACGATCACCGGGGTCGGATTCGGGTAGATCTTCTCCATCGATTCCGCGATCTTGCGGTGGAGCACTCGGAGCCGGCTTTCGGTCAGCGACCGGTACACCTGGGCGCGCACCTCTTCGGCCGCGAACACGAACCGGTCGCCGCCGGCGCGTTCCTTCAGGACCCCCAGGTGGACGAGGTGCTCCAGCTGCTCCGCGAGCGGCTCTTCCCCGAGGCCCATCGCAGCCACGAGCAACGGGAAGTCGAACTCGGAGCCGATCGAACTCGCGTACGCGAGGATGCGGTGCTGCTCGGGCGTGAGGCGGTCGAATTCGCCCCCACCGCTCGGAAGGTCCGCGCTCCCCGCGGGCGATTCCGCCATCGGGACCGTTCAGGCCCCGGGTATCGGTTAAATGTGCGCCTGAGCCGCCGGGGCGTGACCCGGGGACGGCGCGACCTCGCTCCCGTAAGGGTTATCTAACGAGGGCCGGGTCGATTCTCCGATGGCGGACGCGGAGCCCGTAGCGACCCCCGTGGAACCCGCGCGGTTCCGCGAGATGTCGCTCCCCCGGCAGGTTTCGTTCTGGGCGTTCGCGTCGCTCGTCGTGCTCGCGGTCGCCTTCTACGTCTGGTGGGGCGTCGCGTTCGGAGTCTGGATCGACAACGGCGTGTACGCGGTCGTGATCACGCTGCTGCTCTTTGGACTCGCGGGCATGTGGCTCGTCCTCCCGAACCCACCGGTCTCGTCCCCGCCGGCGACGCGACCGTAACCGGTCAGAGCGGCTGGCCGGCGACCGCCCAACGGGCGCCGTCCGCGCGACCGCACGCGATGCACGTGACTTCGGCCGGGGTTGGGATCGGAAGCGCTTCCTCGGGCGTACCCAGGAGCGCGCCATCGATCGCGGTCTCGATCCGGTGGCCGCACTCCTCGGCCCCGCACCAGCCCACGATGCGCACGGTCGTCGACCCTGCGAGTTCCTCGAGGGATCGCGCGATCGAGTAGGAGGCGACGAAGGCGGCGTGCGCTCGCTCCGTGAGAGCGCGGTCGTACTCGAGCAGGCGCTCACTCACCTCGTGCTCCAGTTGGTCGAGCGCGACCTTCGACTTCCGGCCCAGGCGATCGGCGACACTGATCGTTCGGGATTCCGCTTCCCGGCGACCGACCTCGAGACGGAGCGGCACCCCGCACAGCTCCCAGCGGTAGTACTTCGCGCCCGGGCGCTCCTCGCCGTCGTCGAGGTGGGCGCGGAATCCGTGGTGGCGGAGCCGCTCCGTGATCTCCGCCGCGATACGTGCGGGCGCGTCGCCGGTCTCGGACCCCAGGATCGGGATCACGACGACCTGGTGGGGCGCGATGGAGGACGGGAACACGACGCCCTTCTGGTCGCCGTGTACGGCGACGATCGCCCCCAGGAGCCGCTCGGAGAGACCGAACGTTGTCTGGTGGGCGAACTGCTGGGTCCCGTCGGCCGCCTCGTACTGGATCCCGTAGGGGCGCGAGAAGTTCTCGCGGTAGTGGTGCACGGTGCCGATCTGGAGCGTCTGCGCGCCGCCGATCGGGGCGTCAAGCGCGATGGAGTAGTACGCGCCGGGGAATTTGTCCCAGTCCGGTCGACGCGTCGCCAGGTACGGCAGCACGAACGCATCCGCCATCTTGCGGAACGCTCCGAGGTTCGATCGCACCCGGGCCGTCGCGTGCTCTTCGTTCGCCTGGCAGGTGTGTTCTTCGAAGAAGTGGATCTCCCGGATCCGAATGAACGGCCGGGTCGTCTTCGTCTCGTACCGCCACACGTTCACGATCTGGTAGACGTTCAGCGGCAGGTCGCGGTGGGACCGGACCCAGAGCGCGAACACCGGGTACATCGCGGTCTCGCTCGTCGGCCGCAGCGCGAGCGGGATGTCGAGCGTCGAGGCGCCGCCCTTCGTCACCCAGAACACCTGGGCGTCGAACCCTTTGATGTGCTCCTTCTCTTTCGCGAACTCCGTCTCGGGGATCAGCGCCGGGAACTCGATCGCTTCGGAGCCGGTCGCCTCGATCTCGCGGATCAACACCGCGTCGAGGTTGCGGCGCGCCCGGAAGCCGTACGGCGTCCAGACGTTCATGCCCTTGATGGGGTAGCGCTTGTCCGTGAGGTTCGCACCCTCGACGACCGCCAGGTACCAGTCGATGAACGCGGTCTTCTTGTCGGGCAGGTCGGCCATCGGAGGGCGGCAGGGGCCAGCCGCCCCTAAAAGGGTGTGCGGCGGTCGGGTCCCGGACCGCCGAATCCCTAACTCGTCGCATACCAGACGACGAATCCCTTATCCCACCACCCCGCCATACTCCATGGGCCATGCGCCTGGTCGTCTGCATCGACCGTGACGACGACCTCGGTCGTAAGGCGGCGGTCGCCGGCCCGGTCGTCGGCCGCGCGAACGTCCTCGACGCCGCCGTGAAACTCGGGACGGTCGACCCGGAAGACTCCGACACGAACGCGCTGTTCGCCGCGGTGAACCTGCTCGACGAGCTCCGCGGCGCCGGCGAGGAATGCGAGGTGTGCGTCCTCACCGGATCGGGGAAGGTCGGCGTGATGTCCGACCGCCGCGTCGCCGACCAGTTCGACGCCGTGCTCACGCAGACCGCCGCGAAGTCCGCGTACCTCGTCAGCGACGGGGCGGAGGACGAGTTCCTCTTCCCGATCCTCGCCTCGCGGGTCAAGGTCGACGGGGTGCGCCGCGTCTACGTCCGCCAGAACGCGAGCATCGAGTCGACGTACTACACGGTCGTCCGGGCGCTCAAGGACCCGAAGCTCCGCGCGAAGACGGTGCTCCCGTTCGCCCTCGTCCTCCTGATCCTCGGGATCGCCGCGGCGGAAGGGGTGATCATCTGGGGCGTGATCGGTCTCGCGGTCGTCCTCGGGGTCTATCTGATCTTCTGGACGTTCGACATCGACGAGGCGATCATCGACTCGCTCCGGGGCGCCTCGGCCGACATCCGTCAGGGGTCCGTCGCGTTCGGGTTCGGGCTCTTCTCGATCGCCCTCATCGGGGTCGGATTCCTCTCGGGGTACAACGCGTTCTTCGGGGGCACGGGGGGGACGGTCGACCGGGTCCTGTACTTCCTGACCGACGCTCTCATCTGGTGGCTCTTCGCGGCGCTCGTTTGGGAGACGGGGCGCGCGATCCGACGGACGCTCGCCCGAGGCCGGTTCCCGCGTTCGTTCGCGGTGGCGACGATCTCGATCATCGGGATCGGCCTCGTGAGCTTCGGGATCGTGCTGCTCGTCCGATATCTCCAGGGCGTCAGCCCGTTCGGCACCCTCCCGATCCTGATCGCGCTCCTCATGGGCGGCTTCGGGATGGTGATCGGCGCGGGCGTCCTCTACCAGTACTTCAAGCTCCTCGCCGCGCGGGCGACCCCCGCCGAGCCGGCGACGACCGGCTAATCGGGCGCTTCAGTCGCCCTTGGCCCACCGGGCGACCTGTTCGAGGTCGGCGACCGGGACATCGAGGCCACAACGTTCCTTCAGGGTTCGCCGGATCGCTCCGACCCCGGCTCCCCCCTGCTCGGCGGCCCGCTGCGCGAGCTGGACCAGGTCCTCCCAGTAGTTCCACGGGAAGACGATCCAGACCCATCCCTCGCGGGGGATCACTTCCCCCGTGTACGTCGGTCGGTACTTCGACTGCTCAATATGGAGGAACGTCGCGCTCTCCACGCGCGCCGGTTGCTGCGCCTCGACCTGGGCGACCGCGAGGGCCAGGCTCTCGCCGGTGTCGGTAATGTCGTCGGCGACGAGCACCCGTTGACCGGACACCGGTCCGCTCAGGCCCTCGGTCACCTGCGCGGCGCCGGTCGGGGTCGCCGTCACGCCCCAATGTTGGGCCCGGAGCGACACCATCCGGTGGACGCCGAGCCGGTCGGCGAGGAGACGCGACGGCACCCACCCTCCGCGGGTGAGCCCGACGATCGTTTCCGGAACGGCGCCGCTCGCGCGGACCGCCGCCGCGACCGTGTCGGCCCACGCGTCGACGTCCTTCCACGTCGCCGGCCGGCAGCGCGGAAGTTCCGCCATGGGGGGGACGGTCCGGTTACGGGTAGATGCCGCGGAGCGTCACCGCGTCGACGACCCGCTGGATCGCGACGACGTAGGCCGCTGTCCGGTTGTGCACCTTGTACTCGCCCGCGGTCTTGTGGACCGCGTTGTACGACTGGACCATCGTCCGCTCGAGTCGGCTGTTGACCTCGCCGAGGTCCCAGAAGTACCCCTGGATGTCCTGCGCCCACTCGAAGTAGCTTACGGTCACGCCGCCGGCGTTCGCGAGCACGTCGGGGAGAACGGTGATCTTCCGCTCGAAGAGGATCGTGTCCGCCTCGGGGAGGGTCGGTCCGTTCGCCGCCTCGGCGACAATCTTGGCTTGGATCTTGTCGGCGTTCTTCTTCGTGATCTGGTTCTCGAGCGCCGCGGGGATCAGAATGTCCGCCTTCGTCTCGAGGATCTCCGCGTTCGAGACGGCCTTCGCGCCGGGGAACCCGACGACCGAGCCGGTCTTCGCCTTGTGGGCCTCGACCGCTTTCACGTTGAGTCCGTCCGCCTTGTAGATCCCGCCCTTCGAGTCGGAGACCGCGACAATCTTCGCGCCTTGTTCCTCGGCGAGGATGTTCGCCGCGACGCTGCCCGCGTTCCCGAATCCCTGGACCGCGACCGTGCCGCCCTTGACCTTCACGCCGATGTCCTTCGCCGCCTCTCGGATGACGTAGGCGCATCCGCGGCCCGTCGCCTCGCCGCGTCCCTGCGAGCCGCCGAGGCTGATCGGCTTGCCCGTGACGACGCCCGGGACGGAGTAGCCCTTCAGCATCGAGTAGGTGTCCATGATCCAGGCCATCGTCTGGGAGTCGGTGTAGACGTCCGGCGCGGGAATGTCCATCTCCGGTCCGATGATCGGAGCGATCTCGCTCGCGTACCGGCGGGTCAGGCGTTCGAGTTCACCGCGGGACATGTGCTTCGGGTCGCAGATGACGCCGCCCTTGGCGCCGCCGTACGGGATGTTGACGACCGCGCACTTCCACGTCATCCACGCGGCGAGCGCGCGGACCTCGTCGAGCGTGACCTGCGGGTGGAATCGGATACCGCCCTTCGTCGGGCCGCGGGCCATGTTGTACTGGACGCGGTAGCCGGTGTAGACGCGGTAGGAGTTGTCGTCCATCCGGACGGGGAAGTTCACCGTCAGCTCGCGCTTCGGGTGCTTCAGGACCTCGGTGAGGCCGGCATCGAGCCCGATCAGTTTCGCGGTGATGTCGACTTGCTGCTTGGCGGTGTCAAACGGATTAGCGGTTGCAGAGTTGTTCGGCATTTCCCCACCTACTCGTGGTGACGCGGGGACCCGGCACCCCCTACTTGAGAGTAGCGCGAACCTTGCGACGGTACGGCACGGCCTTCGACACCGGCCGGACCCACCCTCCGTCGAGTCGCTTCTCCATCAGGAGCACGTCGAACTCGTCCCCGTGGGGGTACGGGACGACCCGGACCGGGCGGAACCCGACCGCCTCGTAGTAGGCGATGATCGACCGGTTCGTTGCCACGCAGTCCAGTCGGATCAGCGGGCGCTTCGTCTCCCGGACGAGCGCTTCCGCGCGTTCGATCAGCCGGCGGCCGAGCCCACGGACGGGCCGGTCCCGCCGGACCGCAAGCTGGTGCAGGTAGCCGGCGACCGGGGGCTGGGACCCCCAGAACGCTTCGTCCTCGTAACGAAGTACGAACGAACCGACGACCTCGCCGTTCCACTCCGCGACATAGAGCTCTCCCCGCTCGAGCGACGGCCGAACCGCCTCCTCCGGGAACGGAACGGGCCAGCCCGACTCCCCTCGCTCACGCGACCACTGCGCGGCCGAGGTGAGGGAGTGCAGCACGGCGGGAAGGTCGGCCGGCACCGCCGGTCGGACGGTCGCGTCGCCCAGCGGGTCGTCGGTCATCCGACCTCCTTCTCGAACAGCTGGACGTTCCGGTCATCCCCCGGATACGGACGGGGCACCTGCCGGACGCGGCGAAACCCGACGCCCTCGTAGTAGCGGATCAGCGACTCGTTGGTCGCGAGGCAGTCCAGACGGAGCAGCGGGCGACCGTTCTCGCGCGTGCGGTCGGCGGACCAGGCGAGAAGAATCTCGCCGAGTCCGCGCACCGGACGATCCCTCCGCACGGCCAACATATGGACGTACCCGGCGACCGGGGGTTCCTCGCCCCACACCTTTACGTCGTCCCACTTGAACACCAGCGTGCCGACGATCTCGCCCGCGGACTCAGCGACATAGAGGTGACCGTTCTCGAGCGCCGGTCGGAGCCGTTCGGCCGGGAACGGTACGGGCCACCACCGCTCGATCCCCCGATCCCGAGCCCACGCGGCGGCGAGGGTGAGTACCGTCCGGGCGGGCTCAAAATCGTCCGGACCCGCGCGGCGAATCCGCACGTCCCGCAGGGAGCGGTCGTCGGGCATCGGCTCCGGTCTTCTCGGCCGCTACCTTACCGTTTGCCGTTCGGCCCGTGCGGTCGAGGAACGGGTGGTCCGTTCCCGCGCGGTGGTTCTCGGTTCTAGGGGGGCGCACCCAGGTGGGCCCAGGCGGTGTCGTAGCCGTAGTACAGGGCCGCGATCCCCGCGAGGAGGGCGAGGACGAGGAATCCGCAGAGGAACACCCTCCACATCCACGGGTAGTTCGCCGCCGGACCGCTCGGTACCGGTTGGGCGCCGGGCTCGGACGGGCCGATCACGAACCAGTCGATGTAGAGCGAGATCGGGTACACTGCGATGGCGAGCAGACCGAACCCGAGGAACAGGAAGAACGTCGGGAGGGGGTCCAGGGTCAGCGAGAGGGTGTACGCCCGGTAGCCGTAGAACAGGATGGCCCCGCCCGCGAGCCCCGCAACGACCCCGACCATGTGGGTCGGGCGCTTCAACTGCACGGCGATCGCGAAGGAGACCAGGACGAACGCGAGCAGGACGAGCGAGTCGAAGAACAACACGTCGTACGACGCGAGAACGTTGTTCCCACCGACGACGACCGCCAGCGGCCAGGTGAATTCGCCCCAGAGGGCGAAGAGGCCGAGTAACGCGCCGAGGCAGCCGAGAAGGAGGGTTCCTTCCTTGAGGTGGCTGAGGGCGCGGGTACGGTCGTTCCGGCGCATCTCGAACCACACCATCACTCCCGTGTAGAACGCGACGACGGCGACCAGGATCAGGAGGTCGAGGACGAGGGCGAGGTCGTCGATGAAGGTCATCGGTGCTCCCTCCGTCCGGCGGGTCCGACGCTCGAGTTCGTTCGGCGAGCGGTCGACGTTGGGCTTCGGGCGATCCCGCGGACCATAGTACGATGCTCCTCGGCGAACGGACCGGGGCGGTGGGTATTTGGGGCGGAGGTGAACCGGAATTAACGTAGAACTGTTGTATTGGGAAACGGCGGCCTACCGTCCGGAACGCCGATCCTCGAACGGTTGCCAGCCCGCGGGCGGCATCGGGATCCGACCGTCCGGGGTCTCGAGCCACGCGCCCGTTCCGCTTTCGACGCGGCCGATGCGAGTGAGTCGACCCCCGACAGACCGGATCGCCCGTTCGGCCTTCGCCCACTCCGGTGCGGGCAGGGCGGCGAACAGCTCGTAGTCCCCGCCGAAGAAGGCGAGTTCGCGCCGTCTCCCCACGGTGCGGGCGAGCGAGCGCAATCCCACGGCGAGCGGGAGCCTCGCCTCCTCGACCACGAGGCGGGCTCGGCTCGAGGCGGCGACCAGACGCGCGGAATCCGCGAGACCGTCGGACGTATCGATCAGGGCGTGGGCGAGCGGTGCCAGTGCGATCCCTTCGCGGACCCGCGGCTGAACATCCAGCAGGTCCACCAGCGCCTGGCGCGAACGGGGTCCCGCCGAGCGGAGGCGGGCGGCGGCGAGACCGCCCTTCCCGACGTGCCCGGTGACCGCGAGCAGGTCCCCCGGGCGGGCGCCCGTTCGGGGCGCGAGGTGCGCGGGATCGCCCCAACCGAGCACGGTGCTCACGACCGCACGTACCGGGCCCGGTTTCGTGTCACCGCCGACCACGTGAGCTCCGAAACTTGCCCCGAGTCGCTCCGCGCCCCGCAACACCGCCCTCGGCCAGGACTCGGGCGTGCCGTTCGGCAGCACTAGGGCGAGTAGGATCGCATCGGGGGTCGCCCCTTTCGCTGCGACGTCCGAGAGGCTGACCGCCGCGGCCGCGGCCCCCACCCGTTCGGGCGGGGAGCGGCGCAGGAAGTGGGAGCCCTCGACGAGCGTATCGGTCGAGATCACCGCGACGTGCCGGGCGGGGGGTCGGAGCGCCGCCGCGTCGTCGCCGATCGGTAGGAGCCCGGAGCGCCCGGCGGGGAGTGTCTTCGCGAGCCACGCGTGGAAGTCCCGTTCCCGGACGGCGGGGGCGCCCGATCGGCGCTTCACCGGCATCGACCGCTCACTTGTACGGTAGGAACTCCTTGCCGAGGAGCTCGCGACCGAGAATGATCCGCATGATGTTGAGGCCCCCTTCGGCCCCGACCATGTACGACATGATACCCCGGAATCCGAGCTCGAGGCCGACGTCCTTCGTGTAGCCGGCGGCGCCGAACCACATCATCACGCGCTTCACGCATTCGAAGGCGATCGGCGGGGCGGTGAGCTTGACGCTGGCGACCGCGCGGTCCACCTCGGAGCGGTGGGTCGTATCCCCTTTCAGCGTGTACGTATCGAGCAACCACGCCGCCCGCCGGCATTGCAACTTGACCGCCTCGACCTGGGTCCAGAGGTCCACGAGCTCGAACTGGATCCCTTCGAACTTGCCGAGGGGTTGGCCGAACACCGGGCGTTCGCGGATGTACGCCATGCCGGTCTCGAGCGCCCGTTCCGCGGCGCCGATGCAGGCCGCGCTGACGAACGTGCGGGCGACGGAGAATCCCTCCATCGCGTACTCGAACCCTTTCCCTTCCTTTCCGAGCAGGAACTTCTCCGGCACGCGGACGTCCGCGTACGTGAGACCCCCGGTCGAGATCCCCATCCGACCCATGTTCTCGAACTTCTGGGTGGTGAGCGACTCGGAACGCGTGGGCACGTACAGGAGATTGAACCCGCTGCCCGCCGAGTTCTTGGAGAGGGTCAGGTGGCCGCCGCCCAGCCGCTTCGCCTCTTCGACGCCGGAAACGAACGCCTTCTCGCCCCGCAGGACGAAGTGATCGCCGTCCCGGCGAGAGTGGGTTCGCATATTGGCGAGGTCGCTCCCTCCGGTCGGCTCGGTGGTGGCGATGCCGAGGAACGCATCCCCCCGGCAAACGGCGGGCAGGACCTCCCGCTTGGCTTCCTCGGTACCGTGGCGGCTCAGGAGGTACCCCCAGCCGGCCTCGAGCAGGAAGAACACCGCCGTTGCCATGGAAAAGTCGCCCCGTCCGATCTCCTCGGCGGCGAGCTCGGTCAGCACCGCGGAGGCGCCGATGCCGCCGTACTCGCTCGGCACGGGCATCGCGAGGAGACCCAGTTCCGCCATTGCGCGAAGGACCTCGGGCGGGATCCGCCCCTCGGAGTCGATCTGGCGCTCGTGGGTCCGGAGCACCTTGTCGCCGAACTTCCGGCACGCCGTCTGGAACGCTGCTTCCTCGTCGGTGAGATTGAAATCCATCGGAGGTCGCGCGGCGACGCCTCCCCGGGGATATAGGCTATCGCGCGCCCGCTCGGCGCGGATACGCCTTTATTCCCGGTCTCGCTCGCAACACCGGAGCGTACGTTCGTGCGGGTTCGCGTCGCGATCAACGGCTACGGGACGATCGGCAAGCGCGTCGCCGATGCGGTGGCGAAGCAGCCCGACATGGAGCTCGTCGGGGTGGCGAAGACTCGACCGAGCTTCGAAGCGGAGCGCGCGGTCGAGAAGGGATTTCCCCTCTACCTGGGCGGCGAAGGAAAAGCGTCCGACTTCGACGCGGCGGGCCTCAAGATCGCCGGGACGGTCGCCGAGATGCTCGGTAAGGCCGATGTCGTCGTTGACGCGACGCCCGACAAGGTCGGAACGGAGAACCGGAAGCTCTACGACGCCGCCCACATCCGTGCGATCTTTCAGGGCGGCGAGAAGGCCGAGGTCGCCGAGGTGTCGTTCAACGCGTTGGCGAACTACGCCGCGGCGAAAGGGAAGCGCCGCGTCCGGGTCGTCTCGTGCAACACGACCGGGATCTCCCGCGCGGTCTCCGTACTGCTCCCTCGCTGGGGAGTGGACCGCTGGGATGTCACCCTCGTCCGTCGCGCGGCCGACCCGTCCGAATCGAAGAAGGGACCGATCAATGGGATCCTCCCGACGTTCCAGTTGCCCTCCCACCACGGCCCGGACGTGCGGACGATCTTCCCGGGGCTCCCGATCTCCACGACCGCGGTCGTCGTTCCGACGACGCTGATGCACGTGCACGCGAACCGGGTGCGTCTCCACTCCGCCCCGAAGGACGTGGGAGAGATCCTCGCGGCGTTCCGCGCCACCCCGCGGTTCCGGTTGTTCTCCCCCTGGGAACACGTCGACGGGACCCCGCAGGTGATGGAGTTCGCCCGGGGCCGCGGGCTCGGCTCGGGGGACCTGTTCGAGAACGCGCTCTGGCAGGACGGCGTCGGGCTCGACGGCGCGGACGCGTTCTTCTTCCAGGCGATCCACCAGGAGTCGATCACCGTGCCGGAGAACATCGACGCGATCCGCGCCATGTTCGACCTCGCGCCGGACGGGGCGGAGTCGATCGCGATGACCGACAGGGCCCTCGGCTTGCGCGCGTAATCAGGGACCCGACGGAACGGGCATCGCGCTCGCGGGACGCAGCCAACGCAGGCCCCAGGCATCGAGGGAGTCGATCACCGGCTTGAGGTCCCGACCCTTTTCGGTCAGCGAGTAGCGGACCGCGATGGGCTGCGTCGTCAGCACTTCCCGCCGGACGATCTCCTCGTTCACGAGATACTTCAGTACGCGAGAGAGGGTCTTCGCGTCGACCCCCATCCCGGTCCGCTGGAGCTCGTGGAATCGCATCGGGCCGTTGAGCAGATTTTGGATGATCATCAGTCGGCACTCGACGCCGACCCTTTGGATCGCGGCGATGGCGGGTCGAGTCGGGTCCTTCGCGCTGCGTACGACGGGCACGGTGGTACCCGACGGAGAGCCTTCGTATAAGCCGAGCCGAGCCGATCCCCTCGCGCGACGCGCACCGGTCGCGCTCGCCTATTTCGTCCTCGGAGGTCCGGGGGGTTGGTTCATGGAGAAGAGGTTCCCGTCCGGATCCTGGAACGTCGCCGTGGTTCCCCAGGGATGCTCAAGGGGCGCGAGGAGGAACTCCACACCCCGGGCACTCAGGCGCGCGTGCTCCTTCTTGCAATCCGGTACCTGGAAGACGATCGGTGGGGACATTGCGGGGGCCCACTGCTGCGCGACCACTTTCTGCGAAGGGTCGACGGCCGACCCGACCTGCCACAGGGACAACTCAATGGTCTCTCCGTGGGGGGAGACGGTCACCCACCGGCTGCCGCCCGGTGGGGTGATGTCGGTCTTCTTCTCGAACCCGACCTTCTCGGTGAAGAACTCGAGCGAGCGGGCCTGATCTGTCACGACCAAATGGATCACGGTGATTTTTCCTTCCATCGATCATCGCCTCGTTGAGGGGGCCCCCAGGGGTGCCGAACCGCGGCACGTGCGTCGCGCAAATAATTGCGTCGTTCGCCCTCCGGATCCCCGCTCCGGGAGGGTCACCGTGGACGCATGGTTTTTGTCGGGCAGCGACGTAGGAATCACCGCACCGAATCGGATCATGGCAGACCACAACAACGATCGAGCAGGTACTCTTCCGGATCGGCCGGCGCCGGCGTTGAAGTCACTTGAGCGCCTGATCGGCCGGTGGAAGGTGACCGGCACCCTCTTCGAAGGGTCGATCGCCTTTGAGTGGATGGAGGGCGGCTTCTTCCTGGTTCAACATGTCGACGCGCGGGCCAGGTCGCGTCCGATCCGGGGAATCGAGTACATCGGGTTCGACGAGGAGACGGGCACCCTTCGCTCCCACTATATGGACGACCACGGCGCGAACTTCGTGTACACTTGGGAGACGGAGGGCGACCTCCTGAGGATCTGGCTGGGCGGAAAGGACTCGACCACGCGATTCGAGGCCCGGTTCAGTCCCGACGGGGAGTCGTTCTCGGGCCGCTGGCAATGGCCCGGAGGCGGGTACGCCGCTACCGCCACCCGGGTCCGGGGGTAGGGGTCATCGATACGCCGCCGGGTGCGAGCTCGCGTCCGTTTTCGATCGCAAGGTGATGGCTTCTTCCGGGCAGGCTGCTACGCAGAGTCCGCAGGCCCGGCAGTCCCCCGCGAGCGGCGTCCGAGCGGTCTTGCGATCGTGATGATTTGCCTTGAGCCGTCCGACGAAGCCCAGCGCACGGAACTCTGCATCGGTGAGCGTGCCGAGCTCGAAGACCGAGTAGGGGCATACGTCGACGCACTCACTCTTCCCTTCGCATCGTTCCGGATCGACGACGGGGATCCACGACCCCGGCGGGGCTCGGCAATGGTCGCCCGTGCGGCGCGGGCTGGCTGCCGCGATCCGTGCCTTGCGGGGATCCATCGACCCCACCGGCAGCTCCGCGGTCGGGACGTCACCGGACGAATTCATTGCGGTACTCAACCCCGAAGGTTAGTACGCAGGGAACGAGGCCCCAAAGCGGTGACTCGACCGAGGGAGGGCACACCGTCACGTCGCCATCTGAACCAGAACACGGGGCCGTCCTCAGGATTCCTCGAATCGCTTTCGGATCTTCTTCGAGATCGCGGCGGCCGACATGCTCGCGGCGGGGACCCGACGATTCGCCAAGCAGGGCACCGCCCGGAGCCGCCCGTTCTTCGCGCTCTGTTTGGGCGCCAACTCGCGCGCACCCCAAGAATCTTATAGACCGCCCCGCTCGCGCGCCGCGCATGTACTACCTAGATCATCGGCGGGACGTTGTTCGGATCCCGCCCGAGCGGCTCGGGCCCGAGCTCTCGAACGTCCTCACCGAGCTCGCCCAGCAGCAGTTCGAGGGGAAGCTCGTGGACGGTCAGAATCTCGCGGTCACGATCCGGGACGTGAAGCCTCTCGGCGAGGGGCACATCATCCACGGTGACGGCGGCGTCTATCAGGAGGTCGAGTACGAGGCGCTCCTCTTCCGACCCGAGATCCAGGAGGTCGTGGAGGGGTCGGTCGTGGAGATCCGGAAGTTCGGCGCATTCGTCCGGTTCGGCCCGCTGGACGGTCTGCTGCACGTCTCCCAGATCATGGACGACCGCGTCAACATCGACGAGCACAACCAGCGGCTCGTCGGCGTAGAGTCCAAGAAGGACCTGAAGGTCGGCTACAAGGTCCGCGCCCGCGTCGTGTCGCTCTCCCTCTCCGAGATCTCCCCCCGGGACAGCCGTATCGGCCTCACGATGCGACAGCCCGCCCTCGGCCGCTTCGAGTGGGTCCAGGAGACGCACAAGAAGACCGAGGAGAAGGGCACCAAGAAGGCGGCGCCGGCGGCCGGCAAGCGGTCCTCGGGGAAGACCACCGAGACGAAGGCCGCCGCGGGGTCGTAGATGATCAATCTCAAGGCGTGCAAGAACTGCAGCACGATCACCGACCAGGCGAAGTGCCCCCGCTGTGGCGGGGAGACGTCGCGCGAGTGGCAGGGGTATCTGATCGTCATCGACCCCGAGAAGAGCGAGATCGCCCGGAAGATGGGGATCCATGCCGCGGGCCGGTACGCGCTCCGAGTCAAGTGACGAGCGGGCTTGGGCGGTTCCCGAATCGCTCCGCCCGACCCTCGCCGAGAAGTACGGACCCGTCTACGCGGGCGTCGAGGCGGACCGTCGCATCCGGGCGCTCGGCGTGTTCGCCACGTGCGGGGACCGCGTCACCGAGCACGCGATCGAACTGGGCCG
>Ga0070761_10000082_pt1 | contig 62846 bp, 59 predicted proteins | sample HubBroMetageREF1_FD_66724 | JGI IMG/M metagenome (GOLD analysis project Ga0070761, IMG submission 66724) | Reference soil microbial communities from the Hubbard Brook experimental Forest, New Hampshire, USA - Hubbard Brook CCASE Soil... | ecosystem: Environmental > Terrestrial > Soil >... | reverse complement strand
AACCTCTTCTTCACGTCCAACCTCCTGGCCGGGGTTAGACTCTAAACCGAAACGCTACTCAGAAGCGGGGGGACGTCGGTCGCGCCTTTAAGCCGGCGCGACAGCGCGTGCACTCGCTATTTCAGGTTCAACTGCCGGATCAGCTGGGTTCCGAGAATTTCGCGCATGCTCTCGCGATCAACGGTGGCCTTGGCTGAGGCTTCCCGGGTGCTCCAGATCTTCTTTTGCAACGGTTCCACACGGTCCTCGAGACCGTCCAGGGCCGCCATGTTCTTGTAGGTGATGACCAGGTACAGATCGGGATCCTGCGGCGAGCGCGGCTGGACTGTGTAGACCGCATAATCGACGATTATCCCGGCTTTCTTCTCGTCCTCTCTGATTTGTTTCCCCGTGGTATCGTTCTGCGGGCACTCCTCAGTGTTGGAGTCATTGACAACAACAGCCCCTGTTGGTATTTTCTCCAACATGAAAGCCGAGGAGATAATTCGCGCTCGAATCGTGGATTCAGAGTTCGCTTTCTCGGAGATCGTCGTTTGGTTGCTCGACAAGCCGCTGGCCGGCTCAGCGCACCCCTACAAGTATCGGCTTGCACACGTGGTCAATGATGAGAACCTACATTTCGGACTGGTAGAGAGTAGCTATCAGTTTGTCTCGATTGATCAATTACTCATGGATTTCAATGCATATATCCAGAGGTGGAATCTTGAAAACGGTAACACTTGACGTGCGGTCCCGCGCCGAGGCCTTGGCCGATGTTGCGCGCGTGTGGAAATCAGGTAAGGCGGAAAAGTCCGCTCGAATCAGTTTCTCAACTCCCGAACTTCTGTGGAGAGTGCTCACCGCGAAGCGATGGGAATTGCTCAAGGCATTGTGCGGCAAGGGAGTCGTGACGATTCGAGAGGCAGCGCGCCTAGTCGATCGCGACGTGAAAGCTGTTCATGGCGATATCACCGCATTGATCAAGGCGGGTATCCTGAACAGGGAAGACAAGGGCATCGTGTTTCCGTTCGAGGCAGTGAAAGTCGAGTTCTTGTTGCGGGCCGCCTAGAATCGTCACACCGCGGATTCGTGACGCCGGACACAGTGGCCCCTGATACGCCCGAGGAACATCAAGTAAGGGTTTCAGGGGGACATGCCATGTTCAGCAAGGCCAGGGGTATCAACATAGCCGTGGGCGTGATCCTGATAGGAGGCGCGTTCAGCGCGCTTTCCATCATCAAAAGTCGCGCGCAGCTTCAGGCCCAAAACGCAGAGCTTCTGCGGGAAGCCACCCTCAAACCTCTTCCGATCGGCGTCGGCTTCCGTCAGGCATTACTGGGGCATGGTGAAGTCGCAGTGCTGCGCAATTTGAGCGCCACAGGACTTGCCGTGAAGGCGCGCATCGTAGATGCAGCGACGCACCAGGAACACAATTTCACCATCGACGTGGGTCCGGGTCGTCCTACCGAATTTGGCTACGCACAGGGCTACGCGTTCGAATCTGGAGACGCCGTTACCCTGTCGCTCGACGGATACAAGACCGTCCATTGGGAAGTACCGTAGCTTGGCTTAGAGCTTACTTGCGGCCGCCCACGATGATCGACATCTCGTCGATCACGCGGTTGCCGCCCGCGACTCGGTGCGCGATGCGGATCGCATCGAGAAGATCCCACGCGCCCATGACGAAACCGCGCAGGTAGACGGTGCCTTTGTCGACTGATACCACGATGTGGGAATCGTTGATGTACGGGTCGGATTGCAGCGCGGTTTGTACTTTCTCGGCCAGATCCAAATCCGCCCTAGGTTGCGCCGCCGCGCTCAGGTCGTGACCGCCCAATCCGAAGCCGATCAGGCACCCAAGGGCAAAAATTCGAAATTGTCGATCGATGCGTGACGGCTTCATAGCTATTCCCGATGCGCACAACGGCGCCCGTTTGCCGGTTCAATGTAGCGCACTCCTAAGCCGGTTTGTAGAGGCGCCGTCCGCGCCATGGTGCCGGAAAAATCCGACAACACCGTCACTTCTCGATGAATGCGGGAATGATCCCGGGCACCACGTACTGCTGGATGATGACGATGACGACCAGCACCAAGGTCAGCACGATGCTGTGCAGGAAGGTGCGCGCCAGTACCGCTCCCTCCTTGCCCTTGAGGTCCGTCACGCAGACGCCGGTCGCGATATTCTGCGGGGAAATCATCTTGCCGAGAACGCCGCCGGACGAATTGGTGGCGGCGAACAGCAAGGGGTTGAGGTGTAGCTGCCGGGCCGCGACCACCTGTAAATTGCCGAACAATGCATTGCCCGAGGTATCGCTGCCCGACAGGAATACCGCAACCCACCCCAGGAAGGGCGAAAACAAAATGAACGCATGGCCGGTCGATGCCACCGCAAGGCCCAGCGTGTAGGCGAGTCCCGAATAGTTCATGACATACGCCAGGGCGACGATCAGCATCACGGTAAGAACGGCCTGCCAGATCTGGCGGATGGTGCGCACGTAGCATTGCACCATCTCTGCCACCGACAATCGGACCAGCAGGGCGGTGATGAATGCGGCGAGCAGGATCGCGGTGCCGGTGCCGAGCGGCTGGAAACTCCACACGGCCGCATACGGCTTGTCGTGGTACAGCGTGATCGACACGGCCTTGTCGAGTCCCGGCCAATGAACACCGATCTGCCCGAACGTCGCTACCTTCATGTAGGTCCACACGATCACGACGGCCGTGACGATGAGCCATGGCATCCAGCCCTGCCAGGCGGCCACCGTGTGCGGCGCGGCGGCGGCCGATGCGGCCGGCGAGCGCGAAATGGTGAATTCCGGGTCCGCCGCCGGCCGCCAGAACTGCAGGAACAGCAAGGTCACCGCCAAGGATCCGAGTGCCGCGAACACGTCCGTGAGGGTGTAGTCGAGATAATTGGAGGCGGCAAACTGCAATAAGCCGAAACTGAAGCCCGCAACGGCGAGCATGGGCCAAAGCGCGCGGATCGAGCGCCATCCGCCGTACAGGGCCATGACATAAAAAGGCAGGAAGGCGGCGATGAAGGGCAATTGCCGCCCGATCATGGCGGCGAGGGCGGGCGCCGGCAATCCCGTCACGGCACCGAGGACGGTGACCGGAGTACCGAGCGCGCCGAAGGCGACCGGCGTCGTGTTGAACAGCAGCACGAACACCAACGCCTCGAGCGCCGGAAATCCGCACATGATGAGCAGCGATGCCGTAATGGCCACCGGCGCACCGAATCCGGCGACGCCTTCGAGCAGTGCGCCGAAGCAAAATCCGATGGCGATCAGCACCACCCGCCGATCGTTGGGCAGGTGAGTGATGATCCAGGAGCGGAAGGCATCGAATCGGCCCGACGTCACTGCGATGTTGTAGAGAAACAGCGCGTTGATGACGATCCACATCACCGGCCAGAGCGCGAACACGGCGCCGTTCAGGGCGGAGGAGAGAGCGATTTGCGCCGGCAGTGCCCACACCGTGGAGGCGATCAGCAGTCCGACGATGAGTCCCCCGAGGGCGGCTTGCCACGCCGGCCGTTTCACGATTCCCAGCAGGACCAGAACGGTGGCGACGGGCAGTATCGCGACCACGAAAGAAAGCGTCAGACTGCCGCCGACCGGGGTCAACAATTGCTGAAACATTCAGGGCTCCGTTTGCGGTCTTGCGCCGCCGGTATTGATTTTGGCGAATCCTACTCCAGTGCCGCGATTTGCGTAACTTGCCTGGAATCATGTCCGCGGCGCAACCGCCGGACAGCAACCGTGATGCATAATGCACGTAATGAATACCTCCCCGGAGGCCGCTGCACCGACTCGAGGCGCGCGCGAAGCGCGCCAGGCCGATGTGGCGGCCGCGCTCGCCGAAGTGCTGCCGCGCCGAGCGATCCTCTACCGCCACGAGGACACCGCACCGTATGAGTGCGACGCGCTCACCGCCTATCGCACCTCCCCCCTGCTGGTGGTACTGCCGGCTACCGAGCCGGAGGTCGCGGCAGCCCTCAAGGTGTGCCATCGCATGGGCGTGCCCGTCATCGCACGCGGCGCCGGGACGGGCCTGTCCGGCGGCGCCACGCCCCATCATTGGGGCGTGGTTCTGTCCCTGGCCAAGTTCAACAGGATCCTGCGGATCGACCCGGGAGCCCGCACGGCGGTCGTTCAATGCGGCGTGCGCAACGCGGCCATCAGCGAGGCGGCCGCGCCTTTCGGCCTGTATTACGCGCCGGATCCGAGCAGTCAGATCGCCTGCACCATCGGCGGCAATGTGGCCGAGAATTCAGGGGGAGTGCACTGCCTGAAGTACGGGCTCACGCTGCACAACGTGTTGCGGGTCCGCGGCTTCATGGCGGACGGCGAAGCGGTGGAGTTCGGTTCGCTTGCGCTGGATGTGCCGGGCCTCGATCTGCTGTCGATCGTCGTGGGCAGCGAGGGCATGCTGGCCATTACCACGGAAGTCACGGTGAAACTCGTTCCCAAGCCGCAGTCCGCACGCTGCATCATGGCGAGCTTCGATGACATCGAATCCGCGGGCGCGGCGGTGGCCAGCGTGATCGCCGGCGGCATCATCCCGGCGGGCCTCGAACTCATGGACAAGGCCATGACCGCCGCGGTCGAGGCTTTCGTGCACGCCGACTACGACCTGGAAGCGGCCGCCATTTTGCTGTGCGAGAGCGACGGCAGCGCCGAGGAAGTGGAAGAAGAGATCCTGCGGATGGAGGAGGTTCTGAAGGCCGCCGGCGCCTCGCGACTGGAGGTCAGCCGCGACGAGGCGCAGCGCCTGCGGTTCTGGAGTGGGCGCAAGAACGCCTTTCCGGCCTCGGGCAGCATCAGCCCGGACTATATGTGCATGGATTCCACCATTCCTCGAAAGCGGCTGGCGGAGATGCTGCGGGCGATCCAGCAAATGGAAGAGCGCTACGGGCTGCGCTGCGTCAACGTGTTTCACGCCGGCGACGGCAATCTGCATCCCTTGATCCTGTTCGACGCCGAAGAGCCGGACGAGATGCGCCGCTGCGAGCTATTCGGCGCCGATATCCTGGAAACCAGCGTGCGCTTGGGAGGGACGGTGACCGGCGAGCACGGAGTGGGCGTGGAGAAACTGAACTCCATGTGCGTGCAGTTCGCTCCGGCCGAACGCGCGCAATTCCTGGCAGTGAAACATGCCTTCGATCCCTTGGAATCTTTGAATCCCGGGAAGGTGATTCCCACTCTGCATCGGTGCGCCGAGTACGGCAAGATGCACGTGCACCGCGGCATGCTGCCGTTCCCCAACCTGCCGAGGTTTTGATGGATCCGCGCGATCCGGTGCTCGCACGGCTGATCGATCAGGTTGATCGCGCACGCGCGCAGCGTCAGCACCTCGACATTCGCGGCGGCGGCACCAAGACTTTTTACGGGGGCCTTCCTGCGGGCGAGCCGCTGGAAATAAAGGCTCTCGAGGGGATCAGTTCCTACGAGCCCACCGAACTCGTGGTGACGGCTCGCGCGGGCACTCAGCTTACGGAGCTGGAAGCCGTCCTCTACGCCCACGGTCAGTGCCTGCCGTTCGAGCCGCCGCGCTTTTCCGCCGGCGGCACAGTAGGAGGAATGACGGCCGCGGGCCTGTCGGGACCGGCGCGCGCCAGCGCCGGCTCGGTTCGAGACCATGTGTTGGGCGTGACCCTGCTCAACGGGCGCGGCGAGGTTCTCACCTTCGGCGGTCAAGTCGCCAAGAACGTCGCGGGTTACGATGTGTCGCGGCTGCTGGTCGGCTCGCTGGGGATTCTGGGCGTCATCTGCGAGGTATCGCTCAAGGTGCTGCCCATGAACCGGGCCACGGCGACTCTGTGCTTCGACTGGAACGAGAGCCGCGCCCTCGAGCAGGTGAACCTGTGGGCTTCTCAGCCGCTGCCCATTCACGCGAGCGCCTGGCACGACGGACGGCTGCACGTGCGACTGTCCGGCGCGATTGCCGCCGTGGATGCGGCCTGCGGCAAGTTGGGTGGTACTCCGATCACGGCCGATGCGGCCACGGCATGGTGGTTGAGCTTGCGCGATCAGACCCAGGATTTCTTCGCCTTAGGTAGCTCCGACTTGGCTCGCGGAGAATGTCTCTGGCGTCTGTCCCTGCCGAGCACCGCCCCTCCGGTCGAACTGCCGGGCCGGCAGATCATCGAGTGGAACGGCGCGCAGCGCTGGTGGCGCACCGGCGCCGAACCTAGGCTTGTGCGTGCGGCCGCCTCGCGGGCAGGCGGACATGCCACGCTGATTCGTGGCGCCGACAAATCGGGCGGGGTGTTCACGCCGCTTCCCGGCGCTCTGCTGCGAATTCACCATGGCTTGAAGCAGGCCTTCGATCCGGCATGCATATTCAATCCGGGGCGCTTGTACGCCGAACTCTGATCGCTCATGCAAACCCATCTAAGTACGGAATTCGAGGGCAGCGCGGACGCCGAAGAGGCGCAGGCCATCGTGCGCAAATGCGTGCACTGCGGCTTCTGCAACGCGACCTGCCCGACTTATCAATTGCTGGGCGATGAACTCGACGGCCCCCGCGGCCGAATCTACTTGATCAAGCAAGTGCTGGAGGGCGCGCAGATCACCCGCAGCACGCAGCAGCATCTTGATCGTTGCCTCACCTGCCTCAATTGCCAGACCACCTGTCCAAGCGGCGTCGAATACGGTCACCTGGTGGAAATCGGCCGCAAGATCGTCGATGCGCGGGTGGATCGCCCTGCGCCTGAACGCACCGTGCGCTGGCTGCTCAAGGAGGGTATGACCTCGCCGCTGTTCGGTCCGGCCCTGCGGCTGGGACAGGCCTTGCGGCCGCTGCTGCCGGCCGCCATCACGAAGCATATGCCGCCATCGGCCGCCCCCGCACGCGCGGCTCCGGCCGGCGCGCATCGGCGCCGGGTGCTGATGCTGCAAGGCTGCGTGCAGCCCTCGATGATGCCCCACATCGATGCCGCCACCGTGCGAGTGCTCGATGCGGCGGGGATCGGGACTCTGCATGCGGGCGCCGCCGGCTGTTGCGGAGCTCTGCGCACGCATCTCGGCGACAGCCAAGGCGGCTTGGCCGACATGCGCCGCAACGTCGATGCCTGGAGCCCTTTGGTCGAGGCGGGTGAGGTCGAGGCGATCGTGACGTCCGCATCCGCCTGCAGCCTCGCAATCAAGGAATACGCACACGCCCTGTCCGGCGATCCGCACTACGCCGCGAAAGCGGCGCGCATCAGCGCACTGGCGCGCGATTTGAGCGAGTATCTGCCGGACCTCGTGACGGCGCTTCGCGATCGGCTGCGCCCCGACGCGCTCGAACGCCTTGCCTTGCACTCACCCTGCACCCTGCAGCACGGCCAACAGCTGCGCGGCGGCGTCGAGGCGCATCTACGGGAGCTGGGATTCGACGTTCATGCCGCGGCCGAGAGCCATCTCTGCTGCGGGTCGGCCGGCGCCTATTCGGTACTGCAGCCGGAGCTGGCGCTGCAATTGCGCGACCGCAAGCTCGGCCACTTAGAGAACTTGGAGCCGCATTGCATCGTGTCGGCCAACATGGGCTGCATTCAGCACTTGCAGTCGGGGACGAGCATCCCGGTGAAGCATTGGATCGAGGTGCTGGATGAGGTGCTCGACCTGGAGGCGACGTTACCGGCCTGAGCGAGGGGAGCTGCGATGTGTCTGGTGCTGGTCGTCTGGAAGGTACATCCGCTGTACCCTTGCGTCGTGGCTGCGAACCGCGACGAGTTCCACGCGCGCCCGACGGCCGCCGCCGATTGGTGGCCGGATCATCCGCAAATTCTCGCCGGGCGCGACCTGCAGGCAGGCGGTACCTGGCTCGGGCTCACGCGCACAGGCCGGTTCGCGGCGCTCACCAATTACCGCGATCCGGAACAGCGGCATGCGGATGCGCCGAGCCGCGGCGCCCTCGTCACATCGCTGCTCGACTCGGGCGCCTCGGTGGCGCAAAGCCTCGACCATCTGCACGGCGTCGGTGCGAACTACAATGGATTCAATGTGATTTTCTCCGACGGCGAGCGGCTCGGCATCTACGAAAGCGTGCAGGGCTCGGGGCGAGAACTCGGACCGGGCATTTATGGATTGTCCAATCACTTGCTGGACACGCCCTGGCCCAAGGTTCGGCATGCCAAGAGCCGCCTGGAAGCTGCGCTGCGGGAGATGCCCGACACCGCGCCCCTGCTCTACTTGTTGCGCGATGACCGGCCTGCGCCCGACGATGAGTTGCCGCGGACCGGAGTGAGTATCGAGTGGGAGCGGCTGCTGTCGAGCGCCTTCGTGCGGGCGGGAGAGTACGGCACCCGGTGCTCGACAATAATTCGCATTGACGCCCGGGGCCGAGCATACTTTGACGAGTGGAGTTGGGATTCCGCCGGTGCGGACAGCGGCAGTATAAGCCGGCAGTTCCAGCTGGAGTGACGTCATGTTCAAGCGGGTGCTGCTGTGCTACGACGGTACGGTGGTGGGCCGCCGGGCGCTGAAGCGCGGCGCTGAGCTCGCCATACTCGTCGGTGCGCGGGTGTATGTGCTGTCGATCATTCCCTCCGGGGTGGCGGGCGCCGCCATCGTCGCGGGCGCGGCGGGCCATGCATGCCTGGTCGACGAGGAGGGCGGCTATCGCAAGCTGCTCGAGGAATCCGTCGAGTGGCTGAAGGCGCGCGGCGTCGCCGCCGAAGGATACCTGGCGAGCGGCAATACCATCGAGCAGATCGTGGAATTTTCCCGGCGGCTGTCGATCGATCTCATCGTACTCGGGCATTATCCGCAGCCCTCGGGCGGCTTCTGGTGGGGCAGCGCGCAGCGCACGTCCCTGGCCGAGCGCGCGAATTGCTGCATCTTCGTCGCGGTCAACGAGGCCGATGCGCCGCCGTCAGGAACTGCTTAGGGCGGAATCGACGGCGCGAGTGAGCTTGACGACGATTTCCTCCAGCTCGCCGTCCGCGGCATTGTACGGCGGAGCGATGATGATGGTGTCGCCCGCCGCTCCGTCGACGTTGCCTGCACAAGGGTAGCAAATGAGCCCGTCGGCAAAGCTGCGCGCCCCGATGTCGAAGCTCAGCCCGCGTTCGGCGGGAAACGGCGCGCGGGTGCGGCGGTCGCGAACCAGCTCGATGCCGATGAAATATCCCCTCCCGCGGACGTCGCCGACCTCGTCGAACTTGGACAGAGACCGGCGAATGGCGTCTTGAAACTTCGGGCCTACCGCGCGTACGCGCTCCAGCAGGCGATCGCGCCCGACGACGTGCTGCACGGCGAGTCCTGCGGCGCAGGCGGCGGTGTGGCCGGTGAAGGTGTGCCCCGTCATGAAAGCACCGTGCTCGGCTTTGATGGGCGCTGCCACGCGCTGCGTGACCAGCGTCGCGCCCAACGGGATGTAGCCGCCGGCCAGTCCCTTGGCGATGCACATGATGTCCGGCACGATTCCATCGTGCTCGAGCGCGCGCCAGGTGCCGCTGCGCCCGGATCCGCACATCACTTCGTCGGCGATGAGCAGAACGTCGTACTTGCGGCACACGGCCTGGATCGCTCGAGCATAGCCGTCGGGGGCGGGCACCACGCCGCCGGCGGCGCCGACGATGGGCTCGAAGATGAACGCGGCGACGCGCTCCTCCCCTAAGGATACGATGCATTGCTCGAGCTCCGCTGCAAGGAATCCCGCCAGATTCTCGGCGGATACTCCCTCCGGCAGGCGGTACTCGTTGGCCGCCGATACGAAGGTGACGTCGAGCAGGCTCCCCTCGAAGGCGCGCCGCCGTTGTGCGAAGTGCGAGACCGACAGCGCGCCCAAGGTATTGCCGTGCCACGACCGCCGGCGCGCGATGAAGCGGCGCTTGTCCATCATCCCGCGAGCGGCATAGTGCTGAAGCGCGATCTTCAGCGCCGACTCCACCGCTTCGGACCCGCTGCCGCTGTACACGATATCCGTAAAGTCGCCGCCGCACAGCGCGAGCACGGTCGCGGTCAGGCCTTCGAGGGCGGAACTCGTAAATAAATACCGATAGGCGTAGGCGATCTCATCGAATTGACGGGCAATGGCCGCGTTCACCTCGGGGTGTGCGTGACCCAGGCAGAACACCGCCGGACCGCCCGATCCGTCCAGATAGCGCCTACCCTGCGTATCGAACAAGTAGCTGCCTTGGCCGCGTACGATGCGCGGCAATTGCTCGATACCGAATCCACTCGGACGCTTTTTCAATTTGCAAAACCTCTGATAACAATGTGCCAATATATCGCATGGAGCCGCCAGTCTCATCCGCACCCGCACTCACAGCGGCGGCGCACGCGCCGTTGATCCGCATCCGCTGGCGCATCTTCTCCCTGCTGTTCGGTTTCGGCTTCCTCGCTTATTTCCAGAAAACGGGCATCACGGTGGTGGCCGCGCAAATGATGCCGGAGCTGCACCTCAGTCAATTTCAAATCAGCTTGATCGAGTGGAGCTTCGTGTTGGGTTATGGCTTATTGCAGCTTCCCGGCGGCGTCTTCGGCCAGCGCCACGGTGCGCGGCGTACCTTCGTCATCATCGGACTTCTCGCTTTTCTGGCAACCCTCGGGATGCCGCTGGTGCCCTATATTCTCACCGGGGGAGGGCTCTTCTTGGCGCTGGTCGCCGTGCAGCTGCTGCTGGGTTGCTCGCAGGCGGCGATTTTTCCCGTGTCCGCCGGCGTGTTCGAAGTTTGGTTTCCCCCGGGCTGGTGGACGACCGTTCAAGGCCTGCAGACCATGGCGCTCGGCTTGGGCGCGGCGCTGACTCCCCCGCTGGTTGCCACGCTCATGTCCACGATGGGCTGGCAGCGGGCCCTGCTGTGGGTGAGCTTGCCGGCCTTGGGGCTGATAGCGCTGTGGGGGTGGTATGGACGAAATACGCCGCGCGAGCATCCTGCCATGTCGACTCGCGAACTCGCCGAAATCGGCGGGCAGGACGTGGCGCCGGTCGACAGTCAGATCAACTTCAAGCGGCTTCTGCTCATCCTCAAGAACCGTAATGTCTTGTTGTTGGCGATCTCTTATCTGTGCATGAACTACACGTTCTACCTGCTCTCCAACTGGGTCTTTCTGTACTTGGTGCAGGAGCGGCATTTCTCGCTGCTCGAAAGCGGCTGGCTCGCCATGGTGCCGCCTCTGGCCGCCGCCGCGGGGGCCGGGGTCGGCGGAGTGATCACCGGCGGGTTGTGCCGCCGCGTCGGCGACCGCTGGGGCTACCGGCTGGTTCCGCTGGTGGCGGTATCGGCGGCCGGCGCCTTGTTGTTGATGTCGGTGAATGCCTCGAATCCCTATCTCGCGGTGGCGGGACTTGCTGTTTGCTTTGCCTCCATTGAACTCAGCGAAGGCGCCTACTGGGGAGCGGCCATGACGGTGGGGCGCGGGGACACGATGGCGGTGAGCGGCGTCATGAACACCGGGGGCAATCTCGGAGGCATCGTCGGCATTCCCATCGTCGGCTATCTGTCGGGCGAGCATTTGTGGCACACGGCGTTCGTTCTCGGCGCGGCCTTTTCCGCCGTGAGTGCCGTCGCCTGGCTGTGGATCGAGGTCGAGCAGTCGGTCGAAGCTGCGCCAAGCCACGCGCCGTGATGAGGAGGTTCGGGTGAAAACCATCGTAGTGACCGGGGCGGCGCAGGGTGTCGGCCTTGCGACCGCCGCGCTGCTGGCGCAGCGCAATTGCCGCGTGATTCTGTTGGACGTGCAGCCTCTCGAGAGCCAACTGGAGCGGCTGCGCAGCGCGGGAGCGCAGGCCGCGGCGTTCTCGGGCGATGTTTCCTCCGAATCCTTCGTACAGCACGTGGCCGAGTGCCTCGCCCGCGACTACGGGGCCGCGGACGGATTGGTGAACAATGCCGGCATCAGCTTGATTGCCGCCGCCGAGGACACGACCGCCGCGCAATGGCAGCGCGTCATGAACATCAACCTGTTCGGACCGTTCCTGATGTGCCGGTATCTGGGGGCGCAGATGCTGGCAGGACGCGGCGGCAGCATCGTGAACGTCGCCTCGGTCGCGGGTCTCGCGGGCGTCATTCACAGGAGCGCCTACAATGCCTCCAAGCATGGATTGATCGGGCTGACCAGGACTCTGGCCGCCGAATGGGGCGCGCGCGGGGTGCGCGTCAACGCCGTGTGCCCGGGTTGGATCAAGACGGAGATGGACGTCGCGGATCAGGGAAGCGGCGCGTATTCGGACGCCGACATCGTCGATCGGGTGCCCATGGCGCGCTTCGCAACGACCGGCGATGTTGCCGAGGCGATCGCCTTTCTGGCGGACGGCGAGCGCAGCGGCTTCATCAACGGAGTCAGTCTGCCCGTGGACGGCGGGTGGATCGCCGATGCGAGCTGGGACGGCCTGCGAACCCGAACGCGCGGTTAAGCAGGCCATGAGCGGGCGCTGGCAATTTTGGATCGATCGCGGAGGCACGTTCACCGACATCGTCGGATATGCGCCGGATGGGCGCGTGCACACGCAAAAGCTCTTGTCGGAGAACCCATCGCAGTACCCCGACGCCGCGGTGGAAGGAATCCGCCGGCTGCTCGGGCTGACAGCGGGGGAATCGATCACGGCGCAACGCGTGGCCTGCGTCAAGATGGGAACCACCGTGGCGACCAATGCGCTGCTGGAGCGCAAGGGCGAACGCACCCTGTTGGTGATCACGCGCGGCTTTGGCGACGCGCTGCGGATCGCGACTCAGGCGAGACCGCGGCTGTTCGACCGGCACATCGTACTTCCCGAAATGCTGTATGAGCGGGTGATCGAAGCCGCGGAGCGAGTGGGTGCCGGCGGCGAGCTCATCGAGGCGTTGGACGAAGCGGCGCTGCGCGCCCGCCTGGAGGAGGCCTACGGCGACGGTTTGCGTTCCTGCGCCATCGTATTTGTCCACGGCTACCGCTATGTGCAGCACGAGCAAGCGGCCGAAAATCTGGCGCGTCAGATCGGCTTCACTCAGGTTTCCGTGTCGCATCGGGTGAGTCCGCTCATGAAGCTCGTGCCGCGCGGCGATACCACGGTCGTCGATGCCTACCTGTCTCCCATACTGCGGCGCTATGTCGACGGGGTGGCACATCTCATGCCCGGAGTGCCGCTGTTCTTCATGCAGAGCTCGGGCGGGTTGACCCAGGCGCATCATTTCCACGGCAAGGATGCCGTGCTTTCCGGTCCGGCCGGCGGCATCGTCGGCATGGCGCGCACCGCGCAGCGGGCGGGACACTCCAGAGTCATCGGCTTCGACATGGGCGGCACCTCCACCGATGTGAGCCACTTTGCGGGCGAGTACGAGCGTACCTTCGACACCGAGGTCGGCGGCGTGCGAATTCGCGCGCCCATGATGAGCATTCACAGCATCGCCGCCGGCGGCGGCTCCATCATTCGCTTCGACGGCGCCCGGCTGCGGGTGGGCCCGGAGTCCGCGGGTGCCGCCCCGGGACCCGCCAGCTATCGGCGCGCGGGCCCCCTGACGGTTACCGACGCCAATGTTCTGCTCGGCCGCATCCAGCCGGAATTCTTTCCGCGAGTCTTCGGCCCCGGGGCCGATGAGTCCCTGGATGGCGACATCGTGGCGCAGCGCTTCGCCGAGCTCGCGCAGCGCATGACCAGCGCCACCGGAGATGCCGTGAGCCCGGAGCAGGTCGCAGCGGGTGCGCTGCAGATTGCCGTCGGCAGCATGGCCAACGCCGTGAAGCGCATCTCCGTCATACGCGGCTACGACGTGAGCGGCTACACGCTGCAATGCTTCGGCGGCGCGGGCGGTCAGCACGCCTGCCAGGTGGCCGACGCGCTCGGTATGAGCCGCATATTCAGCCATCCTCTGGCGGGCGTGCTGTCGGCCTACGGCATGGGGCTCGCGGATCAGATCGTCATGCGCGAGGCCGCGGTGGAACTCGAACTGCACGAAGCGGCCTTGGGCGTTGCCCGCCGGCTCGCGCAGCGCCTGGGGAACGAAGGCCGCGAAGAGTTGCGCTCCCAGGGGTTGGACAGCGCGCCGCAGAGCGCCGCGCTGCGCACCGTTTTTCGTCTGCATGTCCGTTACCAGGGAACCGACACGGCATTGGGCGTCGAGCTGCCCATGCAAGGTGCGCCTGGCGACGCGGTTGCGGCGGTGCGCGAGGCCTTCGAGTCCGCCTATCGCCGCCGCTTCGCCTTTTTGATGCCGAAGCAATCGCTGGTGATCGAATCGGTCTCGGTCGAATGCATCGCGCCGGGGGCGGACGAGAAGGGCGACCCGGAAGCGGCTGCCGCGATGCCGGGATTCGATGCGGTTGCGGACGCCGTCGTGCGCATGTACTGCCTCGGCGGCGAGGAGCCCGCGGGCTGGCGCGCCGTCGGTCTGTACAAGGTCGAGACGCTGCGTGCCGGCGCGAGCGTCGACGGCCCGGCGATTCTTGCCGATCGCAATGCCACCACGGTGGTCGAACCGGGTTGGCGGGCCTCGATCACGGGCTCGGGCTGCATCGAATTGCATCGAGTTCGCGCCCGCAGCGTGCGCCACGCCGCCGGTACCCGCGTCGACCCGGTCACCCTGGAGTTGTTCAACAATGTGTTCATGAACATTGCCGAGCAGATGGGGCTGCGCCTGCAGAACACGGCCTACTCGGTGAACATCAAGGAGCGGCTGGATTTCAGCTGCGCCTTGTTCGATGCCGAAGGGTCGCTGATCGCCAATGCGCCGCATATGCCGGTGCACTTAGGCTCGATGAGCGAGTCGATCCGCACCGTCATCGCGCGCAATCCCGACATGCAGGACGGCGATGTGTACGTTCTCAACGATCCCTACCACGGGGGCACGCATCTGCCGGATGTGACCGTGGTGACGCCGGTTTATCTCGTCGAGGGCGACTCCCGGCCGAGTTTTTTCGTGGGATCGCGCGGTCATCATGCGGATATCGGCGGCACCACCCCCGGTTCCATGCCGCCGTTTTCGACCGGTATTGCAGATGAAGGGGTGTTGATCGACAACTTCAAGCTGGTCGAGCGCGGCGTTCTGCGCGAGGAGGCCTTGTACGATCTGCTGAAATCGGGACCCTACCCCGCGCGCAATCCGGCCCAAAACCTCGCCGACTTGCGCGCGCAAATCGCGGCAAACGAGCAGGGGGTTTGGGAACTCAAATCCACCGTGGCGCAGCACGGGCGCGATACGGTCATTGCCTACATGCGCCACGTGCAGGACAACGCCGAGGAGTCGGTGCGCCGGGTCATCACGGCGCTCAAGGACGGCGAGTTCACCCTGCCGCTCGACAACGGGGCCAAAATCTACGTGAGCGTGCGGGTCGATACACTCCGGCGCAGCGCCTGCATCGACTTCAGCGGCACGAGCCCCGAGCAGCGCAACAATTTCAATGCGCCGCGGGCGATTACCACGGCCGCGGTTCTGTACGTGTTCCGCACCTTGGTGAACGATGATATTCCGCTGAACGCGGGGTGCCTCAAGCCGTTGGACATCATCGTGCCCGACGGCAGCATGCTCAATCCGCGCTTTCCGGCCGCCGTGGTGGCCGGGAATGTCGAGACCTCGACCTGCATCACCAACGCCCTGTACGGCGCTTTGGGGGTGATGGCGGCGGGCCAGTGCACCATGAATAACTTCACCTTCGGTAATTCGCGCTATCAATACTACGAGACCATCTCCGGCGGATCAGGCGCGGGTCCCGAATTTGCGGGCACCAGCGTGGTCCAAATCCACATGACCAATTCGCGCCTGACCGACCCGGAGGTCCTGGAGTTTCGATTCCCCGTGCGTCTCGAGTCCTACGTCATTCGTGCGGGGTCCGGAGGCGCCGGACGCCGGCGCGGCGGCGATGGAGGCTTGCGCCGGATTCGCTTCTTGGAGGCCATGACGGCCTCCATTCTGAGCAACGGCAGGCGCTACGGGGCCTTCGGCCTGATGGGCGGCGAGAGCGGTGCGACGGGCGAGAATTGGGTGGAGCGCGCGGACGGGCGAGTGGAACGCCTCGGGGCGCTGGCGGAGGTCGCCATGGAGCCCGGCGACACGTTCGTCGTCGCGACGCCGGGCGGTGGCGGCTATGGACGTTGATGCGGAAGTAGCATTATATTTCATATATAACTGTATGAAATTGAAGGACTATATATGCCAAGTATCGAGATAGTCGAAGTCGGTCCCCGCGATGGACTGCAGAACGAACCGGTGCTGTTCACCACAACGCAGAAGCTCGAGTTGATCCGCCATTCGCTCGACGCCGGGGTGCGCCGAATCGAGGCCGTTAGTTTCGTGAATCCCAAACTCGTCCCGCAGATGGCCGATGCCGAAGCGGTGGCAGCCGAGCTGCCGCGGCGCGACGGCGTCATCTTCATCGGATTGGTGTTGAACAAGCGCGGAGCGTTTCGCGCCATCGAAGCGGGCATGGATGAATTGGGCGCCGTGTGCGCGGCCTCCGATGGCTTCGCGGCGCGCAATCAAGGCATGTCGTCCGATGCCTCGCTCGCCATGTGCTGCGAAGTGGTGCGTCTGGCGCGCGAACATTCCCGTCGCGCGCAAATCATCATTTCGACGGCCTTCGGCTGCCCCTTCGACGGCGAGGTCGACCCCTTGAGAGTGGTGGAGATGGCGCGGACGGCCGCTGCCTCGGGTCCGGTGGAAATCGCGCTGGCCGATACCATCGGCGTCGCGAGCCCCGGGGAGGTGACCTCCCTGGTCGAAAAGGTCAGTGCGGCGATCAAGCCGATCGGCGTTCGCGTGCACTTTCACAATACGCGAAATACCGGTCTCGCCAATGTCTGGGCAGCGGTGCAGGCCGGGGTGAAAACGGTGGATGCCTCCTTGGGCGGCATCGGCGGCTGTCCGTTCGCGCCGCGTGCCACGGGCAATGTCCCCACGGAAGACGTGGCGTACATGCTGCATCGATCGGGCTACAGCACCGGATTGGACATCGATCGCCTGATCACCTCCGCACGCTGGCTTGCCGGCGCCATGGGGCGGGATGTTCCGGGCATGCTGAGCAGGGCCGGCGCCTTCCCCAAGAAATCGCCGGACCTGGCGGCGGGGTAGTCGCCATCGGAGTACGCGCTTCATTTGGATACCTCAAGGATCTTCGCTATCCGTGTTTCCGCGTCGGCCATCGGAAATCGCGAATTACTTCGGACAGTGCCTGAATGAGGGCCCTCGGCAATTGCATGCCCGGCTCGCGTTTGTTGCAAATTCGCTCACCGCGGGCGATGGATTAGGCCATTCTTTTCGGCGCGCCGGTTCACTAAAATAGGGGGATCAGCCCGTCACCCGGGCAACGGTACCGAGCACCCCATGAGCGCCGTTTACATCGCCGCCAAGCCGACTCCCTACCGGGCCGCCAACAAGGTTCGGTTCGTGACCGCCACCTCGTTGTTCGACGGCCACGACGCCTCGGTCAACATCATGCGCCGGGTGCTGCAGGCTTCCGGCGCCGAGGTCATCCACCTCGGCCACAACCGCTCGGTGCAGGAGATCGTCAACGCCGCTTTGCAGGAAGACGTCCAGGGCGTCGCGATCACCTCGTATCAAGGCGGACACGTCGAATTCTTCAAGTACATGATGGATTTGCTGCGCGAGAAGGGGGGCGACAACATCAAGGTGTTCGGCGGCGGCGGCGGCGTCATCGTGCCCGCCGAGATCCGCGAACTCGTGGCCTACGGCGTGACCCGCCTGTATTCCCCCGAGGACGGCGCGAAGCTGGGTCTGCAGGGCATGATCGACGACGTCATCCGCTCCGCCGACTACGATCTCGCCGCGCTCGCGCCCGCGGAGACCGAAGCGCTGGATGCGCTGCGCTTAGGGAGTCGGCGGCAGCTCGCGCGAATAATCACGGCGGTCGAGAACCGTACCTACTCGATGCGAGTCCGCCAAGCCCTGCTGCAGGCGGCCGCCGGCATCAAAACCCCGGTACTCGGAATCACGGGGACCGGCGGCGCGGGAAAGTCCTCGCTGACCGATGAGCTCATTCTGCGCCTGCGGCTCGACCAGCAGGATGGGCTGCGCGTCGCCGTCATCTCGATCGATCCGTCCCGCAAGCGCACCGGCGGTGCGCTGCTCGGCGATCGCATTCGAATGAATGCCATCGATTCCGACAACATCTTCATGCGCTCGCTGGCCACCCGCGACACCGGCACCGAGATCTCCGCCGCGCTGCCGGAGGTGCTGGCCGCGTGCAAGATCAACGGCTTCGATTTGATCGTGGTCGAGACCTCCGGCATCGGCCAGGGCGAATCCGCGATCGTGCCGCTGGTCGATGCTTCGCTCTACGTCATGACCCCCGAATTCGGCGCGGCTTCGCAGTTGGAGAAAATCGACATGCTCGATTTTGCCGACTTCGTCGCCATCAACAAGTTCGACCGCAAAGGCTCCGAGGATGCGCTGCGGGACGTGCGCAAGCAGTACCAGCGCAATCATGAACTGTTCACCCAATCTCCGGACAGCATGCCGGTCTTCGGCACCATGGCCTCGCGTTTCAACGACGACGGGGTCACGGCGCTGTATCAGGCGATTCTTCCGCGCCTGACGCAGGTGGGTTTGAGGTTGAGTCCGGCTCGATTGCCCAAGGTTTCGGTGAAGGTGTCTTCGCGCGGCCGCGCCATCGTGCCGCCCGAGCGGGTGCGCTACCTGGCGGAGATATCCGAAACGCTGCGCGAGTTCCACCGCGAGGTCGGGCGCCAGTCGCGCCTGGCGCATGAACGTCAGGCACTGCAAACGTCCAAGGCCTTGTTTGCGGCGTCCGGGCGGGCGGTTGCGGGCTTCGACGAGCTGATTGCGTCCAAGGGCGGCGAACTCGACCCCGCCGCGGCCAAGCTGCTGGAACAATGGCCGAAGACCCAGGAGCTGTACGCGCAGCCTGAGTACGTGGTGAAGATCCGCGACAGGGAGATTCGCACGCAGCTCACGCACGATTCCCTGTCGGGCACGAAAATCCGCAAGGTGGCGCTGCCGCGCTTCGAGGACGACGGCGAGATCCTGCGCTTCCTGCTCAAGGAGAATGTGCCGGGCTCCTACCCCTACACCGCGGGTGTGTTCGCCTTCAAGCGCGAGGGTGAGGATCCCACGCGTATGTTCGCGGGCGAGGGCGATGCCTTTCGCACCAATCAGCGCTTCAAGCGGCTGTCCGAAGGCATGCCGGCGCATCGCCTGTCGACCGCCTTCGATTCGGTGACGCTGTACGGCTGGGATCCGGATTTGCGCCCGGACATCTACGGCAAGGTGGGCAATGCCGGTGTCTCGATCGCGACGCTGGACGATATGAAGGTGTTGTACTCGGGCTTCGATCTATGCGCGCCCACGACCTCGGTGTCCATGACCATCAACGGGCCGGCGCCGATGCTTCTGGCCATGTTCATGAATACCGCCATCGATCAGCAAGTGGACAAGTTCCAGCGGGAAAACGGCCGCGATCCCACCGCGGGCGAGTATCAGAAGATCCGGGCCTGGACCCTGTCGACGGTGCGCGGCACGGTGCAGGCGGACATACTGAAGGAGGATCAGGGGCAGAACACCTGCATATTCTCGACCGAATTCGCCCTGAAGATGATGGGCGACATGCAGGAATATTTCGTGCATCACCAGGTGCAGAACTTCTACTCGGTCTCTATCTCCGGCTATCACATCGCCGAAGCCGGCGCGAATCCCATCTCGCAGCTCGCATTCACTCTCGCCAACGGCTTCACCTATGTCGAGTCCTACCTCGCGCGCGGCATGCACGTCGACGATTTCGCCCCGAACCTGTCGTTCTTTTTCTCCAACGGCATGGATCCGGAATATTCCGTGATCGGCCGCGTCGCGCGCCGCATATGGGCCGTGGCGATGAAGTCGAGGTACGGCGCCAACGAACGCAGCCAGAAACTCAAGTATCACGTGCAGACATCGGGGCGTTCGCTGCACGCCCAAGAGATGGCGTTCAACGACATACGCACCACCCTGCAGGCGCTGTGCGCCATCTACGACAATTGCAACAGCTTGCACACCAACGCCTACGACGAGGCCGTCACCACGCCCACCGAGGAGAGCGTGCGCCGCGCGATGGCGATTCAGCTCATCATCAACCGCGAGTGGGGCCTGGCCAAGAACGAGAACCCCAACCAGGGCAGCTTCATCATCGAGGAGCTGACCGATCTGGTCGAAGAGGCAGTGCTCAAGGAATTCGACGCCATCGCCGAGCGTGGCGGCGTGCTCGGTGCCATGGAGACCGGCTATCAGCGCGGCAAGATCCAGGAAGAATCCCTTTACTACGAACGCCGCAAGCACGACGGCAGCTACCCCATCGTCGGCGTCAACACCTTCCAAAAGCCGCATCGTGAGGCCGCGCCGGAGACCATCGAATTGGCGCGCTCAACGGACGCCGAGAAGCGCTCGCAGCTCGAACGGCTCGGGCGATTCCAGCAGGCGCATGCCGCGCGCGCGCCGGAACTGCTCGAGCGCCTGCGGCGCACAGTCATCGACAACGGCAACACCTTCGAGGTGCTGATGGACGCCGTGCGGGGCTGTTCTCTCGGCCAGATCACGCATACTTTGTACGACGTCGGCGGCCGCTACCGCCGCAACATGTAAGGACGCCCGGGCGTTATGAACGACTATCAGGCGCCGCTTGCGGACATGAAATTCGTGCTGCGCGAATTGGTGGATCATGAGCTGCTCGCGCAGCTGCCGGGGTTCGGCGACGTCACGCCGGACGTGGCGGGCGCGGTGCTGCAGGAGGCGGCGAAATTCGCCGGCGGGGTTCTCTCTCCTCTCAACCGCAGCGGCGATCTGGAAGGAGCGCGCTGGGAGGATGGCCGGGTGCTGACCGCCGCGGGCTGGAAGCAAGCCTACTCACGGTTCACCGCCGACGGCTGGAACGCCTTGTCCTGTCCCGCGGAGTTCGGCGGACAAAATCTGCCCAGGGTTCTGTCCGCGCTGGTCGAGGAGATGTGGAACGGTGCCAACGTGGCTTTCGCTTTGTGCCCGATGCTGACGCGCGGCGCCATCGATGCCATCGAGCTGCGCGGCTCGCAAACGCAGAAAGACCGGTACCTGCCGAAGATGATCGCCGGAGAATGGACCGGCAGCATGAACCTCACCGAGCCGCAAGCCGGCTCGGATCTGTCGGCCGTGCGTACGCGTGCCGTGCCCACCGGCGATGGCCGCTACCTGATCACCGGCCAGAAGATCTTCATCACCTACGGCGAGCACGACCTGACGGGCAACATCGTGCACATGGTGCTGGGGCGAGCGGCCGGAGCGCCGGAAGGTGTCAAGGGCATTTCCCTGTTCCTGGTGCCGAAGTTTCTGGTCAATGACGACGGCTCTGTGGGTGCGCGCAATGACGTTCACTGCGTTTCCATCGAGCACAAACTCGGAATCCACGCGAGCCCCACCTGTGTGTTGGCCTTCGGGCAGAACGGCGGTGCCGTCGGGGAACTGATCGGCGAGGAGAATCGCGGGCTGGAGTACATGTTTATCATGATGAATGCGGCCCGCTATTCGGTGGGCCTCGAAGGGGTGGGCATTTCCGAGCGCGCATTCCAGACCGCGCTCGCCTATGCGCGCGAGCGGGTTCAAGGCAGCGAGGCCGGCGGCGCTCGCGGGGCGCGCGTGCCCATTATCCGGCATCCTGACGTGCGCCGAATGCTCCTGCTCATGAAGTCGCAGACCGAAGCCATGCGCGCGCTCGCCGCAGTGGTTGCGGTCTCGCTGGATGCCGCGCGCCTGCACCCGCAAGCGGAGGAGCGGGAGCGCCACCAGGTATTCGCCGATTTGATGATCCCCGTGATCAAAGGCTGGTGCACCGAAAATTCGGTCGAGATCGCCTCCCTGGGTATCCAGGTGCACGGGGGAGTCGGGTTCGTCGAGGAGACCGGCGCCGCACAGTTTCTGCGGGATGCGCGCATTACGCCGATTTACGAAGGCACCACGGGCATCCAGGCAAACGATCTGGTCGGTCGCAAGCTCGGCCGCGATGGCGGCCATGCGGCGCGGGCGGCCGTTGCGCAGATGAAATCCGTTACGGCTGCGCTTGCCGCCCGGCCCAATCTGTCCGGGCTCGCGCCGGAATACTCCGCCGCGGTCGATGCATTGGAACGCGCGATCGCCTACGTCGTAAAGAACTACGCCACGAACCTATCTTCGGTATCCGTGGGCGCCGTGCCCCTGCTCAAGCTGTTCGGCATTGTGGCTGGGGGATGGCAGCTGCTGCGCTCGGCACTGATCGCGCAGCAGCGGCTCGACGCACCGCCGGTCGATGGGGCCGATGCCGGCTTCTACGAAGCGAAGATCATGACGGCGCGATTCTATGCGGACTACGTGCTGCCGCAGGCCCCGGGGCTGGCGCACAGCATCGTGCACGGCGCAGCCGGCGTGCTGGCCGAGGGTGTGCTCTAGGTGCCCGTTTGAGCGCACGCATGGACGGTCGATATCCGCGCCGCATCATTTGCCTGACCGAAGAACCCACGGAGGTTCTGTACGCGCTCGGGGAGGAAGAGCGGATCGTGGGCATCTCCGGCTTCACGGTACGCCCGGAGCGTGCGCGCCGGGAAAAACCCCGGGTCTCGGCGTTCACCAGCGCCAAGGTCGATCGCATTCTCGAGCTGAAGCCTGATTTCGTCATCGGCTTCTCCGATATCCAGGCCGACATCGCGCAGGCGCTGATCAAGCGCGGGGTCGAAGTCTGGATCAGCAATCATCGCTCCATCGATGGAATCCTGGGCTATGTACGCCGGCTAGGCGCCCTGGTCGGGGCCGCAACCCAGGCCGAGCGCTACGCGCAGGAGCTCGAGGCGCACATCGAACGGGTGCGCGAAGCCGCGGCTCTCCTGCCCCGGCGTCCGCGGGTCTACTTCGAGGAATGGGATGAACCGCTCATCACCGGCATACGCTGGGTCAGCGAGCTGATTGCCGTTGCCGGCGGCGATGATGTATTCCCGGAGCGAGCACTGTGCCCTTTGGCCAAGGACCGCATCCTGGGCGACGCCGGCGAGGTCGTGAGCCGCGCCCCCGATATCATTCTGGGATCCTGGTGCGGCAAACGATTCCGTCCGGGTCGAGTGGCGGCCCGGGCTGGCTGGGACGCGGTGCCCGCGGTGCGCGACGGGGAGCTGCACGAGATCAAATCGCCGCTCATCCTGCAGCCGGGACCCGCGGCGCTGACCGACGGACTCGACGCCATTCACCGAGTGCTGAAGCAATGGTCGACGCAGCATTGAGCGGGGAGGCGGGGGTACCGTCGCCCTGTATCGACATCTGTCGATTGGACAGCCAAGGACTGTGCATCGGCTGCCGCCGCACCATCGACGAGATCGCCGAATGGTCGCGCGCCGGCGAGGCGCGCCGGCGCGAAATTCTGCGCGCGGTGGAGCTGCGAACGATGGGTACGACGGCCGGCTATCAGGCTTAGAGCCTATCGATTGAAGTCCACCTGCTTCGTTTCGGGTCTGCATCTCGGGCGGAGCTTGCGATTCACAGCAGCGCTTCGTATAGTCTCTCGAGTCGGAGATGGCATGCCTCCGAGTCCAACCGCCGCTGACGGCTGATGATGCCTACCACGACCCGAACGGGAAGGTAGGTGTACGAATGAAACCCCCTTTGATCGCTAGAGATATTCACGAGTTTTGCGATGAACTGTGCGTACGCTTGCGCGCTGGATCTCATTTGATCCTTTATGGTCCGCGAGGCGCGGGGAAGTCGACGGTGCTGAGAAACATTGGCGATCACTATGAGGCGGTTGGTACGCCGTATGGTCTGGCGCCTCAGACGTCCGGATTAGCCGACATCGTGGCTGCGCTCTCTGCGGCGTATCCAGATGCAGGCCTTCAAGGATTGGGCAAGCGGGCAGCAGGAGTGCGCCTACGCTTGGTCGCCGATGGTACCCCGGGGGTCTTGTTGCTCGATCACGCCACCTTGGTTACTACGGCCATGCTCGGTTACCTACGGCGCTTGCGCGGGGGGATCGCGGGCGCTCTATTGGTCGTCGATGTCGATTCCCCCAATGAACGTGATCGAATGAGAGGTTGGCATGCGGGGGCACTGTCCATTCGTATGCCTCTCATGTCCAACCGGCAGCTTCGTCAGTCGCTCTCAGCCGCGAGTAAGGCCCATGATCTTCCGGATATTGAGCCACGGGCGGCTCGATACATCATTCGGACGGCTCGCGGGCGAGTCGGCTGGGTAACAGAGTGCATTCGACGATTGCAGATGAGAGAGTATTGGTGCGATGACCGCTTGCACGTGGCGGTGCTTTGCATGGACACCGAAATGGCCATTCGACAAAGCCGGCGCGGGCCGAGTATGTTGCGCTCGCGCCGGAGCGGCGCTTCTAACACACAGACTAAATGAGGATGGCACCATCATGAACGGTTCATTCCTACGATTCTATGTGCACGAGGGTCATCGCCATCACCATCATCTCGTATGGGAATGGTTGATGCAGCAGGCCAATAAACTCGGCATCCGCGGAGGCTCGGCATTCAAGGCCATGGCCGGATTCGGTCGCCATCATGTTCTGCACGAGGCTACCTTCTTCGAACTGGCCGGCACCCTCGCGGTGGAGGTCGAGTTCATCGTCACCGATGAGGAAGCGCAACGGCTGCTGGAGCTGATCAACAAGGAAAAGATCCGTCTTTTCTACGCCCACATTCCTGCGCGTTTCGGCGTGATCAACCCCGACTCCGACGATGCCACGGCGCCGGCGCCATGACTGAGACCTGGCTCCTTGCAGCCCTATGGTTGGGTCTCGCCCTGGTCGCAACCCTGTTGTCGATCTGGCTGCGGGTGGCCACCGCACTATCCGAGATCGTCGTCGGAACCGTTGCGCAACTGATCATCGGCGCGACTTTGGGGACCGCACTCCTGCACACGGACGATTCCTGGATCAAGTTCCTCTCCGGCACGGGCGCCATCGTCCTGACCTTTCTTGCCGGCGCGGAACTGGATCCCTCGGTGTTCCGGACCAAGTGGAAGGAGGCGAGCCTTATCGGACTAGTCGGCTTTGTCGCGCCCTTTTTTGGATGCACTGCCGTGGCCTATTGGGTGCTGCACTGGGATGTCAGGGCGAGCTGGCTGGCGGGTGTCGCAATGTCGACCACCTCGGTCGCCGTCGTCTACGCGGTCATGCTCGAATTCGGGCTCAACGTTACAACCTATGGCAAGACCGTACTGGCGGCCTGCTTTATCAATGATCTGCTTACCGTGCTGGCCTTGGGCTTCATCTTCAGTCCCTTCACCTGGAAAACGGGCGTATTTTTCGGTGGCGCGAGTGTCGTGTTTGCCGTGCTGCCCTTCATCACGCCGCGGTTCTTCAAGCGATACGGCGGCAGACCGTCCGAACTCGAAGCCAAGTTTCTTTTGCTGGTACTTTTCGGCCTCGGGGGTCTCGCCACGTGGTCGGGCAGCGAAGCCGTGCTACCTGCCTACCTGGTCGGGATGGTACTGGCCGGCACCGTGGGTAAGGATCATTCGCTGATCCGTCGGTTGCGCACGCTCACATTCGGGCTGCTCACACCGTTTTACTTCATTAGAGCGGGCTCGCTGGTGTCGCTGCCGGCGCTCGTGGCTGCGCCCCTGGGCTTCGTTGCGCTGCTGCTCGGCAAGATGCTCAGCAAATGCATCGGCGTCTATCCCGCTACCAAGGTTTTCCGGGCACCCACGCAAGAGGCCATCTATACGACTCTGCTGATGTCCACGGGACTGACGTTCGGTACGATTTCCGCGCTGTTTGGGTTGTCGCACAACGTGATCACGAGGGCGCAGTATTCCGGTGTGGTCGCGGCGGTCGTGGCGAGCGCGGTCGTCCCTACGCTGATTGCCAATGCTTTTTTCCTGCCGCGGCACCTGCTCGCGCCGCGCGAAGCATCTATTGTTGCAGTGAGACCCGAAGCGCCTTCGCTTTAGCCACCGCCGATTGATAGTCGACGTCCGCTGTGTCCTTGCATGGCTGTTGCGCCGCGGGCGCCAGCGTCATGCATTTTTCAATCGCCACCTTGTGATCTCCATCGGCATGCGCCATCGCGATGTCGAATGCACCGGTGACCCTGGCCCGGGCCACATCCTTCGAATCCACGCCCATGACCTTGGTGGCACTCTTGACATCCTTTCTTGCCTCGGTCTTCGCTTGCTCGACTTCGTGCTGCGCCTCCTGCTGCGCGGCCACGACGTCCGCAGGCGTCGCCACCGGAGGCGGCTTTTGGTGGCAGCCGCCGCAGATCCCCATCATCACGAGCGCTGCCGCCGCCGGCGCCGGCCGAATCCAGTCTTGTGGTTGCACACCTGTCTCCCAATTTGAGGACAGGCAAGCATACCCCTTATGTCGAGGTTGGTTACTTGTTCGCGGCGCTCAAAGACCGCTTCTTCGGCGGGGACTGGCGATGTGAAGTCTTTCCGCGATGCAGGATAGCCGGCTGAATGGGCGTCCCATAGACGTGGTGACTGGTGTGAGCGTGCGGGACAAAAGAACTCGAGTTGCCGTCGCAGCCGTTCGGCTTATCTGCGGCAACTGACAGTGCCGGTTGCACCAGCGTGGCGGCGGCGAGCAGAGCAAGCGCGTATTTCGTCATGTTCCCATCCTCCCTGCCGAATAGTAGGGTCAATGTGGCGCGTCGGCGTGCCGCATGCGCCGAAACGTGATGTGTGTCTCGCGAAATGTGCGCCGCAGGTCACCCTCCACGGGGCTACCAATCAACTTATTGATTTCATTCCCCTAGTGCCGCACTTCGAGCAATACGGTAGTCTTCGCTCTCATGGCCGCACCTTCCAAAGGATTAGGTCGGGGACTGCAGTCGCTGCTGGGCGCGCAGCTCACCGTGAGCCCTAGCCGCGGCGGCGGGACGCTGCCGATTTCACTCATGCAAACCGGCGGCTTTCAGCCGCGCCGCGAGATACATCAGCAGCCACTCGAGGAACTCGCGGCCTCGATCAAGGCCAACGGCGTGATTCAGGCGATCGTGGTGCGCCCGCTGCCGGCGGGGTCCGGCGGCACTGCCAAGTATGAAATTGTGGCCGGCGAGCGCCGCTGGCAAGCCGCGAAACTGGCGGGCCTTACCGATATACCGGTCATCGTTCGCCCGCTATCGGACAAGGAAGCGGTGGCGGTCGCGCTCATCGAGAATATTCAACGCGAGGATCTGACGTCCGCTGAAGAGGCGAGGGCACTCAAGCGCTTGATCGAGGAGTTCTCGCTTACTCACACCGAAGTCGCGGAATCCATAGGCCGCTCGCGCGCCGCCGTTTCCAATCTCATTCGGCTGTTGGACTTGCCGGGGTCCGTCGTGGACCTGATCGATTCCAAAGCCATCAGCATGGGCCATGCGCGGGCGCTGTTGGGGCTGGAGGGTGACGATGGGCGGGTGCGATTGGCGCAGCTGGTCGCGGAGCGCGGCTTGTCGGTGCGGGAGACGGAAAATCTGGTCCGAAAATCCTCGGAAGGGGAGGAGAGCCAACCCGCCAGGAGACCAAGCTCGCCGGCGACCGAGGTTTTGAAGACGAAAACCGTACACGTGCAGGTGCATCAGAAGTCGAGCGGCGGCGCGCGCATCGTCATCGATGTGGCGGATGCGAAGTCGCGCGATGCGATTGTCGAGGCGATAAAAACGGCGGTGAAATAGCAGCGGATGGAGTGAATCGGGTCCAACCATACCTCACCGGTGCTTCCGGAGGTACCTTCCCTTAACGCGCGAACCCTTTAGGTGATTATTAGGCGGGACTGATGCCGATCAGCAGGTGCATAACAAGAATATATCCATAGAGAGCCCACACTGCGAATACGCAAGCGTGAGCAATGTTGTGTCGCCATTTCTGCGGTCCGAACGCTGCAGCGCGTTGCGTCATCTGGGCGCGGTGCACCCGATAAAGCATAGTGGCTGAGACGATGAGCACGACAAGCGCAACTAGAAACCGAATCGGGTGGTTTCCGATGGTATAGCCGCGCAGGTAGTTGCCATGACTGGGAATGGCAGCTTCCCACCCGGATGGAAGATGTTTTCCGCGAAGGTCAAGGCTCGCCACCGGTTGTGCGGCCAGGAAGGAGGTAATGGCGATAAAGCTGCCCAGCAACGGTATTACAAACAGAATCTCCAAGACGTAGACAATTGGAAAGCGCAGGTCCCTAAACATTGGTCCGCCTAATAATTAGTTTGAGCGACGCGAGGTTGCGCAATAGGAAAACTAAGCTGATTCATTTGGATCATCCATTTCTCCTCGGCCCAGCACCCGTGCGCGTTACCTCGACTTCGATCGCACGTACCCTATTCCGACGATCATGACGGCCAACGGCACAGCGAACCGACACAGCACCGCTGCCAAATACACGATTTCGCGCAAAATGTCGGCATCGAGAGTACCGGCGATGACAACTGAAGTCGGGGCGGTGGCGAGGACAACGAAGTGACAGACCGCAAAGGACACAGCAGCGACCGTCAGCACCGACCTGGTCCTTGAGGTCGATGCAAGATGCAGCAAGCCGTCAACTAAAGGAACCTTGTGCGCCATTGAACCGATCCTTGGGTTTAAGCGCACCCATTGTGCTCGGCTCGTCGGCCGCCGACCGCGAATCAGGTCTCAATCGCCGACCGTGTATAGCTGATCAGGGGGTTCCCTTAATCTGGATAAGTCTGGACCGGGATCGTTGAAGGGCCGCCCAATACTCTAGTTCCCACGCCACGAGTTGCCGCCACCTTGGCGGCGGATTTCTGCGTAAACGCTCGCCGGGGAAGGGTTGCGTTCTCCACGCAATCACCGAATAAAAATATCTACAGGAACTTTATACCCCAGCCAATAACATTGGCTTTTTGATGTTGACACTCACCGGTATTTCCTCGGGAGGGTATGGGGATGGACGCTATCTATCTACTGATTCTCGTCGGTCTATATCTGACCACCCACGGGCTCGTGTGGGCGTTCAGCCGGCTGGGAAAGCCGTCATGACCACAATGTACTGGCTCGCGGCGTTGCTTGCGCTGTTTTTGTTCGGCTACCTGCTATTTGCACTTCTGCGGGCGGAGCGATTCTGATGGACGCGGGCACAATGTTCGGCGTGATGCTGACGGCGTTCCTCGCCGTCGTCGTGCTATGCGTCAAGCCACTGGGCAGTTACATGGCCGATGTCATGCAAGGCCGGCCCAATTTCGCTCTGCGCGCCGGCGGCCGGGTCGAAGGTCTCCTCTATCGGCTCTGCGGGGTCGATTCCGCAGAGGAGATGTCCTGGACGCAATACGCGATTGCCTTGCTGCTTTTCAATGTACTGGGCGCAGTCATCGTCTACGGGTTGCAGCGCCTGCAACTCTTCCTTCCCCTCAATCCCCAAAAGTTTGCGGCGGTGAGCCCGGACTCGTCATTTAACACGGCCATCAGTTTCATTACCAATACCAACTGGCAGGGGTACTCCGGCGAGTCGACCATGGGCTACCTGGTGCAGATGGCAGGGCTCGCAGTGCAGAACTTCCTGTCTGCGGCAACCGGCATCGCGGTCGCCATCGCCCTGATTCGCGGCTTCGCGCGGCACACGGTCGCCACGATCGGCAACTTCTGGGTCGATGTGACGCGCTGCAGCCTCTACATCTTGTTGCCGCTCTCGGTGATTCTCGCGCTGGTACTCGCGAGCCAGGGTGTAATCCAGAATTTTGCAGGGTACAAAGACGCGACGACCGTCGAGAAGATTACCTATCAGAATCCGAAGACCGACGCGGCCGGCAACCCCGTCAAGGATGCGGCGGGCAACGCCGTCACCGAGACGGCGACGACTCAGACGCAGACTCTGCCTATGGGTCCGGTCGCCTCGCAGGAGGCCATCAAGGAACTCGGTACCAACGGGGGCGGCTTCTACAACGCGAATTCGGCTCATCCGTACGAGAATCCCTCGCCCTTGTCCAACTTGCTGGAATTGTTGGCGATACTCCTCATCCCGTTTGCCCTCACCTATACGTTCGGCAAAATGGTCGGGGACACCCGCCAGGGCTGGGTGGTGTTGGCCACCATGCTGATCCTGTTCGTGCCGCTGGTGATCCTGGGGTTCCACAGCGAGCAGCACGGCAACCCTCTCATCGCAAAGCAGGGCATTGACCAGGTCGCGAGCACCGCGCAGGCGGGCGGCAACATGGAGGGCAAGGAGACCCGCTTCGGCATTGCCGCCTCCGCGCTCTTTGCCGCGACCGCGACCGGTACTTCCACCGGCGCGGTGAACACAAGTCACGACTCAATGATGCCGTTGGGCGGCTTCGTGCCGCTTTTCCTTATTGAGCTCGGAGAGATCGCGCCCGGCGGGGTCGGCACCGGCATTTACTCAATACTGATATTCGCCATTTTGGGCGTGTTCATCGCCGGGCTGATGATCGGTAGGACTCCTGAATACTTGGGGAAAAAGATCGAAGCATTCGAGATGAAGATGGCCTCGATTTTCATCCTGACTACACCGTTTGCCGTGCTTATCGGCACCGCGGTTGCCGTGATGACGGTGGCCGGCCAGGCCGGCGTCGGCAATCCCGGTGCGCACGGCTTCAGCGAGATTCTGTATGCGTTCAGCTCTGCCGCCAACAACAACGGCAGCGCATTCGGCGGCCTGACGGCGAGCACGGTATTTTATAACGTAGCCACCGGCCTTGCGATGTTCATCGGGCGTTTCTGGCCGATCATGGCGGCGCTCGCCATCGCCGGATCGCTGGCGGCCAAGAAGCGGGTGCCGGTCACGGAAGGCACGATGCCGACGCATGGACCCTTGTTTGTGACCCTGCTCATCGGGTCGATCCTGTTGATCGGTGTCCTAACCTATGTCCCGGCGCTGGCGCTGGGACCGGTCGTCGAGCACTTCATGCTCGCGGCTGCCAAGTAACGAGTTCCCTATGTCGCGGCAACAACTTTCGCTCTTCGATCGCAAGCTCATCGGACCGGCACTCCTCGGGTCCGTCAAGAAACTCGACCCGCGCATCCAATGGCGCAATCCTGTGATGTTCGTAGTTTATCTCGGTACGATTGTGACCGCGATCCTCTACGGCCAGGCGCTCGCCGGCCATGGGGAGGCGCCCGCCGGCTTCATTTTGGCCGTCACCATTTGGTTGCTGTTCACCGTACTGTTCGCCAATTTCGCGGAAGCGCTCGCCGAGGGCCGCAGCCGCGCACAGGCCTCGGCGCTGCGCAACATGCGCCAAACCGTGATGGCTAAACGCGTCGCGCAGAATACTCCGGGCGCGCGCAAGACGATGCCCGTCAAGGCGGAGGATTTGAGGAAGGGCGACGTTGTACTGGTTGAGACCCACGACACCATCCCGGCCGACGGCGAGGTCATCGAGGGCGTCGCTTCGGTCGACGAAAGCGCCATCACGGGCGAGTCGGCGCCGGTCATTCGCGAATCGGGCGGCGACTTCTCGTCGGTGACCGGCGGCACCCGGGTACTATCCGACTGGCTGGTGGTACGCGTGACCGTCAACCCGGGAGAAACGTTTCTCGACCGCATGATTTCAATGGTCGAGGCGGCGAAGCGGCAGAAGACCCCCAATGAGATTGCGCTGACCATCCTGTTGGTGGCGTTGACTCTGGTCTTTCTCATCGTGATCGTGACCCTGCTGCCGTTCTCGCTGTTCGCCGTCGAGGTCAGCAAGTCAGGAACTCCGATTACGCTCACCGCGCTGGTGGCGCTTCTGGTGTGCCTCATTCCCACCACGATAGGTGGCCTCTTGTCGGCGATCGGTGTGGCCGGCATGAGCCGGATGATGCAGGCAAACGTGATCGCCACCTCCGGTCGCGCGGTGGAGGCAGCCGGCGACGTCGATGTGCTGCTGCTCGACAAGACCGGCACTATTACGCTCGGAAATCGACAGGCAACCCGGTTTCTGCCGGCGCCCGGCGTGACGGAGCAGGAATTGGCCGACGCCGCGCAGCTTGCTTCTCTTGCCGACGAGACCCCGGAGGGGCGAAGCATCGTCATACTCGCCAAGCAGCGTTTCAATCTGCGTGAGCGCGATCTGGGCTCGCTCGGCGCGGTGTTCGTGCCGTTCTCGGCGCACACGCGAATGAGCGGCGTCGATTTAGGCGAGCGCCATATCCGCAAGGGTGCTCCGAATACGATCGTCAAGTACGTCGAGGCGCTCGGCAAGCAATGCCCGCCCGCGGTCGAGGAAGCGGTGCAAAACGTGGCGCGCCAGGGCAGCACCCCGCTGGTCGTCGCCGACGGCGGCAGTGTGCTCGGGGTCATCGAGCTGAAGGACATCGTAAAAGGCGGCATCAAGGAGCGCTTCGCCGACCTGCGGCACATGGGCATCAAGACCATCATGATCACCGGCGACAACCGTCTCACCGCGGCGGCGATCGCCGCTGAGGCCGGCGTCGATGACTTTCTCGCGGAAGCGACGCCGGAAGCAAAACTCAAACTGATTCGTGAGCATCAATCCCAAGGACGCCTCGTTGCGATGACCGGTGACGGCACGAACGATGCCCCCGCGCTCGCGCAGTCGGACGTTGCAGTGGCGATGAATACCGGCACGCAGGCAGCCAAGGAAGCCGGCAACATGGTCGACCTGGACTCTAATCCGACCAAACTCATCGAGATCGTCGAGACCGGCAAGCAAATGTTGATGACGCGCGGTGCCTTGACGACATTTTCGATTGCCAACGACGTTGCCAAGTACTTCGCAATCATCCCGGCCGCATTTGCGATGACGTATCCGGAATTAGGTGCGCTGAACATCATGCATCTGGCGACACCCAACTCCGCAATCCTGTCGGCGGTGATTTTCAACGCGCTGATCATCGTCGTTCTGATTCCGCTCGCCATCAAGGGTGTGAAGTACCGGGCGCTGGGCGCAGGACCTCTGCTGCGGCGAAACATGCTCGTGTATGGGCTGGGCGGAATCATCGTGCCGTTCCCTGGGATAAAAATCATCGACATGATCTTGTCGGCGGCCGGCTGGGCCTAAGGAGGTAAGTATGTTCGTGCGACTCATTCGGCCCGCCGTCAGTCTCCTGGCGCTGATGACGGTTCTGCTCGGCATCGTGTATCCGCTCGTCATCACCGGCCTCGCGCAAGTGGCGTTCCCGCACCAAGCCGATGGCAGCCTCATCCATCAGAACGGCAAGCTCATCGGATCGGAATTGATCGGCCAGAGCTTCTCGGATCCGAAGTATTTTTGGGGGCGGCCGTCCGCCACCACCCCGCAGCCCTACAACGGCGTTGCCTCAACGGGCTCGAACTTGGGGCCGCTCAACCCCGCATTGCTCGATGCGGTCAAGGCGAACGCCAAAGGACTGCATGATGCCGATCCTGACAACCGGCAATCGATTCCGGTCGATCTCGTGACCGCATCGGCAAGCGGTCTCGATCCGGACATCAGCCCTGCGGCAGCGCTCTATCAGGCCGCGCGTGTGGCTCGCGCTCGGGATCTGGCGCCCGCATCGCTTGAAACACTGATCAAGATGCACGAGCGGGGGCGTCTGTTCGGCTTGTTCGGCGAGCCGCGAATCAACGTTCTCGAACTCAATCTCGCACTCGATCGATTGCAGGCAGGCTCCCCGAAGCCGCCCACGGCCGCTCTCGCTAACGTGCCTGCATCCTGATCGCGCCGTCGAGGCGAATGGTCTCTCCGTTGAGCATGGTGTTCTCGAGGATCTGGCCCACCAGCGCGGCGAACTCATCGGGCTCGCCCAGGCGCGGCGGAAACGGGGTCTGCTTGCCCAGGGAGTCCTGCGCTTCCTGCGGCAGCGTCTTCATCATGGGAGTCGCAAACAGGCCGGGCGCAACGGTGACGACGCGGATTCCCGAAGACGCCAGTTCGCGCGCCATGGGCAGCGTCATCGCGACGATGCCGCCCTTGGAGGCCGCATAGGCCACCTGGCCGATCTGACCGTCGAAGGCGGCCACCGATGCCGTCATGACGATCACGCCGCGCTCGCCGGCGGTATTGGGAGCATTCTGCTGCATCACCACGGCCGCGGCCTTCGAGATCAATACGGTGCCGACCAGGTTGATTTCGATCATTTTCCGAAAAAATGCGCCCGGCATCGCGCCTTGTCTTCCGACCAGGCGGGCAGGCGCGCCGATGCCCGCGCAATTCACCGCCACGTTGACCCCGCCCATTCGCTCCCGTGCCCGGCCGATCGCGCCGTCGGCCGCGGCTTCGTCGGTCACGTCGGTCTCGAAGAAGCAGGCGTGCTCGCCGAGCGACGCGGCGGCCGCGGCGCCTTCCCCCGCGTTCACGTCGAGGATGGCAACGCGTCCGCCGGCGGCCACGATGCGGTTCGCCACCGCAAGACCCAGTCCGGAAGCTCCGCCGGTGATGACGGCGCGCGAATCTTTTAGTTGCATGAGATTATTCTCTACCGATGACTGAAGAATGCATCGATCATGGCGTCGTTGACGTTTTCGATGCTGCTCGGAGTCCAGCGCGGAGATTTGTCCTTGTCGATGATCAGCGCGCGCACTCCCTCCATGAAGTCCCCCTGTTCGAAGCACTGCTGTGCCAGGCCAAGCTCCATGCGAAAGCACGCGGCGAGGCTCATGTCCTTGCCGCGCTGTAGTTGGCGCAGCGTGACGCTGAGCATGGTGGGCGAGCGGTTGCGCAATAGTTGGGCGGACACCTTCGCCCAATCGGCGTATTCGGCGCGAGTCTCCGCGTCGAGGGACGCCAGAATGTCGCGTACCTTGGGAAGCGAGAAATGAACGTCGATGGCCGGACGCAGCAGGCTCAAGCTCGGCGCGGGCAGTCCCAGCGCCGCGCGGCCGCGGACGAAGCCTCGCAGGTCCGCCGCCCGATCGTCTCCCCAGGCCATGGCCGCCAGGTCGTCCGCGAGCGACTCGATGGCGGCGGGCGGCAAGTACACGTCGGCCAGCTGGCTGTACAGGGCATCGGCGCCCCGGATCTGGACTCCGGTCAACGCGAGGTAGATTCCGAGCGCACCCGGGAGGCGCGACAGGAAGTGGCTGGCACCCACGTCGGGAAAGAATCCGATGGCCACCTCCGGCATCGCAATGCGAGTACGGTCGCTGACGATGCGCAGAGTGCAAGCCTGAGCGATTCCCATGCCGCCGCCCATGGCGATGCCGTCCATGACGGCCAGGAAGGGCTTGGGATAGGAGTACAGAGAGTGCTCGAGTGCATATTCGGCGGCAAAAAATTCGCGATGCAGTGTGCCCTTGTCCTTGAAGCTCTGGTACAGGGCGCGAAGATCTCCGCCGGCGCAAAACGCCTTGTCGCCCGAACCTCGGATCAGCACGGCGTACACTTGCGGATCGGCCGAATGCTGGTCGAGCAGCGCGCGCAGCCGAACGATCATGTCGAGCGACAATGCGTTGAGCGCGGCGGGCCGATTGAGGGTCAGAAACGCAATGTGATTGCGAATTTCGCTCAATACTTCCATGTGGCGGCCGCCCTCCCGCGCGGCGCGGGCCGATGCGACCTCACTTGAGGCTGATGGTGGTGTTCACTCCGCCGGACGTGCCGCCATCCTCGAACCAGCGCGTGGTGATGGTCTTGGTCTGCGTGTAGAACTGCACCGCCTGTTTGCCATAGGGCCCGAGATCGCCGAGTTTGGAGCCGCGCGATCCGGTGAAGCTGAAAATCGGCACGGGCACCGGAATCGGCACATTGATCCCCACCTGCCCCACGTCGATTTCGTTCTGGAATTTGCGCGCGACGGCGCCGCTTTGCGTGAAGATGCCGGTGCCGTTGCCGAATGGGTTGTCGTTGACGAGGGCGATCGCCTCGTCCAGCGTATCCACCCCGACGATGACCATCACCGGCCCGAAGATCTCGGTGGTGTAGATTTTCATCTTCGGCGTCACCCCGGAGAAAATCGTGGGTCCGATGAAGTTGCCCTTGTCGTAGCCCGGCACTTTGACGGCGCGCCCGTCCAGTTCGAGCTTGGCGCCCTCCCTGATGCCGTCTTCCACCAGCCCCAAGATCCGATGTTTCGCGTTCTTGGACACCACCGGCCCTAGATCCGCGCCTTTCTCCACTCCCGCGCTGACTTTGAGCGTCTTCGCCTTGGCCACGATGTCCGGTATCCATTTCTGCGCCTCGCCCACCAGCACGGTGACCGAGGTGGCCATGCAGCGCTGTCCGGCGGCGCCGAAGGTGGCTCCCACCAGCGAATTGAGCGATTGCTCCTTGTTGGCATCCGGCATCACGACGGCGTGGTTCTTGGCTCCCATCATGCATTGCACGCGCTTGCCGTGCTGCGACGCCAAACCGTAGACATGCGTGCCGACAGCGGTGGAGCCCACGAAGGAGACTGCGGCGATGTCGGGGTGGGTGCACAGTGCATCGACGGCGCGCTTGCCGCCATGAATGATGTTCAGCACGCCCGGGGGCACGCCGGCCTCCAGTGCGAGCTCGGCCAGCAACATGGGCGTCAGCGGATCCTGCTCCGAGGGCTTGAGCACGAAGGTGTTGCCGCAGACGATGGCCATGGGGAACATCCACAGCGGGATCATGGCGGGAAAATTGAAAGGCGTGATGCCCGCGCACACGCCGATGGGCTGGTGCAGGGTATAGGTATCCACCCCGCCGGCCACATTCTCGGCGAACTCGCCCAATTGCAGGCTGCCGATCGAACACGCGTGCTCGACCACTTCGAGGCCGCGGAACACGTCCCCCTCGGCGTCCGCCAACGTCTTGCCCTGTTCCGCGCTCAAGGTCTGCGCGACACGGGTCATGTGCTCGCGCACGAGCGCCTGTAGCTTCAGCATGATCCGCGCACGAGCGGCCAACGGCGTGTTCTTCCAACTCTTGAAGGCCCGCTTGGCCGAGGCTACGGCGGCGTTGATCTCCTCGTCGGTGGCGAAGGGTACTTGCGCCAGCACCTCCTGAGTCGCCGGGTTGACGACGTCATGCCATTCGCCGGTATTCGAATCGATGAATTTGCCGTCGAGCAGCATTTTGACGGCGGGTATTCGATGGGGGAGGGTGGCGGGTTGGGTGGTCATGATTGCCTCGTTCGTTGGCGCAGCGCCAAGCCTTAAGTTGCATAGTTTACGTGATCCCCTGCTTTCGCGTATCGCGTAGACTAATGCATCATTTATGGGCAGGCGAAATGTCAATACCGACTCGAGGCTGGTGAGTCCGGCGGCCGCCTCGAACCGTCCGGCGGAACCGGGAACCATCTCGATCTGTTTCGTCGCCGCCGCCCTGCAAAGCGTCCGTGACCGCGGCTTGAACGCGGACGAGTTGCTGACGAACGTCGGATTGTCCCCGAGCCTGCTGGAGGTGCCGCAGGCACGTGTCTCCGCCAAGCATTACGGCGCCCTGTGGCGCAACGTCGCGTTGCTGCTCGACGATGAGTTCTTCGGCCAGGATTCGCGCCGCATGAAAAGCGGCAGCTTCGCCATGCTGTGCCACTCGGCCGTGGCCTGCAAAACCCTGGCCCAGGCGCTCGACCGCAGTCTGCGCTTCTATTCCCTGATTCTGGACGACATCTCGGGCACCCTGGTTCGGGACGCGGGCGAGGCGAAAATAGTTCTGCACGAGCGGGCTGCGGGCGCCAATCGGCGGGTCTTCGCCCACGAGCTTCTATTGCTGCTGCTCTATGGGGTGTCCTGCTGGCTGGTGGGCCGGCGAATCCCCATCCTGCGTACCGAGTTCAGCTATGAGGAGCCGGCGCACAGCGCCGAATACCGGCTGATGTATTGCGCGGACCTGCGCTTCGGCAGACCCAACACCGCCATTGCATTCGAGTCCAGCCACCTCGATCTGCCGGTGGTGCAGAACGAACGGTCCATCAAGGAGTTTCTGCGCACGGCGCCGGAGAGCATCTTGCTGAAATACAAGAACGGCAGCAGCCTCACCGCCAGGGTCAGGCGGCGGCTGCGCCAGTTCGCGCCGGGCGAAGCACCGGATTTCGAGAGCCTCGCCAGCGAGCTGAATTTGACCCCGGCCACGATGCGCCGCCGGCTGCACGAGGAGGGCGCGTCGTATCAATTGATCAAGGATCAATTGCGGCGGGATTTGGCGATCGGCTACCTGAGCCACTCCAGCCGCAGCGTCATGGACATTGCCCTGGAACTGGGATTTTCCGAACGCAGTGCGTTTCATCGAGCCTTCAGAAAGTGGACGGGTGCCTCGCCGGGTGAGTTTCGCCGCGCCTTGCACTCTTGAGAGCGGCCATGTTGCAATTCCGCTCAGCCGTTTTGAGCGGTTTGGTCACCGAGGCGCTACGGCCGGATCGAGGATAATTCCAGCGTGAACTTATCGGGCAAGGTTCTGGCGATTACCGGGAGTGACGGCGCTCTGGGCCGGGCCGCGGCCGTCACCTTGAGCGGCTATGGCGCGCGGCTGGCGTTGCTCGCTCACGAGGATTCGCCCGCGCCGGGGCAGCCGCCGGGCGCGCGGCATTATGGCGGTATCGATTTGACGCGGGAGGACGCCGCCCGCTCGGCGATGGCGCGGATCGTCGAAGAGGCGGGCCGGCTGGACGGGCTGATCAACATTGCCGGGGGCTTCACTTGGGAGAAACTCTCCGGCGGCTCCCTGCGCGCTTGGGATTCAATGTACAAACTCAATCTCGTGACCGCCGTTACGTCGTGCCAGGCGGCGCTGCCTTATCTGCTCAAGGGGGGCGGCGGACGCATCGTGAACGTGGGCGCCATGGGTGCCGCCAAGGCCGCGGCCGGGATGGGGGCGTACGCGGCATCCAAGGCGGGCGTGGCCAGATTGACCGAGGCTCTCGCCGACGAGTTGAAGGACAGCGGCACCACAGTCAATGCCATATTGCCCAGCACCCTCGACACGCCGAGGAACAGGCTCGATATGCCGAAGGCGGATTTCTCGCGTTGGGTGAGCCCCGCCGCCGCCGCCGAAGTCATCGCCTTCCTGGTATCCGACGAGGCCCGCGCCGTCACCGGTGCGTTGATTCCAGTGGCGGGGCGCGTATGAGCGTGCCGCCGAGCGCATCGCCGGGAACCGCACTGCGCGCCGCGGTCGCGGCCGAGCGTCCCCTACAGGTGGTCGGCGCCATCAACGCCTATGCGGCCCGAATGGCGGCCGCCTGCGGCTTCAAGGCCCTGTATCTGTCGGGCGGAGGTGTTGCCGCCAATTCACTGGGGGTTCCGGACCTCGGCATCAGCACCATGGACGACGTGCTGATCGACATACGCCGCATCACGGACGCCTGCTCCCTGCCGCTCCTGGTCGATGCCGACACCGGATGGGGAGGGGCCTTCAACATCGCCCGCACCGTCAAATCCTTCATCAAGCAGGGCGCCGCCGGGCTGCACATCGAAGATCAGGTTCAAGCGAAGCGCTGCGGTCACCGGCCGGGGAAGGAAGTCGTCTCGAAAGAGGAAATGGTGGATCGAATCAAGGCGGCGGTCGACGCGCGCACCGATGCCGCCTTCGTCATCATGGCGCGCACCGACGCGCTGGCCGTGGAGGGCATCGACGGCGCCATCGAACGTGCGATCGCCTGCGTCGAGGCGGGCGCCGATATGATATTTCCGGAGGCGATACCTAAGCTGGCCATGTATCGGCGCTTCAAGGACGCGGTGAAGGTGCCGGTGCTCGCCAACATCACGGAGTTCGGCCAGACGCCCTTGTACACGCGCGAGGAGCTGGGCTCGGTCGGCGTCGACATTGTGCTGCATTGCTGCTCCGCCTATCGCGCGATGAACGCGGCGGCGCTCGCCACGTACGAGGCGATTCGCCGTGACGGCACGCAGAAGAACGTGCTGCATCTGATGCAAACCCGCGCGGACTTGTACAAGTACCTCGACTACTACTCGTACGAGGCCAAGCTGAATGAACTATTCGCCGCCGGAAAGGAAAAGTGATGGAAACCCAGACCGCCGCATTCAAGCCCAAGAAATCGGTGGCCTTGTCGGGAGTGACGGCGGGCAACACCGCGCTGTCCACCGTCGGCAGAACCGGCAATGATCTGCACTACCGCGGCTACGACATTCTCGACATCGCCACCGAATGCGAGTTCGAGGAGATCGCCCACCTGCTGGTCCACGAGAAACTGCCGAATCGCCCGGAGCTTCGCGCCTACAAGGCCAAACTCAAGGCGCTGCGGGTACTGCCGGCCGCGGTCTCGACCGTTCTCGAACAGCTGCCGGCCTCGAGTCACCCGATGGACGTGCTGCGCACCGGCGTCTCCGCTCTCGGCTGCTGCATTCCCGAGCCCGCAGATCACCGCGGCGCGGGTGCTCGCGATATCGCCGATCGGCTGCTCGCGTCCCTGGGATCGATGCTGTGCTACTGGCATCACTATTCGCGGGATGGCCGGCGCATCGACGTGCAGACGGACGACGACTCGATCGGCGCCCACTTTCTGCATCTCTTGCATGGCCGCGCGCCTTCCCCCTCCTGGGTGCGCGCCATGCACACCTCGCTCAATCTCTATGCCGAGCATGAATTCAACGCCTCGACCTTCACGGCCAGGGTGATCGCGGGGACGGGTTCCGATCTGTACTCCTGCATTACCGGCGCCATCGGCGCCCTGCGGGGCCCCAAGCACGGCGGCGCCAATGAAGTTGCGTTCGAGATTCAGAGCCGCTACGCCACGCCGGACGCCGCCGACGCGGACATCCGTCGCCGGGTTGCCGGCAAGGAAGTCATCATCGGATTCGGCCACCCGGTTTACACCATATCGGATCCCCGCAATCAGATCATCAAGCAAGTTTCACTCGAGCTCGCGCGCGAGGCGAACGACATGCTGGGGTTCGCGGTCGCCGAGCGGATCGAATCGGTGATGCACGACATCAAGAGCATGTTCCCGAATCTCGACTGGTTCTCCGCCGTGTCGTACCACCTGATGGGCGTCCCGACGGCCATGTTCACCCCCCTGTTCGTCATCAGCCGCACTTCGGGTTGGGCGGCGCACATCATCGAGCAGCGCGAGGACGGCAAGATCATTCGGCCCAGCGCCAACTACATCGGTCCGGAGAATCTTCCCTTCGTGCCGCTCGCACAACGTCCATAACTCATGTCCCACGACATCAAGTCCGCCGAGCGCCCCGCGCCCGATTCCATACTGACCGCGATCGCGGACTACGCGTTGAGCGTCGAAATCAGGAGCGCACTCGCCTACGAGACCGCCGGCTACTGCCTCATGGATACGCTGGCCTGCGGCTTTCAGGCGCTGAAATATCCGGCCTGCACGAAATTGCTGGGACCGGTGGTCCCGGGCGCCACCCTCACCAACGGCGCGCGGGTTCCCGGCACCGCTTACGAGCTCGACCCCATCAACGCAGCTTTCAACATCGGCGCCATGATTCGTTGGCTCGATTTCAACGACACCTGGCTGGCGGCGGAATGGGGTCACCCATCGGACAATCTCGGCGCCATTCTCGCCGTCGCCGACTATCTCTCGCGATCGGGTGCGGCCGTTTCCGTGCGCGACGTGCTCACCGGCATGATCAAGGCGCATGAGATCCAGGGTGTGCTCGCCCTGGAGAACAGCTTCAACCGCGTCGGGCTCGATCACGTACTTCTGGTGCGCGTCGCCTCGACCGCGGTGGCCACCGCAATGCTCGGGGGCTCGCGCGAGCAGGTCATCAATGCCGTGTCGAACGCCTGGGTCGACGGCGGCGCACTGCGCACCTACCGCCACGCGCCGAACACCGGTTCGCGCAAGAGCTGGGCGGCCGGGGATGCGACCAGCCGTGCCGTGCGCCTCGCGTTGTTCGCCCTCAGGGGGGAGATGGGATATCCATCGGCGCTCACCGCCAAGACCTGGGGCTTTCAGGATGTGTTGTTCAAGGGGAAACCGCTGTCCCTGCCGCAACCCTTGGGCAGCTACGTGATGGAGAACGTGCTGTTCAAGATATCGTATCCGGCGGAGTTTCACGCGCAGACCGCGGTCGAGGCGGCAATGACCCTGCACCCGGAGATTGCAACCCGGTTGGGCGAGATCGAGCGCATCGCGATCGAGACGCAGGAACCCGGCGTTCGCATCATCGACAAGACCGGGCCGCTCGCGAATCCCGCGGATCGCGACCACTGCATTCAGTACATGGTTGCGATCCCGCTGTTGTTCGGCAGGCTCAAGGCCGAGGATTACGAAGACCGGATCGCCGATGACCCGCGAGTCGATGCGCTGCGCGCGAAGATGCAGGTCAAGGAGAATGCGACGTTCACGCAGGAGTACTACGACCCGAGCAAGCGCTACATCGGCAACGCGGTGCAAGTGTTCTTCAAAGACGGGTCGGCCAGCCGGCGCGTACAGGTGGACTTCCCCATCGGCCACCGCAAGCGGCGCGAGGAGGGCATGCCAGTGCTCGTCGAGAAATTCGAGGCCAGCGTCGCGGCGCATTTCAGCCCGAAACAGACCGAATCGATCCTCGCGATGTTTGCGGACCGAAACGCGCTGGCGGCGATGCCCGTGAGCGAGTTCGTCGCCCGCCTCGTGACCGCTTCCTAGCAAATATAACTCGCGCGGCGCCGTATTATGACGCATCGAGCTTGCCGACCACCCCGGCAAGTCGCGATAGTGGGTTGATGCACCACACCCAGAGAACCGGCCCCGAATTGAACCGCGAGCGGCGCGACCGCGAGCGGCGCCGGCGAGTATGGTGGTCCGTCTGCTACGGCAGCTTCAACCCCCGCCGACGCGCGCCGCCGCGGCGCGACGGCGACAGCGGCGTTCATTTCCTCGATTGGCACTCCGCGCATTTGCTCGCCGTCTCGATCGGCATTCTGCTCTTGTGCGTCGTAGATGCATTCTTGACGCTGACCTTGCTGCAAAGGGGCGCGGTCGAGGTGAACCCCTTCATGGCGGAGTTCGTCTACGGCAACGTGGCCATGTTCGCGGCGCTGAAAATGGCGATGACCAGCGCCGGCATCATCCTGATGGTGTACTTGGCGCGCTACCGATTCATGCGGCTGCTGCAGGTCGAGTGGGTGCTGTACGGGGTGCTGGTCGCGTACGCTACCCTCATTCTCTACGAAATTTCGCTCATCAAGGGCGGCACGGGCGAGTTCATCTTGTAATTCTGCCGGACGCCTTCACATTCCATATTGTGGCGCCTTCGGCTAAACTAGCACCCGGTTCCTAAACCCGCTCCCACCTCTCATCGCGTTGATGTAGTTGAGGTTTTTCTCCGTCGCCAGCCTATGAGTCAATCCCTCGCCGACCAATTTGCCACCACGGCGCTCTCCGGCGGCAATGCCGATTTCATCGAGGATCTCTACGAGCAGTTCCTGAAGGACCCGAGTGCCGTCGACCCGACTTGGGCCGCTTACTTCGGTCAATTGAAGGGAGGGGCCGAGGTTGCCCATGGCCCGATCCGCGAACGCTTGTCGGCCAGACTGAAGTTGCCGCCCGCGCGCGGCGGGACCCCCGGCGGGGAGTCGGACGGGGCCAGCGCCAAGCAGGGTGCCGTGTCCCGCCTCATTCAGATCTATGCGAATCGCGGTCATCTGATCGCCAACTTGGATCCGCTGGGCCTGGAGGTCCGCGCCAAGCCCTATGTGCTCGATCCGGAATACCTCGGCCTGTCGGATGCCGACCTCGACACCGAATTCTTCACCGGCAGCCGCAACCGCGCGATTCCGGAGCGCGCCAAGCTCAAGGATATCCTCCGGGACCTGAAATTCATCTACACCGATACGATCGGCGCGGAATTCGCGCACGTGTCGAACTCGGATGAGCGCCTGTGGCTGCAGGATAACTTCCAAGTGGAGCGCATGCAGCGCCGCTTCAGTTCCGACGAAAAGCGCAACATTCTCTGGCAATTGACCGCCGCGGAAGGGTTGGAGCGCTATCTGCACACCAAGTACGTGGGGCAGAAGCGATTCTCCCTCGAAGGCGGCGACAGCCTGATCCCCTTGCTCGACGATCTGGTGCAGCAGGGCGGAAGACTGGGCGTGGAGGAGGTCATCATCGGCATGGCGCATCGGGGCCGCCTCAACGTGCTGGTGAATCTGCTCGGCAAGTCGCCGAAGGACTTGTTCGGCGAATTCGAAGGCCAGTACGATCTGGCCAAGCTGCGCGGCTCGGGCGACGTCAAGTACCACAAGGGATTCTCCTCCGACTTGAAAACGGCATCGGGCAACGTGCACGTCGCGCTGGCGTTCAATCCCTCGCACTTGGAGGTCGTGAACGCGGTGGTCGAGGGCTCGGTGCGCGCGCGGCAGGAGCGGCGCCACGATGCGCCGGGCGACAAGGTCTTGCCGGTGCAGATTCACGGCGATGCCGCATTCGCAGGACAAGGCGTCATCATGGAGACGCTGCAGCTCTCGCAAGCGCGCGGCTTCTACACCGGCGGCTCGGTGCACGTCATCATCAACAACCAGGTGGGATTCACCACCAGCGATCCGCATGACGCGCGCTCCACGCTCTACTGCTCCGACGTCGCGAAGATGGTCGAGGCGCCGATTTTCCACGTCAATGCCGACGATCCCGAGGCGGTGTGCTTCGTCGCGCGGTTCGCGCTCGAGTACCGGATGAAGTTCCACAAGGACGTGGTGATCGATTTGGTGTGCTACCGGCGCCACGGTCACAACGAGGCTGACGAACCCGCGGCCACGCAGCCGCTCATGTACCAGGTCATTCGCAAGAAGCCGACCGCGCGCCAGATCTATGCGGACAAGCTCGTCGCCGAGGGAATGCTGCCGGCCGGGGAGCCCGCCGCGATGATGGAGCAGTACCGCAACGGCCTGGATGAGGGCAAGCCGCAGGCGCGCGCCGCGCTCGGCCTCATCGGCAACAAGTACACGGTGGATTGGAGCGAGTACCTGGGTGCGGATTGGTCGGAGCCGGTGAAGACCGCGGTCGACATGGGCCGGTTACGCACGCTCGGCAAGGCGATCACCTCGTATCCCTCGGATTGGGTGCTGCACCCGCGCGTTCTCGCCATCATGCAGGCCCGCGAGAGAATGATGAGCGGCGAGCTCGCGCTCGACTGGGGCGCGGCCGAGACTCTGGCGTACGCCAGCCTGGTCCAGGATGGATATTCGGTGCGCCTGACCGGCCAGGACAGCGGCCGCGGCACTTTCTTTCATCGTCATGCGGCGCTGCACGACCAGGCCACGGACCGCCGCTACGTGCCGCTGCAGCATGTGGCGAGCAACCAGCCGGCGTTCACGGTGACCGATTCGGTGCTCTCCGAAGAGGCGGTGATGGGCTTCGAGTACGGCTACTCGACCACCGAGCCGCATTGCCTGACGATTTGGGAGGGACAGTTCGGCGATTTCTGCAACGGCGCCCAGGTCATCATCGATCAGTTCATCAGCTCCGGCGAGGCCAAATGGGGCCGCCTGTCCGGCATCACCCTGTTGCTGCCGCACGGCTACGAAGGCCAGGGGCCCGAGCATTCGTCGGCCCGCTTGGAGCGTTTCCTGCAGCTGTGCGCCGAGTACAACATGCAGGTGTGCGTGCCGTCGACTCCGGCCCAGATGTTCCACATGCTGCGCCGGCAAATGGTGCGCCCGCTGCGCAAGCCGCTCATCGTGATGACGCCGAAGAGCCTGCTGCGGCACCCCTTGGCGGTGTCGCGGCTCGAAGAGCTGGCCACGGGCGGGTTCTACCCCGTGATCGACGAGATCGATGATCTGAAGGCCTCGGGCGTGACGCGCGTGGTCTTGTGCAGCGGCAAGGTTTATTTCGATCTGCTCAAGGCGCGGCGCGAAGTCAAGGCGGACTCGGTCGCGATCGTGCGCCTCGAGCAGCTCTATCCCTTCCCGTCGGAAGAGTACGAGGCGATCCTGCGCAAGTATTCGAATGCCCGGGAGATCGTCTGGTGTCAGGAAGAGCCGCAGAACCAGGGCGGCTGGTATCAGATCCGCCATCGGTTGCAGTCGAAGCTGGGTCCCCAGCACGAACTTCTCTACGCAGGACGCGCCGGTGCGGCGGCCCCGGCCACCGGCATCGCGGCCCTGCACGAGCAGCAGCAGAAAAACCTGGTCGCCGCGGCGCTGCAGGGCGTTCCGCCGGAAGAGACCTCTCGACAAACCATGCGCCTACCGGCGGCTCAAACTAGGACAGGTTCTTAATGACTATCGAAGTTCGCGTGCCGCAGCTACCGGAGTCGGTCGCTGACGCTACTCTCGTCTCATGGCACAAGAAACCCGGCGATGCCGTGGCGCGCGATGAAAATCTCGTGGACTTGGAAACCGACAAGGTCGTCCTGGAAGTTCCCGCCCCGGCGAACGGCGTGCTCCGTGAAATCAAGCTCCAGGACGGCACCACGGTCACCAGCGGCCAGGTCTTGGCCATCATCGAGGAGGGCGCCGCGGCTGCAGCGTCTCCCGCTACCGCTGCCGCCGCAGTGACGGCCGCTGCCGCAGCCGGCTCGGGACCCGGCGCGGCTAAATCCGGCGGTGCCACCGCCACGGCTGCCGCGAAACTAAGCCCCGCCGCGAAACGCGTGGTGGAGGAGAATCAGGTCGACCCCAAGGCCGTGACGGGATCCGGTAAAGACGGGCGTGTGTCGAAGTCGGACGTGGTCAACTATCTGTCGTCGAAGGATGCCGCTGCGCCGCCCGCGCCCGCTCCGGCGCCTGCATCCGCGCCCAGTTCCAAGGCACCGGCGGCGCCGGCCCCCAGCGCGCGCGGTGCGCGCACCGAGCAGCGCGTGCCGATGACGCGGCTGCGGGCGAAGATCGCCGAGCGCATGGTCCAGGCGCAAGCCAGCCAGGCGCTGCTGACCTCGTTCAACGAAGTGGATCTGAAGGCCGTCAACGAATTGCGCGCCCGCTACAAGGACGCGTTCGAGAAGCAGCACGGCGTGAAACTCGGCTTCATGTCGTTCTTCGCCAAGGCCTGCGTCGAGGCGCTCAGGAAATTTCCGACGGTCAACGCCTCGGTCGAAGGCAACGACATCGTTTATCACGAATACTTCGACATCGGCGTCGCCGTGTCCACGGATCGCGGACTGATCGTCCCGGTGCTGCGCGACGCCGACTTGCAGAGCTTCGCGGACATCGAGAAATCCATCGCCAATTTCGCCGCGCGCGCCCGTGCGGGGACCATCACGATGGAGGAACTCACAGGCGGCACCTTCACCATTACCAACGGCGGAGTGTTCGGGTCGCTACTCTCGACGCCCATCGTCAATGCTCCGCAGAGCGCGATTCTCGGCATGCATAAGATTCAGGATCGTGCCGTGGTCATCGACGGTCAGGTGGCCGTGCGCCCCATGATGTACGTCGCACTGACCTACGATCATCGCATCATCGACGGACGCGAGGCGGTGCAGTTCCTGGTGACCGTCAAGCAATGTCTCGAGGATCCGGCGCGCATGGTGCTCGGGGTATGAGCGAGGTCTACGACGTCATCGTCATCGGCTCGGGGCCGGCGGGCTACCCTGCGGCGATTCGTGCCGCGCAGAACAAGCTGAAGGTCGCGTGCATCGACGAATGGAAGAACACGGACGGCAGTTTTGCCTTCGGCGGCACCTGTCTGAACGCCGGCTGCATTCCTTCCAAGGCGCTGCTCGAGTCGTCGGAACTCTACCAGCGCGCCAAGGATGAATTCGCGACGCATGGCATCAAGATCGGCACTCTCGAGCTCGATCTTGCCGCCATGCAGAAGCGGCGCGCGTCCGTGGTCAAGGTCATGTCGGGCGGCGTCGCCGCGCTGTTCAAGGCGAACGGGGTCACCGGCATTCAAGGACACGGACGACTGCTGCCCGGAAACCGGGTGCTGGTGACCGCGGCGGACGGCACCGAAAAGACCCTCGAGGCCAAGCACGTGGTACTGGCCTCGGGCTCGGTGCCCGTCCGGCTCAAGAACGTGCCGCACGACGGCAAGTACATCGTCGATTCCTGGAATGCGCTGGAGTTCGACGCCATCCCCGCGCGCCTCGGTGTGATCGGTGCCGGCGTGATCGGCCTGGAACTCGGCAGCGTATGGCGGCGCCTGGGCAGCGAGGTCACGGTGCTCGAGGCGCTGCCCCAATTCCTGCCCATCGCAGACGGGGCGATCGCAAAGGAAGCGCAGCGCCACTTCAAGAAGCAGGGACTCGACATCAAGCTGGGAGCGAAGGTGTCCGCCGCGACAGTCGCGGGCGGCGCGGTGGATGTGGTCTACACCGATTCGCAAGGCGAGCATACGCTCAAGGTGGACAAGCTGGTGGTGGCCGTAGGGCGCCGGCCCTTCACGGAGGGGTTGCTGGCGGAGGGCACCGGGGTGCGGCTTGATGAGCGCGGCTTCATTCAAGTCGACGAACATTGCCGCACCGGAGTGCCGAATGTGTGGGCGATCGGCGACGTGGTGCGCGGGCCCATGCTCGCGCACAAGGGCAAGGAGGAGGGCGTCATGGTCGCCGACTTGATCGCCGGCCAATTCGGCGAGGTGAACTACGAGGTCATTCCATCGGTCATCTACACCGCTCCGGAAATCGCCTGGGTCGGACAGACCGAAGAACAGGTCAAGGCGAGCGGCCGGCCCTACAAGGTGGGGACCTTCCCCTTCTCGGCGAGCGGGCGCGCGCGGGCCATGGAAGCCGCACAGGGACTGGCGAAAGTCGTCTCCGCCAAGGATGACGATGAGGTTCTCGGCGTTCACGTGATCGGCCCCATGGCGGGCGAGTTGATCGCCGAGGCGGTGCTCGCCATGGAATATTCGGCCAGCACCGAGGACATTCAGCGCACCATCCATGCGCATCCAACCCTGTCGGAGGCGATCCACGAGGCCGCCCTCGCAGTGGACAAGAAGGCCATCGACGGGATCAACCGCTAGCCCTCATGTTCTTGCTGCGTCATGGCCAAAGCTATTTCAACCAGCTTTTCAACGCGACGCGCGTCGATCCGGGAATCGAAGATCCGGAGTTGACGCCGCTTGGGCTGGAGCAGGCCGCCGCCGCCGCGGCGCGGCTGGCGGATACGCCGCTCACCCGTATCATAATCTCGCCTTTCACCCGCGCATTGCAGACCGCACAGCCTATCGTGAGGATGCACAAGGCATCGGTGAGAATCATGCCGGAGGTTCGGGAGCAGGCCGCGTATACCTGCGACATCGGCAGTGCGCCCGAGGTGCTCGCGAGCCGCTTTCCGCATCACGATTTCGCGCACCTGCCGGCCCGCTGGTGGCACGACGGCATCGAATCGTCACAGCAGACCAAGGAGCGCGCGCTGGCGTTCCAAGCCCTCATGGCCGCCCGCGGCGACAGCGCGACGACGCTCTTGGTCGGTCACTGGGCGTTCATCCTCGCATTGACCGGCGCGTCGCTCGCCAACGGCGAAATCCTGGAATACGACCCTACTTCTTGCGCCGCGCGCTGATCACATTGGCCAGTTGCGCGATGCGCCCGAGCACTTGCGAGAGCTGCGGCAATCCCGTGATCGAGATCTTGATGTGCATATGGGCGACGTTGTCGCGTTTGTCGGTGACGGTGTTCATGCCTAAGATGCTGATCTTGTCGTCCGCCAGTGCGGCACTGACATCGCGCACCAGTCCGCGCCGGTCGAAGGCCTGCACCTCGATCTCCACGGGGAATTCCTTGGACGCGAGCTTGCCCCAGGTCACCGCCAGCACGCGCGCCGGGGATTTGTGGCTGAGGCGGGCCAGATTCGCGCACGACTGGGCGTGAATGCTGACACCCCTGCCCACCGTGATATAGCCCGTAATGGCCTCGGGGGGCACGGGCTTGCAGCAGCGCGCGTAGGTGGACAGCAAATCGCCCACACCCTGGACTTCGGCCTCGGGCTCGCGGACTTGCGCCGGGCGCGCCCGCGGCGCCGACTCGGTCAGGGAATCGCGCGCGTGAAGAATGCGCTGAATGGCTCCCGCCACTTGCGCCGGGCTCACATCACCCAACCCCAAGGCCTCGTGCAGACTCTCGGTGCTGGGCAACTTCAGTTCGTTCAGCAGTTCGGGGATGGGCGGGCTCGCCACGCCCAGGCGCTGGATTTCCCGATCGAACAGTGCCCGTCCCTCCGCCTTGTTCTGGGTCTCGTTCTGCTTGCGAAACCAGGCACGCACCTTGTTGCGGTTGCGGGGGCTCGCGAGAAAGCCCGATTGAGGCGACAGCCAGTCGCGCGACGGATGCGCCGCCTTGCCGGCGATGATTTCCACCGTTTCACTGTTCTTGAGCTGGTAGTCGAGCCCCACCATGCGCCCGTTGACCTTGGCGCCGCGGGTGCGATGGCCCAGATCGGTATGCACCTGATAGGCGAAATCCAACGGCGTGCCGCCCACGGGCACATCCACGATCTCGCCCTTGGGCGAGAGGACGTAGATCCGGTCCTGGAAAAGATCGACGCGCATGCGGTCGAGAAAGTCCCGCGGCGTGTCGCCGCCGTCGGCGGGCGCCAACAGGGAGCGCAGCTCGTTGATCTTGCGCTCGTAGGCAAGGTCGACGCGGCCTCCCTCCTTGTAGCGCCAGTGCGCCGCCACGCCGCGCTCCGAGTTGGCATGCATTTCGTGCGTGCGGATCTGGATTTCCACGGCTTGCGCGCCGGGTCCGATGACCGCCGTATGAATCGAACGGTATAGATTGTCCTTCGGGGTCGCGATGTAGTCGTCGAATTCCCCGGCGATGAACTGCCACAGCGAGTGCACGACGCCGAGTGCCGCATAGCAATCGGCGACGCTGTTCACCAGCACGCGCGCGGCGCGAACGTCCATGAGCTGCTCGAAGGCCAAATGCTTGGCCTGCATTTTGCGCCAGATGCTGTAGATGTGCTTCGGTCGCCCTTCGATGACCGCCTCGACGCCGGCGTTGCGCAGTTCGCCGTGCAGCGTCGTCTTCAATTGGTCCATGTAGCGCTCACGCTCGGAGCGCCGCATGTTGAGGGCGGCGGCGATGTGCTTGTAGTCGGCGGGTTGCAGGTAGCGGAAGGACAGGTCTTCCAGCTCCCACTTCAACTGCCACACGCCCAGCCGGTTGGCGAGCGGCGCGTAGACCTCGCGGGTTTCGGTCGCGAGCTTGCGTTGCAGGTGCGGATCGAGTGATTTCGCGGCGCGCATTTTCTGCAGTTGCCCGGCAAGCCGCACCACCACCAGGCGTACATCGCCGATCACCGCCAGCAGCATCTTGCGCAGCGCTTCCGCCTGACTCGACTCCAGACCCTGCTCGGGCCTCCAGTCGGCGCTCAGGCCGAATTCCCCCAATTGGTTCAAGGCGCGCGCCAGGTGCACCGCATCGGCACCGAAGCGTTTTTCCGCGGCCGTGGGGTCCAGGACTTTGGCATCGAGCAGCGGCTGCAGCATGGCTGCGATCACCACGTCGTCGTCGGCATCGAGAGTGCGCACGATATCCGCGACGTCCAGGCCCGCGCGCACCTTCGGCAAGTCCGCGTCCGCCAGGTCGAGTGCGCGCGCCGCTGCAAGGGCCGCATCCACCCGCTCGTTCGCCGTGACTCGGGCTAAAGCCGTTGTTTCCATTTGAATTGCGCTGATAGAGCCTGTGGGTTTAAGCGCGTATTGCCGGTATCATACGCGCCAATGGCGGATCCGATGAACACGGCTGGGGCTGAAACGCTTGCGCGGCGCTGAAACGGCGAGCGTGCGCGTGCTGGGCATCGATCCCGGATCCCAGCGCACGGGATTCGGGGTCCTGGATGCGGTGGGCCCGCGATTGACCTACGTGGCCAGCGGGGTGATTCGCACCGACAAGGGCGAATTCGCCGAGCGATTGTGCGAGATATTTCGCTGCGTGCGCACCATCGTCGCGCAGTATCAGCCGCAGGAGATAGCCATCGAGCGTGTTTTCGTCAATCGCAATCCGGACAGTGCGTTGAAATTAGGCCAGGCGCGCGGCGCGGCGATCTGCGGCATCGCAGACGCCGATGCCGCGGTATTCGAGTACGCGACGCGGCAGATCAAGCAGGCTGTGGTCGGCTCGGGGAGCGCGGAGAAGGCGCAGGTTCAGCTCATGATGAAAAGCCTGCTGAAGCTCGAAGGACGGGTGTCGGCGGATGCCGCAGACGCCCTAGCCGCGGCCGTCTGCCATGCGCTGCGGGGCCGCGTCCGAAGCTCGGTGCTGCGGGCGGCGGGGCGCGCGTGATCGGATTCCTCAAGGGTCGGCTGGCCGTCAAGCAGCCGCCGATGCTCATGGTGGACGTGAACGGCGTCGGGTATGAAATGGAAGCGCCGATGTCGACTTTTTACGGCCTGCCGGCGGCCGGCGAACCGGTGGCGCTGTTCACCCACTTGGTGGTCCGTGAAGACGCGCACATTTTGTATGCCTTCGGCACCGACGGCGAGCGGCGGCTGTTTCGCGGGCTGCTCAAGGTCTCCGGAGTCGGACCCAAGATTGCGCTGGGCATTCTCTCAGGAGCGAGCGTCGAGGATTTCCTGCGCACCGTCGAAGCCGAGGATGTCGTCATGCTCACGCGTATTCCGGGCATCGGCCGCAAGACGGCCGAGCGGGTAATCATCGAGATGCGCGACAGCGTAAAGAAACTATCCATGCCCATGCTCGGAGGCAGCCCGGCGGGAACGGACGCGCCCGCGAGTGCACAAAGCGAGGCCTTCAGCGCATTGATCGCCCTGGGCTACAAGCCCCCGGAAGTAGTCCGGCTGCTGAAGTCGGTGGACGGTGAGGATCTCGCCACCACCGAAATCATACGCCGCGCGCTCAAGGCGGCCGTCAAGGCATGACACTGAGCTCCCACCATGGGCATTGAACAGGATCGAATCGTCGCGGGGCCGGCCAAGCGGGAGGACGAGGCCGCCGACCGCGCGGTGCGGCCGAAGAGTCTTGCCGAGTACGTGGGACAGTCGACGGTGAAGACGCAGATGGACATCTTCATTCAAGCGGCGCGCAATCGGGGCGAGGCGCTCGATCACGTGCTGATCTTCGGACCGCCGGGGCTCGGCAAAACGACTCTGGCGAACATCATCGCCAATGAGCTGAAAGTGAATCTGCGGCAAACCTCCGGTCCCGTGCTGGAGCGTCCCGGCGATTTGGCGGCGTTGCTGACCAATCTCGAACCGCGCGACGTGCTCTTCGTCGACGAAATTCATCGATTGAGTCCCGTGGTCGAAGAGGTCCTGTATCCCGCCATGGAGGATTCGCAGCTCGATCTCATGATAGGCGAGGGTCCGGGAGCGAGGTCGATCAAACTCGATCTGCCGCCGTTCACGCTGGTGGGCGCGACCACCCGGGCGGGCCTTCTGACCTCGCCCTTGCGGGACCGCTTCGGCATCGTGCAGAGGCTGGAGTTCTATTCCACCGAGGATTTGAAGAAAATCGTCACCCGCAGCGCGTCCATTTTGAAATTGCAGCTGCAGGCCGAAGGCGCCCACCGCATCGCAGAACGCTCGCGCGGCACGCCGCGCATCGCCAACCGCCTGCTGCGCCGGGTGCGCGACTTCGCCGAGGTCAAGGCGGCCGGTCTCATCAGTGCGGAAGTGGCGATCGCGGCGCTCGACATGTTGGAAGTGGATCCTCAGGGATTCGACACGCTCGATAGAAAGCTGTTGTTGACGGTGATCGAGAAATTCGAGGGTGGGCCGGTCGGCGTCGACAGCCTGGCCGCCGCCATGAGCGAGGAGCGCGGCACGATCGAGGACGTCATCGAGCCTTTTCTCATTCAGCAGGGTTTCCTGATGCGTACCGCCCGCGGCCGCGTCGCGACGCGCAGCGCTTACGCGCATTTCGGGCTCGCCGCGCCGCCGATCGACCGGGATTTGAATTTGCCCCTGTTCCGGGACGCGCAGTAATGCCGCCGGCGCACAGCGCGCCCCGGGCCGCGCACCGCTTCGACATTCGCACCAGAATCTACTGGGAGGATACGGATGCAGGCGGGGTGGTGTACTACGCCAATTATCTGAAGTTCATGGAGCGCTGCCGCTCGGACTGGCTGCGGGCGCTGCACATCGATCAAAATCGGTTGCGTGCCGAGCGGCAGCTGCAGTTTGCGGTGGTGAGCGTGACGGTGAATTTCATGCTCCCCGCCGTGCTCAATGATGAAGTTCTCGTCACCGCGGAACTCGAGCGCTTGAGCGGTGCCACAATCGTGTTCAAGCAAACAATCCTGCGCGGCGACGCGCAGCTCATCGATGCCGGCGTGCGCGTCGCCTGCCTCGATTCGGGCACGCTGAAACCTCGTCCGATTCCGAAGGACTTATTCGTGGAGTGGCGCAATGGGCAATGACTTATCGATCTGGACCCTGGTGCTCGATGCGAGCGTCATCGTTCAGGCGGTGATGGTGTTGCTGATGATCGCTTCCGTGGCATCGTGGGCCATCATCTTCAGGAAAAGCCGCGTCATCTCGCATTCGCGCCGCCAGGCCGACCAATTCGAGACCGCATTTTGGTCCGGCGGGGATTTGACTGCGCTTTATCGCAGCATCGAGACCAAGGGGCGCGCGGGCACCGGCGAGCAGAGCATTTTCGAGTCCGGCTTCGGCGAATTCAGCCGGCTGCGTCAGCTCGGCGCGCCCACCGACCAACTGCTCGAAGGCGCGCGCCGCGCGATGCGGGTCGCGCAGATGCGCGAAATGGACCGGCTCGAACGGAATCTCGCCACGCTGGCGACGGTCGGGTCCACCAGTCCCTATGTCGGCCTGTTCGGCACGGTGTGGGGCATCATGAGCGCCTTCCACAATCTCGGTAACGTGCAGCAGGCCACCCTGGCTGCGGTGGCGCCCGGCATTGCCGAGGCGCTGATCGCCACCGCCATCGGGCTGTTCGCCGCGATCCCCGCGGTCATCGCCTACAACCGCTTTGCCGATCAGGTCACCCGCTTGGAGCTGCGGTTCGACACTTTCGTGGAAGAGTTCTCCACCATCCTGCAGCGCCACGGCCCGGCCCGAGCGGGTCAGGCGTAACGCCCATGCCCGCGCCGCTTCGCCGCCGCAAGCTCATGGGGGAAATCAACGTGGTGCCGTACATCGACGTCATGTTGGTGTTGCTGGTGATCTTCATGATCACCGCGCCGTTGCTCAAGGAAGGGGTCAAAGTGGATTTGCCGGACGCCGGCGCCAAGCCCGTCGATCCGGAGTTTCTGGCCAAGCACGAACCGTTGATCCTGACCATCGATGCGCGAGGGCGTCTCTACATCAACTTCGGACCGAATCCCGACAAGCCCGCCTCGGAGGCCACGGTGAGCACGCGCACGGCCGCGCTGCTGCGCCGCGACCCGCAAACCCCGATCCTGGTCAAGGCCGACACCACGGTCCCTTACGGTACGGTGGTGCGCGCCATGGTGCTGCTGCAACATGCGGGCGCGGCGAAGGTCGGATTTCTGACGGATCCCGTGCGCCCCCCGCCGCGGGGGCAACCCAGCGGGGCCGGCGGCGGTGCGGGTTGAATGCGGGAATATTTGCGTGAACATGGGTGGGCGGTGGTCTTGTCCGTCTTGCTTCACGGGCTGCTGGTGGGGAGTCTGGTGTTCGCGGCGCTGATTTCCGCCCATCGAACCCCGCCGAGCGTGCAACCGCTGCCGATCGATGCCGTGGTGGTCAGTTCACAGGTGCTGCATGCCTCGCAGGCGGCACGGGAGCGGGCCGAGCAAGAGGCGGCGGCCAAGGCGGCGCAGGACGCCAAAGCCGCGCAAGATGCCAAGGCCGCCGAAGACGCCAAGGCGGCGGAAGAGGCGAAAGCCGTGCAAGATGCCAAGGCGGCAGCCGAGGCCAAGCAGGCCGCGGACACCAAGGCTGAGGAGGCTGCGGCGGACGCCGCCAAGGCCGCGGCAGCCGAGCAGCAGAAGGCGAAGCAGGCGAGACAGGCGGCAGAGGCCGACCTTGCGGAGCAGGCGAAACGAGAGGCCGACGCTAACGCCGCAGCGGCTAAAGCCGCGGAGGTGAAGAAGGCCGCGGAGGCCAAGCAAGCGGCCGAGGAGAAGCGCATTGCGGATGCCAAGCATGCGGCCGATGAGCGGGCACGGGCCGACCGAGAGGCTGAATTGCGCAGGCAATTGGCCGACGAGGAGCACCGCAGCGCCGTGGAGTCCGGTCCCATGCGCGACAGCTATATCGCCAAGCTGCGCAATAAAATCCAGAATGCCTGGATCAAGCCCCCGTCGGCGAGCGTGGGTCTTGATTGCCTGGTCGCGGTGACCCAGATACCGGGCGGCGAGGTGACGAGCGCGCGCGTCACCCAGTGCAACGGCGATGCAGCCGCCCGCCAATCGATCGAGAATGCGGTGTATCGTGCATCGCCCCTGCCGGAACCTCCCGACCCGGCGCTGTTTGAGAGAAACTTTGTTTTCAGGTTCCACCCAGATGAATAAACGCATTTCATGTTTGCTGGCGATCGGCTGTTTCGTGCTCTGCTCGCGCTCCTGGGCGGAACTCGTAGTCGAAATAACCAAGGGACAGGCCGAGGCCATTCCGATCGCGATCGTCCCCTTCAGTTCGCCCGAGGCCGCCGCGGCGTCGTTCGACGTGGCGCAGCTCGTGGGCAACGATCTGGCGCGCAGCGGCCGCTTCAAGACCACGGATCGCAAGGACATGATCGAGCAGCCGCATACCGGCGCAGGCATCTCCTTCGACGATTGGCGCAGGCTCAACAACGACTACATCGTGGTCGGACAGGTTCAACCGACAGGTCCCGACCGCTACCAGATCACCTTCGAACTCTACAATGTGCTCACCCGGCAGCGGCTGCTGGGCTACCAATTCAGCGCCAGCAAACAGGGATTGCGGACCGCGAGCCACCAGGTCGCGGACATGGTGTTCGAGAAGATCTTAGGCATTCGGGGCGCCTTCGCCACTCGCATCGCCTATATTGCCGTGCTGGGTTCTTTGCCGCACCGAGACTACCGGCTCATCGTGTCGGACGCGGACGGTGAAAATCCCCACGTCGTGATGCAATCGAACGAGCCTCTCATGTCGCCGGCGTGGTCGCCGGACGGCCAGAGTCTGGCCTACGTTTCCTTCGAGAACCGCCTGCCGTCGGTGTACGTGCAGCAGTTGAGGACGGGAGAGCGGCATCGGGTGTCGGATCACGCGGGCGTGAATCAGGCGCCGGCGTGGTCGCCGGACGGCAGGAAATTGGCGCTCACGCTCTCCACCCGGGACGGCAATCTGGACGTCTACGTCATGGACCTGGCCACGCAGGCGCTGACCCGCATCACCGACGACCCCGGAATCGACACCGAACCCCAATGGTCCAAGGACGGGCAAAGCCTGTACTTCACATCGGACCGCGCGGGCGGGCCGCAGATCTACAAGGTCGGAATCCAAAGCGGCGACAAACCGCGCCGTTTGACGTTTGAAGGTAGCTACAACGCGCGCCCGAGAATCTCGCCCGACGAATCGCAGCTGGCCTTCGTCACCCAGGAAGATGGGGCCTACCGCATAGCGACCATGGATCTTCGCGGGCGGGGCGATGTCCAAGTGCTCACCAAGGGGCGTTTCGACGTCAGCCCGAGCTATGCGCCGAACGGCGCGGAGATCATTTACGCGAGCCGCGACCGCGGGCGCGGCGTGCTCGCCTTGGTCAGCGCCGACGGCCGAGTCCAGGAACGGTTGGTCTCGAGCGAGGGTGAATTGCAGGAGCCCGCGTGGGCACCATTTTGAGGCGCACACCGTCAAAGTACACAAATGCGCTGTTCGCCGGTAGGCTTGAGGTTTAACGACAATCGGATGGAGAGAACCATGACAAGAACGATCTCGGTGGCATTGCTATTGGCGGGAGCGCTGCTGCTCTCGGGTTGCAAGCACCCCCCTCTGAAGGACGCGCCGAACGCCGGCGCCCAAGTCCAGGGATCATCCGATGCGGCAGGCGCAAACGCGCAGGGGCTCAATGGCGCCGCCGGCGTCGAGGGAGGCGCCTTGGGCGGGGCTGCTGCGACCGGTGCGCTGGCGCGCACGGTTATTTATTTCGACTTCGACAAATCGGAGATCAGACCCGAGTTTGCCGATGTCGTTTCCGCCCACGCCCGCAATCTGACCAGTCATCCCAACCTGAAGATGAAGCTCGAAGGCAACACCGACGAGCGCGGCACCCGTGAGTACAATATCGGGCTCGGAGAGCGCCGCGCGCAAGCGGTACGCCGCGCCCTGATGCTGCAAGGGGTCGCGGAGTCCCAGCTCACCACGGTCAGTTTCGGCGCCGAGAGGCCGGCGGCGGAAGGGGATGACGAGTCGGCATGGGCCAAGAACCGGCGCGTGGAACTGGTCTACCTGCCGTGACCACGCGGATTACCCGTGGCTCTTTCGGCTTGAGCGCAGCCTGCGTCGCCGCGCTCGCGATGGTGGGCTGCGCCTCCACGCCGCCGGAACAGGACCCAGTGCAGATTAAGCTGAACGATCTCGATACTCGCCTGGCGCGTATCGAGAGGGTGTTGGCCAATCAAAGCCTGCTCGATCTCGCCAATCAGAACGAGGCGCTGCGCGCCGATTTGCGTTCCATGCACAACGACATCGATCAATTGACGAACAGTCTCGAAGCCGGCCGCAAGCAGCAACGAGACTTGTACGCCGACCTCGACCGGCGCATGAAGGCCCTGGAGTCGCGCGGTGCCGGCGGCGGCGGGGCTGCGGGCGGATCGGGTGCCGGCGCGGGCGCGACGTCAGGATCGGGCGATGCGGGAGCGGGGGGCTCCGGCGCCGATTCGGCGTCGGGCGCAGCGGACGACAAGACCGCGTACCAGACGGCCTTCGATCTGCTGAAGAACAGCCAGTACGATCGCGCCATTGCGGCGTTTCAGAAGTTCCTGGCCGCCTATCCGACCAGTCAACTGGCGGACAACGCCCAGTATTGGCTGGGCGAAGCCTACTACGTCAACAAATCCTTCCCGGAAGCACAGGCTGCCTTTCAGCGGGTGGTGGACAAGTATCCGCAATCGCGCAAGCGTCCGGACGCGCTGCTCAAAATCGGCTATTGCCAGTATGAGTTGAAGCAGTGGGATCCGGCTAAGGCGACCTTGACTCAAGTAACCTCGCAGTTCGCCGACACGCCCGCGGGGCATTTGGCGCAGCAGCGCCTGGACAAGATGGCCACCGAGCAACATTGATTGACGCCGCACAGAAATCCGAGCGATTGCGCATCAACGAGATCTTTCATTCGTTGCAGGGGGAGGCCGACGCAGTCGGGTACCCGACGGTGTTCGTGCGCCTCACAGGATGCCCGCTGCGCTGCCAATACTGCGACACCGCGTATGCGTTCCATGCAGGCGATTGGCTGGGTATCGATGACATCGTGGAGAAGGTGCGCGGCTACGGGGCGGACCACGTCTGCGTGACCGGCGGGGAGCCCCTGGCCCAGCCGAATTGCCTGAAGCTGCTCGAGCGCCTGTGCGACGCCGATTTCCAGGTGTCGCTCGAGACCAGCGGGGCGCTGGATATCGGGCCGGTCGACGGCCGGGTGTCGCGGGTGGTCGATGTCAAGACGCCGGGCTCGCGCGAGGCCCACCGCAATAGAATCGAGAACTTCGAGCTCCTGATGCCGCGGGACCAATTGAAGTTCGTGATCTGCTCGCGCGACGACTACGACTGGAGCAAGGCATTCCTAAGGGAGCACGGATTGCCCGGACGCTGCCGGATATTGTTCTCGCCGAGCTACACTGAGGTGACGCCGACCGCACTCGCGGATTGGATACTGGCGGACCGCCTCCCGGTGCGCTTCCAACTACAGCTTCACAAAGTCCTGTGGGGCGACACACCGGGAAAGTGACTGCTTCCGGCTCATCCGCGCAATCCAAGCGCGCCATCGTGCTGCTTTCCGGGGGGCTGGATTCGGCCACCGTTTTGGCCATGGCCGTCGCGCATGGATTCGAGTGCTATGCGCTGAGCGTGCACTATGGCCAGCGTCACAGCGCCGAACTCGATGCGGCCCGGCGAATCGCCGTGACCTTAAGCGCCCGGGAGCATCGCGTCATGGGTGTCGACTTGGCCGGCATCGGCGGCTCGGCGCTGACCGATACCGGCGTTGCCATTCCCGAAACGCCGGCCCCCGGAATACCGGTCACCTATGTTCCGGCGCGTAACACTCTGCTGCTGTCTCTCGCTCTGGGTTGGGCGGAAGTCGTGGGCGCCTCCGATATCTTCGTGGGAGTGAACGCCGTCGACTACTCAGGCTATCCGGACTGCCGCCCGGTGTTCATACAGGAATTCGAGCGATTGGCCCGAGTGGCGACCAAGGCCGGTGTCGAAGGGGTGCCGTTCAAGGTTCAGGCCCCCCTCATCGACATGTCCAAGGCCGACATCATCCGCGCGGGCACTTTGCTGGGAGTGGACTACGGCATGACCGTATCGTGTTATCAGGCGGGCACCGACGGCGCTGCCTGCGGCAAATGCGATTCCTGTCGGTTGCGCGCGGCAGGATTTGTCGCCGCGGGCATCGCCGATCCCACCCGGTATTGCTGACTCGCTTCGAGGCACCGTGTCAGCAGGCGGGCCGCGGCCGCTGCGTTGGCTCCGGCCAGCATATCGTCGTGGCGACCTTGCAGTCTATGCCGCCGCAACGCATGGGCGTGCCGACTCCAATGGATCGCAGACGACGGAAGGCCGAGGTCTCGGCGGCCGGGCTCGAAGATCGTCAATTCGCCGGCGTAGCGACAAGGCCGGTAGGCGGCCGATGCCGCGAGCGCGCTCACCGCAACGGCCCGCAGTTGCGTCCGCCCATGCGTGACCGCGACCATGCCTTGCGCCAGGCGCCGGTAGAGATAGGCCGTCCACGCCCACAAGCGCAGGAAACGATGTCCCGGCGGCAGCGTGGCAACCAAGCCGACGAAGGCGACGTCCTCTCCGCCATCACTCAACCGCCGCGCCATTTCGAACGCCACGAGACCACCGAAGGAGTAGCCACACAGGAAATACGGGCCTTTCGGTTGCCGCGTTTTCACAGCGGTAAGGTATTCGTCGGTCATGGCCTCGACGGTCTTATGGGGTGTGTCTCGGCCGTCCAGGCCGCGTGCCTGAACGCCGATCACCGGCCCCGACCAGGTCATTTTGCGGGCCAACGCGAACAACTCCATCACGCTGCCGCCGACACCGTGGATGACAAACAGCGGGGGCACGCCCTGTCCTGGCTTCAGGACGACCAGGGCCGAATAGCCCGCGGGTGCATTCTCCCTCAGCGTCGCGCAAAACCCAGCGAATGTCGGCGCTTGATTGATCAGATTCATGGGCACCTCTCGGCCCAGCGCCTTCTCGAGCGCAACTACCATGGTGATCGCACGGAGCGAGTCGCCGCCGAGATCGAAGAAATCGTCTCCGGCTGCGGCGAGCCGAAGTCCTAGGACATTGCGCCATATGTGCGCCACGGCGATTTCCACAGGATCCTTCTCGATGAAAGTGCTGTCCGGGGATGCAAGGCGAGAATCGGCCTCTTCCGTTTCTCTGGCCACATCCATGGCGCGCAAGGCATGGCCGTCAAGTTTCGAATTGAGCAGTCGAGGGATTGCAGGCACCGCGTAATAGCGCCAGGGCCGCATGTGCGCCGGGACGGTTCGGCGCATCATGAGCTTCAATTCGCCAAGGCAGTCCTGCGAAGCGGTGTCGTGCAGCTGGATATAGGCAACCAGTCCGGCGCCGCCCTTACCATCCGTTCTGGCGACTACAGCCACGTCGCGCACGGACACGTGCGGGCGAATCGCGGCTTCCACGCCGTCGAGTTCCACGCGCACACCGCGGATTTTTATCTGCCGGTCCTTGCGCCCGATCCGCTCATAGAAGCCGTCGGGCCGGCACCGCACCAGGTCCCCGGTCTCGAAGATTCGGACGTTCGGATGTTTCGGGTCGGTCCGAATGGCATCCAGCTCACAGCGTCCCCGCGACCAGGTTCCGAGAGCGACATAGGGGCTGCGAACGAGCAATTCGCCCACATCGCCTCGCCTCGTTGGTGCTCCGTTCTCGTCAACGACGGCCAAGGCGTTGCCCGGCAACGGGTAGCCGATCGGGATTCTTTCCTCGTCCCCCGGAGCCTTTTCACCGACGAACCATTGCATCATCGGCCCTTCGGTGGCGGCGTAAACCAATTGGATCAAGGTTCCGGGCGAGACCCAAGCGCGCAGCAGAGCAATATCGCTCCACAGCATCGTATCTCCGCCGACCCTCACCAAACGCAGGTCTTCCCCGGCGAAGGCTTGACAACCTTCCACCACGGATCTCAGCAGCGCGGGGAAGCCGAACAGGATCGATATTCGACGTTCGCGAACGATAGAAAGAATTTCGCGCGCGCCGGCCTCACGCGAATCGTGCAGGTAGAAGCAAGCTCCTGCAGCCAGGGCGGTGATCAGGTCGCGCACGCCCACGATGGTGCACAGCGAAGCCAGCGTCAGGAACCGATCGTGGCAGTTGACGTGTGCCGCATTGACAGAGTGGGCCACGCGCTGGAGCAGGTTTCGCTGTGAATTGACGATGCCCTTGGGTTCACCGGTACTTCCTGAGGTGAAGAGGACGCAGGCCGCCTCATCGCAGCCCAAGCGCGCCGGCCGCCAACTCGCTGCCGCCTGCGGGGCATTGCCGTTGAGATCGAGGGTGCGGAGCGCCTTCGAGCCGCAAGCGACGGCGCCAGGATCTGCGGCGGCGATCAGCAGCAAAGAGGGACAGGAGTCATCCAAGACTCGCGCAATCCATTCAGAGGGATAGCTGGAATCAAGGGCGACGAATGGCCGCCCTGCCGCAAGACAGGCGAGCATGGCAATGGGGAACCTGGTCGACGGCGGCGCCAGTATCCCGACCAAATCGCCGTCCGCCGTCGCCTCGGCAATCTGCTCCGCCCAACCTGCCACGGCTCGCCAGAGCTCGGCATAGGTAATTGAAGCGTCCGGGTCAGCCAACGCCATCCGTTCCGGATAACGGTGCACCATCGCTTCCAGCAGTTCGATGATCGGTCGAACTTTAGCCCCATCCGGAAATGCGTCGAACGGCCGGTCGGCGGGGCCGTTCCAATCCAAGGGAATGCAACTGCGATCGCTCCAGGAGAGCGCCGGTCCGGCCCAATCGCTCCGCGCGTCGCTCATTTTTTCGCCTCGGGGGTTGTACGCGGCCACTCCTGCGAGAACACATGAGGAAGGGATTTGTTGCGCGCCGCATGCGCGTGCGCATACGCCTGCGCCGACTCACACTGACGGTGAACTCGGGCCACAGTTCGGCTATGATGCGCGGCCCAGCGGGACGGTAGCTCAGTTGGTAGAGCAAGGCCCTTTTAAGGCTTTGGTCCTGGGTTCGAGTCCCAGCCGTCCCACCATTAAATCAA
>Ga0070761_10000081_pt1 | contig 62965 bp, 54 predicted proteins | sample HubBroMetageREF1_FD_66724 | JGI IMG/M metagenome (GOLD analysis project Ga0070761, IMG submission 66724) | Reference soil microbial communities from the Hubbard Brook experimental Forest, New Hampshire, USA - Hubbard Brook CCASE Soil... | ecosystem: Environmental > Terrestrial > Soil >... | reverse complement strand
CTCTTTCGCACCCAATGCGAAGGAGTGGGCCTCACCTTAATGTGTGGCGCGAAAATGTGTAGCGCGAATGTGTCGCGCGGTTTCTCCTGCCTGTCCGCGTGTTCGCGACCGGCAACCCGCAACCTCCTCTTGTATACTCAATCGTTTCGTTGTTGTCCCGGCTTCACCATGATCTACAAAACGCTCCTACTCGCCGTCGACTCCGGCATCGCGACGATTACCCTCAACCGGCCCGACAAGCGCAACGCCATCAGCTACGAACTGATTGACGATCTAGTCCGCGCTCTGGACGAAGTGAATACGTCTTCCGCTCGCATCCTCATCTTGACCGGGGCAGGGAAGGCTTTTTGCTCTGGCATGGACCTCGACAACCTGAAAGCCTTGATCGACCGCACGCCCGAGCAAAATCTTGCGGACTCGCGAACCATGGCCGCTCTGTTCCGTTCGCTCTATGAATTTCCTAAGCCGACCATTGCTGCCGTGAATGGCGCGGCCATCGCCGGCGGCAGCGGTCTCGCTCTGCTCTGCGATTTCACGCTTGCCGTGCCCGAGGCCAAGTTTGGCTATACGGAAGTGCGCATCGGATTCGTGCCCGCCATCGTCGCAACTTTTCTCCTCCGCCAGGTCGGAGAAAAAGCTGCCCGCGATCTCTTGCTTACGGGACGCATCTTCGACGCTGCGGAAGCGCTGAAATTGGGTCTGATCAACGAAATCGTTGCGCCGGAAAAGTTGCTCGACCGCGCTCGAGAGCTGGCTGCGCAGTTGGCGGAAAACAGCCCCCTCTCACTTTTCCATACCAAGCGCCTGCTGACCGATCATGCGCGCGCAGAACTCGATTCGCAGATTGAAGCGGCCATTCGCTCCAATGCCGGCATCCGCGAGAGCGTCGATTTCCGCGAGGGGATCGCGTCGTTTCTCGAAAAGCGCAAACCAAATTGGACGGGCCGATAACGCGGCTCTATACATCGATGTCTGTCAATGTCAATCAAAAGGCGACAGTGAATGAGACTCGCATTCGCGTGCGCTATGCCGAAACCGACCAGATGGGCGTCGTCTATCACGCCAATCATTTCATCTGGTTTGAAGTGGGACGTGTCGAACTCCTCCGCCAGTTCGGCTTCAGCTATAAAGATATGGAGCGCGAAGACGATTGCTTCATCGCCGTAGTCGATGCCTGCTGCCGCTACAAGGCTCCCGTGCACTATGATGACGAGGTGATCGTGCGCACGCGCCTGAAACATGTGCGGGAGAAAGTCATTCGCTTCGGATACGAACTGCGACGGGCGGACACCGGCGACTTGTTGGCCGAAGGCGAGACCACACACATCGTCGCCGATGCCAGGATGAAACCCCGCAGGCTGCCGGAGAAATATTTGACCGTGTTCCGGGCTGCGGTGGGCCGCTCCTAAAAAAGGGCGCCTGATTTCGAGAACTTGCAGCATCGCTAAAAGCGATGTCCTGATACGAACATCGCCAACAGCGAACGAACACCAACTGAGAGCTGAAAACCGGGAACTGAGAACTGCCCTTGAACGCTCTGCGCATTAACGGAAACGATCTCACGCTCGAAGCCGTGCGCGAGGTAGCGCACATCGACGCGCGCCGGCCCGTCCTCCTCGATCCCGACGCACGCGCGGCCGTCAATCGTGCTCGCGCGGTCGTCGACGCACTCGTCGCCAATAATAAAATTTCTTACGCGATCACCACTGGCGTCGGCAAGTTGAGCGATGTGCATATCGTCGGCGATCAGGTCCGCGAGTTGCAAGTCAATCTGGTGCGCTCGCACGCCGTCGGCGTGGGCGAACCGCTTTCAATTCCAGACACGCGCGCCATGATGTTGCTACGCGCCAACTCGCTGGCGAAAGGCAACTCGGGTGTTCGCGCCATCACCATCGACACCATTTGCGAGATGCTGAATCGCGGTGTAACACCGATGGTCCCATCGCAGGGAAGCGTAGGAGCAAGCGGCGACCTGGCTCCGCTGGCGCACCTGGCGCTGGCTTTGATCGGTGAAGGCGAATGCTTTAATGTAGACGAAAAAGGCGGGCGGCTCGCCAGCGGCGAGGCGTTGAAGCGCGCTCAGATTAAGCCGCTGGTGCTGGAAGCGAAAGAAGCGGTCTCGCTCATCAATGGCACCCAAGCCATGCTCGCCATCGGTACGCTGATGCTGCTCGATGCGGAGACTCTGGTCGACACCGCTGACGTCATCGGCGCGATGGCGTGCGATGCCCTCAAGGGAACCGACGTCGCCTTCGACGAGCGCATTCAGAAAGCCCGGCCCCATGCCGGACAAATCAAGACGGCAGCGAACCTGCGCCGTCTGCTCGAACAGAGCGAGATCCGCGATTCGCATCGCGACTGCGGCCGCGTGCAGGATGCCTATTCGTTGCGCTGCATTCCACAGGTGCATGGCGCGGTGCGCGACACGCTCGCCCATTGCCGGGGCGTTTTTGAGACGGAGACGAACTCGTCGGTCGATAATCCATTGGTGTTCGTGAAGAATCCGAAGGCGATGGACGGCGAGGGCGATGTGCTCTCCGGCGGAAACTTTCACGGCGAGCCGCTGGCGTTCGCGCTCGATTTTCTCGCGATCGCTTTGAGCGCGCTGGCCGGCATCAGCGAGCGGCGGTTGGAGCGCATGGTGAACCCGGCGCTCAGTGAAGGGCTGCCGCCGTTTCTGGCGCCGGGTGCGGGTATGAACTCGGGCTTCATGATGCCGCAAGTGACCGCGGCCGCGCTGGTGAGCGAGAACAAAGTGCTGGCGCATCCCGCGTCGGTCGATTCGATTACGACTTCTGGGAATAAAGAAGATTTCGTTTCCATGGGCATGACCGCCGCGAACAAACTGAAGAAGGTGGTGGAGAACGCGCGCAACACGCTGGCCATCGAGGCCATGGCTGCGGCGCAGGCGATTGATTTCCTCGCGCCGCTGAAGACTTCCAGGCCCTTGCAGCAGGTGCATGCGGCGATCCGGGCGGTGTGCCGGACAATGGATAAGGACCGCGTCATGTACCAGGATTTCGCGCGCATCGCGGAGTTGATCTCCCGCGGCAAGCTGGCCGAGGTCGTGCGATAAGGGAATTCTTGCAGTCGACATCAGCACAATTCTGCTCGGAGTGCGAAGGTTTGCGCCTTTAGTGAAACTTTCCCGCGTTTTCGCGGAGAGGCCGAATCGTGGTTTACAGCCGCCAACCAGATGCATTAGACTCACCGGGTTTCGTGCTTCTTCCTCTGGCGTGCCCCGTAGCGAATCGGAATCGCAGCGACGAGTGGATGAAGGCCACGTCAAGCAATCGTCTAAAAACACAACGAGGATCAGAACATGCCCAAACATCCCAAGCGCAACATCCGCAGCAGCGCGGCCTTACTTGCCATCCTGATCAGCGGGAGTGCGTTGCTGGCTGCGGGCCAGACGACAGTCACGACCTATCACTACGATAACAACCGCACCGGCTGGAATCAGAATGAGTCGGTGCTGACGCCTGCCAACGTCGGGAAGACGACGTTCGGGTTGCTGCAGACCGTGACGCTCGACGATCAGGTCGATGCGCAGCCGCTGGTGGTGCCGGGCGTTCTCATCACGGCGGGGAGTTTCCAGGGTACGCACGATGTGGCTTATGTAGCCACGGAACACAACACGGTGTATGCCATCGACGTGCATACCGGGACAGTGTTGTTGAATCCGAATTTCGGCGCGCCGGTGAAGAATCCGTTGGGATGCAACAACAACGGTCCGGTTGTGGGAATCAACTCGACTCCGGTGATCGACCCGAGCAGCAACACGCTGTACGTAATGACTTACACGCAGGTTTCGGGCGGGCCCACCTTCACCCTGCACGCGCTCGATCTGGGAAGCTTGACCGACAAGGTGACGCCGCAGGTGGTGGCCGCGTCGCACACGCTGACCAATGGAACGACCTTCGACTTCAATGCGACCTACCAGCGGCAGCGGCCGGCGCTGTTGCTCGCGAGCGGCAGTATTTATGCTGGGTTTGGCAGCTTTTGCGATCTGTCAGCGAATCATTCGCGGGGCTGGTTGCTGGGTTGGACGGCGGGATCGCTGGCGCCCTTTTCGTCGAACCAGCTCAACGACCTGCAAGCAACTGACCCGGATGCTTTCTTTCTTTCCTCCATCTGGATGTCAGGCTACGGGCTGGCGACCGATGATGCGGGCAACATCCTGTTCGTGACCGGTAACTCGGATCCTAACACGTACGACGGCGTCACTAACATTCAGGAGAGCGTGGTCAAGATTTCGAACACTCTGACCACGGTGCAAGGCCTGTTTACACCGGATAACCAAGTGAGCCTGGATCAGGGGGACGTGGATTTCGGCTCGGGCGGAGTGTTGGTGCTACCCGATCAGCCGGGATCGATGCCGCATCTGGCGGTGGCAGCGGGCAAGGACGGAAACATGTATTTTATGAACGAAGACAGTCTGGGTGGATACTCGCCCAACCAGAATAATGTTCTGGGCACCTACTCCGTGGGCGGCTGCTGGTGTGGCGAGTCGTATTATGTGGATCCAACAGACGGAGCGGGGCGGGTAGTCAGCAGCGGCGGCTCGTCAGTTGAAGTTTGGAAGGTGCAGACCTCGCCCCAGGTAGCGCTAACGGAGCTTTCGGCGTCCGCGTCTCTAGGCCCCAGTCCGCAGGATCCCGGATTCTTCACCACGATTTCGTCGAACGGCAATTCCAATCCAATCATTTGGGCACTGTCGCGTCCGGTGAACACGGCGAAGGCGCCGTTGTATCTGGTGGCGTTTAATCCCGACGGAGGTAGGAAGCACACCGCCATCCAGCATCTGTTCAGGGAGAAAGCGGGCTACTGGCCGAACCTGAGCGGCAATGCGAACCTGGTTCCGGTAGTGGCCAACGGCCAGGTGTTCGTGGCCAGCAACAAGCAATTGCAGATCTTTGGGCTGCTCGGGGGAAAGACGCGGAAGAAGTGAGCGCACCCGAGCGTAAATAACCGGCTGTCATCTTCGCCACGGTGACCTTGCTCGGTGGCGGCTTTCTTGCGCTGCGCGTCTAACTGGCTTGCAGCGCTTGTCCACGCAGAGCTTTGCTCAGGCGGGTCCAGCTCAGGCGGATCTGGCCGCCGACCCATCCAATCCCAACTCACGCGCAATCGTTTTCATGGCGGCGATGCAGAATGCGATGTGCTCTTCGAGATCCAAACCAAGATCGGCTGCGCCTTCGATGATGTCCTCGCGGTGGACGCTGCGGGCGAAAGCTTTGTCCTTCATTTTTTTTCGGACGGACGGAGCCTCGACTTCGGCGAGCGATTTTCCTGGCTTGACGAGAGCGCAAGCAGTGATGAATCCCGCGAGTTCATCGCAGGCAAACAGGGTCTTCTCCATGGATGAGAGGCGCGCGACTCCGCTGTACTGGGCATGAGACATAATCGCGCGGCGCACTTCTTCGGAATAGCCGCGTTCTTGCAGAATTTCGGAGCCTCTGTAGGGGTGGTCGTCGGCGCTTGGATATTTTTCGTAATCGAAGTCGTGGAGCAGGCCGACCAGGCCCCACAATTCCTCGTCAGCTCCGGCTTTGCGCGCATAGGCGCGCATGCAAGCCTCGACTGCAAGCGCGTGTTTCCGAAGACTTTCCGATTGGGTGAACTCAGTTAGTAAACACCATGCCGTGTCGCGTTGATTCATGGTTTTGTACCTGTTTTTGCCGCCTTCCGCTCCCCAATTATGACACTGTTCGGATAACCGCTTTGTTTTCTCTAACTTTTATCTTGACATCCACCCGCCCAATCCAGCAGATTACGCACTAGTTGGCTTTGGGAGTAGCCCCTGCTCTGGCACTCGCAAAACCTGAATGGCTACCACATTAACCCCCGTGGACTCACGGGAAGTTGTACGATGTGACCGTTGTCTCTTAGTGCAATTCCGCACATCAAATAGCCTCTGCCGCCGTTGTCATCTGTCATTGGATGAGGACGAGGCGGAGCTCGCCGCTATGACTCCGGCTCCAGAAGTGTTGCCGGTGAGCATCGATTCTAACGGACGCGGGCATTTGAAGCTGGCGCAATCGATCCGATCGCTGCGGCTGCGCAATGGATTAAGTCAGCGGCAGCTGGCGCTGCGCATGTCGGTGCCCCGGACCTACGTGTCGAAAATCGAAAACGAGAAGGCGACGCCGACGCTGTCTTCGCTGGAGCGGCTGGCGAAGGCGCTCGAGGTCAGCGTGCCGGATCTGCTCTCGGGTGGAGAACGGAACCGGCAGGAGGAAGTGCGTGAGCTGATGGAAGATCAGTTCGTGGCCGAAGTTTTGCCGTATCTGTCGCAGCTGAACGGGATGCAGATGTCGAGCATTCTGGCGCAAGTGCGCGACTTAACGGTGCGGCCGCGACGAAGCGCGTAGAAAAGCAGGTGTCAGGTCTCAGGAAAAAGCCGCAAAGATCCTTCTGAGACTTGACACCCTAAGACTTGACACATAAGACCTCCATTTTTATCCGGGCACACAACCAACTGGACCAGCCGGGGCCTTCGGGTCCCGGCTTTTTTTTTGCACCCGTGTGTCGCGCGATGTACTCAGTAAGTGCAGGAAAGTGCATAAGCTTGCACATTTCAAATGTGATGCGCAATATTTTGCGTATGCGCACGAGATTTTATTGAGGAATATGCTGGTTTCCCCTTGACCCAACGTTTCAAAGGAGCTAATCTCCCGACACTCCCCTGAAGGCTGGGAGAAATATCACCCAGCCAGAAATCCTTGGCGAAGAGGATAACCTAGATGAAACTCTCTCAGATTTGTGGCTTGACTTTACTGTTGGTAATCGCGTCGGCGATGGCTTTCGCCGACGGCATCAACGATCCCAAAGTCATCATTAAGGGCGCTGGCGCCGGCATGCTTGTCCAGGGGCGATGCCCGCAGTGTGTGGGTGTCGGCTTGAACTTCAGCTTCTCCGTACCTGAAAGCGGATCGGGCAATTTATTTTTCACGAACGAGAGCGGACAGAATTGGAATTCTCTAACTCTGATCGAGAAGGGCGTGCCCGCAGTCGACATCAGCTGCAACTCGCCCCTGTTTTCGAGTTGCACAACCGAGACTCTGAAGAACGGTTCCGTGGAGATTCTGCTGACAAACTCCGGGCGTGGCCAGTGGAAAGACAGTGGTATTCCAAACGGGGCGAGTTTCGAAGTTTCTCTCAGCTGTGTAAAGGGCAACTGCTGGCCGGGCGGGCTCACCTTTAACGGACATGGAAGCAGCGCGATTCGCGCTACTCCGGAGCCGGGCACGATCGCGCTGATGGTAACCGGACTGGGCGCCTTCATTTCGCGACGCAAGGTGTGGAAGAACCGCTGGAACTCTTAGTTGTTATTCTTCGAGAACTGCTTCACCAACTGTGAGAACTGCGGCAGGGCCTGGAGCTTCTGAAGCTCAGGATCGTTCCAGGCCTCCTGCGCGGGATAGCCCTTCTCCAGAGCCAGCCGCAGTGACTTCATCGCCTCCCCCGGATCCCCGACCAAGGCCTTCACTTGGGCTTCTGAATACATCAACTGCACGTCATCGGCCTTGATAGCGCGGGCTTGGTTGGTGTATTGAAGCGCATTCGTCGCGTCGCCTTTCTTGGCATAGAGCAGTCCCAGATCGCCCATGATGGAGGCTTGTCGCGGGTTTACCTGAAGCTCCTGAAAGGCCAGCGAGATGGCTTTCCCGTAGGAGGCGGAGGCCTGGTCGGAATGTCCGGACCAGCGGTAAGAGTCGCCGAGATTGCCGAGCAGTACTTCGTCGTTTGGGGTCATCTCCACCGCTTTTTCGTACATCTTGGTTGCCTGGTCGTAGTTCTTCAGGAAAAAGTACGCGGTGCCCAGGTTGGAGTAAGTATCCGCGTCAGGAGCCAGGGCGAGCGCTTTCTGAAATTGCGGAATCGACTCGCTCCACTTGCCTTCGCGCAGATACACCGAGCCGATGTCCAGGTAGCCCAGAGGATTGTCGGGCGCGATTTCGGTAACCCTCTGAAACTCGGGAAGCGACTTTGCCGCGTCACCAAGGTCCAGGTAGGCCTTGCCGAGCGCAAGGTGATTCAACCAATTGTAGGCGTTAGCCGCGACCGCTTTCTGGTAGGCTGCGACGCCTTCGTCACTTTGGCCGCTGCGGCTGTAGGCGTCGCCCAGATCTCGATAAGCTTCATCCGAGTTGGGCGCCAATTCCAGTGCCCTTTTCAGTTCGGCGACGGCTTCCGTGTTCTTGCCGGTGTTCGAATACACGGTGCCCAGCGACAGATGAACTTCGGCTAGGTTGTTGGAGAGCCGCTCAGCCTGTTGCGCAGCCAGAGTGGCTTTTTGAGCCCAAATGCTCTCCTTGGTTTCCCCCCACATTTTGAGGCTCGAGTCGGCGAGTCCGGTGTAGGCGAGAGCGAAGTTCGAGTCTTTGTCGATCGCCTGTTCGAACAATCCTACGGCCTGTTTATAGGCATCCTGGCTGTGACCGTTGCGCAAGGTGTTCCGCCCTTGCAGGTAAAGGTCATAGGCCTTCACGTTTTCCGTGGGATGGGCGCCGACGCGGGCCTGCTCTTCGTCGGTCGGCTTGAGAGCGAGGGCGGTGGCCACGTTGCCGTAGATCTGGTCTTCGAGCGCGAGCACATCGCCCGTCGCTCCTGGAAACTCCTGGCTCCAGACGCGCTTGCCGCTGGTGGCATCGTCAAGGCTGAGGGTGACGCGGAGCCGGTCGCTATTGCCTTGCACGCTGCCTTGCAACACCAGGTTCACGCCCAGTTCGCGGGCGAGCTTGGAGAGCGGCAGATCCTTGGCGACCGCCTTATCGACTGCGTCCGCGGACGCCAGGTGAACTTCCTTCAGTTGAAACAGCTTGGCGGCGAGGGCTTCCTGAATGCCGTCGGCCACGTACCCCAGGGTTTTCTGGTCGCCGATCTGTTTTATCGGCAGGATCGCAACGTACTTTCCCTGTTTGAGCGAGGGGATGTCTTGCGCGGTCTCGCCGGACATCTCTCCAGACGACGTTCCCGTGCGATTCAGCAGAGTGCGTCCGGCAAAGGTTGCCAGCACGATGACCAGTACGGCTCCGCCGATCCACATCCAGCTCTTTCCCGGAAGATCGAGGTTAAAGCGCGACCGGCGCACGATCGGATGCGGAATCATCTGCGACAGCGATTCGATGCTGATGTTGGGGTTGGCTTCCCAGGTCGCCAACTGCTGTAACAGTTCGACGGCGGAGTGATAGCGGTTGGCCGCCTCGCGCTCCAGGCAGCGGCTGACGATCGCGCTCAGGGATTTGGGAACGGTGGCGTCGATGTCGGAAGCGGGTTGCGCATCCTCGCGCGTGCGCTTCATGAGGCTCGCGATAGCGGTGTCGGCCTGGTAGGGAGCTCTTCCGGTGAGCAACTCGAAGAAAATCAGGCCCACGCTGAAAATGTCGGAGCGCTGGTCGAGCGTACTGCCCAGAGCTTGCTCGGGCGACATGTATTCCATCGTGCCCACGATGGCGCCGGTCTGGGTCATGCCGGAATCGCCGAGCGAGCGCGCCAGCCCGAAGTCCATCACCACGATGCGGCCGTTCTTGTCGCGCATGATGTTCTGCGGCTTCAGGTCGCGATGGATCACGCCTTCGGAATGGGCGGAGTCGAGTGCGCGGCAGACCTGTTCCACAACCGAGACTGCCTCTTTGGGCGAGAACTTTCCCGCGCGGCGCAAGAGTGTGCGCAGGTCCTCGCCGTCGACGAACTCCATGCTGATGAAGCGGATTCCCTCGGCCTCCCCCAGGTCGAAAATGCGCACCACGTTCTTGTGCGTGATATTGCGCGAGAGAATGAGCTCCTGCTTGAAACGCGCCAGAATTGCCGGATCCGTCGCCAGTTCGGGACGGATCACCTTAAGCGCGATCAGGCGGTCGAGTTCACGGTCGCGCGCTTTATACACCGCGCCCATACCGCCCTGCCCGAGCACGCCCAGGATCTCGTAGCGTCCACCGAAAAGCACGCCCGGCTGCAGACCCTGAAAAGCGGAGATGTTGCTCATCGCGGGCGGGCCCGTACGGACATACGGAAGTGCCGGCGTCGCCCCTGGGATTGCCGTCCCATGCGGCATTGTGGGCGCGTCGGAGGCCGGGGCGTTGGAAAGAGGCGGGGGGGTCAGAGCGGCAGCGCCCACCGCATCGTCGGGCAAACGGGCACCCGGCATCGTCGGGCTATCGGAATCATTGCCCCTGTGGTCGCGCTCATCCATTGGATGACCCGAATTCGGAGAGCCAGCGGGAGAGCGCGCCTCTTTTTCCGCGACAGCTTCCGCGACAAAGGCAGCGTTCGCCTCAGGTTGTCGAGGGGAATTCGAGAACCCAGCACTCCGATAATCAAGAAAGTATACCCCCGGAACCCATCACGGGGAAAGCAGATACCCTCCTCAGCATAGTGACCTTCGCGTTCCAATCGTTTCCGATGCCTGACGGGGAGGGTATAACCCAAGGCCGGCCGGTCATCTTTGCCCCATCCAACCGGTCGGTACCAGAATTTCGCGATTACTGCCGCCCGTGCTTAAATGAAAAGTTGGGCGCCAATTTTGCGCCATCCCCGCGCGCGGCATCCCAATCGGAATTCAAGAACCACTACAGATCCCTCGCTCGCTCGGGATGACAAGTCATTCATCAAAGTCATTATCGCTGATCAATGACGAATCCTAAGCAGCAACGGGGATATGCATCGGAGGATGTTTGGACTTCCAGTTGAACGACGAGCAGCTGCACCTCAAGAAGACGGTGCGCGAGTTTGCGGAGCGCGAGATTGCTCCGAACGTCATGAAGTGGGATGAAGCCTGCGAATTCCCGCTGGCGACGATCAAGGAGCTGGGCAAGCTCGGGTTGATGGGCATGATCTTCCCGCCCGAGTACGGCGGCGCGGGTATGGGCTACCTGGAGTACGTCACGGCTGTCGCGGAACTCTCACGCGTGGATGGATCGGTCGGCATTATCGTAGCCGCGCACACGTCGCTTTGTTCTAACCACATTTATCTGGCGGGAAACAAACCCCAAAAGAAGAGGTACCTGCCGAAGCTGGCCACCGGCGAGTGCATCGGCGCCTGGGGGCTGACCGAGCCCTCGGCGGGATCGGACGCGGGCAGCGCGCGCATGACGGCGGCGCGGGCCCAGGGCGGATGGGTGCTCAACGGCACCAAGACCTTCATCACCAATGGCCGCTATGCTGACATTCTGGTTGTGCTGGCGGTGACCGATCGCGCGGCACACACGCACGGGCTGTCGGCATTCGTGGTGGAGAAAAATGCCAAAGGATTCCGCCCCGGGAAAAAAGAAGACAAGCTCGGACTGCGGGCCAGCGATACCTCCGAGTTGATCTTCGAAGATTGTTTTGTGCCGGAAGAAAACTTGCTGGGCAAGGAAGGCGGCGGTTTTACCGACGCCATGCGGGTGCTTGATGGCGGGCGCATTTCAATCGCTGCGCTTTCGCTCGGCATGGCCGAGGGCGCATACGGCGCGGCGCTAAAGTATTCGAAAGAGCGCCAACAATTCGGCAAGGTGATCTCGGAATTTCAGGCGATCCAGTGGAAGCTGGCCGACATGGCGACGGAAATCGAAGCGGCCAAACTTCTGACGTTGCGCGCCGCCGCCATGAAAGATGCGGGCATGAAGACCACGCTTGAATCGTCAATGGCCAAGCTTTATGCCAGCGAGGTGGCTGTGAGATGCGCCAACGAAGGCGTGCAGATCCACGGCGGGTATGGGTTCATCAAGGACTATCCGGCGGAGAAGTTTTATCGCGACGTGAAGTTGTGCACGATCGGCGAGGGGACGAGTGAGATTCAACGGCTGGTGATTGCTCGGCAATTGCTGAAGGACTAGGATTTCGCCATTCACCAAAGCGAAGGATCTGCGATGATTAACGGAACTCACGTCGTGGTTCACAGCAAGGACCCGGAAAGTGACCGCGCTTTCTTTCGCGATGTCCTCAAGTTTCCCGCGGTCGATGCCGGCCACGGCTGGCTGGTTTTTGCCCTGCCACCTGCGGAAGCCGCGTTTCATCCTGCCGAGAAAAACGACCTGCACGAACTGTACTTCATGTGCGACGACCTTAAGGCGACGATGGAATCGCTGAAGGAGAAAAAAGTGAAGTGCGGTGCGGTGCAAGAAGTGCGCTGGGGCAGCCTGACCACGATCTCTCTCCCCGGCGGCGGGAAGGTCGGGCTCTACCAGCCCAAGCATCCGACGGCGATTGGCCGCTGAGGCACGCGTGAGGTTGGATGAACGCGGATTGACGCGGCGGTATGTTGCTCGGCTATGTTGTTACACTATCCTGTTTGATTCCTGCGAGCACAACTCTTGTCGACCGTCTGCGCGCGGGCGACGCCCGCGCCCTAGCACGCGCCATCTCTATGGTCGAGAACCGCGCTGCCGGCTGGTCGGAGCTGCTCAAGGCGCTCTTCCCTCATACCGGCAAGGCGCGAGTCATCGGCATAACGGGCGCGCCTGGAGCGGGCAAGAGCACGCTGGTCGATCAGCTCGCCAAGCACTATCGCAGCAAGAAAGACAAAGAAAATCAGACCGTTGGCATCATCGCGGTCGACCCCACCAGTCCTTACACAGGCGGAGCGATTCTGGGCGACCGCATACGCATGCAGGATCACTACAGCGATCCTGGGATTTTCATTCGTAGCATGGCCACACGAGGATCGCTCGGAGGGCTGGCGCGCGCTACCGCGGATGCGGCCACCGTGCTCGATGCTTCCGGCCGCGACTTGATCATGATCGAGACGGTCGGCGTCGGGCAGGACGAGGTCGATATAGTTCGGCTGGCGGATGTAACGGTTGTGATTCTTGTTCCCGGCATGGGCGACGATGTGCAAACGATCAAGGCGGGGATCATGGAAATTGCCGACATCTTCGTCATCAACAAGAGCGACCGCGAGGGGGCGGAGCGCGTGGAGCGCGAGATTCGCGCCCTGCAATCGCTGGCTATGCGCGGCGACCGCTGGACACCTCCGATCGTGAAGACAGTTGCCAGCGAGGGCGTGGGAACGGGGGAGCTGGCGGGAGCGATCGCGGACTATGAGGCGTATCTGAAGAAAGAGAATCTGGTCTTCAAGAAGAGCGTGGAGAACTGGCAGGAGCGGCTGGTCGAGATGCTGCGCGATGCCATGCTGGAGAAAGCGCGCGGGCGGATTGGCGATGGAAAACTCGAGCGCTATGCGGCCGAGATTGCCGAGCACAAGCGCGATCCATACTCGCTGGTGGAGGAGATTGTGGGCGCAATAACAAGAATCACGTAGGCCCGGACGCCCTCGTCCGGGCAGGCGAGCGAAGCTCGCCAATGTTGCGGAGCCGTCGCTCCGCTGGGCGGACGAGGGCGTCCGCCCCTGCGTGATTCTTGCCTCGGCCAACGTAATGTGAGGAGCTTCAGAATGTTTCAAATCGATCATCTTGGCATTGCGGTAAAGTCGCTGACCGCGGCGAAGTCCATCTATGAGAAGCTCGGGCTGAGCGTTTCTCCGGAAGAAACCGTGGAACAGGAAAAAGTTCGCGTGGTGATGGTGCCCGTGGGCGACAGCCGGCTGGAACTGCTGGAAGCGACTTCGGACGATTCAGCGATTGCCCGGTTCATCGCCAAGCGCGGCGAGGGACTGCACCATGTTTGTATGCGCGTTCCAGACCTGGCGGCCGCGGTTCGAAAATTGAAAGGCGACGGCGTGCGCCTGGTATCGGAAGAAATCAAGACGGGCGCAGGCGGGCATCGGTATGTGTTTGTACATCCGCAGAGTGCGGGGGGCGTGTTGCTGGAGTTGGTGGAAGGGCATTGACCGAGCAATCAAACATTGCCGCGACGGGGACACGGATTGAAGCAAATAGAACAAATTCGCGATGAAATCGTCGAGATCGTAAATCGAGAGACGCGGGCCTGGGATACGAAAGATGCTGAGCTGCTGATCTCGGTATTCCACCCGGATATGGTTTGGCCGTGGCCCAGAACGCCCGACTCTCACGATCCCATGGATTGGGTGATGGTTTGGGGCCGTTACGACCGCGAGCGCTGGAAGCGGGGTTGGCAGCAATTGTTCGACACGCACACGCTGGATCACAATCGTCGCCAGATAAGGAAGATTGAGATCTCCGAGCAAGGGGACGGGGCGTTTGCCGTGGTCGATGTCGATACCTTGTGGCGTGACGCCAACGGCAAAGACTTCCACTGGAAAGGCCGCGTGTGCAAGGTCTATAGCTGGATCGGCAGCGAATGGAAAATGACCATGCACACCGGCCTGCTGAAATACTGACGCGAACGCGGGACCGCATCCGCAAACAGGTTTCTCGTGTGCTCGACCCATTTTTTGAATGTTGATTCTCGCTGCTGACACTTCGGGTAAGCAGGGAAGCATCGCACTCGCAGAGTGCGGAGCACCGGACACCTGCGCGGTCATTGAAGTGCTGCCGCTCGCCGGCGGCGCCTTTTCGGCGCAGTTGGTGCCGCAGATTGCCGCGCTGCTTGAAAAGCACGGACATACTAAGAGCGATCTGGGGGCACTCGCGGTCGTGTCCGGTCCAGGGTCGTTTACCGGGCTGCGCGTGGGCCTGGCTGCCATTAAAGCTTTGGCTGAGGCATTGCAGAAACCAATCGTAGCAGTCTCACTGCTGGAAGCGGTTGGGTGCAGCGGCGTGTTGAAAGGCTCGGCGCATGGCCGGGTTCTCTCGGCGCTCGATGCGGGACGCGGCGATGTGTATGTTGGCGACTACGAACTCGGGCCAAGCATTCGCATGAACGTTCAGATGCACAGCGAAGGTCTGCTGAGCCGGGAAGAGTTTCTTGCCGAAGCCAAAGGGAAGGCGGTCGTCACGCCGGATGCCGGATTGGCTGGTGCGGTTGGGGCAGCCGGAATTCAGGTCGAGCAGATTGAGTATCCCGACAGCGGCTTGATTGCCCGGCTGGGTTGGGAGCATCTCCAGCGGGGCGATACGGTTCGTCCCGAAGAACTGGAAGCGAATTACCTCCGCCATTCCGACGCTGAGATTTTCTCGAAGCCGGCGCGGTAAGAGATTGAGCAGGCGTTCGTTGCGCAGCCCCTGAAGGGGCATGTTATATGAGGGCTTTACGGTATCGCTAAAGCGATACCCTGATACGAAACACCTCCCGATGCCCGTTTCCATCCGCGCCGCTACGTTGAACGATGTGCCCGCAATTCTTGCGCTCGAACGGCAGGCGCCCGGCGCAGCCCACTGGACGCTGGAGCAATACCACAAGTTGGTGAGCGGCGGGGTCGTCCTTGTTGCGGAATATGTTGCCGAATATGTCGCCGAGCATGTGGCCGGGCATTTGGTCGAACCCGCTCCCGCCCCTTGCAAAAGCCGCGAGGAGCGGGACACCCCCTGCGGATTCATTTGTGCGCGGGCGGTCGCGGGTGAGTGGGAGATTGAGAATGTTGCGGTGGCGGCCGAGTTCTTCCGACGCGGCATCGCCAATGAGCTGGTTCGCGAGTTGATTCAACGCGCGCGGAGTGAGGCGGCTGCTGCGATTCTGCTGGAAGTCCGTGAATCGAATCTGCCGGCCCGCGGCCTCTACGAGAAACATGGACTTCGCGAGGTGGGCCGCCGCCGGACGTATTACACCGACCCGGTAGAGGACGCGATCCTGTACGCGCTTCGTTTCGACCGCTGATCGACCAAGCTGCTGATGGTTCGAGCGCCCATCGCATTCTCCCGCCGATTCGTTCTCCCCCGTCGATCCAGGCCGAAAAGTCGCAAGATTTTGCACTGCTTTCGGTGCAACTTCGCCCCAGTTCGCCCTTGTGGACTCTGCCTATGAAATTTCATTGAACCGCCACCGATTCCTGTGCTACTTTTTAACTGTGCAGTAACAAAAAAGCACAGGAGGTCTGGCAAGGATGCTGACTCCAAGAGAGCAACTCCTGACCGGTCACGGTGAGTTCCAGCGACTGGTTCAGGAGCACTCGCAATACTCCCAGCGGCTGGAATCCCTCACCCAGAAACGATATCTCACAGACGACGAAAAACTAGAAGAAGTGCGGCTGAAGAAGCTAAAGCTGCGCCTCAAAGACCAGATGCAGAGTCTGGAAACGCAGTTCCAGCGGCACTCTGCTTAAATCATCTGGCCCCTGTTATCGGGCCTGAGCGGCAATCTCTCGAACCAGGCAGGCGATGCCTGTCTTCCTCCCCGGTGCCTCTAAGCGCCTTTTTTTATTGCAGTTATGTTGAATGTAGCGGCCTCGCTCTATAATCATCTCAACTTCCATGGTGCGTGACGGCTACTTCTATGGTGTGGGCTTGCTTTGCGCCGCGGGTGTGATCGCGTGGCTGGCGGCTTGGCCGTACGCCGTCCCAGTGCTGCTGCTGGCGGCTTTCGTTTTCTGGTTTTTCCGCGATCCCGAGCGCCAGATTCCCACACCCCCCGGTGCCGTTGTCTCTCCTGGAGACGGCAGGGTGACCGATATTTCTCTGGTGACCACGGGCGGAACTCCGCGAAACCGGATCAGCATTTTTCTCAGTGTCTTCGATGTGCACGTTAACCGTTCCCCGGTTGCGGGCGTGATCCGCGACGTGCGTTATCAGCGCGGTAAGTTTCTCAACGCCATGTCAGGCCATTCGGCGGAGGAAAACGAGCAGAACATCGTCACCGTGGAAGGCGACGGCGGCACTGTGATCTTCAAACAGATCGCCGGCTTGATCGCGCGCCGTATCGTTTTCAATTTCAAAGTGGGAGACCGCGTCGCCTGCGGCGAGCGGGTGGGGCTCATCAAGTTTGGCTCGCGCGTGGATGTGCTCTTTGATCGCGACGCTGCCATCCAGGTGAAACTCGGCGACCGCGTCAAGGGCGGTGCGACGGTTCTTGCCTTATTGCCGGTTACACAGCCAGTTGCCCTAGTTCCTGTAGGCGCGGCCGCAGAGCGCCAGAATCGCTGAAACGGGGGGCTCATTACATCGAGACTCGTGGAACGGAGGCTCATTGAACATGAACATGGAAGAGCTGACGCCGCATCGTCGCGAATCGGACCCTCGCCGCGGAAAATTGCGCAAGGGCATGTACATTCTGCCGTCGCTGTTCACCACCGCGAATATCGCGGCGGGGTTCTGGGCGATTCTGCAGACCGTGCAAGGCAGTTCGGGTGAACCCTGGCACATGGACTTCGCCGCCAAGGCCATCGGCTTTGCCGTATTGTTCGACGGACTCGACGGCCGCATCGCGCGCATGACCCACACCGCCAGCGATTTCGGCAAGGAACTCGATTCCCTCGCCGATGTGATCACGTTCGGCGTTGCACCCGCGCTGCTGGCTTGGATGTGGGGATTTCATCTGCTGCCGATGATCATTGCCCCCGACCTGCATCAGAAAATTACGGAACTGGGCTCGGTCGCCTGCTTCGCTTTCCTCATCGCCGGCGCGAGTCGCCTGGCCCGCTTCAACATTGCGAAGAATCCGCAGCCTTCGAATCCGGGACGTCCGGGGAAGAAATACTTTGTTGGCATGCCGATTCCGGCCGGCGCAGGCGTGATTGCGGCGGTCGTCCATTATTCCGCCGGCGAGCCCGTGACTTCGTGGGTGACGGCGCTGAGCTGGCTCATGATGGTCGTGGTGATCGGCTATCTCATGGTCAGCACCTGGCGTTTTTACAGCTTCAAGGACATCGATTTTCGCTCGCGCCATCCCTTCCGCCTGATCGTGCTCATTGCCATCCTCATCGCGTCGATCTGGTATTTTTCGCGGCCGGCGCTTTTCGCTATCGCCATTCTCTATATGGCTTCCGGCGTCTTGTGGCGTCTGCAGTGGATCTTCCATCGCAAGACTCCGCCTGCACCTCCAGCGTATCGAGAGGCATCTCAGACTCCATGAGTGCCCTGTCCAAGACTCCCGTTTCCAAGTCCGCCGGCGCGCAGGCCGATCTCCGCGGAACCAACCTTTATCGCGTGGCGATTGTTGGGGCGGCATCACTCCAGGGAAAAGAAATTACCGAAGTCCTGCGCGAACGGAATTTTCCCGCCGTCGATGTCCGGTTGCTCGATGACGACGAGTCTCTCGGCCGGCTGGAAGCGGTCGGCGACGAGATCGGCTTTATCCAGAGCATTCGCTCGGAACAATTCGAGCGCGTGGACTTCGCTTTCTTCGCCTCCGACCCGCGTTCCACGCGCAATAACTGGAAGGCCGCCAGCGAGATGGGCGATACCATCGTCGATCTCTCATTCGCGCTGGAAGACGAAGCCGGAGTGTCGATTCGCTCCCCCTGGATCGAGCGCCAGACGAGCCAGATCGTCCAGCCCATTGCTCCGGTGTTGCAGCCGGGTCCCGTAGTGGTGGCCCATCCGGCGGCTACGGTTCTGGCGCTGCTTGCCCTGCGCAGCGAGAAGGCCGGCAAAATTCAGCGCATGATCGCGACCGTGTTTGAACCGGCCTCGGAGAACGGCCAGAAGGGTATGGACGAACTGCACGAGCAGACGGTGAATCTGCTCTCCTTCCAGGAACTGCCGAAGAATGTGTTCGACATCCAGGTGGCCTTCAACATGGTGGCGCGCTACGGGCAGAGATCGGATTTGTCGCTGGAAGCTGTGGCGCAACGCATCCGGAAGCATTACCGGCAGATTGCCCGCAGTGCAGCCGAGCCAGCCCTACAGGTGCTGCAGGCGCCGGTTTTTCACGGGCACGGTTTTTCTGTGTACCTGGAGATGGAGAAGCCAGTCGCGATCGCAGATTTTTCACAGGCCCTGGCGGGAGAACATGTGGTCGTGACGGCCAGCCCCGAAGAAGCTCCCACCAATGTGAGCGCCGCCGGCCAAGGGGACATCCTGGTCGCACTCACCGGCGATGCCAATCACAAGAACGGCGTGTGGCTCTGGGCGACTACCGACAATTTGCGCGTTGCCGCTTTGACCGCGGTCGAATGCGCCGAGACCATGACCGCATCGCGTCCGCTGGGTCAAATTCAATGAGGTCGGATTCAATGAAGAGCTGGGCGGCCGCAGTGACGCTCGGGGTGGGCCTTGCCGCCAGCGGCTGCGGTTACCATCGCGCGGGCAACGCGGTCGAACTGCCGCAGAATGTCCACACGATCGCGATTCCCGGCTTCGTCAGCCACAGCCAGACGTTTCGCATCGAGCAACTGTTAACCGACGCCGTGGTGCGCGAATTCAACGCCCGCACGCAGTACCATGTGCTTCATGAAGAGAACGGCGACGCGGACGCGGTGCTGAAGGCGACCGTTCTATCGGCATCGGCCGCGCCGCTCGCATACGATTCCACCACCGGGCGCGCCGTGAGCGCTCTGATCACCGTGAGCGTACAAGTGGCGCTGACCGACCGTCAGGGTAAAGTGCTCTTCGAGAATCCTGCCTATCTGTTTCATGAGCAGTATGAAATATCGAGCGATCTACCCAGTTTTTTTCAGGAAGATTCTCCAGCCGTCGATCGCCTGTCGCGTGATTTCGCGCGCACCCTGGTAGCCAATATTCTGGAGGCGTACTGATGGTGGAGGACTACTATTGATCATGCGCGCTTTCAGCCAGGCCGACCGTTTTTTCTCCGAACTCGAATCGCGCAAGCTGAAGCCGGCTTATGTGCTGGTGGGCGACGAAGCGTTTTTTCGCAAACGCTGCCGCGATGCCATTCTGGAGCATCTGGTCGCGCCCGATTCGCGCGACTTCGGTTTGTTTGAGTTTGATCTGGCCGAGACTTCGCTGAATGAAGTTCTGGATCGCGCCCGCACGCCCTCGCTGATGGCGCCCTTTCAGGTGTTCTTCGTGCGCGGCGTGAAGACGCTGTTTGGCCGCGGCTCCAATGACGACAAAATCGGAGCGATCGAAGCCTACTGCAAGAATCCTAATCCCGATGCGCTCGTCGTTTTCGTGGCCGATCACATCAGCATTCCCGCCGACGCCCGCCGTATGGAGATGACGGACAAGGACCGCTATCAGAAGATCCGCGAAGATCTGGGTCCGTTCTGCGGAATTGTCGAGTTGTCTCGTGTGGAAGAAGGCGAAGCCGTCCGCTGGATTGCCGAATACTGCGCCACACGCACCGTCAAGATGGATGCCGACGGCGCTCGCGAGTTGGTGGATGCGCTCGGCGGTGACATGATGATGGTCTCGAACGAATTGGAGAAGCTGATTCTCTACGTCGGCGAAAAGAAAAAAATCACGCTCGGCGATGTCGAGACCATGGTGCTCGCCGCGAAACAGAGGTCGTTATATGAGTTGACCGACGCGATTTCCTCGAAAGACCGCGTGCGCGCGCTGGCGGTTCTCGACGCGCTGCTTTCGACCGGCGACGGCGAAGAGGCGGCTATCGGTCATCTCTACATGCTGGCCAAGACCTTTCGCCAGATGCTGGTGATTCTGGAGCGCAACGTTCGCGACCAGCGCATGTTGTGGGCGGCATTGTGGCAGGGCTTTCGCGTGCCTCCATTTGCGGCGGACGATATCATCCGGCAGGCGCGGCGCTACAAATCGAAGCGCGAGCTGACGCGCGCCATTCGCCTCGTCGCGAAGGCCGATCTGGCGCTGCGATCGAATCCTCCCGGCAAACGGCTGGTGCTGGAGAAGCTGGTTCTGGATCTCTGCGCCGAGCCCAAGCTGGAAGCCGCGGGCGGATGGATGCAGGAAGAACTGCCGGTGTAGAGACGGGGGCTTGCCCCGTCTCAGGCAGTGGATATGGACGTTCAAGCTTATCTACGGCGCATCGGCTATCAGGGAACGCTGACGCCCGGCAACGATCTTCCGAGGCTTGATCTTCCGAACATTGATCTTCTTCGCTCCCTCCATCGTGCGCATCTGTTCACAGTCCCTTTCGAAAATCTTGATATCCACCTGGGGCGAGAGATCGTCTGCGACGAGAACCGTATTCTGCACAAGATCGTGAATGAACACCGCGGCGGCTTCTGCTACGAACTGAATGGAGCGTTTGCCGCTCTGCTCAGAGCGCTGGGGTTTCGGGTGACGTTGCTCTCAGGCCGAGTTGCTGGCCAGGACGGCAGCTACGGGCCTGAATTCGACCACCTCACGCTGCGCGCCGATCTCGAGGAACCGTGGCTGGCCGACGTCGGCTTTGGCGATGGCTTCCTGGAACCGCTACGCCTCGAATCGCGCCTGGAGCAGCCGCAAAACGGGCGCGTCTATCGCCTCACATCTAGTCCGACATCTCCACCGACGCCCGTCGATGGTGCGTTGAGCCTGCAAGTCTTGGCCGAAGGCAAGTGGAAAACAGAATACGCGTTCACTCTCCAACCGCGCGAGCTCTCCGATTTTGCGGGGATGTGCCACTATCACCAGACCTCGCCCGAGTCGCATTTCACGCGCCAGCGAATCTGTTCGCTGGCCACTCCCGAAGGTCGAATTACTTTGTCGGATGAAAAGCTGATTGAGACGCACGGCAGTTCGCGACGGGAGCGATTGCTCTCCGGCAATCAGGAATGGCGCGCGCAGCTCGGCCAGCTGTTTGGAGTGGTTCTACCGGAGTCCGAGCTACGCCCAAACGAGTCTTCGAAGAAAGTTCCAATCAGTTAAACTGGGGAGGAATGAGCGTGTTCTTCTACTTTGCCCCGCATCGCCCCGCTCTGACTGCCATCATCCTGCTGGTTCTCGCCCCGTTCTATCTAACGGCAGCTTCGATGGCCGCCGACACCGCGGTTTCGACCGCGCTTCGTCCGACCGATTTTCGTCCTAATGATCCGCTGAACCAGGCCGCTTTCGAGCACTACTACAACCTCGATTACGACGCGGCGATTCAGGATTTTGAGAAGATACTGGCGCGTCATCCGAACGACCCCTTCGCCGTCAATCACCTGCTCTCCGCGATACAGGTGCGGGAGTTGTATCGCATGGGAGCGATGAATACAGGCGATTACTCGAACGATAACTTCATTGGAATCGCGCACCGCACCGCCGATCCGGCGCAGAAGGAGCGTATCAAGCAACTGGTCAAGCAAGCGGAGAAACTGGAAGAAGCTGTACTGGCGAATAAGCCGGACGATGTCGACATGCTTTACGCTCGCGGCGTCACCCGCGGACAGTTTGCCCTCTACACCGCGCTCATCGAGCGTGCCTGGTTTTCTGCTCTCCGCAACGCGGTTGGCGCGCGCCACGATCACGAATATGTCCTCGAACTCGATCCGAATTACACCGACGCCAAGCTCGTCGTCGGCGCTCACAACTACGTCATGGGAAACCTCTCGCTAGGGGTAAAAATGGCGGTCGCGCTCGTAGGCTTGAGCGGAAACAAGGAAAAAGGACTCCAGTATCTGAGTGATGCCTACCACGGCAACGGCGAAACCAGTGTGGACGCCGGGGTTGTGCTCATGGTTTTCCTGCGCCGCGAACATCGTTATGACGAGGCTTTGCAGATCACGGGCGCGCTCGGTCCGCGGTTTCCGCGCAACTATCTTTTTCCGCTTGAAGAGGGGAACCTGCTGCGGGCGTACGGCAGGAACGACGAAGCCGAGGAACATTATCGCCGGATATGGCAGAACGGGCGCGAAGGGAAATACGGCAGTCTGCATTACGAAATCGCGGCCATCGGTCTGGGCGACCTGCTGCGCAGCGAGAAAAAATATCAGGCTGCGGCTACGGCGTACGAGATGGTGAGTGAGGTTGCGGGCGCCGATCCTGAATTGCTGCAGAAGGCGAATCTGGGAGCGGGCGAGATGTATGACCAGCTCCAGCAGCGGGATCTGGCGGTGAAGAAATACGAGGCGGTGGTGGCCGTAAATTCGGGCAACGCCGAGGCGGACAAGGCGCGGAAGAGGATGAAGGACGCTTACCGAGAGTGAGGAAAAACAGTCGTTGGTCGATGGTCGTTGGTCGCTAGTCGTTTGGTTTCTTGCGATTAAGTTGCAGAAGCGCCTATCCGGGTCTTTGCTAACGACTAACGACCATCGACTAGCGACCGACGGCTATTGGAACATTTTCCCCGCAATCGTCGTATCCTAATTACATGGGCGTCGTTGGGGAGGGATAGAAACCATGTACTGCAACGCTTGCGGCAAGACCATCGCTGAGGACGGCCGTTTTTGCTCCCACTGTGGCAACGTGGTGGGGGCTCCGCCTGTGCCTAGGAAACTGATGCGCTCCCGCGCGGACCGAAAGATCGCGGGCGTTTGTTCGGGGCTGGCTCATTATCTCGACCTCGATGTATCGCTCGTGCGGATCCTCTGGTTCTTCATTACGCTCGCGTGCGGAGTCGTTCCGGGCGTCGTGGCGTATGTGCTCGGATGGATCATCATTCCAGAGGAGCCGCGGCTACTTCCGGTTGCAGCGTCGCAACTGCCGATCACGAGCTAAGAGCGAGTCGAGCGATGAAGCGACGGAGCGACAGGCGTCTCGCTCGGCTCTCCGCTTGAGATTGAGCTTGAGATTGCCCGGTTAATCACACCACCTCAATCTCCGCTGGGTGGAGTTGATCGAGCGGTCGGCTGCTGATGCGAGCCAGCCACAAACTTACCAGCGAAGCTCCGCCCAACAGGATGACGCAGCCGGGCCACCCTTCCCACCGCCAGAACCAGTCGGTTAGCGTGGCACCCACGCTTCCTCCGAGATAGTAGAACGACACGTAGAGTCCAGCGGCAGAGGAACGGGCGCGGCCTGCGATGGCTCCGGTTTGCACTGTGGCGGCGGCTTGCGCCACGAAGACTCCAGAGGAAAAAATGGCTAGGCCTATGATTACCACGGGCAGCGATTTGACCAGGGTGAGGAGCAGTCCCGCGATCATCATGGTGCAGTAGACGACCGTGGTGTGGCGAAAGCCGAAGCGATCGAGGAAGCGGCCCGCCTGAGGTGTTACGACGACTCCGAGCAGATAAACAAAAAAGATGCTGCCAAGTTGGGCCGAGTTCAGACGGAAAGGCGCGGCGGCGAGGTAAAAGTTCGCATAGGTAAAGCATCCCACCAGCGCGAAGAGCGCGGTGGCGCCCATGCCGAAGTTGGCCAGCAGCCGCGGATTGCGCAGGTGTTGCTTGACATGGTCCAGCACCTGCCGTAGATGTTCGGCGCGCACAAAATTCTTCGCCAGGGGAAGCCAGGCACGGACTATAACCGCTCCGATCAAGTCGAGGACGGCCAGCACCAGGAAAGTGGAGCGCCAATGCCAGTGCGCGGCGATGACGCCGGAGATGAAGCGTCCCAGAAATCCGCCGATAATGGTTCCGGTCACATACGATGACATGGCACGGCCCACGCCACGTCCAGCCCACTCTTCATTCACGTAGGCGAGCATGACCGCGATGACGCCGGGCACGAAGAGACCCTGCGCGAAACGCCAGAAGATAAGCGCATGCAAGCTGGTGGAAGTCGCCGCCAGCGCGGTGGGAATGGCTAGCAGGAACAGCGAGGGAACGATTACTTTCTTGCGTCCGCGGCGTTCGGCGATCATCCCGATGAGGGGCGCAGTGAGGGCAGTCGCAAAAATTGTCGCGCTCACGGTCAGACTGACTTCTAACTCGGAGGCGTGGAACGTCTCTTGCAAGAGCGGCAGCAAGGGCTGGGTGCAATACACGTTGAGGAACGTGCACATGCCGGCCAGCATGGTGGCGACCGTCGCCTTGTCGAGTTTCTGCAAGAGAAACTGAAGCCTCGTTTGTGACTCTTGATGATATGCGAAGTTTGGCCGGTACTGCGCCTGTCACAGCCCGCGCGGGCCCAGTTCTCTGCTAGAATCTTCGCGTCATGATGGAAGCCTTCCTTGTTCCAGAAAACACGGTGGTCAATGCTAAAGGAGACGGCGCCGCGCTCGATGTGAGTCGGGCGGAGGGCCGGATTTTTCTGCTGACGCTCGCCATCACCAACATCATCGAGCAGGAATCGCTCGATGTCAGCATCTTTGGTTCAGCGGACGGCGCGACCTGGGATGCCAAGCCGGCCGTGGCGTTTCCGCAGAAGTTTTATCGCGAGGAAATTCCGCTGCTGCTCAACCTGACGGCGCGGCCGGAGATCAAGTTTGTTCGGGCGCACTGGGAAGTGGCGCGGTGGGGACGCGGAACGGAAACGCCCATGTTCGAGTTCCATGTCACGCTGCGGGAAGTTCCGCAGGAAATCCTCGCGGAAGCCGCCGGGCGCGCGCGGGCGCAATAGGACGAACCAGCCCGCGCCTCCTAAGAAGCTGTCATCTTGAGCGAAGCGAAGGACCTCTGTATTGTGCTGGCGGAGGCGAAATGCACGGCCTTTCGCTTCGCTCAAGATGACAAGTCTGAATTGAGAACTGAATACTGGGACCGGACTTTTCACTAAAGCGCCCGACGTAGAAATCTCCGCTATATTAAATTCATGCCCGCTGATTCGAAGCGCGGTGATTCGAAGCGCGATGATTCGAAGCGCGATGGTTCGAGCGTCATCGTCTGTCCCGCGCGCGCGGTGCGTGGAGTGGTTCGCATTCCCGGGGATAAATCCATATCGCACCGCTACGCCATGCTGGCGGCGATTGCCGAGGGCACCAGCCGGTTCCATAATTTTTCCGCGGCGCGCGATTGCGCCAGCACGCTCGATTGTGTGCGCCAGCTCGGCTGCGAGTGGAGGCGCTCGAAGGACAATGACGAAAGCGGCGACGAAGTGATTGAAGTGCGCGGCGTGGGGCCGCAGCTGAAGGCTCCGGCGGTGGTGCTTGATTGTGGGAACTCCGGATCGACCATGCGCATCTTGAGCGGAATTCTTGCCGGGCAGCCATTTTCGAGCGAGCTATGCGGAGATGAATCGCTCTCGCGGCGGCCGATGGCGCGCATTATGAAGCCGCTTTCCGAAATGGGCGCGCGGATCGAAGCTGCGGAAGGCGGAAGGCCTCCACTAAGAATTCGTGGCGGTACTCTGAGGCCAATTCACTACTGGCCGGAAGTGGCGAGTGCGCAGGTAAAGTCGTGCGTGCTGTTCGCCGGATTGTTTGCCGCAGGCGAGACGGTCGTCGACGAACCGATCCGCACGCGCGATCATGGCGAAATTGCGCTCCGGGCATTTGGTGCGGAGGTCGACCGAACCGGCAATGCGTCGCGGATCGTGGGTGGACAGCGCTTGCGCGCGATTGAAGCGCATGTGCCCGGCGATCTTTCGAGTGCCGCGTTTTTTCTTTGCGCGGCGGCGCTGTTTCCCGGATCGCAGATCATCTTGCCCGGAATTCTGATGAATCCGACGCGGGCGCGGCTGCTCGATATTCTGATCCAGATGGGGCTGACGATTTCTGTCGCGCATCTGGAAGACCATCAAGGTGAGATCGTAGGAACGATCGAGGCGCGCGGGGCGGCGTGGAAGGGAGCCGTAATCGCTGGCTCCGATACGGCGGCTTTAATTGACGAGATCCCGGTGCTGGCGGCGGTTGCGCCCTATTCCGAGGGCGGGCTTGAAGTGCGCGATGCCAAGGAGTTGCGCGTGAAAGAGTCAGACCGCATCGCGGCCGTCGCTGCCAATCTACGAAAGATGGGCGCGGAGATCGACGAGCGGCCCGATGGAATGCGCATTCCCGGCGGCCAGCATCTGCATGGTGCGGAACTGGGCTCATTTGGCGATCACCGCGTTGCCATGGCGTTTGCCGTGGCCGCGTTGCGAGCGGAAGGCGAGACGACGATTCATGGCGCGGATGCCGCGGGAGTGTCGTATCCGGCGTTCTTTGAAGAGTTGCTCGAAGTCACGACATGAATATTTAGTTTGTCATCTTGAGCGAAGCGAAAGACCCATGCATTGCGGTGCGTTCAAAATGCACAGGTTCTTCGCTTCGCGAAGGATGACACCGTGGATTTAGGATAATGAGAGCGTCTTTATGCCAGACAAACGCCAATCTCCCGACGAACAATTGCAACAGGAATTCAACCGCTGGGCCGACGACGGCGAAGGCGCGAAGATGGAGCGCCATCACCTCGACATCACTGAGAAAACCATGCGCCGCATGGATCTGCGTCCGGGTGAGCGTATTCTTGATCTCGGCTGCGGATCAGGCTGGGCAACGCGCTTGCTGGCGCGATTGGTCGGCGAGGGGCCGCGGAGCTTTGGGCAGGTGGTCGGCGTCGACATTTCCGATGAGATGGTGCGGCAGGCGCGGGCTGCTTCGAAGGAATTCGACAACGTGATGTTTATCGTCGGCTCCGCTGCGCAGATTCCGTGGGAAGAAAACTTCTTCGATAAAGTGCTTTCGGTGGAGTCGTTTTATTACTATCCCGACCAGGAACGCGCGCTGGCCGAGCTTTTTCGCGTGATGGCGCCGCATGGACGCTTGTTCATTTTGATCAATCTCTATAAAGATAATCCATATTCGTTGCAATGGGTGCCGAAGCTGAAGGTGCCAGTGCATGTGCGCTCGGCGGCGGAATATGTCGAACTGCTCAAGAAGCATGCCTTTGAAAACGTGGAGTATGCGCAGGTTCCCGACGATACCCCCACGCCCGACAATTACCAGACCACTTCGTTCCGCAGTCTCGACGACCTGAAGGCATTTAAGCGCGTCGGCGCGCTGCTGCTCATGGCGACCAAGCCAGATGTGCGGAATCCGGCGCCGGGGTACACGATTTACTGAGGAACGATGTATCCTTAGTAAGAACCGGGTAGCGAGTGAGGCCGCATGAGCTGGCTCCAGAACAAATTCGAAAAGAACTTCATGATCTCGACGGTGGACTACGTCTTCAACTGGGCGCGCAAGTCGGCGCTCTGGCCGATGACGTTTGGGCTGGCGTGCTGCGCCATCGAAATGATCGCGTCTTCGACTGCGCGATTCGATATCGCGCGCTTTGGGTCGGAAGTCTTTCGGCCCAGCCCGCGGCAGTCGGATCTGATGATCGTCTCCGGCACGGTCACGCTGAAGATGGCGCCAGTGGTGAAAAGAATTTACGAGCAGATGCCCGAGCCGAAGTGGGTAATCTCGATGGGCGCGTGCTCGTCGGTCGGCGGCCCGTTCAACACTTATGCCGTGCTGCAGGGCGTGGATCGCGTCGTGCCGGTGGATGTATATGTAATCGGCTGCCCGCCGCGTCCGGAGAATCTGTTTTACGCGCTGCTCAAGCTGCAGGATAAGATCGACACCATGACGCTGGCCAAGCGTCCCACCGAAGTGCGGCTCGAAGAGCGGATGATGGACGACTTCAAGCGCCAGGTAATGGTTGCGCAGACGATGGAACCCAAATAGCCGCATCAAACAAAAATTGTCATCCTGAGCGAAGCGAAGGACTTGCTGTTTGCCAGCAGTGATCGCGCAGCTGGGGCGCTGCCTTGCCAAACTGCATCACAACCCCGTCCTGAGCCGTCTCGCCCGCCTGCTTCGCACTCAGATAGAATCACTGACAATCCCAATGTCCAAGTCTTTCATCGTCGTTCTCATTTTCACATTCATTTTCGCGCTGATCGCCGCGACCGGACCCGCTCCGAATCCGCAGGAAGCGGCCCGCCTCAACAACCTCGGCGTTGCCTACATGAACCAGCAGCTCTTCGCCAAAGCTTTGAAGGCGTTCGAAGACGCGGCTGCCAGTGATCCCGCGCTTGAAGTGACTACCGTCAATCGCGGAGTGGCCCTGCTCAACCTGCAGCGCGTCGATGAAGCGAAGGTGCTGCTGGAAAAAGCCGTCAAAAGCAATCCCAAAGATGCCCACGCCTGGTACAACCTTGGCCTCTATTACAAGAACTCCGCCGATGCGAGCGCTGCCGTCGATGCGTTTCGTCGCGTGACTGAAATCGATGCGAACGACCCCGACACCTGGTACTTCCTCGGATCGACCTACGCGCAACTCAAGCAATTTGCGCAAGCGATCAATGCCTTCGAGCACGCATTAAAGCTCGACCCGCACCACGCCTCCGCCCAGTTTGGACTGGCGCGGGCGTACCAGCAATCCGGACAAGCCGATCCCGCCCATGAAGCGATGAAGAAATTTCAGTACATCACGCAGAACAAGCTGGGAGCGCCTATCAGCCTGGCCTATGGCGAACAGGGAAAGTATTCGCGCGCGGAAGAGTCGCCGATGGCGGTGCAGAAAGTGTCGGCGCAGATTCCAGTGAAGTTTGTGGACGTGACAGCAGCGGCTGGCATTATATCCAGGCCTAGAATTGCAGGTTTCCAAAACGACGAAGTTGCTTCGTTGCTTGGCCCGGGTGCGTGTTTCCTTGATTACGACGGAGACGGACGGATCGATCTGCTCATCGCAGATAACGGACCACAAGGTGGCCTAGCGCTCTACCACAACCTTGGCGGCAAGTTTGAAGACGTCACGGTGAGTGCGGGACTCGATCCATCTCTTCGCGCAGTGGGGTGTACTGCAGGGGACTATGACAATGACGGCTTTGAAGATGTTGCGCTAAGTCTTTATCAGCACAGTGTTGCTCTTCTTCATAACGAGAAGAATGGAACGTTTAAGGATATGACTGAGGCCGCCGGGATCGGCCGAGCGGCGGAGATTAAAAGCGATGGGGAAAACGCTGGACTCACCTTCATTGACTACGATCATGATGGTGACCTTGATCTCTACGTTAGCCGTTATTACTCGGACGTTAGGCATTTCTCGGCACCACCTAGTGCAAACCTAATGTTGAGGAATAATGGCAACGGAACGTTTACGGACGTGACGGGAATAGTGGGGCTGACCTCTCCCGAAAGCAGCTTGAGCGCAATCGGAACCGACTTCAACAATGATCGTGCCGTGGATCTTGTCGTCACTGGCGGACGCGTGCCAGATCTTTTCATCAACCCCAGAGAGGGTAAATTTCCCCAACAGCCTTGGGGAGCAATGTTCTCTGCGCCAACACATGGGGTCGCCGTTCTCGATTTCGATCACGACGGATGGATGGATATGGCCTTCACGAAATTTGGCGCCCCAGGCCTCACTGTCTGGCGAAATAACCAAGGCAAGAGTTTCGAGCAGGTGAAACTACCCGAGACTAACTGGGTCCGTGCCTACGGCGTCGCCGCCATAGACTACGACAACGACGGCTGGGTCGATCTCGTCGCCGTCGGCGAAACGAAAGACGGCAAGGGAGAAGTCCGCCTCTTCCGCAATCTCGGCCCTGACGGATGGAAAGACGTCACCGCTGACACCGGACTCGACAAAATTCAGCTCAAAGAGCCGCGCGCCATCATCACCGGCGATTACGACAACGACGGCGCAGTCGATCTCCTGATCACGCAAAACCACGGCCCCGCTGTGCTGCTCCGCAATGAGGGCGGCAACAAGAACAACTCGCTGCGCCTCGCGCTCAAGGGCCTCAACGACAACAAGAGCGCCATCGGGACAAAAGTTGAAGTCTTCTCCGATGGTATTCGTCAGAAATTTGAAGTGTACGGATCGTCCGGCTACCTGGGACAGAATTCGCCCTACCTGACCATCGGCCTCGGCCAAGCCAAAGAAGCCGACGTGGTCCGCATGTTATGGCCCACCGGCGTTCTGCAGGATGAAATCGAAGTCGCCGCCAACAAGCTGCAGACGATCACGGAACTTGACCGCCGCGGCAGTTCCTGCCCAACTTTATTTGCTTGGGATGGCCGCGAGTATCAGCTTGTCGGCGACATGCTCGGCGCGGGCGTTGTGGGGCATTGGATCGCGGCAGACAAAGGCGCCATTGAACGTAATATCGCCCGTCCCACCGAAGCCATCAAGCTCGACCGCGCTTCGCTGCGCGAAAAAGATGGCAAGCTGAGCTTCCGCTTCATGGAGCCGCTCGAAGAATCCGTTTACCTCGATCAGGTGAAGTTGCTCGCGGTCGATCATCCCGCGGATGTCGACGTTTATCCCAACGAATATTTCGCCAGCAGTCCTCCGTATCCGCCGTTCAAAGTTGTGTTCAGTCACGATGCGCGTCCACCCGCCGGGGCGTGGGACGACCATGGCCACAACGTGCTCCCCGATTTGCTCGCGAATCGTTATTTCGGCGACTTCAAAGTGCTTTCATTCATGGGATTCGCTGAGCCCCACAGTCTGGAGCTCGATCTCGGCGAGCCGTACCGCGGCGGCCCGCTGTGGCTGTTGCTGCATGGCGAGATCGAATATTACTCGGCGACCAGCATGTACGCTGCCGATCAAGCGCACCTGCGGCCGTTTGCACCGTATGTCGAAGCGTTGGTTTCGACCGCGAGCTCGGTCGGAAATGACGGAAAAGAAAAGTGGGTCCGTGTCGTCGATGATATGGGATTTCCTGCAGGCGGTGCACGCACCATGACTGCCGATCTCAGCGGCAAACTTCCGCCGGGCACGCGGCGCATTCGGATCACTACGAATCTACAGATCTGCTGGGACAGCATCCTGATCAGTCAAACCAGTCAAGATCAGCCTTCTCGCCTGACAGCAGTTCCGCTGGCGCGCGCCGAACTGGATTTCCATGGCTTCCCGCTGAAGATCGAAGACCAGCCTCCGGGCAACGTGAAATACGTTTACGAAAAAGCCAGCGCCACCGGCCCCTACACGCGGCCGGCCGGAGCCTACACGCGCTACGGCGATGTGCGGTCGCTGCTCGACTCTGTCGACGATAAGTTTGTCGTCTTTGGATCGGGCGATGAAGTAGCGCTCGATTTCGATCCGGCGAAGCTGCCCCCGTTGCCGCGCGGCTGGGTGCGCGACTATTTCTTCGTCGCCAACGGATATGAAAAAGATATGGACTTCTACGCCTACCACGGCGATACGGTTGACCCTCTGCCCTTCCGCAACATGCGTACCTATCCGTATCCGGGACAATCTTTTCCGTCCGATGCCGAGCACCTCAACTACTTGCTGGAATACAACACGAGGTTTATGTCAGGGACTGAGGCGAGCAGATATTCGTTCCACTATCCCAAGTGATAACTTGTCCGAGCATTCGAAAAGCACGCATCAGGTCGCGCTACAATCATGTCCCATGTGGGTCGGCCAGATTTCCGTTTTGTTGATCGCCTTGACTGGCGTGCTTCCGGCTCAGACGGCGAAACAAGGCTCCGCTGCGACCATTCCTCCCGCGCACATTGAAAAGAAATCGTCGGCTCCCAAAGTCATCCCGGTTCCAATTTTCCGCGACATTGCGGCCCGGGCAGGTCTGGCCGCATCCCACATCTCCTCGCGCGAAAAATACTACGTCGTCGAATCCATGAGCGGCGGCATCGGTTTGTTCGACTGCGACAATGACGGCAAACTCGATATCGTCATGGTCAACGGATCGACCGTCGATCGCTACAAGCAAGGCGGCGATCTTCTCGTCACGCTCTGGCATCAGGATGCTAACCTCAAGTTCACCGACATTACCGAGAAGGCCGGACTCACGCGCAAAGGTTGGGGCATGGGTGTCGCCGTCGCCGACTACGACAACGATGGCAACCTCGATCTTTTCGTGACCGGCTACGGCGGCAACGCGCTTTATCGCAACAAAGGCGATTGCACGTTTGAAGATGTGACTGACAAGGCCGGAGTGCGCGGCGGCGGCTTCTCTACGGGCGCGGCCTGGGCGGACTACGACCGCGACGGCAACGTCGATTTGTTCGTGTCACGATATGTTCACGTGGATATGAACGACCTGCCAGCATTCGGCTCGACCAAGTTCTGCCAGTTCAAAGGCGCGCCGGTGCAGTGCGGACCGTGGGGTATGGAGGGCGAGACCGATCTGCTTTATCACAATCGCGGCGATGGCACGTTTGAAGAAGTCTCGAAGAAAGCCGGGGTTGACGATCCTGAAAAATATTATGGACTGGGCGCGACCTGGGGCGACTACGACAACGACGGCTGGCCGGATCTGTTCGTTGCCGATGACGCCACTCCCAATCATCTCTATCACAATAATCGCGATGGCACATTCACTGACGAGGCCATGGTGGGCGGCATTGCGCTGAATAGTGAAGGGCAGGCGCTTGGGTCCATGGGCGTGACTTGGGGCGACTACGATCACAGCGGACGGCTCTCGATGTTCATCACCGAGTTTGCCGACCAGCCCAACACGCTGTATCGCAATCAGGGGCCTGGCAAATCTGGGTCACGAGGATTCGAAGATGTCGCCATGCCATCGCATCTCGGCCAGCCCAGCTTGCCGCTGGTCGGTTGGGGCACAACATTTTTCGATATGGACAACGATGGATGGCTCGATCTGTTCGTGGCCAACGGACACGTCTATCCGCAAATGGACAACGTGAAGGGAAGCGCTGCCTACGCCGAGCCGATGTTATTGCATCGTAACCTGCGCAATGGAACCTTCGAAGAAGTTTCGAAGGCGGCTGGTTTGGCTGACATGCCACTGAAATCCCGGCGGGGCGCTGCTTTCGGCGACATCGCCAACAATGGCAATGTCGACATCGTTGTGCTCAACGTCGGAGAGCCGCCGTCGCTGCTGCTCAACACCAATAAGATCCCAAACCACCGCGTACTCTTCTGTCTGGTGGGAACAAAAAGCAATCGTGCTGCGATCGGCGCGCGCGTCACCATTCATGCAGGAGGGATGACGCAGTTCGACGAAGTGCGCGGCGGAGGCAGTTACCTTTCACAGAACGATTTGCGGCTGCATTTTGGCCTGGGGGCGGCAACAAAAATTGACCTGGTGGAGGTGCGCTGGCCAACCGGCAAGACAGAAAGCTTCAAAGATGTGACCGCGGACAAGATTTACGCCATCACCGAAGGGCATGGAATCAAGGAGACGCTCGCATTGCCCGCTCCGGAATCGATTTCGTTCTAGACTGAATAGACGCGTGTTTCTTCACTGCTGCCGCGCTTTCGCCAACTCCTTCCATGTCACCAGCACGAAGCCTTGCTCCTTGAGAAATTGCCGGAACTCCGCGCTCTTCACCATATCCAAGTCGCGTTGACGCCAGGCTGCGCCCCAATCGGGATGGTCCCAGGTGGCGCCGCGCATTTCCTCGTCGTCGTAGGCCAAATGCACGATGAGCTGATATACGCCCGGCGGCAGCGGAGCAAGTTGCTCCTTGTACCAATCGAACCAGGCTTTGTTGTTGGCCGCGACGCCCGGTTCCATGGTGATGACGCGCTGCACTGTGATCTCTTCCGCGGGCACGGAAATCCCCGCGGGCGAGCCGTGAGTTCCCGACGCCTCCAAAAGAATCGGGAGCGTGTAATCGTCCCGCAGTTTTCGGTACACGCCGAAGAGTCCGCCAGAGGACACCATGCCCGCCATATGCATATCGAGGTGGGTGACCGAAATACCAGCGCTTTTCGCGCGGTCAATCTGCGAACGCAATTCGTATTCGACGTCAGAGCTCTTGGCATTTTGGACAACGTCGGGTGTGTCGAGCGGAAAGTATCCGTGGGCGTCGACGAGGCTGGGCACTCTGCCCGCGCCGCTCACCGGACCCCATCGCAGATCGGTCCACTCACTGGTCAACGCCAGGTGCACGCCGAGATCGGCGTTGGGATGCTCTTTCGCCCAGCGCGCGACCTCGGGAAACCACGGACAGGGTACAAGGATGCTGGCCGAAGTAATCCATCCCTTTTCGAGAGCCTCAAGAGTGGCCCGGTTGACGGAGTGGCTCATGCCAAGATCGTCCGCGTGAATGATCAGCAGGCGCGCAGAAGCCGGATAGCCCATGCGCTCCGGCACACTCTTTTCCGGGGCAGTTGTTGCCCGCGAATTCTGGGCCACGGTCAAACCGGCAAATGACAGGCAGGCCAAAAGCAGCAGGACGAAACGCATTCTGTGGTTCATGCCCATGGACTAGCGCTCCAGCAAATTCCGCCGATTATCGAGTTTCACTGAAGACTCGGCAGGAATCGTTTTAATAGAGTTTTTTCATTGACAGAATATCCCTTCCGTATAGAATTCAAGAGGATTTTGTGGAACTGTGGTGGGTAGCTCGATTCTCGGCCCCGCAACCCACGAAGGTATCCTTCCCCTGAACCCCGTTATCTTCGCAGGATAATGGGGTTTTATTTTGAGATCGTGAATGAGTTCGACTGCCAATCCGCCCGCTAGCGCACCTCGCCTGAGGCGCTCGCTCACGCCCTGGGACCTGATTCTGTACGGCATCATCGTGATTCAGCCGGTCGCACCGATGTCAGTGTTCGGCGTGCTCAGCGACAGGGGGCGCGGTCACGTCGTTACAACCATCCTGATCGCGATGGTTGCGATGCTGTTCACCGCCATCAGCTATGGCCGCATGGCGCGTGTCTATCCCAGCGCTGGTTCGGCCTTCACTTACGTCGGCCAGGAAATTAATCCCGCGCTTGGTTACGTCACCGGTTGGAGCATGGTGATGGATTACATGCTCAATCCGATCATCTGCACTATCTGGTGCAGCCAGCAGGCGCACGTGTTTGCTCCCGGCGTGCCGTATGCAGTGTGGGCCGTCTTTTTTGCGCTGGTGTTCACGCTGCTGAACGTCCAGGGAGTCAAGACTTCGGCTCGCGTAAACTCGGCGCTGGCGGCGGGGATGGGCGTAGTGATTGCAATTTTCTTCGTGGTTGCGGCGCGCTACATCTTCGGGCATCCGCACGATGACGCGGGCTTTTATACGCGTCCGTTCTACGACCCGAGCATGTGGAACACGAAGGCGGTCCTGGGAGGAACGTCGATCGCAGTGCTCACCTACATCGGGTTCGACGGCATCTCCACGCTTTCCGAAGAGGCGGAAAACCCGCGCCGCAATATTCTGCTGGCGACCGTGCTGACTTGCCTTGTGATCGGCATTCTCTCTGCCCTTGAGGTCTATGCCGCACAGTTGATCTGGCCCGCATCGCAGCCTTTCCCAGATGTCGACACGGCTTTCGTCCATGTCGCCGGACGCGCCTGGAAGCCAATGTTCGGCATCATCGGATTCACCTTGCTGGTAGCCAACTTCGGATCGGGCATGGGCGCGCAGATCGGCGCTGCCCGCCTGCTTTACGGGATGGGAAGAAGCAACGCGCTCCCGAAATCATTTTTCGGAGTGGTTGACGCCAAGCATCGAGTGCCGCGCAATAACGTTTTGTTCGTAGGTGCAATCGCATTGATCGGTGCATTCGTGATGAGTTACGGACTCGGCGCCGAGATGCTCAACTTCGGCGCGCTCATCGCTTTCATGGGAGTCAACGCCGCAGCGTTCATGCGCTATGTGGTGCGCGACCAGAAGAGGACTCTGTCGTTCATAGCGCCGCCCGTTCTTGGCTTCGTGATTTGCTTGTTACTCTGGCTGAGTCTCAGCACTCCCGCCAAGATTGCCGGCAGCATCTGGATGGCGGCCGGCATAGCGTTCGGCGCCTGGAAGACGCGCGGCTTCCGCGGAGACCTCGTCAACTTCGATCTGCCGGCGGACGAGTGAGAGAAGGTTAAGAGGTAAGGGGTCAGATTGCAGAGGTAAGAACCCCCTAAAACCAGACAGGCTCGGCTGCCACTGGTGTTACGTCTTCAATCTGACCTCTTACCTCTGCAATTGCCTCACTCCACGTTCCAGCCGCTGATTTCGATTTCCGGCGTCGCCGCTCCCAGCGCGCTGGCGCGATACGTTGCCGTGATCTCCCGCTTTTCGCCCGGCAGCAGAGAAATGTAATTGTCCTGCCAGACGACGGGCAGAATTTCCTCGCCACCCTTGCCCTTGTCGAGCTTCAGACGCACGAAAAACGCCAGGGTCTTGCTGGGATTTTCGATGGTCACGCGCGTCACCGCATCTTCGCCCTGCGTTTCGCTTCGGCTCGATACATTCAGCTTTACTTTTGGCAACTGCGCGAGCGAAGTGTAGTCCGCATAAGACGCCGTCGGAGTCGTCCACCAATTTGATTTTGCCCAGTCGAGCGTTTCCGGTTTGGTCGAGAGCCAATAGAAATTCCCCCCGACCAGTTTGCCGGTGCCATCCGTGACGCGGAGATCGAGGAAATACGCGGGCGATAGACCCTCGATCTGCGGAAGCGTAAACACCTTTGCCGTGCTATCGGCGGCCGCATCGAGCGCAACCTCTTTGGAATACCTCTGTGTGCCATCCAGATTGAAGACCCGCGCCGTCAGCTTCAGTCCCTTCGCATCCACATACTGGCTACTTACCAGCCACACCGAGCGATCGTCGTATCCATAGACTGGGTCGAGCGTCTGCATTGCTTTTTTCGCGCCGAAATATCCGCCGCCTGGGCGCAAGTAGTAGTCGTAGAGATGCCAGATCATCGAAGGCCACGCGTTATTCAGCATCCACTGGATCACGCCCGTCGACGTGTATTTGTTGCGACTGTACCCCTCGTACATGGCGCGCACGCCTTCGTACGTCATGAGCTGAGATTTGTAAGCGAAATCTCTGGCGCTCTGCGCCTTGCCATAGCGCGTGTTCAACGCGTCGGTGAACACTCGCATGGTTTTGAACTTTCCGCCGCCTGCGTGGAAACTCCAATACTCATCCAGCGGTCCATCTGCTGGCCCATCTGCCGTCCAAAGATGATCCGTGGGAACCATGCGCTCGATGCTCTCGATCGGCGGAACCGCCGGTCCCATGCTGGTTTCGGAGTTGAAGCCGTAAGCGCCTCCGCACCCGCCCGGATTGCAGAGATTATCGTCTTTGCGAAGATAGGGATCGGTTTCCCAATACGAAGGCGCTACGTATTCGTAAGGCCCGCTCATCTTCACGCCGCTTTCGCCCGTCACCGTGGTCGGCTTGGCTGTGGCCGAAGATACCAACGGATTCGGCCAGCGCAGATCAGATTCAATCTTCAGATACATTTCTTCCACGTCCGGCGGCGGAGGATTGTCGCTGCCGTTCAGCCACGCCAACAGGCTGGGATGGCTCCTCAGCCGGTAAATCTGGTCGCGCAACGATGCCTTCGCGATCTCGAAGTCCTCATCCTTCCAACTTCCCCAGTGTTCCCAGAAATCGCAGCAGCACCATCCCGCCATCACCAGAATACCTTGCTGGTCGGCCATCTCAAAGAATTCTTCAGTTTCAAGTTTGCCTTCCAGCCGGATCGTGTTCAATCCCAGATCATGCACGTAACGGAATTCATCGGCGAGCCGCTCCGGCGTTTGACGAAGCATCATGTCGGGCGTCCAGCCGCCGCCGCGAATCAGGATTTTCTTGCCATTGATCTTGAACAGGCGCTTGAAACGGTCCGGCGCCTGCTCGGCTACGTCGGATGTGATTTCGCGGATTCCGAATTTTGTTTGTGACACGTCGGAGATCTTGCTGTTGATCTCGAACGAAAGCGTCAGATCGTACAAATTCGGCGTTCCCATCTGCGCCGGCCACCACAACCGCGGATTGCTCAAGTTGAGCTGCGGATACTGACCGGACGAGAACGTTACTTCTCTCGACTCTCCCCCCGCCAGTTCGACCGGTTGCGCGAATTCGATGTTTTCGATTCTGCCGTGCAGCGTGCCTTTCAACGGATGGTCGCTCGCGTTTTTCACTACCGCGGTCACAGTCAGGTGGGCCGCGTTATTTGCCGGCGAATCCACTTTCGAGAGCACTGCGGGATGTCGCAGCGTGGCCGGTCCACTGGCCGTCAAATAGACTTCACGCCACAGACCCATGTTCTTGTCGGGAGGCGCGGGATTCCAGTCCACGAAAGTGATCGCCAGGCTCTTCTCCGTCGGCGCCCAGACCTGCACAGCGAGCACATTCGTTCCAGCTTTAACGGAGGACGTTATGTTGAACTCGTAGGTCCGCCATGCTCCGGCGACTTGGTTGGAATTAGCAATCTGTTTTCCGTTGAGAAAAATGTTGGCGCGGTAGTTGATGCCGCGAAAATTCAGCCACACGGTTTTCCCGACGAACCCGTCAGGCAGCGCGAACTCTTTGCGATACCACCACGAAACCGCGTAGGGACTGTCGGGTGGCATAGGAATATTAGAAAAATTAAAGCCGATAGGGTAGCTCACTCCCGGGTATTGCCGCAGATTCATGGCGTAAAAAGGATCGGGCAGCAGCCCGCTTTTCACTTGCGCGGCCACCACCGTCGTCGGCACGTCTGCCGAGATCCAGTCGTCGTTTCCCGATGCGGTCCGGAATGACGCGCTGGAGATTGCTTCGCCGGTTGCCGTTACTTTAGCGGAAGACTGCAAGGTCCACCCATCGCGCAAAGGAAGCCTCAGGGAGGGCGCCGGCTGAGCGGCGGCAAGCACAGTCAAAACAAATGGGATGATGAGCCGCAGTATCTTCATGAAAGCGTCCTTAGTGAGAATGAAAGTGAGAATGAAAAAAGCTGCCGACTCATTCCGTCCGAACTGTCCACACGTTCATAACATCTTTATTAATTCGATTCAATAGAGCATTTCCGCCAGCTAATCGGAAAGCCTTATGGCGCATGCTTACGGGACTCGACACTAGTTTATAATCAAAGATTCTCGCTTCCCAGCGCGGAGTAATCTATCGGAGTTATCCAACTATGATTCGACAGCTTCAAAATGCAGGGCCAACCGTGAAGATCATTCTCGGCGCATTACTCGTCATCATCTGCGCCTCGATGGCGATCACCCTGATTCCCGGCGGGATCGGCTCCAGTCTTGGCATCGGCGCGCCTCCGGCAGGCGTCTTGGCCACCATTGGCGACCAGCAAGTGACCGTGCCCGAGGTGCAGCGCGAGGCCCGGGCCATGATCCGTCAGCAGTTTCCCAAAGGCGGGGCGCAGGCCAGCATGTTGCTGCCTTACTTTTCCAGTCAGGCTGCCGAGCAACTCATCAATGAGAAGGCTCTGGTTGCCGAGGCCCACCGTCTGGGCCTACGCGTCAGCGACGACGAACTTCGCGATGAGCTTCAGCACGGGCAGTTGGGCAGCATGCTTTTTCCCGACGGCAAGTTCGTCGGGCAGGAGGAGTACGAAAACTTTGTCCAGCGCAACGACCTGACCGTGCCTCAGTTCGAGTCGCTGGAGAAGGACTATATTCTCGTCCGCAAGTTGCGCGCCCTGGTTGCCAGCAGCGCTTTCGTGGGTGACGCCGAGGTCCGCGACGAATTCGATCACCGCAACACCAAGGTGAAGTTCGAATATGCCGTGATCACGCACGCCGACATTCTCAAGGAACTGCACCCCACCGATGAAGAACTCAAGGCCTTTTATGACCGTAACAAGGCGACCTATAACAATTCCATCCCCGAAAAGCGGCAGATTAAGTATGTCGTCATCGACAGCTCGAAAATAGCGGCGGCGACACCAGTAACCGATCAGGATCTGCAGACATATTACAACCAGCACCGCGACGAATTCCGCGCGCCCGAACAGGTGAAGGTCAGCCATATTCTGATCAAGACTCCGCTGCCTACCCCCGGCGCCAAGGAAGATGAGAAAGCTGTTGCCGACGCGCGCGCGAAAGCTGAAGACGTGTTGAAGCAGCTCAAGGCGGGCGGAGACTTCGCCAAGCTTGCGGAAAAATATTCCGACGATCCCGGCAGCGCCAAGGCTGGAGGCGAACTCGGCTGGATCGGCCGCGGCCGCACTGTGCCTGAATTCGAGAAGGCCGCCTTTTCGCTCGGCAAAGGACAGACCAGCGACGTGGTCAAGAGCAGTTACGGGTTCCACATTATCCGCGTCGAAGACAAGCAGGAGGCGCACCTCAAGACGCTCGCCGAAGTGAAGAGCGAGATCGAAGAGAAAGTGAAGCAGGAGAAAACGGCGCACGCCACCGAAGTGGCGGCGAACGCCCTGCTCAGCCAGGCGCGCACCGCCGGATTCGACGCGGCCGCTGCCGCCAAGGGGCAGGCTGCCGTTACCACCGACTTCTTCAGCCGCACCGAGAGTTTGCCCGGACTGGGGGCGAATCCGCAGTTTATGGAGGCCCTTTTCAACGAGGCGGAGAAAGCCCCGCCCGATGTGGTGCAAATTCCGCAGGGCTACGTGGTTTTCCAATTGCTTGCCATAAGGCCTCCGGCTACGCCTACTTTCGAAGAGATTCGTTCCAAGGTTGAAGCTCAGTTCAAAAACGAGCGGGCCAGTTTTCTGCTGCAGCAGAAGACGCAAGAACTTTCCGATCGCGCCAAGGCGGAGCACGATCTGAAAAAAGCCGCCAAAGAACTGGGTGCGGAGGTGAAGACCAGCGACCTCGTTGCGCCCGATGGCCAGGTCCCCGACATCGGTTCGATGAGTAACGCGAGTGCCGTCTTCTCCTTGAAACCCGGCGACATTAGCGGGCCGATCACCGCCGCCGGCAATGGCGTGGTCGCTCAACTTCTCGATAAACAGGCGCCGACGGATCAGGAATTCTCCGAGAAGAAGGAAGGGATCCGCCAGGCGCTCCTCGAAGCCAAGCAGGGCGATTTGTTCGGCCTGTTTGTGACCAACCTGCGCAAGGACATGGAAAAGTCCAAGCGGCTCAAGGTCAATCAGGAAGAGATGAAGAACCTGACGCGGCAGGGTGCGGAAGAGGGCTCGTAGCGTCCTGTAGAGACGCGGCTTGCCGCGTCTTCTTTCGCGGAGCGAAACGTGGCAAGCCCCGTCTCTGCACAACTGAGAACCGATTCTGAATGTCTTTCCCGCGCGCCAGTGGAATTCTGCTTCATCCCACCTCGCTGCCTTCGTGCGGCGGGGTCGGCGACTTCGGTCCGGCGGCGTATGCCTTCGCGGATTTTCTTGCCTCCGCGCGGCAGGGTTTGTGGCAGGTGTTGCCTCTCGGCCCGCTCGGGTTCGGGGACTCGCCCTATTCCGCTACTTCGGCGTTTGCGGGAAATCCACTGCTGATCAGCCTGGAGCGACTCGCCGATCACGGCTGGATTGATCAAGGTAAGATCGACGCCACTAAGATTAACGGCGCTAAGATCGATCGCATCCCGGCCGACGTTCTAGTCCGAGATGTTGGACCGGTGGACTACCCCGAAGTCTTTCACCATAAACTGCCTTTGCTCTTTGAAGCGGCGCGCAACTTCATGCGCTCTGCCGCGTCGGGCGCCCGTTCGCGTTACGAGAATTTCTGCCGGCAGAACCAGTGGTGGCTGGATGACTTCGTTCTCTTCGATGAATTGCGCGCACGTTTCAAGCTGGAAAGCTGGAACCGCTGGCCCCGCGAACTGACGCATCGCGATCCGGCGGCGATCGAGAAGGCGCAGGCGGAAATGCTCGCCGAACTCGACCCCCGCCGCGTGGTGCAGTTCTTTTTCTTCGAACAATGGCGGGCGCTTCGAGCGTACTGCGCGCAACATTCGATTCGCGTCGTGGGCGACATCGCGATCTTCGTGAATTTCGACAGTGCCGATGTCTGGACCCATCCCGATCTATTTCGCCTGAACTCAGACCTCGATCCCGAGGTCGTCGCCGGCGTGCCGCCGGATTTTTTCAGCAAAGACGGGCAACGCTGGGGCAGTCCGCTTTATCGCTGGGATGTGATGAAGGAGCAGGGATATTCGTGGTGGATCGACCGGATGCGCTGGCTCACGCACAATTTTGACTACATTCGTCTCGATCATTTCCGCGGGTTTTCGCAGTTCTGGGAGATTCCGGCGAGCGAACCCACCGCGATTCACGGCCGCTGGGTTGACGGTCCCAAAGACGATTTATTCCTGAAGCTGCGCGAAGCCCTGGGCGGACTTCCATTTTTTGCCGAGGATCTTGGATACATCACCCCCGACGTACATGAACTCCGCAAACGCTTAAAGATTCCTGGCATGGCCGTGCTGCAATTTGGTTTTGGCAATATCGGCGCGCACGCCCATCTGCCGCACACTTTCACGACGGAGAAGGTGGTCTATACCGGCACGCACGACAACGACACGCTGCTCGGCTGGTGGGCGTCGGGCACAACGGAACACGAACGCCGGCAAGTGGCGGCGTACCTCGGCCGCTGCGAAGACGGTGTCAACTGGGCGATGATTCGCACCGCCTCCAATTCCGTCGCCAGTCTTTGCGTGGTGCCGCTGCAAGATGTTCTGGGACTCGGAAGCGACGCGCGTATGAATGTCCCCAGCCGTCCGGAAGGGAACTGGCGCTGGCGTTTTAACGCCGAGTTGCAGCGCCCGGAGTTAGCGGAAAAACTAGCCATGCTTGCTGAAGTCTCCGACCGGCTTCCGCAGCCGTTGCCTTTTGCAAACGAAGAGTGGGCGGCCTGAGTAGTGTATTCTCGCTTGCGAGCAACTTGATCAAACCCTCTGGAGTAGGACGCCGTGAACGAACCCAAGCCCATCGAGCCTATTATTCGCGCCCAGGCTGTCGAAAAGTTCTACGAGCAACCGGATGGGAACCGCATTGAAGTCATCGCTCCCGTCGATCTCAACGTAGAGCCTGGGAAAATTATCACGCTCCTCGGTCCTTCCGGCTGCGGCAAGTCCACGCTGCTGCGAATTCTCACCGGACTCAGCAAGCCTTCGTCAGGCCAGGTTCTGTGGCATGGCAGCCCGCTGACGTCGCAGAACGCGGGAGTGTCCATCGTCTTCCAGAGCTTTGCATTATTCCCTTGGCTGACTGTGCTCGACAACGTCGAAGCCCCGCTCGAAGCTCGCGGAGTCCCTGCCATGGAGCGCCACAAACGCGCCTTGCGCATTCTCGATACCGTCGGCCTCGATGGCTTCGAGAGCGCTTATCCGAAAGAGCTTTCGGGCGGTATGAAACAGCGCGTCGGTTTCGCGCGCGCGCTCGTGGTGGAGCCCGAAGTCCTGTTCATGGATGAGCCCTTTTCCGCGCTCGACGTGCTCACCGCTGAAAACCTGCGCAACGAATTGCTCGAGCTCTGGATCAGCAAGAAGATGCCGACCAGCGCGATTTTCATCGTCACCCACAACATCGAAGAAGCAGTGCTGCTGGCGGATCGCGTGATTGTGCTGGCAAGAAATCCGGCATGGGTTCGCGCCGATTTTCCCATCGACCTGCCGCATCCCCGCGATCGCAAATCGCCGCGTTTTATCGAACTGGTCGACTACATCTACAAAATCATGACGCAGCCCCAACTCGCGCTGCCGGTGCCCGACGCAGCCGCTGCCGCGCAAAAGCCCGCGCGCCAGAAATACCAGATGATTCCGCACGCACGCGTCGGCGGCATCGCCGGCCTGCTCGAACTGCTGCAGGACCGCGGCGGAAAAGAATATCTTCATCGTCTCGCCGAAGTCCTCATCATGGACGCCGAAGACCTCCTCCCGATCATCGAGGCTTCGGTGCTGCTCGGCTTCGCCACCTTGAAAGAAGGCGATGTCCAAATTACCGCCGAGGGCGCTCGTTTCGCGGAAGCCGACATCCTCACCCGCAAAATTCTTTTCCGCCAGGCCGCGCTGAACCACGTCGTGATCCTCCAGCAGATCGACAGCATCCTGCACGCCAAGGCCGATCATTCCATTTCCGAGGAATTTTTCTACGACATTCTCGACGAGCACTTCAGTCAGGATGAGGTGGAACGGCAATTCGATACCGCCATGAACTGGGGTCGCTATGCTGAGATCTTCGACTTCGATCGGGAATCGCACCGGCTGACGCTCGCCGAACCCGTCGGAGAACCGCATCCGCCAACCACCACTCCGGTGCGGTCTTGAAGCGTCCGCGACGAATCGCTTTCCGGCCGCTGGTTCGCATCTGGTCGGTGATGCCGCGTGCGAGCGTGGCGGGCCTGCCCGATCTCATCATGTTTTCCGGAGGGCTGGCGCTCTTCTATGGCATCGTGCAGGTGGGGCACAACTGGCTCGGTTCCTTCACGCCGCATGTAGAGATCAGCCGCAGCCTGGGTGCTCTCCCCGTCTATGCCGGATATTCACTGCTGCGCATTGCACTCGCCTATGTGCTAAGCCTGCTCTTCGCCGTCACCTACGGATACATCGCCGCCTATCGTCCGCGCGCCGAGCGTTTCATGATTCCGCTGCTTGACGTTCTGCAATCCATTCCAGTATTAAGCTTCCTTCCGGGCGTGATGCTGGCCATGGCCGCGCTTTTTCCGGGACGCCAACTAGGCGTCGAGCTGGGCGCCGTCCTGCTCATTTTTACCGGACAGGTCTGGAACATGGCCTTCAGCTTTTATGCATCGCTGAAAAGTATTCCACGCGAGATGCGCGAGGCGGCCACAATCTACCGCTTCAACTGGTGGCAGCGCTTCCTTCAGATCGAACTACCCTTCGCCACCATCGGCCTCGTCTGGAATTCCATGATGTCAGTCGCCGGAGCCTGGTTCTTTCTGATGGCCTGCGAGCAATTTGGCGATTTCCGCCTCCGCGGTCTCGGCTCCTATCTCCAGGCTGCCGCCGATGACGGCGACACGCGTTCCATCCTCCTCGGCATTCTCACCATGGTGGCCGTGATTGTGCTGATCGACCAGTTTGTATGGCGCCCCGTGATTGCCTGGGCCGAGAAATTCAAAATGGAGCAGGTCGAAAGCGCGAGTGCTCCCACTTCCTGGGTGCTCGATATTCTTCGGCGATCTCGTGGCGTCGCGCTCTTTCGCAAGCGGGCAGTTCGTCCGCTCCGCGAAGAGATGATTCGCTATTTTGCGCCCACGCATGAGGCTCGCGCCGAATCGGCAGGCGAAAACAGAGCGGTCTTGTGGCTCTGGCGGGTCGTGGGAATCGCAGCTCTCGGTGCGATCGGCTATGCCGTAGTACGCGTCGTAATGATCTTGACCGGACTCGGCGCCTCTGAATTCCACCAGATCGGCATTGGCCTTCTTGCAACCTGGCTGCGCGTGAATCTTACTCTGTTGCTCGGCGCCCTGTGGACGATCCCGGTCGGCGTCGCCATCGGATTCAACCCGCGCCTGGCCCGCATCGCTCAGCCGCTCGCACAGATTGCCGCCTCGGTTCCGGCCACGGCCGTGTTTCCGGTGGTGCTGCTGGTTCTGATTCGATTGGGCGGAGGTCTGGGCGTGGGCTCGATCGTTCTGCTGTTGCTCGGCACGCAGTGGTACATTTTGTTCAATGTGATCGCCGGCGCCATTGCCATCCCCACCGATTTGAAAGAAGCGGCTAATGTTTTCGGCATTCGCGGCTGGGAACGCTGGCGCAAACTGATCCTGCCGGGGATTTTTCCGTTTCTAGTTACAGGCATGATTACGGCTTCCGGAGGCGCATGGAACGCCAGCATCGTCGCCGAATATTTCCATTTCAAAGGCCAGGTTTATTCGACCGTGGGCATCGGCGCCATGATTTCCGCCGCCACCGATGCCAAGAATTTCAATCTCCTGCTCGCAAGCACGATTGCGTTAGCCGCCGTGGTAGTTACTACCAACCGCTTGCTCTGGCGCAGGCTTTATCGTCTCGCCGAAACTCGCTTCAAACTTGAAGGCTAACTCGGAGGGCCGGGCCTTAGCCGGCATGCTTGCACCGCATCTTCGAGCGCGCGCGCCAACTCGTCTCCCAGCGACTTTAGCTCCTCCGGCCGCATTTGCATTTGAATTGCCTCGAACAGTTGCCGTTCTTCCTTGCGGATGTGCAACGACAACAACTTCGCGAACGCTTGCAATTCGCCTTCATCCATCGTGCCTTGCTCAGCGCGACCAAAATATTCCCGCAGTCGGCCGTGTTCGACGCTGAGTTCTTCCACCAGTGCGATGAGCTCCGGAAGACGTCTGGCGGCGGGAAACAGAACCTCTTCTTCCGCCGTAAAATGAAATTGAACTTCGTTTGCGTAGAGCTGCTGCACTTCCAGTTGCCACGCGCCAAGATCCACGGCGCCGGTTTGCGGTGCCCGCTCGATTTGCACACAGAGCGCCAGGGCGTGCTGGTGTTGACGCGAAAGCGGGATCAGGTTCGGATCGCGCAGCATAGACCTATTATCGTCTATGGCCAAACATTCCATTCTTGCGGAACAATTTCGCCGCATCGAACGTACCTCAGCAGCGAGGGAGTTCCTTGTCCTGGAATACGAAGCGTCTCCATCGCTGGTCTCTCCAGTATCGGTCGGGGCTTTTATGCGCAGATTGATGCTCGTCTCGCTTGTTCTGACCAGCGGACTTTGCTCGGGCGAGGAGCCCATACGCGTCAATGTCAAGCTGGTGAACGTCGCTTTTTCCGCACGCGATTCTCGCGGTGCGCTAGTGAACAGTCTCACCAAAGACGATGTCGAGGTTTTCGAAGATGCGGTACCGCAGAAAATTTCGTTCTTTGCCCACAGTGTCGACGTTCCGCTGACCCTCGGATTGATTGTAGATTTTAGCGGCAGCCAGGACCAGTTTGCGAAGCAGCACCAGCGCGATCTGGAAGTATTTCTCAAGGACGTTCTCGGGCCGAAAGACCGTGTGTTTCTGATCTGCTTTGGCAATCATGTCCGGTTGGTCAGCGATTTTTCGCAATCTGCCCCGGAGGTGATGGACCGGCTGAAGTTGTATCAGCACGACAATCGCCACTTTCCGGACCTGGGGCCGAAGGAAGATCGAGAATTGGGTACCGCTTTTTACGATTCCATTTATTACTCGGTCACCGAGAAGCTGGCCCTTGAGAGCGGCCGGCGCGCGCTTCTCGTTTTCAGCGACGGAGAAGACAACTCCAGTTCCCATGACATGATGGCTGCCATTGAGGCGGCGCAGGCCGCCAACGTGCTCGTTTACACGATTCGCTATACCGAGAAAGAACATGGACACCTGACAGCCCGCAACCAGTACGGCATCCGGGTGATGGACCGTATTGCGAAAGAGACTGGGAGCCAGGCGATCGACGCCGAGGCCATCGACCCCAAGACTTATTTCCAGCAGATCGCAGAGGAACTGCGCACGTCGTACGAACTGGCTTACTATCCCACCAGCCCCCTGCCCGACGATACCTTCCGCAAGATCGTGATCCGCCCCAAGCAGCCCGGCCTGACGGTTCGCTCCAAGACTGGATATTTCTCTCGCTAGACATCCCCTCTTTGCTAAATCCGTCCGCCTGTTAAACAATAAACAATTGACATGGCCGTGGCGGCCGCTTCACTTTCGCCGCGCCGGGAAAATACGCAAGGAGCCTTCATGCCCGCAACTGGAGAACTAATCCGCCACATGAACTATATTGATGACATCGCCACCACTCTGCGCCGTATCAGCGCCAGCATTCCGGCGATGACCAGGGAGGAGTGCGCCCGCCTGGGCGATTACATCCGCAAGTCCGAACCGAGCTATGAGAGCGTGGTCCAGCGCCTCGAGCAGGCAGGCAAAGAGGGCAAGGACAAGGACTGAGGACTAACGACAACGACAAAGAATGACTGAAGTCCGCACTCTCGCTGTCATCGGCGCCGGCATCATGGGCCGGGGCATCGCGCATGCTGCCGCCCTCGGCGGTTATCGCACCATTCTCGAAGACATTCTCCCGAACGCTCTGCGCAGGGCGGAGACGGAAATCCGCGCCCACCTCGCCCTAGCCGTCGAACTCGGCAAGGTCAGTGCCCGCGACGCCGACGCGGCTTTTTCACGGATCGAGTATGCCGATTCGGTCGATCAAGCTGCGCGCGAAGCCGATCTCGTCATCGAAGCGGTTCCCGACGAACTGGAATCGAAGCTGGAAATCTTCATCATGCTCGATAAATTCTGCCGGCCAGGCACGATTCTCGCCGCGAATACGTCCACGCTCAGCGTGACCGAGATCGCAAACGTTACCTATCGCGCCAGGCAGTGTGTCGGCATGCGCTTCTCCAATCCTGTGCCCACGATGAAAGTGCTCGAAATCGTGCGCGCGCTCGAAACCGATGCCGACACCCTGGCGACCGCCGTCGAAGTCGGCAAGCGCATGGGCAAGGAAGTTCTCGTGATCCAGGAAGCGCCCGGCCGACAATTGACTACTGATTGATGTCCTGCTTCGCCTCCAGCTTCTTCTCCAGTCCATCCAGGTAGTTCTTCTGATTGTCCGGAGCCACGGCCATCGACAGTTTCATTTCCTTCGCCGCGTCGTCAAACTTGCCCTCGGAGCTGTAAATACGGGCCAACCCTGTATGCACGAACCACAGGTCGGGATGCTTCTTCGCGTTTTCGCGGAAGATCACGAACGCCTCTTCGCTCCGCTTTTGGGCCTGCAACTGGCGAGCATAAATGTGGATCTGCAGCGGGCTGGCGAGATCCAGCGCCTTCTTCTGCGCCACTGCGGCCTCGTCCTTGCGATTGAGCGCCGTCAGCACCTTTGCCTTCGTGTCCTCATTATCGTAGCGATCTTCATTCTCGATGGACTTGTTGGCATACGTCAGCGCATCGTCCAGAGCGATTTTTTCCGTCAGGAAGTAATTGGCCGCTTCATCCCAGCTCATCCACGTGTACTGCGAAAGATTACGGAGCTGTTTCTTCAGGCTGGCCTGCACCACCTCATGCACATCGACCGAGACCTTGAATGGGACCGCGAGCTTCTCCCACTCCAGTTCAACCACTGCCGAATCCGGTTTCAGTTGGTCGAAATCGTAGGTCAACGCGTTGTGCATATCGGAGGCTTGGGGCTTGACCGTCACGCGCAGGGCATCTTCTTTTTCATCGTAAGTGAACGCGCCCCAGGAAGTCGAGTTCTTCGAAAAAATAATCGTCCATTCATCGGCGTTCGGGATCATGTGCAACCCGTAGGTTCCTTTGTCGAGCGCCTTGCCTTCGATCATTACCGGATCGCTGAACGTTATCGTCGTATTAATATTCGCTCCGGCGCGCCACACTTGGCCGTAGGGAACCAACGCACCCCAAACCTTGCGATCGTTCGCCAATGGCCGGTGATAGTTGATCGTAACGTCGGTGATGCCGATGCGTTGCGTAATCTCCGCCCGCTGGCTCTGGAGCGGCAGGTCGAGTACCAACGATTGCGCCGAACTCACTCCCGGCATGGCTGCCATCAGCAGGCAGAACAGGAATCCTCGCAGAGCTGCTCGAAACATTTCTCGAAACATGGGGAATACCTCCTTCGATGTTATCCAACTGAATTTTTCTGAAACGGGCCGCGAATCGCGAGCCCACCCCTGGTCGGCATCTTAGACGTGCTCCGGGCCCGGCGGTGAGCAGGTACGTGGAGTTTAAATCAAGGCCGTCTTCGCGGTCCCCTTCAACGGCCAACCCCGAGGTCGTTTCGCGCTTCCAAATTTCACAGGTGAAGTGTGTTTTTGGGGAACCGAGTCGCTCCCGTTCCCGTACTACATAACAGAGTGCAGGGATCAAGGGCTTCGCCTCGCAAGTAGGGCAGCCCGGTGCTAACCACAGCCATGCGCATGCTCATCGAAATCGTTCGCCAGTCGCTAGCCACGCTCTGGGCGCACAAGTTGCGCTCGTTTCTCACCATGTTCGGCATTGCCTGGGGCGTGGGATCACTGCTCCTGCTGGTCGGCTTGGGCGAGGGCTTCCGTAGCGGCCAGGCGAAGCAACTGAAGAATCTCGGCCAGGACATCATGTTCACCTTTCCCGGACGCATTCCCGCCGTCGAAGGCAGCACGCAGTCCGGCCGCACTTACCATTTCACGTATGAGGATTGCCTCGCCGTCCGCGGCGAGGCGCGCACGCTCAAGTATGTTTCACCGGTGCTCAATCGTGAAGACATTCGCGCGGTCAGTGATTATGGTTCCACCAACGGCCAAGTCTTTGGCGTCGCGCCTGAGTATAACCAGATTCGCAATGTCCCCGTCGGCCCTGGGCGCTGGTTCAACGATGAGGACAATACCGAAACGCGCCGCGTCGCCGTCGTCGGCTGGGAACTACTGAAAAACATTTTCCCGGGACGCCCGGCCGTGGGCTCGTCCATTTTGCTAAATGACATCCGCTTTGAAATCATCGGCGTGCTCAGCAAGGTCGGGCAGGACGGCAACAACGGCACCAATGCTCGCATCTTCATTCCCATCGAGACCATGCGCAACCTGTTCCGCTTGAAAGAAGAGAACAGCGAAGATGCCATCTCGTTCCTGAACTATCGTCCGCTCACGCCCAGTGGCGATCTGGCCGCGAAGCAGGAAGTCCACGACATCATTGCCCGCCGTCACGGCTTCGATGCCAAGCTGACCGAAGCGTTCGAAGACTGGGACACGATCGAAGACAACAAGCGCGTCGCCAAGATTTTCGACGGCATGGATTACTTCCTCGGCGTAGTCGGTGTAATCACGCTTGCCCTCGGCGCGATCGGCATCATCAATATCATGCTCGTCTCCGTCACCGAACGCACGCGGGAGATCGGACTGCGCAAAGCGCTCGGAGCGACTCATCGCGCCATCCTGACCCAGTTTTTTGTGGAAGGCGCGTTCCTGACCGCTCTGAGCGGAGGCATCGGGCTGGCCATCACCACCGCACTGGTAACAGTTCTCGCCGCCCTGCCGTCGCCGGAAGGATTCGACACACCCCGCATCGTTCCGTCGTCGGCGGCCATCGCCATTCTCTCGCTCGCGTTGGCCGGCATTGCCGCGGGACTTTATCCAGCGCGCCAGGCCGCGCTGCTGCAACCAGTCGAAGCTCTGCGCCAGGAGTAGGTTCTACTGTAGAGACGGGGGCTTGCCCCGTCTCTCTGGACGCAGCGGGAGACGCGGCAAGCCGCGTCTCTACCGACAAAGTGTTTAGGGAATAATCATGCTTCTCGAACTCGCTCGCCAGGCCTACAACGCGCTCAAGCACAATCGCCGCCGCAGCATCCTCACCATGCTCGGCATGGCGTGGGGCATCGCGACGGTCGTGCTGCTGCTCGCCTACGGAGCCGGCTTCGAGCGCGGACTCTGGGTCGCTTTCCGCTCCTGGGGCACGAACCTGGTCTTCATCTTTCCCGGGCGCACCTCGCTGCAAGCCGGAGGCACCAAAGCTGGCAGCGAAATCAAACTCACTGTCAACGATCTTGATTACCTGCAGGCCGAAGTGCCGCTGCTCAAGCGCATTTCGCCCGAAGCTTTCAAGCAAAGCACTGTCGCTTATGGAACGCGCAGCGGCAGCTACGGGATCAGCGGAGTCTATCCCTACTATTCGCACATGCGGCGCATGGATGTCGAAGACGGCACATTCTTCACCGACCTCGACGAGAACACGCACAGCCGCGTGGCCATTCTCGGCGCCGATGTCAAGAAAAAGTTATTTTCCGGCCAGAACGCGCTCGGCGAGAAAGTGCGGCTCGATGGCATTTCCTACGAAGTCGTCGGCGTGCTCAAACACGTCATCCAGAACGGGGACGACAACATGAACGGCAAAGTGTATATCCCGTTCAGCGCCATGAACGATCTCACCAACACTTATTACCTCAATGCCATCGCCATGGAATACGAAGGCGACCACGAAAAAGTCGCCGAAGCGGTGCGGCGGTCGATGGCTTTTCACCATGAATTCGATCCCAAGGACAAGCGGGCCATCTTTGTCTTCGATGTCTTTGCTGATCTTCTCAACCTGCGCGTGATTACCACCGGAATCAAGATTCTGCTCGGCTTTATCGGACTGCTCACGCTCGGCATCGGCGGCGTTGGGCTGATGAACATCATGCTGGTTTCCGTCACCCAGCGCACGCGCGAGATCGGAGTCGAAAAAGCTCTCGGCGCGCGCGGGTGGCACATTCTCGTCCAGTTCCTCGCCGAAGCCCTCGTCATCACTCTACTCGGTGGACTCGCTGGCGTAATTATTGCTTACCTCGTCTCCTGGTCGGTCGGATCGCTTACTCTCTGGAGCGCCTTCGTGGAGAATGGCACCGAGGGCGATATCCATCTCACCATCGATGCCACGACGCTGCTGGCGTCCACCGTGATCCTCGGATTCGTGGGCGTCATTAGCGGAATGCTTCCCGCTATCAAGGCAGCGCGCCTGGATCCCATCGAAGCCCTCCGCTACGAATAGAACAGGTCTCAGGTCTCAGGTGCTAGGCCTCAGGAAAACCCAAAAGCCTGCTGCCGTGAGATTTCCTGACACCTGACACTTGAGACCTGATACCTTGCTCCGTGTGTTATATTTCATCCCACATCTGCACAGGAGGATTTATGCGCCCACTTGGTGTCACCCTGGTCGGCTTCTATCAGATTCTGCGCGGTGTAGTCGGGCTCCTCTTCGGTCTGTCACTCCTGCTGTTCACCGGACTGGCCGCTAAACTCGCGTCTCTGGCCGCTGAGGGCTACGCCGCAGGACATTTTTTTGGCGGCGTTGGGCGCACCGCCAGCCTGGCGATTATTTTGTTTGCCGCCCTTAACCTGGTCGCCGGTTATGGAGTCCTGAAAATGCAAAATTGGGGCCGTCTGCTCACTCTGTTTTTTTCCGCGATCGGCCTCTTCGTGCTGCTGCCGGTCCTGCTTGTCGTGCATGGAATCCCGTTGGCCTTCGGGATCCTCAATGCCGCCGTGATCCTGTACCTCGCGATGCCGCCGGTCAAGCGCGCGTTCCACGAACAACGCCATTCGCTCCGAATGGCCGCCTAGTATCTGGTCTCATAAACAGTTTTGGGTATGGCACGGCTTCGGAGCCCGCGGAAACCCTCTGTTGCACTTGATTTTGGGTGGCGCAGCGGTTTACCGCTGCGATAACCGGCCTATTTCCATAGACGGCTTTAGCCGCTGAGGTCGCCTTGCTGCGCGGGAACGAATTTTTTCGCAGCCTCGGCCCGAGCAGATTCACACGGTCGAGGGACGCGCGTCTCGCCGGTCGGTCCTGAGAAGTCTAGCCTGAGTCGCGCCCAGCCTTAGTAGAATGGATACGTGTCCGGCTCCGGCAAACTCGGGATGGTTCAGGAACACCTCAAGCTCTACGAGCATCCGCTGCTCGCATTTTCCGCGCGCGAGGATAACGGCGTTATCGAAGTGCTCATCGATCTTAAGAACTCGACCGTCCCGGTTCACACCTACATCCTTGCGATGCACGCCCGCGACCTCGATCATCCCCAGTTCGCCTGGCATCTGCAGCACCAACTCTATGACGGACTGCACGACTACTTCATCGAAATGTTTACCCGCACTCCGCAGGATCACCACCTCCCTATGCCGGCAGAAGAGCGAAACCAAGGTAGCTAGCACCTTGTCCGTCCGCGAACAAATCGAGTCGGAAATTCGCCAACACGGGCCTATCCCGTTTTCGCGCTACATGGAGATTTGCCTCTACCATCCTTCCCGCGGTTACTATTCCGCCAACGCCGAACAATTCGGCAAGGCCGGAGACTTCTACACCTCAAGCGATGTACACGCTGTTTTTGGACGCCTGCTGGCGCGGCAGTTTGACGAAATATGGCGGGCGCTCGACCGTCCGCCGCAAATCGAAATCCTCGAACTCGGCCCCGGCCGCGGCCTGTTCGCCCGCGATATGCTTGATTGGTGCAGCAAAAAATTCCCCGACTTCTTTGCCGCTCTCACCTGCACGCTGCAGGAATCGTCGCCCGCCCTGCGCGCAAAACTGCAGGACACCCTGCGCGAGCACGTCGACTCTGGCAAGGCTCACGTAAGGACGGATGCATTCGTCCGTCCAGCCGAGCGAAGCGAGGATATTTGTCGCACTCTCGCCCTCGGCGTGCCGCTAATTGTCTTCGCCAACGAATTCTTCGATGCTCTTCCCGTCGAGATTCTCAACCCGCGCGGCAAACTCCACGTCGCCCTCGAAGATAATCGGCTGCATGAGACTTGGCTCCCGCCGCTCGCCGAAGAACTGGAATTTCTCGATCGCTACAGCGTCCATCCCGAATCCGGCGAGCGCGTCGAAGTACCAATCATCTCGCAACAATGGATGCAAGAGATTTCCAGCGCCGTCCGCCGCGGCCTGCTTTTGATCATCGACTACGGTTACACGCGCAAGGAGCAACTCGCAGGCCGTTACCGAGGTACGCTCATGGCGTATCGCCATCACTCCGCCAGTTCCGATCCCTACCAGGCTCCCGGTGAGCAGGACCTCACCGCCCATGTCAATTTCACCGCGCTCGGCAGCGCGTGCGAGCAAGCTGGTATGCGCTGCGAAAAACTCCGCACGCAATCGCAGTTCCTGATGGGCATTGGCGAGCGTAATCAATTTGCCGACGCCTTCGAGGATTGCCACGTCCCGCAAGAGCGAGCGAGAGTAGCCCTCCAGCTTAAGCACCTGGTCACGCCCGTTGGCATGGGAGAGAATTTTCAAGTGCTGATTGCCAGTCGAGGCATCGCCCCTGAGACAATCAATGGCTTGAGCGGCCTGAGTTTCGGGGCTATCCAAGTCGGCCATCTGAAATAGATGGCTTGCGTGGCGCCGCGACGCTATACTTATCCGGACTTACTGGAGGGTGGTTATGAAGCGCTTAGTCCTTGTGGTTGCCGCGGTCTTCTTCCTTAGCTGGTCAGGCTTTGCTCAAACAAGCGCCGACGATACTCCAGCCACGAAAGCGGATGTCGAAAGATACTTTCAGATCGCCAAATCTCACGACGTGATGAAAAAAATGATGGCGTCGATGGCACAAAGTCTTCAGCAGATGACACATGAGCAATATGTGAAACACCAGGACGAACTACCCGCCGGGTACGAAGCAAAAATGAATGCGATGATGGATGACATGCTCAACAATATGCCCATGGATGAAATGATGCAGGCCATGGTTCCGGCATATCAAAAGCACTTCACCAGAGGCGACATCGACAATCTGGTTGCGTTTTATTCGACGCCTACTGGTGCAAAGTTACTGAGGGAGATGCCTTCCGTGACGGCGGAAGCGATGCAAGACGTGATGCCGATCGTGACCAAGTACATGGACACTGTCCAGCAGACGCTGCTGAAAAAGACCGGGGCTATGATCTCCGAGTCCAAGAAACAGCCGAATGCGGCCGCTCCAGCCGCCAACAATTAAGCTCTGAGGCGAAGGACTGCCGGATACACAAAGGGCCGGGTACCAAAGATATGCACCATTTTCGCTGCATTTAACATTCCTGAAATATCTTTCTAGTAAACTGCATACACGATGAGCTTGCCGCGCGTTTCTCGCTTCGCGTTGCCCTTGCAGGTCGCGGCCGTGTGCTACCGGCGGGTGAATTCGCATGTCGAGTTTCTGTTGGTGCATACCAACGGCGGCAATAAGTGGACTTTTCCCAAGGGAGCTCCCGAGCCTCGCCTATCGCACAGCCAGGCCGCTGAACGCGAAGCCAAGGAAGAAGCGGGCGCCATCGGCGTTATCGAGCCCCGCCATTTCCACATCTACATTCATTCCAAGGGCGTCTTCTGGCAGCCGGGCGGCGTGCAGGAATACGTGGTCAAAGCTTTCTTGATGGAGGTCCGCCAAACCCGCACTCCCGAGGAAGACAACCGCAATCCCACCTGGTTCGACGCAGAAAGAGCGCGTGCCGTCCTCGCCAAAGGCCGTGAAGTAAAATACGCCCACGAACTCCAGACCGTGATCGACCGCGCCCTTGAGCACCTCGGCGTAGCGCGTATGGCCGCTGCCCGCTAATGCTCGTGTGGGGACGGGCGCCCTCGCCCGTCCAGTGCCAGTCGCTGTGATAACTGACAGCCGACAGCCGGCAGCCGACCCCGTCCGTTATATTAAATACAGCCACCATGATCCAACTCTCCGGCGCCGGCAAGCGCTACGGCCACAAGCTCTTGTTCGAGAACGCCGACTGGCTGATCACGCCCGAGTCGCGCATCGGTCTGGTCGGAGCGAACGGCACCGGCAAGTCCACGGTCATGAAAATCCTTGCCGGGAGCGAGTCGCTCGACTATGGCGCCATCTCGCGCGCCAAAGCCACCTCTACCGGATACCTTCCGCAGGACGGTCTCGCCTTGACCGGCCAATCCGTTTTCGCCGAGTGCATGTCCGTCTTTGCCGAACTCCACGCCATCGAAAAAGAAATGGAGTCGCTCACCCGCAGCATGTCGGAACTCGACCACGAGAGCCTGGAATATTCCAACGTTGCCGACCGATATCAGAAGTTGGAACACGAATTTGTCGCCCGTGACGGCTACACGCTCGAAGCCCAAGTCGGCCAGGTACTCACCGGACTGGGCTTTCACCGCGACGATTGGCCGCGCCAGACCGAAGAGTTCTCCGGCGGCTGGCAAATGCGCATTGCTCTAGCCAAGCTTCTGTTGCAGAAGCCGAACTTGTTGCTGCTCGACGAACCCACCAACCACCTCGATCTCGAAGCTCGCAACTGGCTTGAGGAGTACCTGACCACCTATCCTTACGCGTTCGTTCTCATTTCGCACGACCGCTATTTCCTCGACATTACCGTCAAGCGCATCGTGGAAATCTGGAACAAGCAGATGCACTTCTACGCCGGCAACTACGATCAGTACCTGGCCGGCAAAACGGCGCGCAAGGAGCAGCTCGAATCCGCCTACAAAACCCAGCACGACCGCATCGAGCAGCTCGAAGTCTTCATCAATCGATTTCGCTACACGGCCACCAAGGCGAAGCAGGTGCAGAGCCGCATTAAAGAACTCGAAAAAATGGAGCGCATCCAAATTCCGGAGGAAGAGAAGAGTGTCCACTTTTCTTTTCCGCAGCCGAAGCCAAGCGGGCGCATCGTCGCCGAGTTCACAAACGTCGCCAAAAGCTATGGCGATCACAAGGTTTTTGACAAAGTAAACTTCATGATCGAGCGCGGCGAGCGCGTCGCGCTAGTCGGAGTCAACGGAGCAGGAAAGTCCACTCTGATTAAACTGCTGGCTGGCCAGGAGCCGCTCACCGCCGGCGAATACAAGCTCGGCCACAACGTAGGGCCCGACTATTTTGCGCAGGATCAATATAAGGAACTCGACCCCGAAGCGCGCATCCTCGACGACCTCGGCGAACTGTCGCCCGTCTCCACGCAAACCCAGCTGCGCAGCCTGCTCGGCTGTTTCCTATTCTCTGGCGACGATGTTTTCAAGCGCATCGGCGTCCTCTCCGGAGGCGAGCGCAATCGCTACGCGTTGCTGAAAATGCTGTTGCATCCCGCCAACTTCCTGTTGCTCGATGAGCCCACCAACCATCTCGACCTGCGCGCCAAAGACGTCCTGCTCGAAGCCCTGATGAAGTACACGGGCACGGTCGTCTTCGTTTCGCACGATCGCTATTTCATCGACAAGCTGGCCACGCGGGTCTTCGAGATCGGCGGCGGCAAAGTAGAAATCTATCCCGGAAATTACGAAGACTACCTCTGGCGGAAGCAGGGAAGAGCTGTGGTCACTGTAGAAATACCGAAACAATCCCCGACATTGCTAACGCCTTCCGCCGCTCCCGTAAACGGGAATCCGCCTTCCGCAGTAGAGACGCGGCTTGCCGCGTCTCCCTCCGACGCAACCGAACCCAAAGGCAAGCGCCTGAACCCAATCAAGCGCCAGCAGATGGAAGACCGTTTGCACGAAATCGAAGAAGAGATTGCACGGGCCGAAGCCGCGATCGCGCTGTGTGAAACCGCACTTCAGAACTTTGTGAGCGCGGATGAAACGCAGCGGCACACCCAGGAGATCGCCGATCACAAGAGCGCACTGCAGAACCTGATGAAGGAATGGGAAGAGCTATCAGGGGCACTAGAGACCGCGGGCTAGCAGCCCACAGACGCGGCAAGCCGCGTCTCTAAAGGGAAGATTGTTTTGGGTTTTTACTGAGAACTGAGAACCGAGAACCGAGAACTGAGAACTGGGCAACCGCCCTACCCGCCCTGCTTCAACTCCATCAACACTTGCCGCGCGATTTCCTTCAGGGTCTCGAACACGCCCACTCCCTGGAAGGCCACCGCCTCCACCACCGCCTCGTTTTTCTTGCGCAGTTCCTTGGAGAGAGCGTCCACCGGCAGCACATTCGGCAAGTCGCGCTTATTCAGCTGCAGCACGTAGGGAATCTTGTTGAAGTCGTAGCCATGTTCTTTCAGGTTGGCCATCAGGTTATCGAGCGCTTCGACGTTGGCGTCCATGCGCTCCTGCTGGGAATCGGCCACGAAAACGATGCCGTCCACCCCGCGCAGAATCAGCTTGCGGCTGGCGTCGTAAAAGACCTGCCCCGGAACCGTGTACAGGTGAATGCGCGTCTTGAAGCCCCGCACCGTGCCCAGATCGAGCGGCAGGAAGTCGAAGAACAGGGTGCGATCGGTCTCGGTGGCGAGCGAGATCATCTTGCCCTTCTGCTGTTCGGCTGTTTTCTGGAAGATGAACTGCAGATTCGTCGTCTTACCGCCCAACCCGGCGCCGTAATAGACGATCTTGCAGTTGATCTCGCGTGCTGCGAAGTTGATGAAACTCAAAAGGTTTCCTCAGAGACGCCTGCGAAAAAGACCCTCGCGAACCACTCCCTCAACGCGCGAGCCTCTCGCCACAAATCCACCTGACTACTGTATCGGTTACTGCTGGTTTTTATATCACACCGGAAGGCTCTGGCGCAGGTTACCCACGTTACCAAAGGAAGTTGCCAGTGCCAGGGAAGCTCAGGCACGAGCTCTCGACTTTACTGGCAGCTGGCAACTGGCAGCTGGCAACTGCCTATCGCGGCGTCGGCAGCGGATAGTACCCGTCCCTCGCATACACCTTTAAGTCGCTCCCGTGGTGCAGCACCTTCACTTCGATCTGCCTATATCCGCCAATGCCCGCCTTGGGCGAATAACCCAGGGTGTACTGATTGCGCGCGTCTCCGATCGCATTGGCGTACGCCCGCTCGATATCGGCTTGCGTCAACTCGCTGTACAAGGTCCCTCCACCCGTGGCTGCGACATATTTCGGCAAAATGTCGCTGTAGCCCATCAGCCCGTTCGTCTTCGGCAGGTGGATCCGCTGCAGCCTGTCATAGATCGGGATCGCCGCGCCTTCCACTCCCACCGCGTACAAGGTGATGTTCTGCGTCAGCAGCACTTTCAGGGTGTCTTTGTAGCTGGCCACTGAGCCCTGCTCGCGCCCATCGCTGATTACGAAGATGATCTTCCGCCGCGTCTTGTCGCGCTTCGCAAGATCGCGCGCCGCCAACAGGATCGCGTCATTCAAGACGCGCGCGACCTTTGGTGGCGTGGAAACCGGGTCTACGGGAAAGTCAATCGGACGTCCATTGATCACCGGCCCCTGCGGACCAAGCGGCCCGCTCGTCACCGGAGGCCCATTATTGGCTCCGCTGTAGCTCTTGACCTCGTTCAGAACCGCCGTCAACTGGTTGCCCACGCCGGTGAAGTCTGAAACCCGCCCTACCGTGCTGCTGTAAGTATAGATCGCCACTTCATCGAACTGGCTGAATGCTCCCTGCAACGCCGACAGCGTCTCCTGCACTTTCTTCAAACCTACATCTGCCATTCCAGTATCGAAAACCACCGCTGCCGACAGCGCAAACGGATCGCTGGTAAAAAACGTCATCTTTTGTGGTTGCCCATTCTCCAGAACCAAGACATCTCTGGGCTGCAAGCCTCCGACCAGCCGTCCATCGCTGTCCTTGACTGTGACCGGAACCATCACCAGGTTCTTGGTGACTTTGATGGTGAAACCGACGTCCTCGCCGGTTTCCACATCTCGCGGAACGCTGCCCGCGGGCACCGTTTTAATCGGAGGCATCGGCGGCGGCGGTAGCGGCGGCTGATTCGCCGAATCCGGAGTGCTCCGCGGCATGTCCCGCAACCGCGGGTCGGCCCCCGCACCGGATGCGTCGGCCGGCGGTGTCGGCTTGGCCCCATCTTCCGCTTCTTGCCGCTGGCTAGGCGGGGGCGGAGGCGGAATCGGACGCGTTGCCGACGGTGCGTCCGGAATATCGTCAGGCTTCTGTTGCGCCGCCAGTGCGCCCGCCAGCAATCCGAGCAATCCCACGAGCAACCCCACCCGCAACCCAGCGCTCAACCCAACCCGCAACCCAGCGCGCAACAACGACAATCCCAGCCTCTGTACCGCGCTCTCGTTCGTGGCCATCCCCGGAATCTTCATGTCTTTCTTCTTTCCCCGCGCTGCTACGACCGCGCCCGCCAGTTCCCGCCGCGTTTTACTGATTGAGATGCCCAACCGCACCCTTTGGTGCATCTAACCGTTACAAGCCATTACAGGATAGACTAGCAAAGTCTTCGGATAAAACTCTAATGCCTACACTACAACGCAAATCGTGCCTGACGGCGGGTATCTTCGCTTTGACCATATTGCTAACCACGTCCCTGTCGTTTTCCGCAGCCGCCCAGAACGCGCCCGCCCCAGCTCCGGCTTCCCCGTCCGCTCCCAGCTCCGCTCCCAATCCCAATTCCAATTCGAAAGACCAGTCTCAGGACCAGTCCACCGAGACCCTCAAGGTCAACGTCGAAGTCGTGCAATTGTTTTTCAACGTCAAAGACAAGCACAACGCGCTCATCCCCCACCTTAACCAGAGCGATTTTAGCCTGTTCGAGGACGGCCAGCCCCAGACCATAAAATATTTCAAGGCCGAAACCGATCTTCCTCTAACCCTCGGCATCCTCATCGATGCCAGCGGCAGCCAGATGCGCGTCCTCGATATGGAAAAGGAAGTCGGCGGTTCGTTCCTCGAAAGCACGCTGCGCTCCAAGGACGAGGCCTTCGTCATCAGCTTCGACGTCGATATTACCCTGCTGCAGGATTTCACCAACTCCGTCAGCCGGCTCCGCCGCGCGCTCAACGAGGCCAAGATCAACACCGGCGGAGTCAGCTGTTCCGGTGGCCCGATTGGCCCGCAGGGCCCGATCCCATGCTCCTCAACCGGCGCCCGCGGCACCGCGCTCTATGATGCCGTCTACCTCGCTTCGCACGACGAACTCAGCCACGAAGTCGGCCGCAAAGCGATGGTCCTGCTCACCGACGGACAGGACGAAGGCAGCCGCCTGAAGATCAAAGATGCCATCGAAGCCGCCCAGAAAGCCGATGCCATCTGCTACGTGCTGCTCATCGCCGACCGCGGCTTCTATGGCATGGGTGGCGGCTTCGGAGGCTATAACGGAGATTCCGAGATGAAAAAACTCACCCAGGAGACTGGCGGCCGCGTGATCGAAGTCGGCAACAAGATCGATAAACTTCGCCAGGCCTTCGACCAGATTTCCCAGGAACTCCGCAGCCAGTACAACATCGGTTACACTCCCACCAACACTGCCCGCGATGGCTCTTTCCGTAAAGTTGAGATCAGGCCCAAGCAGGGGGATTACAAGATCCAGGCCCGCAGCGGTTACTACGCCACGCCCCGCCACGAAGATTAGAGCCCGCGCCTGGACAACGCGCGTCCCCGCGAGCCAGCCTTGTTCTGCCGAGCCCGCCGAGCGAAGCCGAGGGAGAAGTCAAGAAGATCCAAGCCAAGCGAAGCTCCGCAGCCCCCAGAATTAGAGGAAAAGTTCTGCAACATCTCTGCAATATCGTGTCGTGAAATTTGTTGAGAACTTAACTTGTGCTGAACCTGCATTGCCGATACAATTGCGCGACTCTTACTTCCCCCTCAAACCTTACGCCCGATTATCGGGCACAAACAAATTACAACGGAGGAACAGTAATGCATATCACTCGCAGGTTCACGTTCTCTTGTCTCGCTTTGGTCGTGCTTGCCGCACTCAGCGGACAAGCCTTTGCCGGTACCTACTACGTCGCCAACACGCCCACAGGCGCATCCGGCTGCGCGCCGCACACTTACTTCCCCACCATCAGCGCGGCGATCGCTGATATCGCCGTCCCCGCCGGAAGCACAATCAAAGTTTGCCCCGGCACCTACCCCGAGCAGGTGGCAATCAACAAGAATGTCACTCTCGAAGGGGTTACAAACACCGCTGAGGATGCCGTCGTTATCGTGCCTCCCGCAGGCGGAGTCCTCACGAACGCGTATGATATTTGTCCAGCCCTGTACTCGGCATACTGCACCAACGGCGCTCCCATCGCAGCCCAGATCCTGGTCACAGTCAGCCCGGTCACGATCAGCAATCTCACGGTTGACGGCACCGGAAACAACCTACCCGCTGGTTGCACTCCCGACTTGATGGGCATCCTGTTCCAGAATGTAACCACCGGCACGGTAGATCACGTCGCTGTCCGTAACCAGGTAGCAGGCGGCGTAGTCAATGGTTGCCAGACTGGAAAGGGCATCTACGTGGAAACGTCGACCGGCGCGTCCGCTGTAACGGTCGAAAATAGCTCGGTTCACAATTACAGCAAGAACGGAATCACGGGACGTTATCCTGGCACGACGATCACAGTCACTGGGAACTATGTTCAGGGATCCGGCGTTCAGAACCCCCCGGGTGACGCTCAGAACGGGATTGAAATTGCCTTCGGAGCCACGGGGACGGTCAAGACCAACACCGTGATCGACAATGTCTGGTATTGCCCATACACGGGCGCCGACGGGGCGGGATGTACTAACGTGAGTTCCGCAGCCGATATTTTGCTCTTCGACGCGGACTCATCCAGCAGCATCGAGGTCGAGACCAACATACTCGGCAACGCCCAGAATCCCATCGGCTTGGACACCGACGAGGGATACGGCTCGAACGAGTACGGGAACGGCGTTACTGTAAGCGGCAACAAAATCTTTGGCACCGGATACTATGATGCCATCGATGTCTGCACTAACG
>Ga0070761_10000079_pt1 | contig 63472 bp, 47 predicted proteins | sample HubBroMetageREF1_FD_66724 | JGI IMG/M metagenome (GOLD analysis project Ga0070761, IMG submission 66724) | Reference soil microbial communities from the Hubbard Brook experimental Forest, New Hampshire, USA - Hubbard Brook CCASE Soil... | ecosystem: Environmental > Terrestrial > Soil >... | reverse complement strand
TGACTTGAGCCAGCCCAACGGCTATACTCGCGATTATGGAACTAGATCTGACGCCCGAGACGCAGGCCAAGCTCAATGAATTGGCCCAGCGGACCCACCGCGGCACGGACGAACTGCTGGAAGAGGCTGTGGACCATCTCGTGGCCTACAACGATTGGCTTGGAAGCAAGGTTCGAGACAGCATGGCGGCAGCCGGTCGAGGCGAGACAGTTCCCGACGAAGAGGTGCGCGCATGGCTCGAACAGAAAAACCGCGCCTGAAGGATGCGCATCGACTGGTCGGACCGTGCTGTCGCGGATCTGCGACAGATCCCGAATACATGGAGCTTGCGGATCATGCCGTATCGAGGTCGTCCGGGGAGCATCGACGATACTCGCGAACTTGTCGTCCGTGCGCTTCCTTATATTGTCGTTTTACCAAATATTCGAGGAACGGCTGCTGATTCTCAACATCGTTCACGGCGCTCAAAGGTGGCCCAGTTAACGGCGGAAGCCGGACTGGCTACTTATCCAGCGTTCCGCTGATCAGGAGCGGCTTGTAGTGTGTTGGCTCCACACCGGAACCGCCTGTCGTTGCGAAAACGAACGGTACGGAAAGCGCCTCGCCTGGTAGGAGCGTGTCGTCATTGGCGGGCGGAATGAGCGAGTCGATGGGAACCACGTAATTGCCCGCAGCCGAAAAGCAATAAGTGGTGGTCAGGCCCGGATAGGTGCCGGAGAGCGTAGTCGTGGAACTGGGAAGATTTTCCAACACCACGGAGAGCGGGCCGCTGATCGGCGTGACTCCGTTAGTAATGGTCAGCGTTTCGTTCCAAAGTTCGGAGCCTCTCGACTGGCGGGTGTATGGTCCGGGGGCGAGGGTGGCTTCGGCGGATACGTTGAGTGCGCCGCAGGCCTTCACGGCGGGATTGGCGAACGCGATGGAGTAAGGGGAACTGCCGACGGTGAAGGGTGAGTCTTCGAGCGGTGCCAGCGCACCGGTGGAGGCATTTATGGAGTACCCAGATACTTGCCCTCCGTCTACGTCGGTGGCGTAGACGAACTGCCCGGAGCTCGAAACCGTAATGTCATAAGGGTAGTCACCGGCGGGAAATGGCGATCCCAAAACGGGCGTCAGTGCGCCAGTCGCCCGATTGATTCTGAAAGCGAACACCTCGTTCGAGGAGCCGCCTGCTACGTACAGAAACTCTCCCGAGGGCGTTACGGCAACGGATGGGGGTGAACCACCCGTCACGAATGGAGAGCCACTAATCGGGGCCAATGCTCCAGTCGTGCTGTTTATGCTGTAGGCACTGATGTTACCCGAGTCTGAGTTGGGCACGTAAAGAAATTTCCCGGAAGGCGTTACGGCTAGATTGAAAGGGTAGGATCCCGCCGGGTACGGCGAACCCGTCACTTGCGTCAGGGAACCGTCTGAATTGACTGTGAAGGCGAAAATGGTGCCGGTGCCAGGGTCGGAGACGTAGAGGTATCTACCCGACGGCGTAAACGCCAGGGAAATCGGCTCAGTCCCGGCCGCGAAAGGCGATCCGTTAACCGGCGTTAGGGCGCCGGTGACGCCGTTTATTTGGAACGCCGAAACGCCGGGCGTCCCGCCGCCGTAATAGTTGTCGTTCGCCGTATACAGGAACTTTCCGGACGGCGAGATGTCTATCGAGAAGGGATTTGGTCCGGTGGCGAAAGGCGGACCCCCCAGGGGCGTGAGCACGCCGCTCCTACCGTTCAGACTGTAGGCGGAAATTGTGCTGTCGATGTAGTTTGTCACGTACACAAATTTCCCGGAGGGCGTGGCCACCACTGTAATTGGCTCATTTCCCGTGGGAAACGGCGAGCCCGCAATTTCCGTCAACGCTCCCGTGACCGAATCTATGGTGTACCCGTAGACCGTGTTCGAAGACCCGCTGGTAACATATGCGAAAGGTTGCCCCATCGCTGCCCCGGTAGCAAGGCCGATGAATGCGACGAAAGGGCCGTCCGCGAAATAATCCTAGTCATGTCTGTATGCTCTTTGTTCGCTAACTGGGCATGGGCCCACAGGCCGATTCTGATCGACGCAGCCAGCCGAGGCAAGGGGCGGGAGCGGAAAGCAGCGGACAGGAAGGGACATCGTGCGGTTTAACCAGCGATATACTGGCCAAGGGACATGCCCTCGGACCAGAAGCGCCTCGAAAGTTGGAAAGAAATTGCCACGTACCTCAACCGTGAGGTGCGGACCGCTCGCCGCTGGGAAAAGGAACGCGGGCTGCCCGTCCATCGCATACCTGGCAAGCGCTCGGGAGTATATGCGCTCGCACCCGAGATTGACGGCTGGCTAAAGACCAAGGCTCCCAACGGCCCAAATGCTAATGGTTTCACCCAAGTAATTTCGCCCCCGCCCGATCCGGAGCCCGGAGGACTACCTGGCTAGCAGCGGCCGCCGCAATCCTGTTGGCAATTGCGCTACTGTCAGGGCTGACCGCCCAATGGTCCGCGGCGCCGCGGCTTATCCGCCAAGCGCGGATCACCAACGACGGTTGGCTGAAGGGCTGTCCCATCGCTGGTGGCCCCTCGCTCTTTTTCGTTACTCTGGGGGCCGTTCCCCGCGCACTCAGGCGGATTGGCGAAAGCGGCGGCGAAGCGTCTATCATTCCCTTCCCGTCGAACGCTTTCAACCTTCTGGACGTCTCGCGCGACGGATCCCAGTTGCTCGTTGGGCAGGTCGAATCGGAGAGTCGTCGTTGGCCTCTCTGGGTGGTCCCAACTACCGGCGGATCGCCGAAAAGGCTGGCCGATCTGTATGCAGAAACGGCGGCTTGGTCGCCGGACGGAGGCTTGCTGGCCTTCGCGGCCGCGAGGGATCTCTATATGGTGGACGCCGATGGGAAGAATTTCCGTAGGTTGGCGGTTCTGCCGTTCGAGAGATCAGGTGGACTCGGGTGGTCTCCCGACGGAAGGCGTCTCAGGCTAACGCTTGCCGAGGGTCACGGAGCGGAGGAGTTCGACCGGATTTGGGAGGTGAATTTGACTAAGGCAACCGTCGCCAGAGCTCTGCCGGGCTGGAGTCGCAGTCCTGCGGATAACGAATACGCAGGCCAGTGGACGCCCGATGGGCGTTTCTTCATCTTTGCAGCGATCCACCAGGGAACCGCTGCGATCTGGGCAGTCCGGGACAAGACTAATCTGCTAGATTGGCGGGACGCCGCGCCGGTCCAACTGGCTGCGCCTTCAGAACTTGTTCAATCTGTCACGCTCAGCGGGGACGGCAAGAAGGTTTTCGCCAGCGTTCCCCTGCCCCGCCGCGGGGAGTTGCTCCGCTTCGAACCAGGCATCGGACGCTTCCTCCCATACACTCAAATGTCGTGGATCTCGGGTGGGCAACTCGCCTACTCGTCGGACGGTAAGAGGGCCGTCTATGTAACGTACCCGGACTTGGCGCTGTGGACCATGAACGCTGACGGTCGCGGCCGCCTTCCGCTGACCCCTGGTTCGACGCATGGGGCACTGCCACAGTGGTCTCCGGACGGCCAGCGGATCGCCTATATGGGGTGGGACAAGGATAACGAGCCGACCAAGATTCGCATAGTCCCGGCAACCGGCGGCCAGCCCCAAGAGCCCGTGCAATGGCCGGGTTGGCAGGGAGCGCCAAATTGGGCCTCGGGAGGAACCGAGCTGATCTTCGGCGAGAACGGTCTGGAATTCCCCATCGCCCCTTCCTGCTCCCTGCATGTGTTCGATTTCAAATCCGGCACGACCACCGACCTGCCCGGTACCACGGGTCTCTGGACGCCTCGGGTCTGCCCTTCGGGCCGATATATCGCCGCCCAGACCCGCGACAATCGCACGCTTGTGCTCTACGACAGGCGAACGACGACGGTCACCGAATTGTTCGCATCGCCCGAAGGCAAACTCGGCGACAATCCCGTGTGGTCGGCGGACGGCCGGTTCGTTTACATCGACGCGGCATTCTCCCGCGATCCGGCCGTCTATCGCATCCGAATTGCAGACAAGCACATTGATCGCGTGGCGAGTTTGAGCGGTTACCGGCGCGTCGAGGGCGGTATCGGCGTCTGGCTCGGCTTAACGCCGGATGGCTCGCTATTGATTGTGAGCGAAGTCCAAGGCAGCGAGATCTACGCCTGGGATTTTGTAGCGCCTTAAGCCGCGCACGGTACAATGAGGGCATGACTAAGCAGTTGGAAGTCGTGTACGAGTCCGGCGTTCTCCGCCCTCTCGAACCGCTCCCATTCGCGGAAAAGCAGCACTTGGTCGTAACGGTGACGGATGAACTCCGCCCCAAGCCCGCGTTCAACGCGCGCGAGCGCGAACAGGAATGGCTGCGATTGAACGGTCCGCGTTACCCCGGCCAATGAGTCGCGATTGAAGGGGATCAACTGGTCGGTCACGGCGAGAGCGCCAAGGCCGTTCTACTACAAGCCCGGGCGGCGGGCGTTCCGCACCCTCTCGTGATGCACATTCCGAAAGAGCCTCCGCTCCCCTTCGGGGGCTGGTAGGAGTTGGCTTTCCGAATCAGCCTCGCCAAGCGGTATTCCTATGCCGGGCCAGGCGATGCGATCAGTCTCCCAGCCGTGCTGCGTTCCGGCCAGGAAACGATCACCCTGGTCGCGAACCTCGACACTGGAGCGGCCTATTGCGTGTTCGAACGAAGTTACGCCGAAGCTCTTGGTATTGAGGTTGAACGTGGAGTTCCGATGAGCTTTGCGACGACAAACAGCCATTTCGAGGCTTTCGGCCACGAAGTCACAATCCGCACGCTGGATCTCGAAGTTCACTCGTTGGTCTTCTTCTTTGTCGATGCGAACATCGTGAAGAACGTGCTCGGGCGGCATGGTTGGCTGGATCGCCTGAGCATCGGTATCGTAGACCACGATCAACTCCTGTACCTCAATGGTTATTAATCCATCAATTCAGCAGAAACCCTACACCATATCCCCCGTAGCCGCAATCAAGTATGGTCGCCCATCCAACATACACTTCTGCGGCGCATTCGTCACATCCCCGGTGCGCGTATGCCACAGCGCGCCGCCTTCGCGATTGTGGCGCTTCCCCCTGCGGCGGGAGTCGCGGCCTCGTTGGACGAGCCTTGGAAGTTGCTTCCCCGGCTCGGAACGCAATCGCCGGCAATCAATTTCCGGGACCGAAACCCGCGCTCGCCTGCGAGTACTGGTCGCGTAGCCGGCGGCCTTATTCAACTTAGCCTTGCATTCACGCCGGTCGAATCCGGATAGCGCATCCCCCGCCTGGCGCCAGCTTCAAGCGCAGCTTCGTCCCCCGCCGCACGCGCTGCTGCGAGATCGCGGTATGCGTGGGCTGGTCGCCGGCGTCCGCGGCATCGGCGTAGATCTCCGCGAGGTACTCGCCGTCCCCCAAAAAGTCTAGCGGAAGGTCCAGTTCGCGCGGGCTCCAGTCCGTAATGCTGCCCACGAACCACTCCTTGCCGCGCCTGCGGGCGATGGTGATCCATTCGCCCACCTGCCCGTTGAGCACGCGGGTCTCGTCCCACACCGTCGGCACAGCGCTGATGAAGGGCAACTCCGGCTGCCCCCGGTACGCCTCCGGATAATCCGCCACCATTTCGAAGGCGCTCTCGAACACCACGAAAAGCGCCAGTTGATGCGCCCGCGTGCCCATCACCTCGGGCTCTTTGTTGCGCGGCTCAAACTCGGCGCGGGTTACATTGCGGAAGCCGCCGGGCGTGTAATCCATGGGACCGGCCAGCATGCGCGTATAAGCCAGGATCACGTTGTGGGCCGGCATCACGCGCGCGCTCCACTTCAGGTATTCCAGGCCCATCACACCTTCACGGGTCATCAGGTTCGGCCACGTGCGGCGGGTGCCATCCGGCTTGTATGCGCCGTGATAATCGATCATCAGGCGATGTTGGGCGGCCTTGCGCAGCACGCGGTGATACCAGTCCACCATCCATTGATCGTCGCGGTCCATGAAGTCGATCTTCACGCCCGCCACGCCCCACTTCTCAAACATCGGAAAGGCCTCGTCCATCTGCCGGTCCACCGAAGTCCAGTGCGCCCAAAGCCAGATCTTGACGCCCTTCGCGGCGGCGTAGCGCAGGATTTCCGGCATGTCGATCTCGGGAATGGTTCGCGTAATATCGTGGGCCGACTCTTTGGCGCGCGGCGCCCATCCGGCGTCGATCAACATATACTCGAGCTTGGCCTCGGCGGCAAAGTCGATGTAGTGCTTCATGGTCTCGGTGTTCATGCCGGGTTTGAAGCTCACGTCTTTGGCGTAGGTGCCGGACCACCAGTCCCAAGCGGCTTTGCCCGGCTTGATCCAGGAAGTATCGGCGATTTCCGATGGCGGGTTCAGATTGATCACGATATTCGATTCGATCAGCCGCCCGGGCTGGTCGCCGATCATCAGCACGCGCCAGGGCGTGCGCAGCGGAGTCGTGCCGCTGGCGGCTAGCTCCGGCTCGTCGGCACGCGGCGCCAGGCGCGCTTCCAGCACCCGCCCCGACCCGCCGGTGACGTGCGACAGGTACATGCCCGGATAGTTCTCAATCTGCGCCTCGGTGATGGCGACGAAGCCGGCGCCGGGCAGCTCCGCAAGGAACGGCAAGGCAACCAGCCAGTTCGGCACAATTCCGCCCAGAGGCACGTGCTGATAATTCGCTTCGTAGGGCGTGCGGTAATTGGCCAGCACCAGCGGCCAGGTGTCTCCATCTTTGGCCAGTTCGAACTGCGTCTTCTCCCGGACGATGCGGATTTCGCGCAGCGCCGTCTGCTCCGGAATCAAGTAGCGGAAAGCGACCCCATCGTCGTAAGCGCGCGCTTCCACGGAAAGACGCCGCGCAGGTGGGACCGTCTCTTCGAAGTCCGCCAGCAGGGCATTGTAGTGGTTGCGCACGGGATTCGATTTGCCGTGCGGCATCGTGTAGGTTTCATCGCCCGCGCTGGGCACTGCGGCGGTCAAGTTCAGGTTCGCTCCCAATGGTGGCTGATTCTGCAGATCGAAGCCCAGCCCCGAGGGATCGATTAACGGCTTGCCGTGAAACGTTACGCGATACCGCAGTTGTTCCGTGCCGGGAATGAGATCGAATACGATCTGGCCGTCGGGAGAGGCCACCCGCGCCTGGGGCCACACGGAAGCCGCCACCACAAAGAGGCTTAAGAACAGTTTCAGGACCCGCATGCCCAATAGTGTACTGCCGGACGACGCTTCCGGCTCATTCCATCCGCAGTGCGGCAATAGGGTCCACGTGCACCGCCCGGAACGCCGGCGGGATGGCCGCCGCCATCGACACCAGCGCCAGCACCACGGCGGGCAGCGCAAATGCGATCGGGTCGAACCCCTGCGCGGCTTCGATTTGCGCACGCAGCAATGCGTGCAACGCCAGCGCCCCGCCCGCGCCTATTATGACGCCCGCCATGGCCGGTTGCAGGGCCTGGCGCAAAACCATGCGCACCACATCCGCCGGCGCCGCGCCGACGGCCATGCGGATTCCAAGCTCGCGCGTGCGACGCGACACCGACCAAGCCAGCAGCGCGTAGATCCCCGTGGCGGCCAGCAACAGCGCCAGCCCGGCCGCGGCGATCAGCATCGCCCCAAACGTGCTCTGTGCGGAGAAAGTCTCCGCGGTCACCTCTTCGAGCGTCTTTACGTCGAACAGCGGCAGGTCCCGATCGACTTCCAGAATGGCGCCGCGCACAGCCGCCGCCCAATCGAGCGGCGCCCCTTGCGTGCGCACCAGCAGGTGCATGATGCGCGAGGGATTTTGCGCATAGGGCAGGTACATCTGCGGTAGATCGCCGGCCATTTCGCGATCGCGGATGTCCCGCGCGATTCCCACGATGCGAAGCGGCACGTTCGCCGACTGCGGATACCAGAACGCGTCGCCACCCGGAAAGTGCGGGCGCACGCGCTTCCCGAGGGCATCTTCGTTGGCGAAGAACCGCCGTGCGAAGGCTTCCGAAACGATAACTACGCCGCGCGTTTCATCCGCGTCGCCGGTTTCGAAGGCGCGGCCTTTCACCAGCGGCACGCGCATGGTCCGGAAGAACTCGGGATCGATCACGCGAAACCGCGCCGTCATGGCCTCGCCCGGCGCCGGCGCTGGACGTCCTTCGATTTCGAAATCGACGGCGGTCCCCAGGATGCCCAGCGGCGGATAGTTCGCCACCGAGGCCCCCACGACGCCCGGCAAGGCGCGCAGCCGCGCGAGCACCTCATCCATAAAATGGCGCTCCGCTGCGCCGGTTGCGTAACGCGACGCCGGCATCCAAAGCTGCGCGGTGAGCACGTTGTGCGGATCGAGCCCGCGGTCCATCCGCAGCAAGCGCAACGTGCCTCTGGCGGCCACCGCCGCGCCGATGAGCAGCATGGTTGCCAGGGCCACCTCGCTCACGATCAGCAGATTGCCGGCCTCCCGCCTGCCTGTGGACCCTCTGCCGGATGCGTGCGCCAGCAGCGTGCTCACGTCGAACTTCGACGACCGGATGGCCGGACCAACTCCGAACAGCGCGCTGGCTGCGAGCGAGATCCCCACCGTAAGACCCAGCACGGCGAGATCGACGCGGAAGCCGCTCATGCGATTCAACTCAAAGGTGCTCACGGTCCGGTCCAGAAACGCCGCGCCCCCTACGGCCAGTAAGGCTCCCAACCCGCCGCCGGCCAGCGCCAGGATCAAGCTCTCGGCCAGCAGCCGCCGCACGATGCGCAGACGCCCGGCCCCCAGCGCCATGCGGATGGCCAAGTCCTTCTGGCTCGACACCGACCGCGCCAGCGTCAGGCTGGCGATGTTGGCGCAAGCGATCAGCAGCACGAAGCCCGCCGCGGCCAGCAGAAATTCCAACATGGCGCGCCTGCGCCTCGCAAAGTACTCGGTGAGCGGTATCACCTTCACCGTCCAATCCGTGTTCGTCTTGGGATAGGCAGCCCCGAGGCGCCTGGCGATTGTGTCCATTTCGCTTTGCGCCCGCGCCACGGAGATGCCCGGCCGCAGCCGCGCATAGACGCTGATGGAGTGGTCTTCACGGCGCAGCGCCGCACTGGGTAGCGCGAGCGGCGTATAAATGTCCAGCGCGCGATTCAGCACGCGGAACATGGGAAACTCCTGCAGCACGCCGGCCACCGTGTACGATTCCCCTTCGAGCATAACGGTGCGGCCGACGATGCCGGGATCGGCGCCGTACCGCCGCCGCCAAAACCCGCGTGAGAGCAAGACCACATGGTCGCGCCCGGGCTGTTCATCCTCCGTCAGGAAGGTCCGGCCCAGCGCCGCCTTCACGCCGATGAGCGGAAAGAACTCCGCCGAAACGCGCATGCCGGGCACGCGCTCGGGGTCCGCATGGGTGTCCGCCAGATTGAAATGCACAAACCGGAAGGCCGCCATGCACTCTAAGACCCGGCTCTGGAGCCGCCAGTCGTTGTAGTTCGCCGTGGAGGGAGCCATCTCGTAGCCGCCCTGCCTGGGGTTCACCTCCGAGAGATCCACCAGCCGCTCTGGATTCTCCCAGGGGATCGGCCGCAGCACCACTGCGTTCAGCACGCTGAACATAGTGCTGTTGGCCCCGATGCCCAACGCCAGTATGGCCACCACGGTCACCGTGAATCCTGGATTCGCGGCCAGCGATCGGACCGCGTCCCGCATTTCCCGCCAGATTGCTCCCATAGCACCCTCGCTTACCGCGGAAAGTGTACCATGTTGGACGTGGCTCCGCGGCATCGCTTCGTCAGGGACGCTTTTCGATTCACCCTCGTCGTCGCGGCGCTGGCATTCGCATATCTCCATCCGCATTCGACGCAACTAGCCTATGTGGGCCCCGGCGCGGGATTCGCGTTCCTGGGCTCGTTCCTCACACTGGTGGCCGGCTTCTTCTTGAGTGTCTTCTCGCTTCTTGCGTGGCCGTTTCGGATGGCCTGGCGCGCCTTGCGCCGCCGCAGGGGTTACCGGCACGCGCGGGTGCAGAGAATCGTATTTCTGGGGCTAGACGGACTGGACCCGCGGCTGACGGAGCGCCTCATGGCCGAGGGCAGGCTGCCCAACCTGGCGCGCCTGGCTGCCGAGGGCAGCTATACACGCCTCCGCACCACGTTTCCGGCGCTCTCGCCGGTGGCATGGTCCACGTTCGCCACCGGCGTCAGCCCGGCCAAGCATAATATCTTCGATTTTCTGGACCGCAGCCTGAAATCCTACTTGCCGCAGCTCTCATCGGCGCGCGTGGGGAAGCCGTCGCGCGTGCTGCGGCTGGGGCGCTTGCGCATTCCCCTCTCGCGCACGCCGGTGGAATTGCGCCGCAAAAGCCAGCCGTTCTGGAAGATCCTTGGAGGGCAGGGAATCGGTTGCACCATCCTGCGCGTGCCCATCACCTTTCCGCCCGAAAAATTCGACGGCCGGCTGCTCTCCGCCATGTGCACGCCGGATCTAAAAGGCACGCAGGGCAGTTTCTCCCAATTCACTACGCGGGTGGAAAGTGCGTCTTACGAGAACGGCGGCCGCTACCCGTTGCGGCGCGTGGCGGACGGCTTCGCGGGCGAGATCGAAGGGCCGGAGGATACGTTCCTGGAAGGCAGCCCAACCCTGCGCATCCCATTCCGTGTGGAGCGGCGCAACAGCGCCTTCGAACTGCACGTCCAAGGCCGCCATTTCCCGCTCCATCCCGGCGAATACACCGGCTGGCAGCGGCTGCGATTTCGCACCGCGATCGGCGCGACGGCCGCGGGCATGGCGCGATTCCTGGTGACGGAGACCGCGCCGGAGTTCAGCCTCTACATGACTCCGCTCAACCTCGATCCGGAGCGGCCCGCGCTGCCCATCAGCCATCCGCCATATTACGCGGCGTATCTGGCGAACTTGCTGGGCGCTTACGCCACGGTGGGCATGGCCGAAGACACCTGGGCGCTTAACGAGGGCGCCATCGACGAAGATGCTTTCCTGCGCCAGGCTTGGGACATTTTCGCGGAGCGCGAAGCCATGTTCCTGAATGCTCTGGAGAACACGCGGCGCGGCGTAGTGGCCTGCGTGTTCGACACCAGCGACCGTGTCCAGCACATGTTCTACCGCCGCCTGGGCACGGCGGACCCGCACGCGGATACGATTGAAGCGATGTACCGCCGCATGGACCTGCTGGTTGGGACAGCCATGGCGGACGCCGGTAGCGGCACCGCGCTGTTTGTTCTCTCGGACCACGGATTCTGCGCGTTCCGGCGGGGCGTCAACCTCAATGCATGGCTGCGCGACAACGGCTATCTAAGTTTGCAGAACGCCGGCCGCGAGAGCGGATCGTTTTTCGAGGGTGTGGATTGGAGCCGCACGCAGGCTTATGCCCTCGGGCTGGGCGGGTTTTATCTCAATCTGATGGGCAGGGAAGCGTTGGGCATCGTCGACGCGCGCGATGCCGAGCGGCTGAAAGCCGAGATTACCGGCAAGCTCGCCGCGTTGCGCGACGATGACGGCGCCACACCGATTCGCAACGTGTACGCGACGGCCGCGCTCTATCGCGGCCCGTATCTGGATGCTGCGCCGGATTTCATCGTGGGCTACAGCGAAGGCTACCGCTGTTCGTGGGAAGGCGCGGTGGGCAAGGTTGCGCAACGGGTAATCGAGGACAATCGCAAAGCCTGGAGCGGCGATCATTGCGTGGATCCGGTGCTGGTGCCGGGCGTGCTGTTTTCCAATCGCAAGATCGACGCGGCGGACCCCGGCATTGAAGATCTTGCGCCTACCGCGCTGAAATTGTTCGGTGTTGAGGTGCCCTCTTGGATGGAAGGGAAGCCGCTCTTGTAAAGGTGGGACAGGCCTTCTGGACTGTCCGTCAATCCACCGTGAACGAAGCCTTGGTCTTCACTTTGGGCAGTAGTCCGCGCGCGCCGACCTCATTCGCACCGGGCTGCGCATCTTCCGGAACCGTAATGGTGAATGCCGAGCCGCCCCCGAAAGTGCCATTGATATCGGCCTGCGCCGTGCCCAAGTATGTCGATGCGCTATTCCAATAAAGACCGACCGCCGAAAACGAGCCGAAGCCAAATCCTTGGGCCACCACGCTGCTGCCCGCGGCCCCCGATGTCTGCGTCAGGATCAGCCGCGGCGTGACCCAGAAACTTGCCGCGCCCAGCAGTTTGCTGTTGTCTCCCACGCTCAGGAAAAGCCGCGGGCCACACACCGCTTGCGGCGCACGCGCCGTGACGGTAAACGACCCGCTTGCATCCGCCGTGGCCGTGGCCAGCAGTGGCGAGCCAATGCCGCTGGCGTAGATTCGCACAGTTTCGTTCGGGGCAAACATACTTCCCGCCAACGTAAGGTCTTGCCTGTAAGACCCTTTAGGCGGCGTGACGCTCAGACCGGCGGTTGTCAGATAGGCCGCCCCGATCCTGCCGGCGCCGGAGTCGCTAAACCACAGCGCGCCATCCGGGCCCGCCGCGATCCAAAGAGGTGTTGCGCCTCTGCTATCGGTTAAAGTATCTGGCGTCGGGTACTGGGTGATCGCCCCGTCAGTGGTGATGCGCCCGATATAGTTGGCGTAAGATTCGGTAAACCACAGTGCCCCGTCCGGCCCCGTCGCGATCCCAATGGGTTCGGGGGCGTAGTTAGGGATGGGATATTCGGTGACGACTCCGCCGGTCGTGATCCGGCCGACGGTGCCTTGCCAGTATTCGGTAAACCACAGCGCGCCATCCGGCCCCGCTGCAATCCCTTCGAGAGAACTGGTTCCCTCGTACGGCACGGGATATTCGGCGAACGCACCGTCAGCGTTCATACGCCCGATATCGTTGGCGCCGCTCTCGGTAAACCACAGTGCCCCATCCGAGCCCGTCGTAATTGCGAAAGGGCCGCCCGAGGCATGCCGCAGCGGGAACTCGGTGATCTCACCGGCGGTAGTAATCCGCCCGACCTGTTTGGCAGTGGTCTCGGCGAACCACAGCGCGCCATCCGGCCCCTTCGCGATCCCTTGTGGCCCGCTGTTGGCAGTGGGCACGGAGTATTCGGCGATCGCCCCGGCAGTGGTGATGCGGCCGATCCGGTTGGCTCCTTCGGTGAACCACAGTGCCCCATCCGGCCCCGCCGTTATCATGAATGGACTGCTGTTGGCGTTGGGCAGGACGTACAGACTGAACGCCCCCGCGGTGGTCATGCGCCCGATCTGGTTGTTTCTCCAGTCGGTAAACCACAGGGCACCGTCGGGCCCTACCGCTATCCCATTGGGACCGAAGTTAACGATGTACGCGCCTATCGCGACCTGCTGGGCCAGCGATAGGGCCGGCAGCCTAAGAACCACTGTCAAAACAAATGCCGCGATCCGGAAACAATGTTTTCCTGAGCGCATAATAACCTCCAGGATGGATCCCGATGCTTATTCTCCGTGTGGGCCGCCGCTTTGTCAAGATTTGACGTTCCGGCGACGGATCCTTCGCCTCGAACTGCCTGTTGGCGCCTGGCTGAGCGCAGCGTGCGTTCGCTCTATCATCGCGATTGGGATCACCAACTCGGGCGTGAAAGCGAACGTCGTGATCAAGGCGCAGGGCGATGGCCGCGATCACCATATCAAGGGCTTCAGCTTCCTGCTGGCGGGCGGCAGTATCAAAGGCGGCATCAAGGCGGCATCAGCTACGGCGCCACCGACGAGTTGCGCTACGCCGCGGTCGAACACGCCGTTGCCGTGCCGGATTTGCATGCCACCATGTGCACGTCCTGGGTATCGACCACAAGCGCGTGGGGCGGCCAATCTTGGCTGCAAGCTGGCGCGCTGAAAAGAGCGCCTGCAGGCAGGATTGCCTACCCCACATCGAGCCAGCCCAGATCCAAGACGGCACAGTTATTTCTTGACAGGCGCTTAGTTCCGGAATTGTGCGTGAGTTTCGGCATCGAGGCCGCTCCGGCACCCGCAGATTTGGACGCCGATCTGTTGGATTAGATTCCACGCTGCTGGTAGCTGCTGGCGGGCGGCGGCATCAAAGGCAGCATCGACTTCGGCGCCACTGACGAGCTGGGATACGCAGCAGTCGAACACGCCGCGGTGGCGCCGGATTACCATGCCACGATGCTGCGCGGTGAGCGGAATTCTGGCATAAGTCGGCAGTGCTCGCGCGAGCGGCCATTTTTGGAATTCCTGCAATTCGCAAAGCCACAGTACGGCCGGATCGTCCAATCTAAGCCATTGCGAATCAATCGCTTGAACCATTAGTACTATTTGGCCGCCACAAAGACTGAGATTGAATGACTTGACCCTGTTGACGCCTAGCCTTTATAATACAACGAATCCTGTCTGGGGCTTCGTACCCTCTGTTGGTGGGCAGGACGCAAGAATTCGTCGACCCTAGTTGGTCCTGCGCCGAAGAGGAGTGTATCCGTGCTTTCTAGAATTGGAATTTTTGCCGCTATCGCCGCCTGCCTGTTCCTGACGGGCGGCTCCCTGATGGCGCACGACCCTCACGATCCCATGCAGGTAGTCGCCATATCGCCCAACTTTGCGCAGGACCAGACTATTCTTGCCGCCACCGGTGGGTTAACCCTCAAGCTGGGCGTAATGGTCATCTTCAAGTCCACTGACGGCGGGGTTAACTGGACGATCGTCACGGGGTTGCCCAACAACTCCCCGGTTTATGCGGTGTTGTTCTCGCCGAACTATAGCAACGATTCAACGGTTTTCGTGGCGGGGTCCGGCGGCTTGTTCGTCTCAACCGATGGGACGAGTTCCTGGACAACGCTGTCGACGGACCAGATCGTAAGTCTGGCCCTGTCACCGAATTTTGCCAACGACAATACGTTATTCCTGGTCACCAACCAGAACAAGGTTTATGGGTCCACCAGCCGCGGGACTAACCTAACCCCTCTATCGGCGCCTCTAGGGCTGACGTCCGCGCTCACCGTAATCGCGATTTCCCCCACATTCGACACGGACCGTAGTCTGCTCTTGGGCTCCGCGGCGAATGGTATCTTTAAGTCGGGGAATGGCGGACAAACCTGGCTGCCGGTTACAAAAGGTCTCGCTCTCCCTAAAGTGACGACGCTGGCATTTTCCCCTTCCTATACTTCCGACCAGACGACGTTTGCGGGAACTATGGGCAAGGGATTCCTGGTTTCCACAAACCGCGGAATCACCTGGCAGCAGTCCAACACGGGCCTCACGGATACCAACGTCAGTAATTTCGCTTTCTCTGCGACTTACTCGCAAGATTCTACTCTCTGGGTCACCACCGCCGTGGCTGGCGTTTTCCAATCCACAAATAGCGGGACGTCCTGGGGAGCGCCGGTTACCGTATCCCGCCAGTTGTCGTCCCTGACCGACGTTCATTATCAGACGCTCGCCGTTTACCCCGGGATACAGTTTCTGGGCATGTTCGAGGGGTTATGGACGTCGGTCAACGGCGGGGCGTCCTGGCAATATATCGATACTTGCCCGACGCGCTTTGTCCGGTACATCAATATGTCGCCAAGCTATCCGGCAGACCAGACCATATTCGTGAGCACTTATGGGAGCGGCAACCTGTGGACTACCAATGGCGGTACCTCGTGGACTCTGCAGAACAACGGTATGGTGGCGCCCTATACCGACGGATCGGGCATTTCGCCTAACTTCTCGCTAGATGGGACGGCATTCAGCGGTAACCACCTTGGCTTGCAGAGGACCACCGATTTTGGGGCGACTTGGCAGATGATGTACCCGCTTGGAACTGACGAAGCCCCTTATCCCCGAGGCTTCGCCGTGGCTCCGAACTTCTCTTTCGGTTCGAACAATCAGACGGTCTACATCGGCACGACTTCGGCCGCCGGCCACACCGATGTCAGCCATGGTTCCACCAAGGTCCTTGCCGGCTTGTATGTCTCCACGAATGCCGGCGAGAACTGGACTCTTTCCAGCCTGAGGGGGGACGGGGTTGTGTGCATCGCCTTCTCGCCCAACTTCGCCAACGACCAGACCGCATTTGCGGGAACCCAGCAGAACGGGGTCTACATGACCACCAACAGCGCCGCGACCTGGACGCCCCTAACTCTTCCGGGTAATCCCAAAGGAATAGCCGTGGTGGCAGTCTCGCCCAATTACCTGGTGGATCAGACTCTGTTCGCCGCTGGTTTGCATGGCGGCCTCTACAAGTCCAGTAATGGCGGGTCCACCTGGACGTTGATCCCCAACACCCGCACCATCAGAGGCCTGGATATCAAGTTCTCTCCAAACTTCGCGAACGATCAGACGCTGTTCATGGGCACGATCCAGAGCGGTCTTATGGAATCCACCAACGGCGGAACGACCGTATCTCAGGTGACCTCCTTCCCCGATGTTTTTGTGTCGGCTCTGGGCGTCTCTTCCGGCTTCCAAACCGATCAGACGATATTCGCGGCTGCATATCACGGTCTGTACGAGTCGACCGATGGCGGCTCCACATGGACCTACCTGGTGACTCCGGCGAGAATCGAGGAGTCCCGCAACATCGCCAGTGTGCTGCAAGAGCCCCCCACAATTACTTATCAAGGCGAATGGTCCATGATCACGCCTACGCTCTATGCCAGCACCAACCAATATGCGGCGTCCACTCCGGAATCTCAGGACACCGCCGCTCTCCAGTTTCTCGGTACCGGCGTGGATTGGGTAAGCATTACCGGAGAGGGCCAGGGCAGCGCTTCTATCACGCTCGACGGGGTCTTTCAGACCACCGTCGAGTTGAACCCCCTAAACTCCTCCCAGGATTCATACCTGCAAACCGTTTGGACGCAGCAAGGTCTCCCATGCGGGATCCACACTGTAACCATCACGGCATCGCCAGCAGTGACCCAGAGCGTCGCGCTGGATGCTTTCGACATCTGGATCAACGCCTGCCCGTACACTCCAGGCGGTGATCCTCCGAAGCACCACTAGCGCACGGACGGCCAGGTGGCTGGAGACATCGTGGCGCGGACTCTGGTCAATGCCAGCTATTGGTAGTGGTTCAGTTTGGTCGTTGCATGGCTTGTTGACTCTGCAAAAATTGTGGGGCGGACCCCCTTGGTCGGGGTGCCCTCTGGGCCCGGTCCCCCTGGACCCGCTCTTCGCTCGTGGAATCAGGCCCTTGACGGCCGCGACAGGCCGACGAGGGAGTCGGCTGCGGACCAGGGGGTCCGCCCCACAATTAATGCAGAGTTCCGATTTTGGCAAAACTAAGTGGTATTGGGCAATTCTGCCCGCAGCCTATTGTACGCCATACCGCGCAACTCTACTGACATCGCTTGCCAGTGAGCAGCTCTTTCTGTTCATCCAACAGCCAGCAGCCGCCGGCGGTGGCGTTGGCCACCTCGGTTCCATTCCAGTTGATCTTGGCCGGTAGCCACCCCTCCGGCAACGTCAGCTTCATTTGAGTGATAGCGCGGCTCACTACTTCAACTTCCTGCAACTCAGGCAGGTACTGCGCACGCACGCGCGCGGTCACCGGCTCGGCGCGCGGCGCCATCTCGATCTTGGTTTCCAGGCGGAGGTGCTCCTTACCGCGCTCAACCATAACCACCACCGGTTTTTCTTCCAACGTCCGATACAAGATCTGCGCGTATTCCGCGGCATTCTTCAACTCCTTGCCGCCCAGCTCGACGATGCGGTCGTTGACCTTGAGCGGGCCCGTATATTTTTCGGGGAGCGACGCGACCAAAACACCCGGCCCCGGTTCGCCGGGATTATATCCGAACGAGCCGATGGCCAATACGGCGCCCGATCCCAGGGGTTGCACGCGGGTGGAATCCAGAACGTCGTTCCGCTCGGCCGGATCGAACTTCGTGACCTCCACCCAATAGCAATGCGTGAATAGAGGGCTGCCCGTTTCGCAATCCGCGGCGGCAGGAAATGGGTTGCGCTGGTGTGCGGCGAGCCAGTCGAAAATCTCCGAAGGTTTGGCAGCGGCCGGCTCGCGCCACTCCAGATTGAAGCCGGCGGACTGCAGTTTCTTGCCGAGAGGCTCCTCGTCCTTATCCGCAAACAGCCAGAGGACCGGCAGGTTGGCCGTATTGGCTGCGAATAAGCGATTGCTATCGATGGCCGCCCGCGGACTCCCTCCCGCGGCCACTGCGGCGGCCCAAAGATCCGGTATGCGGGCTGCCACATAGAACAGCGTCGAAACGGACCCGCCCTGCGCTGCAAGATACACGCGATCGGGATCCACTGGCAGACGCCTCCCGGCTTCCTCCACTGCCGCAGCCAGGGCCTGGACGCGCTGGTCGGCGCTCTTGCCGGCGCTATCGCCCGGCGGCTCCAGAAACTGCCAGCCCCGCTCCTGACACGCGGCTTGCCAGACTTTAGAATCGCCACCGAGCAGGACCAGGAGCGGGGACTTCTGGGCCTGCGCAGCCGCGGCCTGCACGAAGAGAACCGCCAGGCCCAGCAGCAGGCGCGAAGTCGCGTCAGTGCACCAGGCGGGAGTGGATGCGTTTGGCCAGTTTCTCAATTTCTTCGGTCTTCTTGAGACTGGAGATCGAGAGCACATGGCGGTCGTTCTTCTCCAGCTCCTCCTTGAGTTGTGCGGCCAGTTCGATGAGCTGGGCCGCGTCCTTCAGGTCCTTTTCGTGATCGGCTTTCAGGATTTCATCCTGTTGGGATTTGCCGTTCGGAAGCTGTGAATCTTCGTCATCGGCGGTGTGCAGCGGGTGCGGAGGCCTGGCCTGCGGCGCGATCGGCGGCGCGAGGGCCAACGCCAGGATCGCCGTGCCTGCGAAACGTAATAAGAGTTTCATTGGTTCCCACTGCCGTCATAGCGGCAGATCTTTGTACGAGTAGCTGGTATCGATGGCGTTATACTTGCCGCCATCCACTTCGACGTACGGATATACGAAATAGTTCAACGGAGCGCCCTGTTGCTTGGGAGCTAGAATCACATCGCGGCCCTTGCTGAGTTCCACGCGGTTCTCGTCGTGCGCGCCGAAAAAGTATTCGCGCCTGGCAGGATTCTTGGCCGCTTCCGAAGCGTCCACCGGCACCCAGCCGATGCCCTTTGCGTAAAACTCCGCCCAGCAATGATAGCCGGCGATTTTGCCCGCGTCGCGATCGGCGGGCACTGGAAAGCCGATAGCGAAGCGCGCGGGAATGCCCACCGCACGCGCGTAGCCGATGAAGATGGCGTGGAAGTCCGTGCAATTGCCGCGGCGGGCGTCGCATGCATAGTAGATATCGCCGTTGCCCCAGCCCTTGCCGCTCTTATCGTATTTCACGGTGGCCACCACATGATTGTAAATAGCCCGCGCCATTTCCAGATCGGTCTTGGCGCCCGCCGCGTCCACCACCTCGCGCGCCCAACGCCGGATAGTGTCGTCGAGGGGCACCAGGCGGTCGGGCCGCAGGTAGCGATCAAGGTCTGGAGGGCTTGGCGGCTCGGCGGCGTTCGCCGGCGAAACGGCCGGCAGCGGCTGGAGGTGTTCCTTGCGCACGGCATCGAAGCGCATGGCGACCGCTATGGCCGGCTCTTTGGGGTCCGTCACGCGGATGTGCAAAATGCGGTTGTCCTCCGCGCCCGTGGCGATCTCGTACCGGTAGCGCGCATCCACACGCAGGTTCGTGATGGTTTGGTAGGCATCGTCGTGCGGCGCGGGCAGGTTCGCGGCAAAACCCAGGCCAACCAGCGACAGTGCCAAGAGAGTGCGCATAGGTAGATTTTGACGCGGTACTGGCCAAATAGCCAGCCCGTTTTCAACAAACCCCTTTCAAACCGTGCGTGCGGTTTTCCCGCACACGGCTTAACGATGATCTTACTGGTGCGGCTTGCGCTGCGTAGCGCACGGTTCCGCGCAGTTTATACAGACCCATTCCATGAAAGTGGTCGGGTCTCCAGAGGATATTCCGGCCCGTCCGTTGCCCGCCCCGCCGGTACAGCCAGCGAAGAAGCCGCCGGTATACGAAATCGTCCATCCGGTGGAACTCCCTCCGGCACGTGCCCGTCCGGAAGTAGTTCCCCCAACCCCGAAGCACGGGATTCAGCTTGGCGATGATCTGCTTCACATCCTCTCCGCTCGCACGCTTGTCCGTGATCTCCCGCACGCGGTCCCGGAGCCGCTTCATGGCCTTGGGCGACGGCCAGCGGTGCATGTAATATGCCCGTGGATTCCGCAGAATGCTTCGCTTCTTGCGGATCGTACACCCCAGAAACACAAAGCTCCCCTTCCCGCGCCGCAGATTCACCATCCGCGTCTTCTCCGGGTGCAGCACCAATCCCAGCTTGCTCATCACAAACTGGACTTGTCGAAGCGCCTCCTTCGCCTTCGATTCCGTCGTAGCCATCACCACGAAATCGTCAGCGTATCGAATCAGTACTCCCAGCGACCCACACTTGGCCGCCCAGAGCCGATCCAACAGGTGCAGGTAGATGTTCGCCAGCAACGGCGAGATCACTCCGCCCTGCGGGGTTCCCGCCAGCGTTTCTCTCACCGTCCCGTCTTCCATCACCCCGGCCTTCAACCACTGCCGGATCAACTTCAATACCCGACGATCCGAGATGCGCTCCCCCACCAGCACCATCAGCTTTCCCTGATCGATGCTGTCGAAGTAGCCTTTGATGTCCGCATCGACTACGAAATCATGCCCCTGATTGCCCGCTATGCGGATTGCCTCCAGGGCTTGCACCGCGCTCTTCCTCGGACGAAATCCAAAACTGCTCGCTTCGAAATCCGCCTCAAAGATCGGCTCGATCATGATCTTCGCCGCCATCTGCACCACCCGATCCCGCACTGTCGGTATCCCCAGTGGCCGCTGCTTTCCGTCACTCTTCGGTATGTATTGCCGCCTCACCGGTGAGGGGCGATATCGGCCTGCTCGAAGATCGGCTTCAATGCCCGCCAGAAACTGGTCCACACCCCGTTGCTCGATGCTTTCCAGCGTCTCGCGATCCACCCCGGCCGCGCCTCCGTTGCTGCGCACCCGCCTCCACGCTTCCCACAGGACGTCACTCCTGTAGATCCGGTCGTACAGCGCATGGAAACGCCGTGTCTTACTCTGCTTGGCACACACCCATAGCTTGCGTTGGAGTTCTCGCACTTTATCTACTACCGGGTTGTTCTCCGTTTCCGGCATGCCCTCGCGCTTACCTCCCACAAGCCCGATCAAAGCAGAGCCCCTTCCCTCCAGCGTGTTATCTTGCACGCCTTCATCGGTACTACGAGCCCCTCGGACTCCCTCCCGGCTCCGCTCGACTTCGACCTTCCGGCCTTATACGCGCGGTCTTTGCCTGACCAAGCTGCCGAGTAGGGTCTCTCCTGTTCCGCGCTCTTCTCTGGAAACGTGCCACCGCCCTCTACCCCGGAAAGGTCCAGCCGCCGATTCGGTCCAGGCTGCTGTCTGTTGCCTTCGCCGCGATATGACCGGCTCGGCCCTTTCAAACGCCTTTCGGCTGATAATATGTCGTGGCTGCAGCGTTCACTTGATGTTGCGGCCCGCTTCCTTGCTCCCGTCTCTTGCAACGGCTTTTGACGCCCCGCTCTGGCCGGTGGCATCTCTGCCTTCGGCTGGGGCCTGCTACCGGGCGCTCCGACGCTTACCCGGACAGGTCTTGCACCTGCTAGAAGAACGCGTCTTTCAGGACGCACCATAGATTTATTGTATTGGTAGGACAGGCCTCCTGGCCCGCCCTCCGGCCTGTCCGCGGTGGCAATGAGATGAGATCCAGTTTGACTCGAAGAATGATTTTGCAAACCGTCGGGGCTAGCGCCCTGGCATCCTCGGCGCCGCCGGGTGCGGGGAGACCCAACATCTGCCTGGGAATAGCCGACAGCCTCCAGGCTGGCGGGCTGGATGACGCCGGCATGCGGCGCGTGAAGCAGCTTGGCGTGGATCACGTGGCCATGGGCGGTCCGCCTATCCCGTGGGAAGAATCCGCGATTCGCGCCCGCATGGATCGCCTGATGGCTGGGGGGCTGACCCTCGGCAACATGATGATCGGCGGATTTCCGAATGCCATTTACGGAAAGACGGGCCGGGACGAGGAGATCGAAAAGGTACGGCAATCGATTCGCGCGGCCGGCAGAGCGGGCCTTCCGGTAATCGAATACAACTTCTACGCGCACCGGTTGGTCGAAGGTTACTACGAGGAAATCGGGCGCGCCGGCGCGGGCCTCACTGCCTTCGACTATGACCGCGTGAAGGATCTGCCACCTCTCGCGGCGGAGGGCGCGCACCCGCTCGACCAGATGTGGAGCAATGTCGCTTATTTCCTGAAAGCGGTGGTGCCGGTGGCCGCGGAATCGGGTGTGCGGCTGGCGTTGCACCCCAACGACCCGCCGGCGCCGCTCAGCCGCGGCTCGGGCCAGATCATGGGAACCGTGGAAGGTTGGAAGCGGCTGGTGGGCATCGTGCCCAGCCCGTCGAACGGCATCACTTTCGACTGCGGAGTCACCCGCGAGATGGGCCAGGACCCGGTGGAAGTCTGCCACTATTTCGGATCGCGGGACACCATCAACCACGTGCATTTCCGGAATGTGCGCGTGCGCAAGCCGTACGAGAAGTACACCGAAGTGTTTCTCGACGAAGGTCAGATCGACATGTTCGCGGTGATGCAGGAACTGCTGCGCCAGAAGTATCCGCGGCTGATTTATCCGGAGCATCCGCGCGCGCTGGACGCCGACCGCGAGCGGCCGGACTTTCATCCGTATTATCCGGGCGGCGGCGGGTACACGGGCTACGCTTACAATGTGGGCTATGCGCGGGCCATGCTGCAGGCGGCGCAAGCGGCACTCAGCCGGTCATAGGTTCCTTGCCGCGTCCACAAACCGATCCTCCTTCATCAGGGGTACCGCGTTGCTCACCGCGTATTTGGCGGCGAACTCGACGTCGCACGCAAATCCCCGGCCGGCCAGTTCCTTGCCCGACGTGCTACGGGCCAGCGCGTCGTGCAGATTGTGCTGGAAACGCTCGAAAGCGGCAATAGCGGTTTCCGCCTCGGGCGACGGTTGGCCCGGCAGACACGCCAGCACCGCTCCCGCGCCGATCAGATCTTCAATCGCTGGTCGAAGCGCGCCATCGCCCCATTGCTCTCCGGCTGGAACCACGGCGATGCGCGAACCGTGAGCGCGCGCATGGGCCGCCACCGCGCGGCAGTTTCGGAGACAGGCCGTAAACGTCACTGGAGCGTCGGCCATCGTGCATAGAGTGCTCCCATTAGGCGAAGGCAGCACCAGCGCGGTTCCCGCCGGGATCGACTGCACCGACGGAGGCGAGAGAGAGTAGCCGCCGGCGGTCCGCGGCGCGGCCAGCAGCGCCCCCTTCGACTTCGCGAACTCCGCAGCCGAACTGTCCCGCCAGCGATACGGCAGCACGGATGCGCCCCTCGCGACGGCGACATCCACGGCGGTGGAGAACACCAGCACGTCGACGACGATCAGGACGCCGCTGATGGGCGCGAGGGTCTGCACGCCTGCCAGACCCCATTCGCAACGAAGATCGTATTCCGCCTGGCCCGAGTGCACTGGAATAAGTGCCTATAGTTTGACGTCGAACGAAAGCTCACCGATCATGCGGTCCAGCTCGGCCTGCGCGCTGTCCTTCTTAGCATCGAGATCGGCGATTTCCTTGCGCAAAGTTTCCAGACGGCTTTCCTGCGTGTTGAGCTGTTGCACGTAGCGTTGCAGCAACGCTTTTTCCTCGGGACTACCCTTGAGCGCCTTCATGTTCTCGCGCAGCCGCTGCTGATCGTCATAGATCTTCTGCATTTCCGCATCGCGGGCTTGCTGCTGCTCCACTAGGCTGTTGATCGCATCCTTCTGCGCCAGCACCTTTCGTAGCGCCTCTTCCACGCTCTTATCGATGGAGCGCTGTTGCACAAAGGTGGCGATCAGCTTGCCGTCGATATCCGAAATGGTATAGTTGGCAACCACGGGCCGCGCCTCCTCGACCACCAACGCGGCGGTTTGCTTCGCGCCGACTTCCAGGCGAAACCGCATCCACGCGGCGGTGGTTTCGATAGGCTGCGCCGTACTGCGCAACTGATAGCCTGAGCGCACCGGATGTTCCACGACGACCGTGCGCGGCGAGGTATCTTCGTTGCGAAAGGTGTAAGTCTTCGTCTCCCGGACCTCGCTGGTGTGAGTCATCACGCCGCGATGCACAAGCACGCGAGTCACGCGCTGTTGTTCGCTGCCCAGCGTAGAACTGACGTTTAGTGCCAGATCGGTGGCATATGACACCAACCTCTTCTCGTTGGGACGGATCGGGTCGAAGATGCCCTCGCCGGCGAAAGTCTCCTCTTCCAGTACGCTGAAGCTGCCGCCATCCAGCGTGAGGCCGCTCGAATTGGTAATCCACAGCGCGCGCTGCGGACGCCGCAGGCCCGCTTGCTCGTTCCATACGGAAACCTTCTCTGCGCCGATCGCGGATTGCACCACGGGCACCAGGGCGGAGCGGTTTTTCTGTATGCTGATGGGCTCTTTCAGTTTGTATTCGAAGAGATCGCCCAGATCTTGCCCGCGCGCGGCGGCCTCCACTCCCCCGCCGACGCGGTACACGCCACCGCCAAAACCGCCCCCAGCGCCTGGTCCGTACCCGGCGCCACTGCCAGATCCGATGCCGGCGCCGCCCCGCCGGCCACCCAGCGCTGCGCCGCTGCCCAACGTTCTGGCGCCGGACACGGCGCCCATCGCGCTGCTCTCCGTTTGCGCAGTTTGTGCCGCGGCGCTCACCTCCACCGACGACGCGGCCGATCCAACATCCAGCCGCACATCCTGACGGCCCGGTCTTGCAGCGGACACAGTCACGCCATTGACCCTCGCCGTGCTAAATCCCTGAGATACCACCTCCAGGCGAACCGCGCCCTCCGGCAAGGAACGAATCTCGTACGATCCCGCGGCATCGGTGCTGGTTTCGCCTACCAGCGAAGAGTTGGCGCCAAAAGCCTTGACGGTCGCGCCAACGACTGCCGCTCCGCTCGTGTCGGTGACCGTACCGGTCAGCCGCGCGCCGCCCGGAATCAGCGTGGATTCGTACGTTTGTGGCGTGGTCGACATGCTCTCCGGCAGCGGAATTACGGGCCGCTGCGTATAATAAGGCTGCGAGAGATTCTGAATGAACGATTGCGGCGCGCCCGCTACCAGCGATAGGTTCACATTGTCCCAATCCTGCCCTACCGTGTTATCCACGATAGCCCATCCCTGGAGCAGGGGACTTGTCCCCGGCTTGGAGTTCAGGACAATGCGGTAAGTAGTCTTCCAGACAGGCGCCTCGCTAATGTAACTGACGAATAAATCCCGCTCGCCGGAGCCCGCGGTCGAAATCACCATCTTACGTGTGTCCGGTTCCCTCGCCGAAGCCACCAGATCCAGAAGGCGTTCGACCTTGCCCGCCAGACCCCGGTCCAACAACCGCACGGAGAACGCCGGCGAAATCTCCGTGGTGTGCAACTCGCCGTTATCCCCGATCAAGGAGAGATAATCGATCTCCAGCGTCGCCCCACCGGAGATGCGCGTTTTCCGCTCGACGCTGAGCAGCCTGCCGGTAATCGCGGTGGACCCGTTGCGTACCTCCAGGCGCGCCCCGCGCAGGCCCCCGAGAAATTCCGCGAGTGAGGTCTTATCGTCAGTGGGAATGCGCAGGTCGCCCAGTTGCCGCTCGACGGGCGCGGCCGATCCGTACGCCACACCGGTGATGCGCCCGCCGTTGAGATCCAGAACGGTGAGTGACTTCAGGACGTCGTTGAGTTGTCCGGACGTGAACGAGACGGTGACGTCTTGATTATCGCGAACGCGGCCCAGGTGTTCGAAATAACCGACGCCGTTCTTGTACAGAACGACGCGCTTGATGGGCAGGTTCCCGGAGGCGTCGGCGGGGCGGTCCTGTGATGAGAGGCACAGCGGCAAGAGTAAGACGAGAAGCGGCGATTTAAGGCAAAGGCACACGGGCAACCTCTTTGGCGCATATGGGCGCATCGGATGATAGCACGGACGTGCCACTTACGCGGATAGTTTCTCCAAATCGGCGGGATCGCCGAAGCGGAAGCCTTGCAGGCTCGGATCGATGGATCGCAGCAGACCGGTGAGCACGCCGCCCGCGCCCACCTCGACGAAACGCGAGACGCCCTGGGCCGCCAGATACCGGATGGATTCCACCCAGCGCACCGGATTGGGAACCTGTTCGTACAAACCCTGCCGCGCCTCGGCGCCAGTACGCACTTCTTGCGCTCGCCAGTTGTTCACCAAGGGCCAACTCAAATCGGAAAAATCGGCTGCATTCAGATCGGCGGCTAAGCGCTCCTGGGCCGGCTTCATCAGCGCGCAATGGAACGGCGCGCTCACCTGCAGCAAAATGGCGCGCCGGGCGCCCGCGGCCTTCGCCAGCTCTATTGCGCGATTCACCGCGCCGGCGTGTCCGGCGATGGCCACCTGATCCGGCGCATTCAGATTCGCAGCGCTCACGATTTCGCCTTGCGCTGCCTCTCGCAGAACGCCCTCCAGCGCGCCTTCGGGCAGACGCAGCAATGCGGCCATCGCGCCCACGCCGGGCGCCACGGCTTCCTGCATGTAACGGCCTCGCTGGCGGACCAGGCGCACGGCATCTGCGAATTGCAGGCTGCCCGCCGCGACCAGCGCGGAGTATTCTCCCAAGCTGTGGCCGGCCACATAGTCGGGCGCGAAGCCGCGTTCGGCCAGCACTCGAAACGCGGCGGTTGAGACTGTGAGCAGCGCGGGTTGTGTGTTCTCCGTCAGCTTGAGGGCGTCTTCCGGCCCCTCGAAACACATGGCCGAGAGCGGGAATCCCAGCGCATCGTCGGCTTCATCGAAGACCCCGCGCGCCACGGCGTACTGCCCGGCAAGGCTCCTGCCCATACCGGCGTATTGCGATCCCTGTCCGGGAAAAAGGAAGGCGGTTTTCGGTGTCAAAGGCGATTATAACCGGGTGGCTTCCCCGCCCGAACAAAGGTCCCTCAAACGATTCTGCGCCCTTGAATTAAACGGATCACCAGCACGACCACGGCGATGAGCAGAAGAAGGTGAATGTAACCGTAAAGGGTGTACGAAGTCACCATGCCCAACAACCATAGGACTAACAGTATGACAAAGATTGTCCACAACATTTGACACTCACCTTTCTGGAAACGATTTGCAGATTGTTCACTACGCGCACTACTTTCGGGACAGCTCTGGCCGCGGTTTCGGCCTTGGCTTTCGCTTCTTCGGAATCGACTTGCCCTGACAACGTTACCACTCCATTGGTGGAGTTCACGGCAATATTCGTCACGCTGGAAAGACCTACATCCGCCGCGAGTTTCGTTTTCAGTTGCGTTGTGATCTCCAGATCGTCCACCTGGCCTTCGGGAGATTCGTTTGTTCGGCAACCGCAAAGCAGTGCGGCGAGGGACAACAATACCAGAAGTTTCATAGCACCGCTTACGACATAGCATTTCCCTCGCCAATGCGAAAAAGAGCGCAATTGCCGTGATCGGGGTATGGAGATACAGCCGTCGATGCCGTCGGCACGAACACCTGTGCCGGCGGTTACCGCATTATTCGATCGTATAAAGCGGATCGAAGTTGGACACGCCGGCGTGCCGCCCCGCAATCCAGCGCAGCACATACACCACCCGTGGGCTGCTCACATTTCCCGTCAGCGCATTGGGAATCACTTCCAGCAGAAGATGCGCGCCGACGTCCTTGTAATAGTCGATGTCAGGCTCCACGTAAACGCAATCGACCCCGTCTATTGTCTTCCGATTCTTCTCGTGGAAGGTGAGTTGCACATTGGCTTCGCCGAACTGGATCTGCTTGAAGCTGCTGGTGGCATCGCCGTGCAAGGTCAGATCGATGGCCGGCTCGGTAGCGAATTCGCCCTGCTGCGCGGCGCTGCGCACTTGATCCACCAGCTTCGCATCCGCATAGCCGAAGATGCGATCCGGCGCCAAGGCCGGCAAATCGAGCTGTTTGAAGTACTCTAGCGGCGTGCCTTGCGCCAGGAATATCTGCTCCATGGCCGTGGTGATGTTCAACAAACACGCAAGAATGTCGGGATGCGCTTCCATCAGCGATCCATATGCCGCGCCCGCGTCGTCGGCGCTCGCCGCGAAGATGCGCGCCAGCGACGGTTTCTTGGACGCCACGTCGGTCCATTGCGCCTGCGCGAAGTGAAACGTGCCGTTCTTCGGCAGCAGCATCAGATCGAGTGTGACCGGCGCGTTGGGACCAATCTTCACCGGCTGAAAACCGGCCTGTTCATACCCCTTCGCCCACGTAACGATAGAGTAGTTGTCGGCAAAATTATTGTGGAAGGGCAGCTTCAGCGAGATGCTGGGGCCGCCCACGTAGTCTCTGTAAAGCTGCTTTTGAGCACCGTCTGCGACCGTCAGTAGAATCTGCGTGCCCTGCTGGATCGGTTGACGAGTGCCGTCATACACGCTTACGGTTACCAGGCCCGTCCCGGGATCCACGGCGGGAGAGACGGAAATAGTGGCATTCGGCTGGGTAGCACCAGCCGGTGCCAGTGCGCGTTTCGTTGCTGGCATTCGATGGCCTCCTTCGTCGGTGAAACGACTTAACCAGTCTACACGAAAGTACCCCATCGAGCGAAGCTTCCGCTTTAGCCGCGGGGCGCATTATTTGTTAATCTAAACGCATCGAAGCGCGCGACCATAGTATCCGCTTGGCTCGCAATGGCCGGATATCCCAGAGGGTGCCGTTGGTCCTCTTGCTAGTGTGTCTGACGTTGATGGGCCAGTCCCTCGCGCTGGCCGCCCAGCAAGAATCGCACCACGCGCCCGACCATTGCTGCTTGCTCTGTCACGTGGGCCCGCTGCCCTTCCTGCGGACCACGGCCGCCGCCACGGTCACGCCGGTTTTCCTGGTGGTCTGGCTGGCCCCCGGCCCGGATTTCGAGCCTCCCCACCAGGTGTCGCTGTCCGCGCATTCCTCCCGCGGCCCTCCCGCGGCATAGCTCCTCCAACTGTCCACATCCATTTTGTAAGAGAGAGGAAGAGTATCGCCATGCAGATATCTTTCGCCGCATGTGCCCCCGCAGCTCTCATGGCGGCGCTGGGGCTATCCCAAGCGGCCTGCGGAGGGGCACATAAGCCCGACAGCAAAGCGGCGCCCGAATCCAGCGTGCAGCCCGGTCTTTTCACTGTGCCGCAGGATCAATTGGCGCATTTGAAAATCGGCAAGGTAGCCAAAGCCTCCCGGGGAGTGGCGGTCCACACCACCGGCACGGTGGACTGGGACCAGGACCACACCACCCAGGCCATCACCCAGGTGAACGGCCCGATCACCCGGATTATGGTGGACGTGGGCACGCCGGTGAAGAAAGACGAGCCGCTCCTGTACGTCTCCAGCCCCGACGTGGCCAACGCCATCGCCGCATACCGCAAAGCCCGCAACCGCGAGCAATTCAACAAGCGCATCGTGGACCGCATGAAAGAGATGCTGGACCACGGCGTGGTGGCCGTGAAGGATTACGAAAGCAGCGTAGCGGATTACAACGACGCCACCACCGACGTCCAGAACAGCCTGCAGCCCTTGCGTATCTTCGGCATCACCGCACAGGAGATCGACCAGGCGGAGAAACAGGGCACATCCATCGGCACGGAACTGGCCGTGCGGTCTCCCATCGCCGGGGTGATCGTGCAGAAACTCATTTCTCCCGGCATGTTGATCGAAGCGGGGCAGACCGTCTGTTTCCAGATTAGCGACGTTTCCACCGTGTGGGTGCAAGGCCACATTTTCGATCGCGACCTGCAGTCGGTAAAGAATGGCGATGCGGTGGAGGAAACCAATCCGTCCTTCAGCCGAAGTTTCCACGGCGCAATTTCGTACATCGGGTCTTTCGTCGATCCCAACACCCGCACCACCCCGGTCCGGATCGTCACCAGCAACCCGGGCGGCCTGCTGAAAAAAGACATGTTCGTCGACGCGGTGGTCCATACCGGCAGGCGGGCCAACATTCTGGTAGTGCCCGTGGCGGCCGTCCTGCGCGACGACAAGAACGAGCCGATCGTTTACGTGCAGGCGGAGCCCGGCAAGTTCGCGCAGCGGTCCGTCACCATCGGGCCGCAGCAGGATGGAATGGTCGAGATTGCCGGCGGATTGCGGGAGGGCGAAAACGTGGTGGCCGACGGTAGTCTCTTCCTGCAGTTCGCCAACGCGATTCAATAGGGCCCGAACACAATGATCGCGAAACTAGTCTCCTTCGCCCTGCGGCAGCGATTCCTGATCGTGATTGCCTCGCTGGCATTGATGCTCTGGGGCGCTCTTTCTTTCCGGAAGCTGCCGATCGACGCTTACCCGGACCTGTCGCCGCCGCACGTGGAAATCATCACGCAGTGGCCGGGCCACGCCGCCGAAGAAATCGAACGGTTGGTCAGCATTCCGATTGAAATCGAGATGAACGGCATTCCGCGCCTGGAGGCGTTGCGCTCGATCTCGCTCTACGGTCTTTCCGCCATCGAGATGAATTTCGAATACGGCGCAGACCCGTACTTCGTGCGCGAGCAGGCGTTTGAGCGGATGGCCAATGCCGAGGTGCCTGACGGACTGCAGCCCACCATCTCGCCGCTATTTAGCCCCAGCGGCCTGATCTACCGTTATGTTTTGCAGAGTCCGGACCGCTCGCCGCAGGATCTGAAAGTAATCGAGGATTGGGTGCTCGAGCGCCACTACCGGTCCATACAGGGGGTGGCGGACGATTCCGGCTTCGGCGGCACCACCATGCAGTACCAGGTGCTGTTGGATCCGAACAAACTGTTCGCCTATGGTGTGACTGTCCCGCAAGTGACCCAGCAACTGAGCGACAACAATGCCAACGCCGGGGGCGGCTTCTATTCCCAGGGCGGGCAATTCTACTACATCCGGGGTTTGGGCCTGGTGCGCGATACGGCGGACATCGGAAACATCGTTCTGCAGGAGAAGAACGGCATTCCGGTTTACGTCAAAGACATCGCCAAAGTAGAGATCGGACATGCGCCGCGGCTTGGCCAGTTCGGGTACATGCGGCAGGAAGAGGCGGTGGAGGGGGTCATCCTGATGCGCGTCGGCGAGCAGGCGCAGGTTATCCTACGGCGCGTGGAAGCCATGACCAAGGATCTCAACGAACACGTGCTCCCGCCCGATGTGAAGGTTGTTCCGTACTATGATCGGCAGGGCCTGATCGAAGAGACCACCAAAACGGTGGAGGACAACCTGCTGCGCGGCATGCTGCTGGTGCTCGTGATTCTGGGCCTGTTCCTGTTCAGCGTGCGCACGGCTCTGATCGTCGCTGTAACCATTCCGTTCGCGCTGATGTTCTCATTTATCTGTTTGGACTGGCGGCATATTCCCGCGAACCTGCTGTCCATCGGCGCGATCGATTTCGGCATCATCGTGGACGGCTCGGTGGTGATGGTGGAGAATATTTTCCGCGAGTTGGCGGCCCGGCATCAAGAAGATACGGGCGATGCGAGGGGACGGGAGCACCTTTACTTCATCGAAGTGATCCGGGCGGCGGCCCGCGATGTGGAGCGGCCGATCTTCTACGCGATCGCGGTGATCATCGCCGGGTATCTGCCGATCTACGTGCTCACGGGGCCTTCGGGCCGGTTGTTCCAGCCCATGGCGGACACCATGTCGTTCGCCCTGTTGGGCGCGCTGCTCTGCGCCCTGACGCTGCTGCCGGTGCTGTGCTCGTTCTTTCTGCGGAAGCACGTACACGAACCGCGCAACCGGGTCTATGAGGCGATTCGCGGCATGTACGGTAGAATGCTGGGCTGGTGCCTGCGGAACCGGTTGATCACCGTGGCCGCGATCCTGGCGATCTTCGCCGCGTCGCTGCTCCTGATTCCATCCATCGGCGGCGAGTTCATGCCGCACCTGGACGAAGGCGCCCTGTGGGTGCGCGCCACCACGCCTTACACCATTTCCTTCGAAGAGGCTTCCAAGCTTTCGCCGCAGATTCGGAATATCCTGCGCAGCTTCCCGCAAGTGACGACGGTAGCCAACGAACTGGGGCGTCCGGACGACGGCACGGACACGACGGGATTTTTCAACAACGAATTCTATGTGGGCCTGAAACCTTACAACGATGGCGCATGGCACGGCAGCATCAGTACCAAGCCCGAGTTGACCAAGGCCATCCAGCGGAAACTGGCGGCGTTTCCCGGCATCATCTTCAACTACACGCAACCGGCCGAGGATGCGGTGGACGAAGCCGAAACCGGCTTGAAGAGTTCGCTGGCTGTAAAGATCTTCGGCCCGGACTTGGCCACCCTTGAAGACAAGGCCGTTCAGGTGAAGAACATAATCGGCAAGGTTCCAGGCATCACCGGGATCACGGTAGTGCGGGAACTCGGCCAACCCACCCTGGTGATTGCCCCGGACCGCACCAAGCTGGCGCGCTACGGCCTGAACGTCAGCGACGTGAACACGCTGGTCGAAACCGCCATGGGCGGCACGGCCGCCACCGAGGTGATTCAGGGGGAGCGCCAGTTCGACTTGGTGGTGCGCATGCAGGAGCCATTCCGCAGCGATGAGAACGCCATCAAAAGCCTGCTGATCGCCACGCCCGACGGCCAGTACCTGCCGCTCAGCCAGTTCTGCGAAATCAAGGTGCAAAGCGGCGCATCGTTTATCTATCGCGAGTCGAATTCGCGGTTCATCGGTGTCCAGTTCAGTGTGGAAGGCCGGGATCTGGCCAGCGCCGTCGGCGAAGCCCGCCGGAAAGTCGCCGCGGCGGTGAAGCTTCCCATCGGCTACCAATTCGATTGGGGCGGAGAATACAAAGAGTACCTGGCCTCGCTGGACCAAATGAAAATCATTGGGCCCTTGACTGTGTTGTTGATTCTCCTGATCCTGTTCGCGCTTTACGGAAACTTGAAATTCCCGCTGATCATCTTCTTCAGCGTGCTGGTGACGGAGCCGGTCGGCGGATTGCTGGCCCTGCGCATTACGCACACTAATTTCAGCGTTTCGTCGATGTTGGGTTTCGTAGCGTTGATGGGCGTCGCGGTGCAGACCAGCGTGATTCTTTATTCGTTCATCAACAAGCTGCGGCTGGAAGGAAGAGACATCCCCACCGCCACGCTGGAAGCGTCCCTGCTGCGCCTGCGCCCCATCATGATGACGGCGCTGGTGGCTTGCTTCGGCCTGCTGCCGGCGGCCATGTCTACGGGCATCGGCAGCGACTCGCAGAAGCCGTTTGCCATTGTGATCGTAGCCGGCTTGGCCTCCCGGCTTTTCCTGTCGATTTTTCTTTCGCCGGTGCTCTATGCGCTGGTGGCGCGGGACGGCGATACTTTGCAGGTTTGATGGAGCGAAAATGCGGCAATCGATCCGGCTTCAAATTGGGCTTCTGGTGGGCGGTTGTCTATGCCATGCGGCATTCGCACAAACCTTCGCCCAGACCTCGTTGACCTGGCAGCAGGTGAAAGATAAGTTCGAAGCGGACAACCCCAACCTGCGCGCGGGCGTGTTGAACATCCAGGAATCCAAGGCGGACGAGATCACCGCGTATCTGCGGCCGAACCCCAACCTCACCGCGGGCCTCGATCAGTTGCAGCCCTTCAACGGCAATCCCTATCGTCCGTTTGCTTACGCCTTCCCTCTGGTGGCTTTCGATTACCTCCACGAGCGGGAGCACAAGCGCGAACTCCGTCTGGAGAGCGCCCAGAAGGGCACAGCCATCGCGGAATCGCAGCAACTGGATCTGGAACGTACGCTTCTTTTCAATCTGCGCGGCGCTTTCGTCCTCACGCTGCAAGCCAAGGCCCTGCTGGCGAATGCCAAGGAGAACCTGGATTACTTCGATAAAGAGCTGACCATCAACCGCGTGCGGTTCAAAGCCGGCGATATTGCGCGCGTGGATCTGGACCGGCTGGCGCTGCAGCGCGCGCAGTATGAATCCGATTATCAGACCGCGCTGGTGAACGCCAGAACCGCGAAGATCACGCTCCTGATGCTGCTCAACGACCGCACACCGGTGGATGGATTCGACGTGGCGGGACCGTTCGATTTCGAGGAGCGGACCATGCCGCTCGATGAGTTTCACTCCGCGGCGCTGGCAGCCAGGCCGGACCTGAAGGCGGCCGTCGAAACCGTCGACAAAGCCGTGACCGACCACAAACTCGCCGTTTCGAACGGCTCCACGGATCCCACGTTCGGCATGGATCTGGGGCGCAACCCTCCGATCACGATCTATATTGGCTTCAGCGTAAGTATCCCGCTGCGCATTTTCGACAAGAACCAAGGGGAGAAGGCGCGCACGGAGATCGATATCTCGCATGCACAGCGCCAAAAAGACGCCGCGGAGGCGCAGGTATTCAGCGACGTCGATTCGGCCTATTTCACGGTGGTCGGCTCGGTGAATCTATTGCTGCCGTATAAGGGCACGGACGGTTATTTGGAGACGGCCACGCGGATAAGGGACGCCATGTCGTTTGCCTACCAACATGGCCAGGCGGCGCTTCTCGACTATCTGGATGCGCAACGGGACTACCGCGCCACGCAGGTGGCCTACATCAATCTGGTGGGATCGTATTTGAGCGCGGCAAGTCAGTTGAATACGGCGGTAGGCCGGGAGGTTATTCAGTAGAAAGGCCGAGGTCGAAACTTGAGTCCGAAGGGCTAATTAGACTTCTCTACCAGCGCTCGCACCGGAATCCGGTTCCGTAGAATCAGCCGCCGGATTTCCCGCGGCGTCAGTTTGGCGATGCCTCGCACGTCACGGCGTTTGCGGAGCATGCGCGGCAGCAGGCGCAGGGCGGCCAAATCCGCGCGCAGGATCGTGCCTGCCAGCCGCAGTTTGTTGGCGAGTCCCGGGAAGCGCGCCATCTCGCCTTTTTCGCCGGCCGCCGCCGCGAGCCCGCCCGCGAGGCGCAGTGCGAAATAATACGGGTTAAGCATCAACAAGCTCCAGGGGAATAGCTTGGCGGCCAGCAGGACGCGGTTGCGCTCGATCAGAAAGATCCGTTTGGTGGACCCCGCATCCAGGCTGGCCCCGCGGCGATGCCGTGCCACGGCGCCGGGCATGTACAGGCAGCGCCAACCTGCGATGCGCGCGCGCAGGCCTAGTTCGGCGTCGTCGGCGAACATGAAGAAGTCTTCGTCGAATCCGCCGATCGCATCCAGCATGGTTTTGCGATACATGGCGGCGGCGCCATCCGGCCACAGGCACTCCTCGACACGGCTGTATTGGCCCTGGTCCATCTCGCCGGTGCCGCGTCCGCGGTTCTGTCCGTCCGGATAGATCAGGTGCCCGACCTTATCGATGCGGTCGATGCGGTCCAAGCGGGCTCCGCCGCGTGGATCTTCCCAGACCAGCACCTTGGCCGCGGCCATACCGACATCCGTCGCGACGTCGAAGGCGCGCCGCAGGCTGGCGAGAAAATCCGGCGTGGCCTCCGCATCGTTGTTCAGCAGTGCGACGAACTCGCCGCGCGCGGCGGCGAAGGCTTGGTTGTTAGCTGCGCAGAAGCCCAAATTGGCGGCGTTGGCAATTACCCGCACACCGAATTCGGTGCGCGCCATTTCGGCCGAGCCGTCGCTCGAGCCGTTGTCTACCACGATCACCTCGAAGTTGGCGCCGCGCTGGCCGGCCAGCGAAGTGAGGCAGGCCCGCAGATACTCGCGCCGGTTCCAATTGACGACGGCCACCGAGATATCGGGCGCCGGTTCAGCGCCCACCGGCGGCCTTCGTTCTTGGAACACTCATGCTGCCATGGTAGCCCACCCGTTTGGCAGCCGAGACTTGCGATGCGCTTTGCCATTCTTGCCTCCCGGTTTGGCAGTGTGAGGAGCCGCGCGGCGGCAGCGCCGGCGAGCTGGTTGGACGGACGACTCTTCCAGCAGAACTTGTTTCCGAAGACGCTTTATCGCGCGGCACAGCCGGACGTTCAGGCCGGTCCTGCTAATGCCTCGTTCGCGCGCCATCCGGCGCCGGTCGCACTCTTCGGAGTGCATCTCAACGATGAGCCTGCGGTCCTCTTCGGGCAACTTCATCACTTCGCGCCACACCAGCGCCCTGCGCTCTTTTTCCACCAGCACCTCGTCGGGATGCGGCTGGCGGTCGGACGGTTCGAAGCCCGCGCCGGGCAAGGGTTCGACGGAGTGCGCTTTGCGGCAGGATTCGTGCACTACCCGGTCGCAGACACCGCGCACGAATGAGCCGAGTTGCTCCGGTTTGCGGATTCGGCCGCGGTCCACCAGGCGGAAGACCCGGTAGAAGGTCTCATTGCGGATGTCTTCGATCATGCCATGGTCGCGAAGCTTGTAGCGCAGCCTGGCTTCGAGCAAGGGCGTCATAGAGGATATCAGGAATGTGCACGTATCCGGATCGCGCTGTTGCAATCTGGTTACGAATTCGGCGTCAAAGTTCATAGCGACCCTCGGGGCTGCGGGGTTACAGCGGTGCGGGGAGCCTTGGCATTGCAGCGGGGTATGTACCAAGCGCCTGGGCCTTGGCCCGGACGGCTTGCGGACTGAGAGCGCCGCGCGCAACGCCTGAGCCGGGGCACACGACACCTTACATCCATATTCATGACATCGTCTCCTTTTCTCGAAGGACAGGCAGCCGGGGTGGGCAGGTATTTGCCGCGCCGACTGTGCTATCCTCTCGCCGGGTTTCATGTAGTAAATCGAAACGTAAGGTGAATTCCCTTCGCACCCATTCCAGCCGGGGTTCAAATACCGGGCAGCATCGGTGGCGGTGGGGCGGGCCTCCAGGCCTGCGCGGGTTCTCCAGAACCCGCTCTTCGGCGAGCGAAGCTCGCCTGCAGGCACGATTGCCAGACCGCCGTAGCAACGACAGCCGGCGGGCCACCCCCACCGCCCAAACGTCCTTGAATCGGCGCGTAGCGAATTTCGCGGATGACTGTGCGCCACGCTGGCCCGCCCTTAACACAGATTTAGTTAATAAATCGAAACGTACGGCAAAGTCCCTTCGTAAGCAGCGTTGGGGAGAGATTGTCGGAGGCATTGTGTCTAGCATTCCAGACGTGCTACGATCTCCTGCACTGGCACAAGACTATAGCGATCTAACGGGGGAAGAGTTACTGTGCGTGTGCGCGGACTTGCGCGATGCCGCCGCTTGGGACGAGCTGATTCGCCGATTTCGCGCCGCGATCTACTACGCCGTGCTGCGTACAGGCTCGCGGTTTGAGCGGTTTCAACGCGCCCTGTGCGACGACCTGGTCCAAGATACCTACGTCAGACTGACCGCGCACGACGCCAAGGCGTTGCGCGAATTCGTGCCGCGGCATCCGGGATCGGCTTGCTGTTACCTGCAAGTAATCGCCATCCGAGTGACTCTCGACTACTGCAAAAAGAAAGACTTTCTTTACATACAGGAGCTCCCCCCGGACCCGCCCGATTCCGCGGCGCCGGACAAGACGCAATGGCTGACGCTAAAAGCGGAAATCGAGGATGTGCTCCGGAAGCACGCTAAACCGAGGGATTGCCGGATTTTCTGGCTCCACTACCTGCAGGGGATGACGGCTAAGGAGATTGCCGCGATTCCCAGCCTGAAACTGACCGTCGAGGGTGTAGAGAGCGTTTTAGTACGTCTAAAACAGTTGATCCGGGAGAATCTCGGGCCAGGCAAAAGGGAATAGCCGGGCTGTGTCGTTGTCTAAGATAGGCATGGAGTGTGGGGAAGCCGGCAGTGAAGACCGGATCGGACTCGCCGCTGAACTGGTGGAAGCTCCGCGAGTGTTGCCCACCGGGGAAGATTCGCCGGAAGAATTGCTGCGCAAATGTGCCAAGATGGATGACGCTCAAGCCTGGGATAGCTTTCTGATCCGGTTTAATCCTTTAATCGTGGCCACCGTGGTGCGTACCATGCGGCGGTATGGATTCGATCGCGCCGGCTTAAGCGGCGATCTGGTGCAGGAAGTCTACCTCAAATTCAGCGCGCACGACGCAAAAGTGCTGCGCGCATTCCAGCCCCGGTATCCCGGCGCCGTATTCGGCTATCTGAGGGTGGTCGTGGCGAATGTGGTGCACGATTATTTCAAGTCGAAGGCGGGCAAACATGCGGATCGACCGCCTTTACCCAACGATGTGGCCGTCCAGGACGAAACGGAATGGCGGCTGCTGCTTCGGGAGGTCGACGATTTGCTGCGGCAGCCGCCCACCAGCGAACGGGATCGCCGGATTTTCTGGCTATACTACCGGCAGGGGATGTCGGCGAAGGAAATTGCCGCAATTCCCATTCTCAACCTGACCGTTAAGGGCGTGGAGAGCGTGGTTGTGCGCTTGAATCAATTGATTCGGAAGGCTTTCGAGAACGGCGAAAGGCAATAGCGCGACGGAGTCGTTTCTTAGGATGAGTATGAAAACTGGGGACAGAAACGGCGGGGACCCAATTGAACGGCTGCAGGCCGGAGCGCTGGCACACCGGCGGCCGCAAAAGACGCGGGGTTGTCCCGATGAAGACCGGCTGCGGCTGCTGCTGCCAGGGCAGTTGGAACCGGAGGAAGCCGACGAACTCCTGACGCACGCCGCGGAATGCGACTGGTGCGGCACGGTGTTGCGGGAAGCCGCGCAGGATGTGACTGGGCCTCCTACGGACGAAGAAGAGAAATTGGCGGGCAAGGCGCGGTTAGCCGATCCCCGCAGCCGTCGGCAGTTGGTGGACCGCATCGTCCCGCCCAAGCGGACCGATGGACCATGGCATCTGATTTTGCGGTGGTGGCCGGCAGCCGGTTTAGCGGTTGCGGCGTTGGCAGGTGTGGTCGGCTACCCGATATGGGCGCGGAGCCCAGCGCACACCGAGCGGCTGCTTGCCGATGCATATACGAAGCATCGCCAGATGGAAATGCGCGTGCCGGGCGCCAAATGGGGCCCCGTGCGGACGCAAATGGGAACGGAATCTTCCAGCTTCAACCAGCCGGTAGAGCTAACGGACGCGGTATCCAATATCAAGCGCGGCATCGATGCCCATCCGGACGATCCCACATGGTTGCAGCTCCAGGGCCGGGCGGATCTACTGGATGGCAAGGACGAAGCCGCCATTGTCGAGTTGGAGCGGGCGCACGCGCTGCGCCCCGCCGACGCTTCCATCCTGCTGGATTGGGGTACCGCTCTCTTCGAAAAGGCCGAGAAGACCGATCCGAAGCTACGCGCCGACGCGTTCGAGCGGTTCTCGGAGGGGTACCGGCTGAAGCCGGACGATCCCGCGCTGCTTTTTAACCGAGCTCTGGCAGCCCAACGCATTCCCGTCTACAATGAGGCGCGGGATGACTGGGAGAAATATCTTCGGATTGATCCAACGAGCGGTTGGGCACAGGAAGCCCGCCAGCATCTGAACGAAGTAAAAAAAAACTTGAGCGGCAGCGGGCCTACGCCGCCGCGACCAGCCCAGAAGCGCTAATCGCTGAACTGATGAGCGGCGTGCCCTGGGGCGAGTTGAAGGCTCCCGACGAAGAGTACCTCAAGGTCGCCGTGACGCGCTTGTTGCCACAGTATTACGGTGTGCGAGCCGATGGCGGCGCGGGGAACGCTTTGCGGAAAATGGCAGAGGCATTCATGGTCCGGCACGGAGATGCATGGCTGCGGGATACGCTAAAAACTGTGCACTCAAGGCGTGCGGCCGAAGCCTTCGCCGCGCTGGGGCGCGCCGCACGAGCGGACGAGGTGGTTGACCCGGTTCGCGCTAGCCCGGATGCACGGACCGCAGTGCGGTTGTTCCGGGCTTTGGCAAGCGAGGCGGCGGCGTTACGGGCCGAATTCGAATACGTGTACTCTCTTCAGTTGCGCAACGCATTCGACGCTTGCGCGGCGGCGGCGGAGCCACTTCTGCAAGCGGCGAAACCGCGTCCTTATCCTTGGCTCATCGGCGGGATATTCACGGAGGCCGGTGTCTGCCTTGAACGCTCCGGCGATTTCGAGCGCTCGGCTACAAGATGGCAAGATGCGCGCAGCTACGCTGGAAGGTTTAGTTACCCCGTAATGCGGCTGCGCGCGCTGGGGTTTATTGCCGTTCGCTTGCGGCGTATCGGGAATACCGCGCAGGCGTGGCGCGAGGATTTCCACGGCCTGACACTCTATTGGGATGGGAATTATCCACTCAGCCGGGCTCAGCAGTTTTACTCGGATCTCGGTTTCCTCGCCGAAGACACGGACTTGGCTAACACCTCCGCCGCCGTGTCCCGCGAAAACGAAGAGATCACCAAGATCTTGGGGCTGACCGAACGTCAAGCCGGCGCTCTGGCCCAACGTGCCATGTCCGAAATCGCCGCCGGGTTCCCGGATCTTGCCATGGAGCATCTGCGCGAGGCTCATCGGCTAGCCGACACATTACCCACCGCCGCGCAACAGTTGACCTTCACGCTTAACACCGAAACCGATATGGCCGCTGTCGAGGCACGCCGGGGCGACGTGGACGGTCCGCTTGCAAGACTGATGGCCATTAAGCCGCAAATCGAAAATTCCGATGCCCTTCTCAAACTCAGGTTCGCGGCTGAACTGGGGCGACTGCGCCTCCGCTTGGGGCAGTATCCAGAAGCCCAAAAACTGCTTCAGAGCGCTTTCACGATCGGCGACAAGAGCCGCGCGCTCACTTCCGAAACCGAGCGCCCGCTCTGGATGCGCACCATGGCGAACACCGCTCGCGCGCTCGTGGAATGTGAGGTCCGGACCGTACCCGACCCGGAAAGCTCCTGGGCCCTCTGGGCACGATATCGCGACGCGTTGTTCGATCCCAAGACCCCTTCCAGCATAAACGCACCGGTTGTTCCTCCCCGACACGCCGTATTGTCCTTCGTGGAACTGCCGTCCGGACTGGGCGTCTGGTTGCGAACGAACCAAAAACTCTCCTTCCGCAAGCTGGGCTTGCCGCTGCAGACTATCGGCGAAGCTGCAGGCCGGCTGACGCGCGGCTGCGCTAGCGAGCGCTCTCCGGAAGCCGTGCTGCGAGCCGATGCCCGCGAGTTATCGCAATGGCTGCTGGGCCCTTGGGACCATGATTTGGACAGCGTGCGCACCGTCGCGATCGAGACCGACGACCCGGTTTCGGCCCTTCCGTGGCCCGCTTTGGTGCGATCCAACGGGCACTACTGGACGGAAGATTTTGCGATTGAGGTTCGCGCTGGCGCAAGCCGGACTGCGGAGTCCAATTCGCCCCTGGATTCCTTGCAAGAAGCCCTGGCCGTAGGCGAGCCAGCGATTGGCGCGAACATAAACCTGCCTCCGCTGCCAGAAGCTAGGGGTCAAGCGGAAAAGGTTTATTCCCTTTTTCCTCGATCTATATTGTTGGAGGGACAAAACGCGACCTTGCCTCAGGTTCGTATGTATTTGAGATCCGCTCAGTTATTCCATTTCGCGGGACATGGCTATGGTGGCGAAGGGGGTGGTCTGATTCTGAGCGGTACGGCAGGTGGCGCGGCGATGCTGCGGGCAGCCGATATCCGGAACCTGGATCTCTCGCGGTGTCTGCTGGCGGTGCTCTCCGGGTGCTCCACGGGGTCCGGGGAGTTGCACGGGCCGGGCGATCCGCAGAGCTTGGTGCGGGCGTTCCTGCGGGCCGGGGTGCGCGAGGTGGTGGCCAGCTATTGGGACCTCAGTTCATCTGGCACGAGCAAGTTTATGCAAGAGTTCTATGGAGCGATGTTGAACCAGGCGCCTGCCGCCGAATCGCTGCGGCAAGCTACGGCAGCCCTTCGCTCCGGGGGCATCTACACGCACCCGTATTATTGGGCGGGGCTGGAAGTGTTTCAGTAACAACCGAAAATGTGCAAGCCAAAAGGAGGCATTTATGGCACAACCAACGAGCGCTTCGCGTGGCGGAACGCTTAATATCGTCTTTCACGGCACCTGCGCTTATCTGTTGGATGGAAGCATCAGGGCCATTATTCCCGATGTCGCGAATTACACGATCGTCGCGGGAACGTTTCTAAACGAGCAACCCCTCAAGAAGGGTGCGCGCTACCATCTCAAAGGGGTGAAGGTCCCTTCCGGGCCTACGGCTCGCATCTCCACGGATGCCAACCTCTTCCTGTTGGGAGCGTCTCTGAAGGCAGACGCGGCAATATTCTGCGAACTGCATCTGCCACCGCCGGCGAACTTCCGTTCCGTGCGCTGTATGAACGTGGACCAGAAGTGGTTTCCCAGCCCCCCCACGTCCTTCAAGTTTTCAAGTCAATTGGCACTCGTACATGTGCTGAGTTACGATTTCGACGACCCCACGGAGCTGGTTATCCTCGATAAAGCTAACAACAGGTTTCCGTGGGAACCGAAATTCAACCACCAAACGAAGACAGTCAATTTGCACTTTTACTCCGATCCCCAAACAAACGCCCCACAAGCGCTGCCGGCGTTCACAACTCTGACGGATTTATTCGGGCAAACGGTGCCATTGGACACAAGCGCCATCGGCCTGTTCGTATCGCCACCGAACGTGTATCCGGAAATTCGCGGCCTGGAAGAACCGATGGAGCTCCAGGACTACAACAGTAGCCGGCCCCAGGGCAAGGCAGAACAAGCCCCTTATAACTGCACAAAGGTTGTTGGGATAGTCCAAGGCACCGCCCAGGCCCCTGCGAAGACAAACCTTGCAATTGCGGCCACGGGATCGGCATCGCTTGGATTCAGCGTCAGCGTGAAAGGCGAGGTTCACGGAGGCGGTGCCGCGGCTACTTCGTCCTAGAAGCCCGACAACGCGAGGATGCAGTTCGAGGATCCCGATATGGCAAGTCCATTGTTTGAACAGTCGCGGCGTTTTGATCCGGAGAAAAACAAGCGTTCGCCGGCCGACAACGCCCATCGCGTGGGGCCGGCGAAGCCCGATGAGATCGTCTCAGTGACCATCAGCGTGCGCCGCAGGAATGGGGCGGAACTGCCCGATCCGATGCAGCTTCTTACCAAACCGTTGCGAGATCGCGTTTTTCTGAGCAGAGATGAGTTCGCCGGCACCTATGGTGCCGCACCGGAGGATCTTGCCGACGTTGTCGCCTTCGGCGAGAGCCACGGTCTCGTCGAAAAGGAAAGAAGCATTCCGCGCCGGCTCGTGCTCTTGTCCGGGACCGTCGAGAAGGTGAGCGCCGCCTTCGGTCTGCAGTTGCATGAATACGAACTCCCGTCTGGTGAGCGTTACAGGGGACACGAGGACTTAATCCAATTACCGGACGACTTGGCGGATATCGTCGATGGAGTATTTGGCTTGGACAACCGAAGGATGGCTCGCGCGCACGCGGCATCCGGGACTGTGCCTGGAACGGATCCCGCACCACAAACCCCGCCATGGGCGGCCATCCACTACAACTTTCCCGCTGGGGTGGACGGGACCGGCCAGACGATCGGTCTGCTCGAGTTCGGCAACAGCTACAATCCGCCCGACCTCCCGGCCTTCTTCACGCCACTTGGCATCCGGACGCCTGTCCCGACGAATGTGAATCTCGATGGAGCGACCCCTCCCTCAGACCCGCCCGATCCCGAAGTGACGCTTGATATCGCCGTCGCCGGTTCGATCGCTCCCGGCGCCAGGATCGTCTTGTACTTCGCGCCGTGGACCGAGGCCGGCTGGGTCCAGGCCGTCAGCGCCGCAGTGCATGATGCCGGCAACGCGCCATTAGTGCTATCCATTAGCTGGGGCTGGCCGGAATTGCTTCTCACTGGCGGTCCCGCATGGACCAAAGCCGCGATGGACAAAATCTCAGAGTTGTTCGAGGAGGCCGTACACCTCGGCGTGACCGTTCTGGCCGCTACCGGGGACCAGGGATCTAGCTGCGGGATGGCGGACCGCAAGGCGCATGTCTGGTATCCGGCTTCGGATCCATCGGTGACGGCATGCGGCGGGACGATGCTCCAGGACGGAACCGATTTTGCCGAGGTCACCTGGAACGACTCCAGTGGAGCTACCGGGGGCGGCATCAGCGCATTTTTCCCGCCGCCCCAATGGCAGAACGGGGCGGGCGTACCTGTTTCCGTTAATCCTGGCGGGCAGGCCGGCCGTGGCATTCCGGACGTCGCAGGTTACGCGGCGGGCTACAATATCTTTCTCAACGGGGCGCCATCGCCTGCCCCCGGCACCAGCGGCGTCGCCCCGCTCTGGGCCGGGCTCGTAGCGCTCTTGAATCAATCGCTGGGTCTTAAGTTGGGCTGCCTCAATCCTGACCTGTACGGAGAAATCAACGCGGCGGGCGCGCTTCGGGGCGTCACAGGCCGTGACAATAGTTACAATTCGATGCTGCCATGCTACGAAGCCGATAAAGTGTGGAATGCGTGTACAGGCTTGGGCAGCCCGGACGGTATGAAAATCCTAGCCGCCCTGCGTGCGGCGCCGCCCACCAGCGAACCCGCGACCTGAGAAGAATCAGCGCAGGCGCGCCGTTGCCGCCGTCCCCGCCAACGGATTCGCCAGGTGATGCTCCGCGTAATACCCCGGCCGCACGCGCTCCACGATCTGCGCCACCGGCCGGTCCAGCACGCCGAAGTACCCTTGCGGACTCAACCCGATCCAGAAGGCCCAAACTATCAGTGGCGCGAAGACGGCGATCTCGCGCCACGAAAGATCGCGCAGCTTCAGGTTCTTCTCCGACACGTCGCCCAGCATCGTACGCTGGAACAGCCAGATCAGGTACGCGGCGCCCAGCGCGATGCCCACCGCGCCCCAGAAGGCCCAATTAATGGACATCTGATATGCGCCCTGCAAGATAGTGATCTCGCCCACGAAGCCGTTGAGCACCGGCATCCCCAGCGAACTGAGTGCGGCGATCAAGAAGACGATGGTGAACACCGGCATCACCTTCATCAACCCGCCGTATTCGGAGATTTCGCGCGTGTGCCGCCGCTCGTAGACCACCCCCACGATCAGGAAGAGCATGCCGGTCGAAATGCCGTGGTTCACCTGCTGGATGATCGAGCCGGAAATGCCCGCGGGGTTTAGCGCGAAGATCCCCAGCGTGCAAAATCCCAGGTGGCTGACCGACGAGTAGGCCACCAACTTCTTCCAATCCTTCTGCATCAGGCAAGCTAGCGCGCCGTACACGATGCCAATGATGGAGAGCACCGCCATGATGTTCACGATGGTGGGATTCTTGGCGGATTCCGGCAACAACGGCAGCGAGAAGCGCAGGAATCCGTATGTCCCCATTTTCAACAGGACGCTGGCCAGGATCACCGATCCGGCCGTAGGGGCTTCGGTATGCGCGTCCGGCAGCCAGGTGTGGAACGGGAACATGGGAACCTTGACGGCAAAGCCCACGAAGAACGCCCAAAAGACCCACCATTGCATGCCTGGCGAGAGACTGGTGCGCATCAGGTCGGCCAGGTCGAAAGAATATGTCTGGAACTGCGCGTAGTGTTGGGTGTAGAGCGTCAGGATGCCGAGGAACATCAGCACCGAGCCGATCAAGGTATAAATGATGAACTTGATGGACGCATAGGCGCGCCGCTGGCCGCCCCAGATGGCGATGATGAAATACATCGGCACCAGCACGGTCTCCCAGAAAACGAAAAACAGCAGCAAGTCCAGCGACATGAAGACGCCCAGCATGGCGGTCTGCAGCAGCAGGAACCAGGCGTAGTATTCCTTGAGGCGGTTCTCGACGGCGTTCCAGCTCGACAGGATGGCGATGAAGCCCACCACGGTGGTGAGCATGACGAGCAAGAGGCCCAGCCCGTCGATGCCGAGGTGGTAGGATGCGCCGATGCTGGGGATCCAGTCGGCCTTCTCTTCGAACGCCCAGGTGCGGGTGCGATCGAACTGGAAGACTAGCGGCAGGGAGACCAGGAATCCAATAAACGAGGCGGCATTGGCCCACAGCTTGATCAGGCGCGGGTTCGAGGAAGGCAGGAACAGCAGCACCAGGAGGCCGGCCACTGGCGCGAGCAGGACGATCGAGAGAATGTGGTCCATAGGGCGGATTGGAGAGATTATATTAGCACCACTAGGACAGGCCTCCGGGCCCGTCCCGTCGCGCCGTGCTCTGTTGGGCTCGGCCAAGCCAGCCGCTATACTGAAGTGAGGAGGGCCGCCCGGTTGCCGACGGACCATGTCACACTCAGTCCCGCCGCAGTGCGGCGCATGAGGGACCACTTTGGCGACAAGACTTTACAGATGGGCCACCTTGAAGAAGACGGTTCCATGTCAATACCCCTCGATTCGATCATAGAGGCGGTTCGGTCTTTAGGCAGCCGCAGGCTCAATGAGGCAATGGAGAATCTGAAGAGCGAACAGATGGTCTCCATGCTTGAATCAGCCGAGGCGTTAGTCGAGCGAATTTCGGTAGTGGGTCAGTTTGGTTTTGTGGGGCGGCCAATCTTGGCTGCAGGCCGCCTTTTAGGCGGCCAGAGCCGGCTGCGGGCATTATTGCCTGGCATTATTGCCCGCCCACAAAACCAAATTGACCCACTACCCAACTGTCCAAAGCGGACCTGCTTTAAGCTGATGGAGTGGATCCGCGGAAACCCGGAAGTGCCGGACGGGCCGTGGTGCAAGGATTTCGGAACGTTCAAACTCGTGGGGCACGGCGCTTTGCCCTCTACCTTTCTTGAAATGGACCAGCCGTGCTTCGGTTAGAGGATTTGAGCTAGGCCGGCGGGGACTTGAGGATCTTGAACGCTTGGGGGTTTGTCGGCCGCAACCCGTTTCGACGGACCGCCAACTAGCTGGGGCCTGAGGCGCGACGCGAAGCCATCGCCCGCCACAATGGGGCACGACCCTACAACTGCGGAAGTGCTCGCGCGTCGAGCGCATCCCCGAGCGCGTACGTCACACGCCCGCATCAGGGACGGGGCGTTCGCGACTGCGAAAGAAAGCGGCCTCTATGCCCCATTGAAACCCTCGATCAAAAAAGTGGATCAACCCCCGCCTTGATCGATTCTCAGCGACTTGTCGAGCGATAGAGGAACGCTTAAGGCGTGGACACTCGGCCGCGGGACTGGCGTCTTGCCCACCGGTACAATAGAAATATGTCCCGCTCACCGGCGAATCCCGCGGCTGCGGTCGAGCGATTCTTTCAATTCGCCTTGTGGGGCCTGGTGGCCAGCGGCTATCTTGCCGTCGCGGGCTCCGGTTACCTGGATGCGCCCACCGTAATCCTGACCGGCGCCGGACTACTCGCCCGCGCGCTGCTGATCTCCGGCGCACTGCGCTTCGATATTTCGCCGAAGCTGGCAGTGGCGCTTACGCTCGTCTATGTGGGCTTTTTTCCGCTGGATTACTTTCTCCTTTCGCGGGCATTCATCCAATCCACGGTGCACCTGGTGTTCTTCCTGGCGGTGATCCAAATCCTGACCGCGCGCACGAACCGCGATTACTTCTTCATGGCCATGATCGCTTTTCTGGAGTTGCTGGCCGCCGCGATCCTTTCCAGCAATTCGAATTTCTTCCTATTCCTGGTGCTGTATCTGCTGTTCGCCATGGCCGCCTTTACCAGCTCCGAGATTCGCCGCTCGATGCAGAAGCGCCTGACGGTGGCGCGCAGCGGATTGCGCAGCTTCCACCCCCGGCTGGCGGCATTGACGGCCGTCGTGACGATAGCCATTCTGGGGCTCACGGCGGGACTCTTTTTCATGCTGCCGCGCACGGCCGATGCGGCCCTGCGGCGGCTGGCCTCCAGGCGCTTCTACCTGCCGGGATTCTCGAACCAGATCACGCTCGGCGAGATCGGCGAAATCAAAGCCACGTCCCGCCCCGTGATGCACGTGCATTTCTCCAACGTCCACGCTCCCGCCAACCTGAAATGGCGGGGGGCCACTTTAAGCGATTTCGACGGCCGGGCATGGTTCGAACCTTCCGGCGATCCGCACTGGATTCCAGCCGTCGCCAAGGGCGTCTTCCAGCTTGCCGACGATCGGCAGCGCAGGCGTCTGGGGCGCAGCACCAATTACCGTATCAGCTTGAACGGCATCGATTCGGACGTCCTGTTCTTCGCCGGGCGTCCCGATAGCGTCTACCTAAAGCAACTCACCATCATGGCCCGTGGCGATGGCAGCTACCGGCTGGGGCACACGCCGGCGGATGGGTTCTTTTACGATGTCTGGGGCTGGCTGGGCGATACGGGAGGGGCTGACGATTTCCTGGGCAGCCGCGAAAGAAGGCAGTATCTCAGCTTGCCAACGCTGGATCCGCGGATTCCGGCGCTGGCGCACGATGTCACGCGCGGTCCGGATAACGATGCGGACCGCGCGGTCGCCCTGGCGCAATACCTGCGCCGCGCCTATGGCTACACGTTGGAACTGCCTTCGCGCGAGGTCGCCGACCCGCTGGCTTACTTCCTGTTCACGCGCAAGAAGGGACACTGCGAGTACTTCGCTTCGGCCATGGCGGTGATGCTGCGCACGTTGGGCATTCCATCGCGCCTGGTGACCGGCTTCCAGAGCGGCATCTTCAATCCGATGACGGATCTGTATGTGATCCGGGCGTCCGACGCGCATAGTTGGGTGGAGGCATGGCTGCCCGGCCGCGGCTGGGTGACGTTCGATCCGACGCCGCCGGACCCCTCGCCTGGCGCCAACGCGCTGATCGTCAAGCTGTCTCTCTATGCGGATGCGGTGGAGACGTTCTGGCAGGAGTGGGTAGTCAGCTACGATCTGGGCCATCAGGCCACGCTGGCGGATCGCATGGAGCAGGCCAGCCGGCGTGTGAGTCTGCGTTGGCTCGACCGCATCTTCGATGTGGGGGACAATTGGACGTCCGCGCGCGCGTGGCTGGTCCACACGGGGCTGTGGTGGCTGCTGGCGCTGGCTTGCGGAGTCGTCGGCGTGTGGTCCGCGCCCAAGATGTGGCGGGCCTGGCGCATGCGGCTGGGAGTGTGGCGGCTGCGGCGCGGGCAGGTGCGTCTAGCCGACGCCACCCTGCTCTATCGCCGCATGCTGAAGCTGTTGAAGCGGCGCGGCTATGAGAAGCCCTCCTGGTTCACGCCTTACGAATTCGCGTGCTCGCTGCCTCCTTCGGATATGGGGATGCTGGTGCTGCAGTTCACGTCTGCGTATAACGCGCTACGGTTTGGGGCACAGCCGGATGCTGCCATGCGGCTGTCGGCGTTGTTGGAGGAGTTGGAGGGGCGGAGACGGTGAGGGTGCATAAGGCAGTGGGCGGCGGGCTTCGCTCGCGTAAAGACAGGCTTCCGCGATTTCGCGCAAATCTTCGTAGCGTTCGAGATCGTATTGGTTGGGCGAATATGCCAGGCCGCTTTGTGCGGATCGCTTGCAGGCGGCGGGCCCAATCCAGCCAGATTGTTTGTTCCACAGCCCACCAATACTGATGAAAGCCGGTGCCAGGCACGTTCAGGCCGTCGCCCTGCTTTCAACAGGCTGCGCTGGGTTTCGACCGTGCGCTGGAGATCTAGGACGCATGCGAAACGGCGCCGTTGGCTGGCCTGGAGGAATACTGCATAAATTGTAGGGCGGACCCCTGGTCGGGGTGCCCTCTGGCCCGGTCCCCCTGGACCCTCTCTTCGCTTGTGGAATCTATCCCTTGACGGTCGTGACAGGCCGCCGAGGGCGTCGGCCGCGGACCGGGGTCCAACAAGGCCGGCCGAAAGCCGGCTGCGGGCAGAATTGCCCGCCTCACAAGCCGTCCTACGCCAAAACTGACACAGGCTGAAGCCCTTACTACCATTCTTTCCAAAACAATTCGGCATCCGACCGGCGCACGTAGTTTGCATCGATGCCGGCGGGCTCGCCGGCCTTCCCAATGCGCAATTGCTCGTACGCGATGCGTCCCACCGCTGCGGCTAGCGCGCGCGGCGCCGTAGTCACCGCCGCGCCGGCAAACCGTGTACCCGCGAGTGCCGGTGCGAAGGGACTGAAATCCGTCGATACAAACTCAATTTCGCCTTCCGGCAACGTCTGCAGCCAGGCCGTGAACGGCGTCGCTGTTTCTTCCGCTACGGCCGCGCCGCATGCGTCATAAACGGCTCCGTATACTTCGCCGCGGCGGGCATCCAGAACGACGGCGCGCAAGGCACCCGAGCCGAATGCCGCCATCGCCGCCAGATTCGACACGGCCACCGCGGGCTTGCCGGTGGCCTCCGCGAGGCCTTTCACGCAGGCTAGTCCAATGCGCACGCCGGTGAACGATCCGGGACCGGATGCCGCCGCGAAGCAATCCACCTCCGGCGCCTTCAAATCGTGCCGCGCCAGCAGTTCCGCAAGGCGGCCGAAGAGTATCTGGCCGAAACCTTCGGGCGAGTGCAGCAACATCTCTTCCAACAACTCCGGTCCGCGCAACAGCGCCAGGCTGCCAAATTCGTGGGTGGTGTCTACAGCCAGAATCAGTTCGGTCACTTTTCCAACTGGTAGGTCTTGTCCACGCTGTAGACTTTGCCGTTGGCGTTCATGCCGTACAGGCGCAAGTCCATCACCGCCGGATAATTGATGGCGATGTGCGGCGGGAAACCGACCGTGCCTTTTTCGCCAGTACCGATAACCCGGTAGCCCTCGCCATCGACAGTAGCCTCGCCGGTCCAGAGCCACATCATAGTGCGTGTGGCCCGCGATTCCTTCTTGAATTTGGCCTCGAACCAGGGCAGCTTCGTTTCTGAAATATCCGTTTCGGCGGGCTGCGCGATCTCGAAGGGCACCTTCTGCACCTCCTGCTCCACGGCTTGCATATCGATGCGCCGCGACTCGAACTTGTAAGATTTCAGCATACCCGCCTTGTGACCTTCGCGCGAAACGTGCAGCACCCAATCGTGCGAGTTATCGGGTGGCGACCCGGTGAAATGCTGGCCGTGGTAGCCTTTCTTCTCCTTGATCTCGCCGCCATCGATGGGGTTGATCCAAGTGACTTCATAACTGTGGTCCTCCACTCGCAATTCCACGGGTCTGGGATTCTCCACATAGACGATATATTCGACTGCCGAGATCACATCCTCGTCACCCAGCCCCCCTGCTCCGAGCGGTATCCTGACCTCCGCGACCGCCACGGCGCGGCCGCCGTCGACGTCGAAATATGGCTCCAACTCCCAGTGGCGGCTGCCCGCGAAGAGGTTGTACCACGCGGTCATGGCCTTGGCGCCGGGCGAATCCAGATAGCGCGCGTCGACCGGGATGTTGCCTGCGCCCGCTGTGCCGCTATTGAAGTAAGTCGGATAATCGCCGTCCATCGCCGCGTTCCAGAGACGATGGCGGAAGGCGTTGCTATCCACATCGTCGGGCTGCGACTTGCCGGCGCCGCTGTCTTCTCCCGCAAATTTCAGGTTCACGAAGGGCGTGGGGAAAAGCTGATGCTCGATGGCGCAGACCTGGTCGTCGCCCGTATGGTGCGCCACGAAGCCCATCCAACCGTCATCCATCAGCGGACCCGAGGTCGCCAGGCTGCCGCTAGTGCGGGGATGCTGGTAGGGGTCCATTTGCTTCAGCAGCCCGCCGATTTCTTTCATCAGGGCGCGGCCGGTGTCGTAAGTTTCAAACGCTTGCAGGCCTTGCCAGGTGACATTCATACCCGCATAACGCGCCACGATGTAACTGATGTAGCGCTGCCGCTGCTGCCAATTGGGAAAGAGGCGCGTGAGCTGATTTTCCGGTCCGGCCAGGATCAGGTCGGCGACGATGCCTTTCTGGTTCAAATAGCGGATCGCCTGATCGAGGCGCTGGAAATGTTCCAGGTTGGGCCGGTCGGGAGAGGGAAAAACGTGAGCGGCTTGTTCGGCCGTGCCCAGCACCAGGCCACGGATGTGATTGAACTTCTGCGCCGCGCGGGTATCGACGATGCGCTGAAAGAGCGCCTGGTCGAGGAAGGCTAAGGGGTAGAGCGTGTCGCCCATCCAGAGGTGTGGATTGTTGCCGTTGCCAGCGGTCCAGGCCCAATGATGCAGGTTGGCGGCTTTTAGGAATCCCGGTGCGTCGGATTCCGCGGCGGTAAAGGAGCCGGTCTGGCCTTCCCATCGCTGGATATTGCTGCTGACGCGCCAGAGCCATTCGCCGGCTTCGGTGGGTGTGAAACGGATCGCCAGCCGCTGGCCTCCGTCCCAGAAGGCGGGCAGCTTGAAGGTATGGAAGTGGGGCGAGCGAAACTCGGCGGAGAGGTCGACATCGACGTACGGGTTGGGGTGCGCGGAGGCCTCCTGGGGATTCAAATCGAAGGTGAACTCGCAGGGAGTGAATGCCGGCGTGTTGTTGCAGGGCGCTTCGGCGAGGAGGGATAGCCCGACGGCGGAGAGCAGCGCCAGGCGAAGGAGAGGCATTCTTTTAGTGTAGTGTCCAGGCGGTGGATAGAACAATGTCCCTCACCGTCGGGTGCTTAACCGAACTGGGGAGCCTGTGCAGGCCGGTGGCGGCATTGCGGCCGATCGACGATTCCGATCTGGATCTGGCTCCGGTACTAACAGGCGCGCAGTTAGAGCGCCTCTGGGAATGGTCGGAGACCTCCTCGCGAACTTCAGCACGTCTCTATCCAACCCGCGAAAGTGCGCGTCGGCCTGAAGCGCGGGCTCTCTTCTTTCATAAGAACGATTCGTCGGTCTTCGTTTGTCTGCTATTTACCGCTATGGCTGTGCCGCTGCAATAAAGCCCGCCAGGTCCGCCTTCAACTTCTCCAGCGCGGGCTTGTAAGTGTACATCATGTGGCCGGCCTCGAAGAAATCCATGCGCACGTGTTTGCGCAGCGTGGGGTCGAGCGACAGATGGTCGAACGTGTATTCGGTGGCGAAGAATGGCGTAGCCAGGTCGTAATGCCCGTTGGCCACGAATACTTTCAGGTCGTGGTTCTGCGTCATGGCCGCGCGCAGGCTATCCGACACGTTGACGTAGCGATTGTCATAGTCTCCCCAACTCCATGGATGCACGCGGCCCGTGAGTATCTCGTATTGCAGGTCGCTTTCCCACTTCAACTCCGCGCGCACGTATTGGTTCCACGCGGCGGTGAACGGCGCATACACGCTGGCATAACTGGGATCATAATCGGGGGAGGCGCCGGTGGGATCGAGGTCGATGCCTTCCAGCCGGCTGTCGTAACGGCCTACCGTGCGGCGCTCGTCGCGCAACAGTTCTTTCGTGAAACGGAAAATCGGCACGCGCAGATTGCTTTCGTCGATGAACTTGGCGGATAGACCGGTAAGACGCTCCAGTTTTTGTGCCGTCTGGGCGCGTTCTTCGCTGGAGATGGCGTCGCCCTTCAGCAGCGCCAGAGTGTACTCGTGCGAGGCATACTGCCGGCTTTCTTCCAGCGCCTTGCTTTGGCTGGCCATCAGGTCTGGCGGAAGTTTCTTGTGATACCAGGCGGTGGCCGTGTATGTCGGCAGGAACAGAATGTACGGCAGGTCGTTACCGCGGTCGAAGCTGATGGTTCCGAAGTTCAGCACAGCCGAGATCAGAATCACGCCGTTCAGCGCGTAGCCCATGCGTTGCTGCAAATAGCCGGAAAGATTCGCCGCGCGCGTGGTGCCGTAGCTCTCACCCGCCAGGAATTTGGGCGACGTCCAGCGGCTGTTGCGCGTGGTGTACAGCCGGATGAAGTCCGCCACCGACTCCAGGTCGCCCTCAATTCCGTGAAAGTTCTTGGCATCCTGTTCGGGAATCGCGCGGCTGAATCCGGTCGAGACCGGATCGATGAAAACCAGGTCGGTCAGGTCCAGGATGGAATACTCGTTGTCCACGAGTTTGTAGGGCGGCGGCAGCGCGTTCCCCTCGGGGTCCATCGCCACGCGCTTGGGCCCCAGCGCGCCCATCTGCAGCCACACCGACGACGATCCTGGGCCGCCGTTGAAAGCGAACGTCAGCGGACGCTTGGTGGTGTCTGGCACGTCGTCCTTGATGTAAGCGATATAGAAGATGCTGGCCGTGGCCGTGCCGTCTTCCTTCTTCAGCAGCATCGTCCCGGCGGTGGCCGTGTATTTCACATCTTTGCCGCCGATCTGAATCGTGTGCTTGGTCTGCGAGACTTTTTCTTCGGGCGGCTTCTTGTCTTCCTTTCCCTTTTCCTCTTGCTTTGCCGGAGCCGGAGCCTGCGAACCGGGGCCCTGTGGCGGTTGAGCGAATGCCGCCGCCACGCAGATGAGAACCGCCGCTCCCCACAATACGTTTCGATGCATAAGCGACGATTGTCGCACACGGGCGACCCTAGAAACGGAACCGCAGATGGACACAGATGCACACAGATAAAACTAAGGGTGCAAAATCCGTCGGCTAGGTCGCGCTGCGCGAATCTCCACGTCTATGTCGCCCTCCGCCCGCATAAAACGCTGGAAGCCGCTAACTCGCCAGATCGATCTCGATCTTCTTTCCCCCCGCATCCAGCTTCACGATGCGGAAGCTGCGGATTTGCCCCGCCCGCGTCGGCTCGCGCTTGCCCGCGCGCGCGCCGGACCCCGCGCCGCCCTTCCACTTCGCGGACAACATCGAAGAAAGCGATCCGACGTCGGCCTGGGACGGGCCCGCCTGCTCGTCCGCCTGGCCTGCCTCCGCGCCCGCCACTTTGCACGTCACCGTGATGCCTTCGCCCAGTTCCACCTTGGCGCGCCCGCCGGAAACGTCCGCGATGCGACCAGTCACTACGTCGCCTTCCTTGTGCTCGGCGATGTATTCGTCGATGCTGGTGGGCTGAAGCTGCTTCATGCCCAGCCGGATGCGGCGGCGCTCCGTATCCACCTCCAGAATCTGCGCGCGCACCGTCTGGCCTGCCCTGAGCACATCCTGCGGATGGTTGATGCGTTTCTCCGCGGTGATATCGCCGACGTGGATCATGCCTTCGACGCCCTCGGCAATCTGCACGAACGCGCCGAATTTCGTGAGGCTGACCACAGGGCCTTCGATCACCCCTCCTACAGGATACTTCTGCGGCGCATCGGCCCAAGGGTCGCCCAGCGCCTGTTTCAATCCCAGCGAAATACGGCGCTCGCCGGGGTTGACGTTGAGCACCACCACCTCGACGGTGTCACCCGGTTTCACGACATCGCTGGGTTTGCGCGCTTTCTTGGACCACGACATCTCCGAAAGATGCACCAAGCCTTCCACGCCCGGCTCCAACTCCACGAAAGCTCCGAAATCCGTCACGCGCGTCACCGTGCCGCGCACGCGGTCGCCGGTTTTGTGCTTTTCGCCAATCTGCTCCCAGGGGTGCGGCTGAAGCTGCTTCAGCCCCAGCCCGATGCGCCGCTTGGCGGGGTCTATCTTCAGGATCTTGACATCCACTTCCTGGCCCACAGAGAGCACGTCGGCCGGCTTATTGATGTGGCCCCAAGCGATGTCGGCTACGTGGAGCAGTCCGTCCACGCCCCCGATATCCACGAAGGCGCCGTAATCGGTCAGGCTGCGGACGGTGCCATGCATCACGGCGCCTTCCTGCAGATCCGTGAACAGCTTCTGGCGGGCGCGCGCTTCTTCCTCTTCCAGCACTACGCGCCGGTCCACCACCACGTCTTCGTCGGCCACGTCCAGCTTGATGATGCGGCAGGTGATCTCTTGGCCTACCAGCTTTTCCATTTCGGGCACGTCTTTGGCGCCCGAGCGCGAAGCCGGCATGAACGCGCGCACGCCCACGTCCACGCTCAGGCCACCTTTCACCACGCCCGAAATCACGCCCGCGATGGCGCGCTTCTCGGCGAATGCGGCTTCCAGCGACGACCAGTCCTTGGGCCGCTCCACGTGCACCTTCGAGAGCTCGTAATAGCCCTCCTCGTTGCGCCCCTTGATGGACACCGGGAACTGGTCTCCCACCCGCACGATGGCCTTGCCGGACGGATCCTTGAAGGCGTCCACGGGCATGACGCCTTCGATCTTTTGACCGATATCGATGAAGACCTGCTCCGGTGAAACCGCTACCACCGTGCCTGTCAGACCCTGGCCGCCGGCCTCGGGTTTATGCGTGTGGGATTGTTCGTATTGGGACAGGATGTCCGCAAAGTTTTCGCCGCGTTCGGGCATGGTTGGGGTTTCATCCTGTTCCAGCATGATGTTGTTGGGCATGAGACTTACGTAATTATTGTGGCATAATCCGGTCTGGGACCGCATCGTGGCTCAGATTGAATGGTGGCGGAGCGCCGCGCAATGGATTCGTCCGCAGGATGTCGTGTGGCTGCTGCTGTTCTCGGGCATGATCGTCTTTAACCAGACGGGCGAGCCCTCGGAAATCGTCATGCTGGTGGCGTTGGCCTTGGTGCAGATTCTGGAACCGAAGCTGCCGTTCCTCTCCAGCCAACGCGGTATAGTGTCCTGGATTCTGCTGAAGCTGCTGCTGAGCTACCTGCTGATCGGCTACACCGGAGGATTGAGCAGCAGCTATTACTGGCTTCTGCTGCTGCCCATGATCTCGGCAGGATCGTCTCTGGGCGTGCTGGGGACACTAGTGGTCACGCTGCTGGCCTGGGGCGTTTATCTTTCATTCCTGCTGCGGATCGATTGGAACCGGTGGACCCTCGAGGCGCCGGAACAACGCGAGTTGGCGTTGCGCGTCATCTTTCTGGCGGTGGCTGGCAACCTCACCAATACGCTGGCCGAAGCGTTGCGCCGCCAATACGCGAAAACCAAGGCCGTGGCGGCCCAGCTCGCCGAAGCCAACCGCAACCTGCAGCAGGCCGAAGAGGCGGTGCGGCGGTCGGACCGGCTGGCGGCGCTCGGCCAACTCGCGGCGGGCCTGGCCCACGAGTTGCGCAATCCCCTGGGCACTATCCGCGCCTCCGCCGAGATGCTCAACCGCAGCGTCGCTTCGGAAAACGAAGTGGCGCGTGAAGTAGCGGGCTTTATAGCCGAGGAAGTGGACCGCACCAATTCGCTGGTGACGCGCTTCCTGGATTTCGTGCGGCCGCTCGAGTTGCGGCCGGCGCCGGCGGATCTGGCCCAAGTGCTCGACCGCTCGGTGGCCATGGTGGAGCGGGAAGCCGCCGCGCGCGAAGTAACAATTTACAAGAATTACTCGCCGGATATCCCCCCATTTCCGCTGGACGCGGAGTTGATGGAGCGGGTCTTCTACAATCTGCTGGCCAACGCCGCGCAGGCCACGGCTCCCGGCGGCGCGGTGACCGTGAAGACGCGCCCGGTGGGCGATAACGCCGAGATCTCGGTAATCGACCGCGGAGAGGGCATCGAGCCGAAACTGATCGACACCATCTTCAATCCCTTCTTCACAACCAAGGCCGATGGCGTGGGTCTGGGGTTGGCGATCTGTTCCAAAATTGTGGACCAGCACGGCGGCAAGATAGCGGTCGAAAGCGAGCGGGGCAAGGGCAGCGTTTTCCGCGTATGTTTGCCCATGGGGGAGACCGTATCCGGCTCGAAACCGAAAGACTGAGCCTCTGCCCCTGGGAGGCGGACGACTGGCTGGATTTCCGAGCCATCGCCGCCGACCCGGAAGTAATGCGCTATATCGGCGACGGCACGCCCTGGCCCCTGGAGCGCTCGCGGCAGTTCGTGGAACGCCAGATTTCGCTATTCGGCGAGCGCGGATTCTGTCTGTGGAAGCTGTTGCCAAAGGCAGGCGGTGGGTTGATTGGGTTCTGCGGGCTGCAGCCCTTGCAAATGGAGCCGACGACGGAAGAGATCGAGATCGGCTGGTGGCTGGCGCGCGCCTGGTGGGGCCGCGGTCTGGCCACGGAGGCCGCGCGGGTAGCCATGCGCGACGGCTTCGAGCGCGCGGACTTGCGGCGCATTGTGGCGATTGCACAACCGGCCAACACGGCGTCGGTCGGGGTCATGCGGAAACTGGGGATGCGCTTCGAGCGGATGGTGCAGCCGCGCGGGATTCCAGTGGCGGTCTACGCCGTCACGCCGGACCTTTGAAATTCCGGTAGCGGGTCGATTTGGTTGTGGGGCAGGATACCATCCTGCCCCACAAGCGGCAAACTGCCCCACTACGTTGCCGCACTACTTCAGAACGTCGAGAATGACGGTGGTTGTTTTCCGCTGGGCTCCGCCGATGCCCGTTATCGTGATTGTGTGCTTTCCGGGCGCGGCATTATTACCCACTTTGACACTCAGCGTTGCCGTCCCCGCGCCCGGCGCCGGAATGGAACTAGGACTGATGGTCACGGTTTGGGAGTTCCCCCCTCCCGAAACAGTCAAGCTAATCTTCGAATCGAAACCGCCGGAAACCGTTGTGGTGATGGTGGAGGTTCCAGAGCTGCCCTGGGTAAGGTTGAGCTGTGTGGGCGATGCGCTCATGGTGAAGGTGACAGCCGTCCCGGTCACTGTCAGTAAGACCGTGGTGAAAGTAGTGGCGCTGCCGGAGGTTCCCGTCACCGTGATGCGATACGTGCCGGGGTTTGTGGTTGCACCCACGGTCATCGTCAAGGTCGAAGTTCCAGCCCCCGTAATCGAGCTTGGGCTAAAGCCGACCGTCACGTCCTTCGGCTGGCCGGTCGCAGTCAAAGTGATGGCTGAATCGAACCCGCCCGTCACAGCACTGGTAATGGTGGACGTTCCCGAGGCGCCCTGCGCCACCGTGACCGAATTGGGCGAGCCGGAGAGGCTGAAGCCGGTGCCCCGCGAGTTTCCGGTAAGGCTGTTGATCAGGCTTTCCCCGTTCGGGCTGCCCCAACCGGTGGCCAAGTCGTAACCGACCGTCGCTGAGTAGCCATTACCGCCGCTGGTAATGTCGTGGAAATTGGCGTCATAAATCGAGTTCAAACCAATCGTATAAACCGTCGGATTGATGGAGCCGAGCGTCTTGCCGCCATTAGCGACACCCTGTTCGTTCGCGAGAGCCAGGAAACCGGCCCACATGGGCGCCGCAAAACTGGTCCCGCCATAGTCGTTGGCGGTGCAGGTAGTTTGGTCGGCGCACACGTAAAAGGTAAAATTGGCGTTCGCCGAAACGTCCGGGGCGTTGCGATTGGTTTGGGAACAACTGGCGCAGTCAAAGGCCGCCGCCACTTGCCAGGAGGGAATCGGATATAGCGAAATGCCGCCGCCGCCGTCGGACCAAGCGGTTTCCGATGCCCAGGGGCCGCCCGCGCTGCTTGTCTCTAGGTCAGTCCCGCCTACCGACACCAGAAACTCATCGTCCGCCGGGTAGAGAATAGAAGAAGGCGTCCAAGCGCCGCCATCGCCGGCCGCCTGAAACAAATTCTGACCCTGTGCCGCGAATTCCTTAAAGTACGGGTTATCCGTACCGGGGTCGGGCGGGCCCCAGCCCCACGAAGAGCTTAATTGCGCGTTCAAGGGACTGGCCGTGGCCATCGCGTTAAAAATGGCCGAATCGCTGGATCCAACGTACATCACCAGACTGGCGAGGCCCGGGGCCATGCCGAGAGCCTGAGTCATGTCGATGGTCTGTTCGGTGTCGTCGCAGTTATCCGCCGCTAGGCAGCTCGTACTGGTGCCGTCCGTGGATAAAAGAGTGATGGGGACAGTATTCGTTTGACCCGCATTCTTGTAGTATGTATCCAGATCCGCCAAATCGGTGCCGACATACTCCAGCAAGCCGAGCGACTGGCCGTGGCCGGTGAGAGCCGTTCCGCCGTAGTATGCCGCCCGCATGTCGCTGCCGCAAAAAGAGGCCGAAGGGCAGGAGCCGGTAGTGGCATCTGGCTGCACGCCCGGCGGTCTGCGCACCAGGAGGGGTCGCGGGATGGAATAGTTGTCCAGGCCCGCGATGTGCCATAGCGGAACCGAAAGATCCGGGGTGGGCTCCCGGTCCGGAGCATAGAAGGTACGGTTTTCGGTGGGGTGCTGGTAAACGCCCATGGTCACATGGAGGGCTTCCTCAACGCGCGCCACTGGTCCCGTGACATCCACGTTCATGCGATTGCGCGAAGTTCCAACCACTGTCAAGCCGTGTGTCTGGGCGAAACTAATCACGGCGTTATAATCTTCCTGGCTCGGACCAAACCTGTCGGTGAACTCCTCCACCGTCAGGAACTGGCGGTAGGACGGGCTGGAAGGATCGTAGAGGTTCTGCAGAAGGCTATCCAGCGCAGCCTCGTTGCGGTGCGGCAGAACAAGCACCAGGCGGATCGGCTGCGTTGCGGGAAGACGCCCAACGGACTGCGCCTGGCCATTGCGGGTCACATCGCGCACATGGCGCGTCAACGGGGGCGGCGACTGCGCCTGGCAAAGGGTATTCACGACCGGCACAAGCGCGGCGATCGTCAGTAAAGATGTACGTAATTTTCGAATCATCGTTTCCTCTTGTCCGGTATCGGGAAGTAGAAGCCCCTTATTGGAACCCAGACTCTCGCCAGTATAACGCGGTTTGGCGTACGGCCGTGTGGGAGAATCTTAACGTGGACGGAGTCATGGTCGTAGACAAGGATGAGGGTTGGACATCGCACGACGTGGTGAGCAAGATGCGCCGCATCGCCAACACCAAGCGGATCGGCCACTTGGGCACGCTCGATCCCATCGCCACGGGAGTGCTGCCGCTGGTGATCGGGAGGGCCACCCGCCTTGCGCAGTTCTATACGCGCAGCGATAAAATCTACGAGGCGGTGGTCCGCTTCGGCTTCGCGACCGACACATACGACCGCGGCGGCTCGCCGACCTGCCCCGAGACCGAAGCGCGCGTCGGCGCCCAAGATCTGGAGCGGCTGCTCGATAATTTTCGCGGGGAGATCATGCAGGCGCCGCCCCCGGTGTCCGCCAAGAAAGTGGATGGCGTGCGCGCTTACGAATTAGCCCGCCGGCAAATGCCCGTAGACCTGCCGCCGGCGCCGGTGAGTATCCATGAGCTGACCCTGTTGGAAGTGCGTGGGCCCGAAGCCCGGCTGCGCGCGCACTGTTCCGGAGGCACATATATGCGGTCGATTGCGCACAATCTGGGTCAAGCGCTGGGATGCGGCGCGCACCTGCGCGATCTGCGGCGCATCGCCTCCGCCGAATTCACCTTGGAGCAGGCGCATACGATTCCGCAACTCCTGGAACTGGCCGCCGATGACCGCCTGGGAGAAGTGCTGATACCGGTTGCCCGCTTGCTCCCGGAGTTCCCCAACGTCTACGTGGAGCCGCAGACCGCGGGGCAGATCCGGCAGGGCCGCAATTTCCCAGTCTCGCCTTTCCGCGTGCAGCAGGGTACGCGGTACGTCAAGGCTCTTTCAAGCGACGGCGAATTAATCGCCATCGGCGAGGCCGTACTGCCGAATGTTTACCACCCCGCAGTGGTGCTATGAGCAAATCTCTCTGGCTGAAGCGATAAGATGTTTTGGTTGCATAGTTTTATGGCGTATTCAGTGGGATGGCCAAGTGGTCCGGGAAGCCTTGGGAGGCGGGATGAAGAGGGTCCGGAACCCACATAAGAAAAGTACCAGTATTAAAAAGGGTCAAAATAATTCGATTTCCGCTTTGATCCTGTTCCGATTTGGGGTAGATTACTGAGAGGAGGATGTTTCATGCTATCGGTCGCGGGGTCGCGCAGGTTTGGGCAAGGTCTATTGGTATCGGCTTTAATAGCGGGCATTCCGGCGCAGTTTGGCGGAGTTGCCTCCGCGGGAACGGTCGACATCTTTAGCGGCCCGCAGTATGGCAGCAACAGCGTCAGCGGAAGCAACACGGGTATTCTCGTATCGCCGGCTTGGGCCATACCATCGAGTTCGCAATACGAGTGGATTTCCTATGGCGCCACAGGTTGCAACACGTTCGTGGCGCTCACCGGGATTTGCACGCCGGGTCCGGCGAATCCCGTCGGCACCACGGTAAATTCGAGTCCCACGGCAATCTTCTACCAGACTTTTACCATAACGGATGCCTTCGATGCCGGCGACGTCACGGTCTGGGCGGACGACACGGCAAGCGTTTATCTCGACGCCGGAACGGTCACTAGCGGCGACGGTAGCGGCGGGATACTGGAGTACGCGGCCAATCCGAATCAGTATACGAACTGCTCTGGTCCTCAGCCGATCGGCTGTCTGGCGAGCACCGGAGGTGTCATCCCGCTCAATTTGACGACCGGGACTTACACTTTGGTGATTGACGCTTTTCAGCTCGTCGGCGGGAGCCCCTTCGGAGTAATGTACGACGGCACATTAACCAATACTCCAGAGCCCGCCAGCTACCTGCTGATGGGTTTCGGTTTGGCTGGTCTGGGCATGTTGGTCCGGCGGCTGAAACGGGCTTAGCCCAGAGTCTCTTCTCTTCCGTGTCGCCAGCACGCGGCGGTTTACTGCGTTTGGTTGTAAATACCGATAAGTTGCAAGTAACATAAGACGGCGTCTGTTTGCCGCTCTCAACGCCTGGCGCGGCAGGCCAGGGTATTAGCGTGAGTACGCGGCAAAGGAGCCTAGCACAAAATACCAAAAAGAAATGTTGCGGAACGCACGAAATATGTTATAAGGTTCCTATGCGTGTTCTGCTTATCACATTACTTTTGATCGCGGCCATTCCGGCGTACGGGTCGATGATTGTAGTCACAGGGGTTACAGAGTTATCGCCCCCTCCATCGTCTTTGCTGCCTGGCGCACTAACCAGCGACAGCACCATCTACGGATTTGCGGAGCAGCAAGGCGTGTTGCTGACATCGCCTTTGGATGCAGGCATTACGTCGCCTGGGAACTTCACTTGCTGCTCTCCCCTATCGCCTGGCACAATCCCAGCCGGCGCCACGGTCAACAGCTACCTGCTGTACGCATCCCCGTCGAGCGACGAGCCAGGGTTCGATTTCCGCCAATTCGATGGCGAGGTCAGCTTCAGTCCCGGCGAAACGATCGTGGGGATCATCGTCGGCTATCAGAACATCGTGGGCACCGACACTCTTCTGGGCGCGCCTGGGACGGTCTATCCTCCATCCACATACAAACTGGGAGGCCTTGAGCCGGGTCACGATCAGGTCATCTTATCGAGCAATATGGAGTCCGTATACGTCAATTTCTTCGTCCAAACCGATGGCGAGGATGTCATCCGCATTTTGACGACGACACCGGAGCCGGCGGACTTCTTGCTGATCGGCTCGGGCCTGGTTGTGTTGGGGCTATTCCGGCGGCGGCTGCAACGCTTCCTCGCTGGACGCCAGAACTAAGCCGGAAGGCAGTTCTTCTCCGAAGATGCGGCCGAGCGCGCGGTCGTCGCGCTCTTCGCCGCCGTCCAATGCCGCTAGATAGCGTTCGGCATGCGGCAGGCTTTCGAGCTTGCGCCGCACCGCGCTGAGAGTCACTGGCGCCAAATCCCGCGTGGAATCTTCGGTGCGGCGCGCAATAGCGGCTAAGGTATCTCCGATTAAAGGACAGGCCGGGAGGCCGACGGGGAGCAAGGCTTCCGCCCATCGCCCGGCCGCAGCCGACGGAACTACCTGGTTGATCGGCCCATAGAACAAGGCGCGCGCGCCCAGGCGCGATAAACACCATAGCTCGCTATCGCGGAAATCGCCCGTCTTGACGCGACGAATCAGCGCGTCGCCCAATTCGATCTTCGTCCCGATCGGGAGCAGCTCCAGACTGGCGGCCGTGCGCCACATCTCACGCAGCAGGCTGCTGTTGAGCCGCTGCTTTTTCCCGCCGCGTGGCAGCAGGAACCCCGACAGGCGCTGGTAAATATCGTTTTGTTGGTTTCGGTTCAGGCCGCCCGCGAGACGCCCCCAGAAGATCCACCAATCGATTTCACACTGCACTTGGTTGGCGTATTGGACGCCGGCGGAGTAGACCCGCCGCGCCTGCTCGATGCGAAAGTCGTCGCCCGGAAAGCCGAAACCGGGCCGCAGGCAGAAGCCGCACAGGTTCAACCAGCGCGCCTCGTAAGCCGGACTTTTCTTGCGCCCATCGGTTGCCACCAAAAAGGCATCGGCCAGTTGGCGGATGGCGGCCAGCGGCCAGGAGTTCTTGCCGAGGCCGAGGATCTGTTC